>ERZ890953.1-NODE-1-length-338406-cov-23.988515_pt1 | contig 338406 bp, 280 predicted proteins | sample MGYA00521264_ERZ890953 | MGnify/ENA primary metagenome ERZ890953 (study PRJEB32303, sample SAMEA104408629) | aquatic metagenome | biome: Brackish water; feature: Chemocline; material: water | place: Baltic Sea | collected 2014-10-26T21:54:00 | depth 200 m ...
GGCCCCCGTCAATTCCTTTGAGTTTCAACCTTGCGATCGTACTCCCCAGGTGGGGCACTTAATGCGTTAGCTGCGGCACCGAAGGGGTAAGCTCCCCCGACACCTAGTGCCCATCGTTTACAGCATGGACTACCGGGGTATCTAATCCCGTTTGATACCCATGCTTTCGTTCCTCAGCGTCAGTACCGTCCCAGGTGGTCGCCTTCGCCACTGGTGTTCCTCCTGATATTTACGCATTTCACCGCTACACCAGGAATTCCACCACCCCCTAACGGACTCAAGACTAACAGTATCAGAGGCAATTCACCGGTTGAGCCGGTGGCTTTCACCTCTGACTTAATAGCCCGCCTACGAACCCTTTATACCCAGTGAATCCGAACAACGTTTGCGCCCTACGTATTACCGCGGCTGCTGGCACGTAGTTAGCCGGCGCTTCCTCTGGAGGTACCTTCAGCCCCCATGGGTATTAACCATAGGTATTTATTCCCTCCTGACAGAGCTTTACGACCCGAAGGCCTTCATCGCTCACGCGGCGTCGCTCGGTCAGACTTTCGTCCATTGCCGAAGCTTCTCGACTGCTGCCTCCCGTAGGAGTCTGGGCCGTATCTCAGTCCCAGTGAGGCCGGACACCCTCTCAGGCCGGCTACCCATCGTCGCCTTGGTAGGCCTTTACCCCACCAACAAGCTAATGGGACGCGGGACCATCCTTCAGTGACAGCTTACATGTAGAGGCCATCTTTCATCAAACCACCATGCGGTAGTTAGATCGTATGCGGTATTAGCAGCTCGTTAGAACTGTTGTCCCCCGCTGAAGGGCAGGTTTCCCACGCGTTACTCTCCCGTTCGCCACTGTACTCACTTCCGAAGAAGCTTTCTCGTTCGACTTGCATGCCTAATCCACGCCGCCAACGTTCGTTCTGAGCCAGGATCAAACTCTCCGTTGTAATTATTTTACAACAGGACATGTCCTGTTATTCGCAAGTAAATTTCATCACCCAACCCATCACCGCAGCACGAGGCTGAAGCAGTGAGTTGAACAACGAACTCGGAACCGTCGTTGTCTCGTACGCTATTCCGTTGTCAAAGAGCCGAGCCTGCCAGCTGGTCGCCGACCAGGTTTGCCCCACTTCAGGGGCGACGGCAGAAGTTATCTCAGAGCATCAAGCATGTCAAGGATTTTCCAAAAAAAATCCTCGCGGCCATCCGCCTCCAACTCCTGCTCCCCGTTAGGGGTCCAGGCTCACCGCGTCGATCCAGTCGTCACGGTAACGAGGGCGGAATCTATGCGCGGTTGGAACCAATGTCAAATTGAAATCTTCAATTAGTTCGAATGTCCCTAAATCAGCGCCGCGGGTGCGCCAAACCCTTGAAATCATTGCACCAGCAACCCTGCTGGGCTACCTTCTCGACACTATGAGAAACATCTTCAACATGGAAGTCTCGCAGCGGTCGCTTCGCGCCCTGCTCCTCGCCCTGCTCGGGCTGCTCCTGCTGGGTACGGCCGGAGGCCTGCTCGGGGTTCGCGAGCTGTCGAAGGATCTGCCTTCGCCGGCCCGCATCCAGAACATCGCCCCTCCCCGCAAGACCCTGCTGCTTGCCGCCAACGGCGATACGATCCACGAGTTCTTCGTGCAGAACCGGACCATGGTGCCGCTCTCGCGGATTCCTCGGCGGCTGCAGGAAGCCGTGATCGCCACCGAAGACCGGCGTTTCTATCAGCACTACGGCCTCGACGCGCGGCGGCTGACCAAAGTGGTCTGGGTGAACCTCACGTCCTCGGAGAGTCCCGGGGCCAGCACCATCACGCAGCAGCTCGCCCGCAATCTCTTCCTCACCCTCGACAAGAAGGTCACGCGCAAGCTCAAGGAGATGATCCTCGCCCTGCAGCTGGAGCAGACATACAGCAAGGACGAGATCCTGACCATGTACCTGAACGTGATCAACTTCGGCAGTGGGTCGTACGGAGTCCAGTCGGCAGCACACACATTCTTCGGCAAGGACGTCTGGGACCTGACAGACGGCGAGTGCACCCTGCTGGCTGGCATGATCCAGCTACCTGAGGCCTACTCCCCGTTCCGTCATCTAGACCGGGCATACCGTCGACGGGCGACGGTACTCGTTTCCATGGTCGCAGCAGGATCGCTCAACCGGACCGAAGCTGCGATGATCGATACCAGCCGCGTCGTGGTGATCGACGGTCGAAAACGACGCGACTCGCCTTCGTTCGCCCCCTATTTCATCGAAGAGGTCCGCAAGCAGATCGAGGACCGCTACGGCTACGACGGCCTCTACAACGACGGGCTGCGGATCACCACGACTCTCGTCCCCGATTACCAGAGGGCCATGGAGCTCGCCATGAGCGAACACCTCGAGGTGCTGGAGGCTGAGGGCAAATACGCCATGACCAAGGCCCGTTACGACAGCCTGGTCGCCCTGGACGAACGGCCCGAAAACATCGAGTATCTCCTCAGTTCCGCGGTTTTGCTCGATGTACGGACAGGAGCCGTTCTGGGCATGATCGGAGGCCGAGACTACGCCGACTCCAAATGGAACCTCGCCGTCCAGGCCGCCCGCCAGCCGGGCTCGATCTTCAAGCCCGTCGTTTATCTCACTGCTCTGAAGCACGGCTATAACCCCAGCTCCATCCTTATGGACACACCTGTGGTCATCGATACCGGCGTGAGCCTCTGGCGGCCCAAGAACTTCAACAACCGCTTCATGGGGCCCTTGACCCTGCGCTACTCCCTGAGCCGCTCCAAGAATGTCGTCACAGCCAAGCTCATCAACGATTTCGGGGTGGCGCCGGTTCTCGATACGGCCCGACAACTGGGCATCACCAGCAATCTGCCGCCGGTGCATTCGTTGTCGCTAGGGGCGGGCGAAGTGAACCTGATGGAGATGGTGTCGGCGTACTCTTCATTCGGGAACCACGGCGTTCGCGTCGAGCCCTACCTCATTACGCGCATCGAAACCTCGAGCGGTGAAATTCTGGAAGAAGCGCGCATCCAGCAGCGTGAAGTCCTGGATCCGGCCACGGCCTATCTCATGTCCAACCTCATGGAGACGACTCTGCGGGAGGGCACTGCCAGGAACGCGAAGTATCTGGGCTTCTCGAAGACTGGCGCCGGCAAGACGGGGACCTACAACGAATATACGGACGCCTGGTTCGTGGGCTTTACGCCCCGCTACGCCGCCGGCGTCTGGGTTGGGTTCGACCAGAAGGTCAGCATGGGCCGCCACGCTACGGGCTCTCATATGAGTGTCCCGATATGGGCGCGCTTCATGGGAGCGATCACCGCCGACCAGCGGGACGAACCATTTGTGCGGCCTGACGGGTTGGTCGATAAGCTGATCTGTCTGAGGACAGGGCTCCTGGCCACGGCACGCTGCGATTCGACCGCCGTGGAGATCTTCCTTGCCGACAACTTCCCTCAGCGTCCCTGCGACATGCACGGAGGGCCCCTGCAGGACTTCGATGGCTACCGCAAAGGATTCGGCACTCTCGACGACGACGACGAATTCTAGGAAGCGGCAGCTGACGTCATGATCGCGGGGCGGCCAGATGGCCGCCCCGCGTTCGTCGTGAGCGGCTCTGTGTGTCAGGCGCCCGGAAGAGTGTCCAGAACAAGTTCGGGTGTCGGTCCGGCATCGTCGTCGATCGTCACCGCGGCGGCGATGCGGTCGGCGCAGCGTCGGGCAGCATCCCGATCACGGGAGCGGATCCAGGCCAGAGGCTGACCCACGGCGACGAGATCACCTCGTACGGCCAGGACGTCGACTCCGGAACTCAAATCGAGAGCATCGGTGACGGTGCGACGGGCACCACCGATCTCGCCCAGGGCCAGGCCGATCTCCCGAGAAGCGAAATCGCTGATATAACCACTCCGGACCGCTTCGACCGGCACCAGACGCGGCGCGACGTCCAGACCCAGATCGTCCCGATCAGGAGCCAATCGCCCCCCCTGGGCGGCAACCCAGGCCAACGTGTGCTCGAAGGCGCGGCCGCTGTCCCAGGCTTCGATGACAAGGGCTTTGGCAGCGACGAGATCCTTCGACCGGCCCGCCAGCAGCACCATGTGGGCCGTGAGCTCTACGGTCAACGCGACGAGGTCCTGAGGCGCAGCGGCACGGCAGCCGGGTTTGAGGGCGGTGAAGGCCTCCAGGGTCTCGTTGGCGTGACCCACGGCCACGCCCAGGGGTTGGGACATATCCGAGAACACAACGGCCATACGACGACCATAGGCCTCTCCCACCATGACGAGCCGGCGAGCCAGTTCCCGGGCCTGCTCGAGGTCGGTCATGAAGGCGCCGTTGCCCACCTTGAGATCGATGACGATGGATCGCGGCCCCGCCGCTAGCTTCTTGCTCATGATGCTCGCGGTGATCAGGGGAATGCAGTCGACGGTGCCGGTGACGTCGCGCAGGGCGTAGATGCGGCCGTCCGCCGGGGCGATGTCGGGGCCCTGGCCCACGATGGCGCAACCCTGATCGTCCACCACGCGTCGGAATGCGTCGTTGCTCAGGTGGATGTCGTAACCGGGAATGGCCTCGAGCTTGTCCAGTGTGCCTCCGGTGTGGCCGAGCCCTCTCCCAGACAGCATGGGAACGGCAAGGCCGCAGGCCGCGGCAAGGGGCGCAAGCAGCAGACTGACTTTGTCGCCGACCCCGCCGGTGCTGTGCTTATCCGCCGTAGGCGCCTCCAGATCAGCCCAATCGAGTTCCTGCCCCGAGCGGAGCATGGCGCCTGTGAGGGCCGTCGTCTCGGCATCGGTCATACCCTGGAACCAGACGCTCATGAGCCAGGCGGCCATCTGGTAGTCGGGAAAGGCGTCGGCGGTCAGACCGGCGATGAGTTCGTCGATCTGGACGGTGCTCAGTTCCCCGCCGCGCTTCTTGATCTCGATCAGGGATACGACGTTCACGAGGACTCCTCGTCGAGATAGGTGGAGAACGACCTGGGTAGGAGTTCATCGAGGCTGAACTGCTCGATCTCGTCGCCCCTTCCGGCGATCCAGACGGGAAGATCGACATCGGCGAATTCCCGCAGGACCTGACGGCAGGCGCCGCAAGGAGGTGTGGGTCCCGCTGTTTCTGTGACGACCGCCACCGCGGTGATGCGGCGGCTACCGAGGGCGGCCGCGGTGAACACGGCCACCCGCTCGGCGCAGATCGATAGGCCGAGGCTCGCGTTTTCGACATTGGTGCCGGCGTGGATCACCCCCGCTTCGTCCATCAAGGCCGCACCGACCCGAAAACCCGAATATGGGGAATAGCTGAGTTCGAGGGCGGCTCGAGCCGCGGCGATGAGGCGGTCATGCAGTTCCATCATGGTCATCTCCTTCTGACTCGGCCAAATCCGCAAGGAAGCTGATTCCGTGCGACGGCGCCGGCTGCCCGAAAAACTCGCAGAGCGTGGCTCCTACATCCGAGAAGGACGCCCTCACGCCGAGGTCGCAGCCGACGTTCCGGTCGCCGTGAACCGCAAGCAAGGGGACGTACTCACGAGAATGATCGGTGCTGGTAGTCGTGGGGTCGTTGCCGTGGTCGGCGGTCATCAGCAACAGATCTTCAGGCTGCAGAGTCTGGAGAAAGCCGCCGAGCCAGACGTCGAAGGCCTCGAGGTCGCGGGCCATGCCCTGGGGGTTGTTACGGTGCCCCCACAGCATGTCGAAGTCCACGAGGTTGAGCAGCAGCAACGAGGGTACCCCGTTCAGCCCCTGATACATGGCTTCGAGGGCGGCCATGCCCTGAGCGTTGGATTTGGAGACCACCTTGTCGACAATGCCCTTGCCGGCGTAGAGGTCCGAGATCTTGCCCACCGCTCGAACCGGCACGCCGGCGCGGTGCAGGGTCGCGAGCACCAGGTCGTCGGGAGGAACAATCGAAAAGTCGCGACGGTTGGGCGTGCGGGTGTAGTCCCCCGAAGCGCCCAGGAACGGACGTGCGATCACGCGGCTCACCTGATGAGGCGGCTGCAGGATCCTGCGGGCCGTCTCGCAGATGTCGTAGAGATCTTCGAGGGGTACGACCTCCTCGTGGGCGGCGATCTGGAAGACCGAATCGGCCGAGGTGTACACGATGAGCTTGCCCGTCGCCACGTGTTCGTCGCCATGGATCTGGATGATCTCCGTGCCGGAGGCGGCGCAGTTGCCGATCACATCGCGTCCCGTGGCTTCGCGAAACAGGTCGAGCACGTCGTCTGGAAAACCTGTGGGATAGGTCGGATACGGGACGTCGGTGACGACGCCCATGAGTTCCCAGTGACCCGTCGTGCTGTCCTTGCCGCGGGAAATCTCTAGCATGCGACCATAGCTTCCGGCAGGCCGGTCGACCGGGGCGACTCCCCTGACGGCGTGCAGGTTGCCGAGACCCAGACGCTGCAGGTTGGGCAACGCCAGGCCCCCGACGGCTTCCGCGGTATGACCGAGGGTGTCGTGGCCGGCATCTCCATAGTCGGCGGCATCGGGCAGAGCGCCCACGCCGACTCCATCCAGGACGATCACGATGGCATGGCCCAAATCGTTCCTCCTCGTTGCTGTGTCGTTCCAGGGTAGGAACGGGACGGCGGGAAGTCAACGGGCGTGCGGTCCGTCCTTGCCCAAGAGCCGAGAACGGATAGAATGTCGTGATGATGCATGATCTCTTCGGGCACGATGATCCCGGCGACCACACCGCCCAATCGTCCGGCCCTGCCGCCCATTCCGCACCCGATCAAGACGTTCCGTTGGCGGAACGCATGCGCCCCCGTTCCCTCGACGAGATCGTGGGTCAGGAAGACCTGATCGGGACCGGCCGCCCCCTGCGTCGTCTGATCGAACAGGACACCCTCCCCTCCCTGCTGCTCTGGGGCCCGCCCGGCTGCGGCAAGACATCCCTGGCCAGAGTCGTCGCCAGGGAAACGGCCGCTCATTTCCTCGAGTACAGCGCCGTTCAGGTGGGCAGCAAGGAACTCAAGGCCGTCATGGCCGAGGCCGGCAAAGTGCGCCGGGCCATGGGACGGCGGACCATTATCTTTCTGGATGAAATCCACCGCTTCAACAAAGCACAACAGGACGCCTTGCTGCCCTGGGTGGAAAAGGGCGATGTCACCCTGATCGGCGCCACCACGGAAAACCCCTCGTTCGAGATCAACGCCGCGCTTCTGTCACGCACGCGGCTGTTCGTGCTCAAGTTGCTCGACGAATCCGACCTCGCGGCGATCCTGCGACGCACCCTCGAGTCGGAACGCGGCCTTGCCGGCACGGCACCGGCCTTCACGGACGACGCCCTGGCGGCCCTGGCGATCCTGAGCGACGGCGATGCCCGCACGGCCTTGAATCTGCTCGAGATGGCGGCCCGCGCCGTCGAGGACCCGACGACCGTCGTGGACCGCGAGGCCGTCGCCGCAATGGTCCAGGAGCGTGTTCTGCGCTACGACCGCGCCGGCGAGGAGCACTACAACCTGATTTCGGCCCTGCACAAGTCCGTCCGCAACAGCGACCCCGACGCGGCGCTCTACTATCTGGCCCGCATGCTCGAAGCCGGCGAGGACCCCTTGTTCATCGCCAGACGCCTGATCCGCTGTGCAAGCGAAGACGTGGGCCTGGCCGACCCCCAGGCCCTGCCGCAGACGATCGCGGCCAAGGAAGCCGTGCAGTTCGTGGGCATGCCCGAGGCCGGACTGGCCCTCGCCCAGGCCGCCGTATATCTGGCTCTTGCCCCCAAGAGCAACGCCCTGTACAAGGGCTATGCAGAAGCGGCGGCGGAGGTGCGGCAAGGCGTGAACCCACCGGTACCCATGCAGCTGCGCAACGCACCGACCTCCCTGATGAAGAAGCTGGGATTCGGTGAGGGCTACGCCTACGCCCACGACGCCCCCGAAGGCGTGACCTCCATGGAATGCTTACCGGATCGGCTTCGCGGCCGACAATATTATGAACCCACGGCCCGCGGCCATGAGGCCCGGTACCGTGAGCGGCTGGAAAAGATCCGCGCCTGGCGCGATCGCAACGCCGAAACCGCCGACGACGAAGGAGAACAGACATGAAGAGGATCGGAGTGCTGACCGGTGGCGGCGACGCCGCAGGCATGAACGCAGCGGTCCGTGCGGCGACGCGCATTGCGCTCAACGCGGGGGCTGAGGTGCTGGGTATTCAGCGCGGCTGGCTGGGACTGAGTGAAGGCGATGTACGCCCACTCGACAGCGCAGCGGTGGGCGGCATTCTGCACCAGGGGGGCACCATCCTACGGACGTTCCGCTATCCGGAGCTGATAGAGGCGGTCGGCCAGAAGAAAGTCGAAGAGCAACTGGCGAAGCTGGCCCTGGACGGCCTGATCGTCATCGGCGGCGACGGCAGCTTCCGCGGCGCGGCCTTGCTCGACGAGATGTTCGACCTGCCGGTCATCGGCGTGCCGGCGACCATCGACAACGACATTCCCGGCACCGACTATTCCATCGGCTTCGACACCGCCCTGAACGTCGCCGTGAACTGTGTCGACAAGATCCGCGATACGGCCTCGAGCCACGGACGCATCTTCGTCATCGAGGTCATGGGCCGCAAGTGCGGCCTGCTGGCCATGGAGACGGGGCTGTGCTGCGGCGCCGAAGAGGTCATCGTACCGGAGATCCCCTTTGATCTCGACGAGATCTGCCGCCGCATCGAAGAAGGTTATGGCCGCGGCAAGCAGCATGCGGTGATCCTGGTGGCCGAAGGTGCAGCCAAGGCTCCGTACATCGAGTACGAATTGAAGAATCGTCTCAAGCGAAGCATCCGCATGGTGGTGCTGGGGCACGTGGTGCGCGGCGGATCGCCCTCGGCCTATGACCGGATGATGGGCACGAAACTCGGCCTCGCGGCCACCGAGTTTCTGTTGGCCGGCGAACGCGGCAAGATGGTCGGCATGGTCTCGGGCGAGATCAAACTCAGCCAGTTCGAAAAGTCGACCCAATCGCTGCAGGACGTGGTCGTCAAGCTCGAGGACCTGGTCCGACAGCTCACCTGAGGCCGGGCCCCGCAGCGGCCTTCATGAAACGAGCCCCCGATCATCAGATCGGGGGCTCGTTCACATTCAGGATCGGCGAGCTAGTCTTCGCCGCGGACGTAGGTGTTGGCGTACTTGAACCAGTTCACCTTCATATCGCCGCAGATGTGACCGAGGCCTTCGTACTCCTTGCGACGCTCGCTCCGGGTCTGTTCGATGCTGGCGATGGAGAACGATCCCACCAGGGGGAAGTTCTTGGCTTTCAGCAGATCGAACATGTAGCTGGCACCGTCGCCCAAGTCGACGATTCGGAACGTCGAGGCGGGGAAGACGGCGTACCAGGAATAGTCCCGGGGGCCGGGGTTGGCGCGCTGCTCGTCGGTCAGGTCGTGCTTCAGCATGTACACGAAGTTCTCGACGATGGACTGCACCTCCACCAGAGAATCGCCCTCGTTCTCGGGATAGAAAGCCTCGATGCCGCTGACGCGCGTCCAGTCGAGGTCGGGCAGGGGTGCGCCCGGGGTTTCCATCTGGGTGCGGCTGGCCATGAAGGTCGAGGGCAGTACGTAGGTCTCGACCGAATCGACCGGCGTGATGATGCTGCCGCTCTTGGTGCGCATCAGGAACAGGTGCGCAGTGTCGACGCCGTGGGTGAAGCGCTTCTGCACTCCCAGCAGCGAACCACGGTACGAGGCGAAGTTGTGCTCGATGTCCGGGGCGACCATGAATTCGAGGCGGTTGCCGTTGCGCACGATCCCGACATCGCCCTTGGCGTACTCGAGTGCCTCGGGAGCGTCGATCTCGAACAGGAAGCCGGTGCTCAGCGTGTCACCGCTCATAACCCGTTCGAGTGAAGTATAGACGTAAGGATCGACTTCTTCTTTCTTGCCGCAGCCGGTCACGCCGATCAGGACGATGGCGACAAGGGCCAGCAGCAGGACCGGGGCCCGACGCAGCGTGGACGCATCAGCAAACATGGGAACCTCCCTTGGGGTCAACAGCGCCCGATCGATCGCGAAACCTGTCCGCCGGCGCGCTCATAAGTAGGGGGATCGTAGCCCCCGCCGTGGGCATCGTCAAGCTCCGGACCGAGACCGGTCCAAGCGTTATGAAATTGGCAACTTCACCTTAAAAAAGCAAATCAATCCTCACCGGTGTGACGATTCTCGCCTCCGGGAAGTCGATCCGCGAGGTTCAGGAGCTCCGTGTGGGTTACGTCGTCGAGGTCCCAGAGCCGGTGGAAGACATCCCAGTGGTGAGGCAACAGGACTCCGCCCACGGTAAAGGCCCGGAAAAACCGGCGCCTCCGTTCCGCCGTTGGCAGACCGGGAAGGAACCTTCTGCGCAACCGGCCGTCGAGGGTCACCGACCACGCCTCCTGGTACGATTCAGCCGAGCGTGCCGGCACTTCGCCGGGTTTCACGACTCCCCCCGCCAGATCGGCGAGAGCAAGCAGGTGATGGTGGAGGAACCGATCGCTGGCTGCGGAGCAGAAATCGCCCTGCTGCTCCACTTCGGGGACCGCACGGATTTCCCAGGGCAGGACGGCTGGCATCATGCCGTGTCCGGCGGTGGGATCATCGTGGAAGTGGTCGGGGTGACAGTAGAGCAAGGCCCGACGTGGCGCATCGAAAACGATCCAGGGATGCTCGTCGGCCGTAAGGTCGTCGGCGATCAAGCACAGATTGTCCAAGACCGTTCCGATCTCCAGATGATTCCAGGCGCGTTCGGCGAGGGGACGGATGAGGCTCCAGGTCTCCCAGTCTTCAGGAATAAGCTCGATCACGTCTACCTCCCCCCCAGCCTCAATCTCGGATCAGCTGACCGGAAATGGGCTTCAGGCGCGCTGTGAAGTGACGCAGGACCGGGGCCTCGTATTCGATCTCGAGTCCGCCGAGACGCTCGCCGTGGGCCATGAGTTCAGCGCAGCACTCCGCCACGAACGAGAGATGGGTCTCGGTATAGACGCGCCGCGGCACCGCCAGACGCACGAGTTCCATGGCCGGGAACGTGGGCGCTCCGGTGTCGGGATCGGTACCGGCGAACATCAGGCTGCCGATTTCCACACCTCGCACTCCGCCTTCGAGATAAAGGGCACAGGTCAGGGCCTGGGCGGGAAATTCGGCTTGGGGAATGTGGGGCAGCATGCGCTTGGCATCGACGTAAACGGCGTGGCCGCCCACCGGGAAGAGGATTGGAACACCCCTTTCCTGCATCTGAGCGCCCATGCGCTGGACCTGTCCGATACGGTAGGTGAGATAGTCGTCTTCGAGCACTTCGCGCAACCCTTGGGCCACCGCCGCGAGATCGCGGCCCGAGAGGCCGCCGTAGGTGCGGAAGCCTTCGATGAGGATCAGCAGGTTGGTGATTTCCTGAGCCCAGACGTCGTTGTTGAGACAGAGAAAGCCGCCCATGTTCACCAGGGCGTCCTTCTTGGCGCTCATGGTGCAGCCGTCGCCATGGGAGAAGATCTCGCGGGCGATCTCCTTGATGGATTTCTCCGCGTAGCCGTCTTCGCGGCGCTTGATGAACCAGGCGTTCTCGGCGAAACGACAGGCGTCGAAAATCAGAGGCACGCCCTTGTCGCGGCAGAACTCGGAGACCGCCTTGATGTTAGCCAGCGACACGGGCTGGCCGCCACCGCTGTTGTTGGTGATGGTGATCATGACGAAGGGGATGCGGTCGCCGTACTTTTCGAACGCAGCTCCGAGCTTGTCGAGATCCATGTTGCCTTTGAATGGGTGGTCGATCATCGGATCGAGTCCCTCGGCGATGACGCAGTCGAGGGCGATGGCGCCCTGATATTCGACGTTCGCCCGCGTGGTGTCGAAATGGATGTTGTTGGGCACGACCGAGCCCTTGGTCAGCAACGTCGAAAAGAGCAGGTTCTCGGCGACGCGGCCCTGGTGTGTGGGGATCACGTGCTTGTAGCCGAAGATGTCGCGGATCGTCTCTTCGAAATCGTAGTAGTTGCGGCTGCCGGCGTAGGCCTCGTCGCCCTGGAGCATGGCTCCCCACTGGGCGTCGCTCATGGCCGAGGTGCCGCTGTCGGTCAGCAGGTCGACGTAGATGGAGTCCGAGGGCAGGCTGAAGACGTTGTAGCCGGCCTTGGTCAGGAGTTCCTCACGGCGTTCGCGGGTGACGCTCTTGACGCGTTCGACGACCTTGATGCGGTAAGGAACGAACGGCAGATCCATTCGAGTACTCCAGGGTTCATGCCATGAGGACAAGGGTGATGATTCGGGCGCCGCGAACTTAACAGCCCCTTGTCCAGGGAACAAGAATCAGGATTCGGCCGCGTCGCGGGCCAGAGGCGACCCGGCCTGATGCAGCACGATGAGACGTCGCTGAGCCCTGGTCGCCACCCTGTAATGGTAGCGAGGACCTTCAGCGCCCGAACACAGGTGCACGAGGGTCGCGGCCCCGCCCCCGCCGCATCGATCCGGGGTTGAGAGGGTGAGCACGGGCCCCGACGGCCGGGACGCCGGCATGCCCGACCAACCACTCATAGCGTGGCGCCAGACCTCCAGCAGCGGCCGGCTCGCATAACGCACGAGGGACTCCTCGGGTGCCGCAGCCACGAGAGATTCGAGGCGGGCCGCGGACACTGCGGAAGCGAACACGTCGACGGCCCAGCCGGCCCGGCGCAACCGTCGGGCGAACACGTCGAGGGTGATGTCGGGATCAACGTCGGCGAGCCAAGCCTCATACTCGGCAGCGCTCCGGGCGTCGAGCATGGGCCGGAGCCAGACACCGCGGACGTGCGGGGCAGCATGGGCGAGGGAGGAGCCGTCTTCCGATCCCTGCAGTGCAGAAGCGTCACAGACGGCAGCAAGGAACTGGGCGGCTCCCGGCAACAGAAGCGCATCGAGTTCCCAGCGATAGACAGGGAGCCAGCCCCGGCGGGCGGCTCCCCGCCCCAGGTAGTCCAGGTCAGACAGCAGGGGTGCGACGACTTCGACCGGGGCGACCAGGCCGTCGGCGGCGCAGAGATCGTCGAGAACGCCCAAGGCGTTGTCGAGATTCGTGACGGGCATAGCCGTCACCTCTCCCCTGTCACGATTCCGTGTCTTGCCCAAGCGCGTGCGTGTGCCCAACATATCGAGCCAGTCCGCACGCTCGTCGCGCAAATCACGGGCCGTCTCGATGAGCCGATCGAAGCCGATCAACTCGTCGGTTTCGGGTTGGGTCAGCAACAGGTGCTCCCAGGACTCTTCGAAGAGATGGGGATCGAGGACTGCAACGAGCAGTCCATCGCGCTGGCGCTGGGCGAGCTGGTAGCGCAGTGCGGCGGGGTGTTGCTCCAGGCCGAGCACCACCAGCACGTCGGCACCTTCTCCGCGCGGCAGGACGGCTGGATCCAGTCGGCGTCCGAGGTCTCTGGTGCCGGGGGCCACCATAAGGCGCGGCGGTTCGCTGCCCGCGGCGACCTCATGCCAGATGGCGTGGAAGCGGGCGCCCCAGCCGAGATCCGGTACGAGGACAGTGATGTCGGATCGCGTGCGCATCGCTGCAAGAACTCGGGCGACGGCACGGCAGCGGCCGCTGCCGCGGGGGCCGACCAGAATACGTCGTCCGGGTCGCCCAGCGTCGAGGAACTCGAGGAGTCGGCGCTCCTGCTGACCATCGGGGCTGAGATCAGCAACGGGGTCGGCTGCAACTATGTTCGCGCCGAGCCAGGACTCGAGGAATCCCACGCGCCAAGATTCCCCGAGGCGGGTCAGCCAATGCTCCCGTTCGCGTTCCTGGGCGTCGACCAGCCGTCGAGCCAGCTCTCCCGCGTCGCGGACAGTTCCCCGCCGTCCCAACGATGTGGCCGTCATCAATTCGCCGGGCAGAGCTCGGCCATGGAGAGACCAAGCGCCCAACACGATTCCCGCCACGAGCAGGTCGCGTGACGGTGTCTCGAGGGGCGTGAGTTGGACGGTGGCGCCGTCGTCCAGCTCCCCTTCGGTAGCCTCGGCCAGGGCGGCCGCCAGACGTTCCGCGCCGGCCAGGACCGATGCGATCACAGCCTCGACGGTGCCCAGACGGCCTACGTCGCGCCGGCTCGAACGGGCGAGCCCCAGCGTCGGAATATAGAGCAGGCGTGGCCTTCCCGGCACATCGTCGTCAGGGGCGGATGCCGAGAGGGCCATCAGCATCCGGTCGCACCAGGCGAGATCGGGATCGTCGACGTCCAGGGTCAGGTCCGCCAGATCCAACCTGCTCACGACGCCTTCACGCTCCCCCCCCAGCAGCAACGACAGCAGGACGGGCAAGATCCTGCGACCGTGTTCGAGACGGTATTCGGATTCCACGCGGGAATGCCTGACGACCAGGGATCTGTCGCCGCGTTCGTCTTCGACCTGGGCGTCGTCGCGGGTCACCGCTCCGAGCCAATGGACGGTGCCGGCGAGTCTACGGACCCGCGCCGCCGGCAGACCGGCGACGAGATCCTGCACTTCTTCGGGCAGGATGCCTTCCCAGCACCATGTGGGATCGAGAGACGATGGCGGCGTGAGCACGTCGCCGTCCGGTAGCGGCATCCGTGTGGCCGGCTGGGTACGTCCGCCGATCCGGGCGTCCAGCAAGGCCAATTCGAGGGGATGGTACCAGAGGGTCAGTTGGTCCCCGCAATCGCGACGGAGTCCTGCAAGCTCTTCAGCATCCTGGGGCGGCGCCATCACTGCATGGCGACACTCCGCCGGCACGAGAGGTTGGTCGCCCAGCAGACAGATCCACCAGGTGCCGTCGGGGCGACTGCTGTCGAGAGATCGGGAGAAGGCACGCCGCCAGGGACGACCGATCCGGTCAAGGGCTTCGGTCCATGTTTCCAGCTCACGGGGAGGCACCCAGAGGCAGAGAGGCGACATGATGTCGCCGGCCTCCCGCTCGGCCAGGTGGCGGAGCTTGCGTTCCAGCAGATCGGCGTGCAGTCGTCGGCGCCGGGAAGGTGACAGCCAGCGCAGGATGTCCAAGCCGCAGCTGGCACAGAGATCCGCCTCGCCGCGCAGTTCGGTTTCGGTATGGCAGGCGGGACATGGAACTGTGAAGCGTCCGAAGCGGATCACAGGAACTGGCATGTCGTCGCCGGCGCCGGAGACCGTGACGTCACCCCCGCGCACCGGAACTGGTCGGCTCCCTGCACGCTCGACAAGATCGGGCCAGGCCTCGCGCCAGGCCCTGGGCAGTCGGGATGCATGGAGTCGCAGAGGTGCGGCGGCGTCGCGCAGAAGGAAACGGACAGCCCCGGCGTACTCGTCGCCGGTGCCGTGGTCCGAGGGCAGCCAGTTCCGCAGGTCGGTGGCCCAGATCAAGGTGGGCTTGGCGATGGCGAGCTTCCGGCGCACATCGGCATCTTCCAGCTCGGCCGGCCGCACCCAGACGACTGGTCCGCAGGGCGCGCCTCGAACATCCTTGACGACGCTCGCCACAGGCGCTGCGGTCGACTGTGCCAGTTCGGCCATACCGGTCATCGGTGTCTCGGCGATCACCAGCAGCCATTCTCCCCCGGTTCCGATTTCACGCCAGGCCTGGGCCTGGCGCAGGGTGGAGAACCAAGCGGCTTCTGCATCGCCGACCAGCAGCGCCGGTGATGCCGGACCGTCGGTCGGATCGTCCGCGACCGGCGGCGGCAGCGCTTCGGGCAGCCCCAGTCCGTCGGCCTCGATCCAGCCCTGGCCTGTCAACCACCGCACGGTCCCGTTCTTGTCCTTCGCCTTGGTCGGCAGATCGATCAGCACGGCAGTGCCGTTGGTCGCGGCGTCGAGGGCGTCGGCGGCGTTCAGCAACATCAAGTCGGCGCCGCCGCGGGGTTGATGGAGCAGTTCCCGCCACCAGCGTGGATCGGTCACCGTCACGGAGACGGGATCGGCGGCCTGCCAGGCGGCCAACTCCAAACCGCAGAGCCGACGGCGCCGTGCCGCAGCGTCGCAGCGGCGGAGGTCACGGGCGAGCCAGGCGCGGGGATCCGCACTCACGGCTTCGAAGCCGTCGGCGGCTTCGAGGCTTTCGAGCGAAGTGATCACCAGGGGGCGATCATGGAGATCGACGTCTCGACTCCAGAACGAAGCTGAGTCGCTGAGCAGGGGCATGAGGTTCCCGTCAGCGAACTCTCCCCTGACGTAAGAAGCGAGGATGCCGTACAGACGGGAACCGCGAGACGCCACCAGTAACGGCTCCACACCGCGGTGCGCCACGCGGCCGACGGTGTCGATCACGCCCTCGACCAAGGTTGCCAGACTGACGCGGGATTCTGGATCGGCTCCGGTACCGGCCAGCTCGAGCAGAGGTCCGCCGGCGTCGGAGAACGAGCGGCATGTCACCGGTGAACCGACGCCCAACCAGCTGCCGATGTGTTCAAGGACCTCGCCGCGGAGAAACGAACTCGCCGTGAGCAACGACAGATGTCCGTGGGCCAGTGGGCGCAGACGATCATGCAAGCGGGCCGGCAGATCAGCATCGCGTCGAGCCAAGCGCCAATGAATGACCGCGCTGTCGCAGAAGACCCAGGCCCCAGGACGGTCGGTGTCGACACCCCAACGGCGCGCCAGCACGCCCACGGCGCCGTCGAGCTGGGCATCGCTGCCGACCACGACCTCGCTCGCCGCAACCCGGACGCTCAGTTCCTGGTCCCAAAGACCACCGGCGGATCGCAGATCGCCGCGAACATTCGTCAGCCAGTCCAGGTAGAGGTTCCAGACACCTGTGCCCCGTCCTCTGCGCGGCCGCAATGCGGAGAAGTCGCCCAGATCGCCGTTGTGGGTTTCGCAAAGTCGGGTCCAGTGGAAGACGGCCAGGAGATCCCCACCGTCGGGCCGCGACTCGCCTGTCACGAGTCTCTCGAGAGCACTGAGCTGCACGGTAGGGTCGTCAACCCGGTCGTCTGCAGGCAACAACGTGAAACCGCCGCCTCTGAGTCTGAGGGTCGGAGTCAGCTCACGGAGCCGGGACGGCCGATCCAGCACGACACGCCAACGGTCGTGTTCGCCTCCCCAACCGGCCAATACGGCGTCCGGTCTTCCGGATGCGACCACGGCGCGGGCCCCTTCAAGCACGATGACACCCGAGGTCATGGCCTCGGCGCCGCCCGCAGCGGAATGGAGGGTCGGCGCTGGGCGCTCGCCCAAGGGCACCAGAGGCCACGATTCGCCCGGCAGCAGCTCCGGCGAGAGGAAGCCCACCACGAAGCGTGCTGCTGCATCGCCAAGGCGGGCGAGACGGTGGAGTCCGGTGCGCCAGCTCACGTCGCCGCGCCCCAGCCGTTCGATCACGCGGAGCCAGGCCATGCCGGCGGCGACGGCTGTGTCGGCCCCGGCAGTGAAGCCGCCTCCCAGCAGGGGATGATCGACCAGGGCCGGGGGACGGTCCACCACCGGTGCCGCGTGCCCTTCCCCATCAAGAGTGGGTTCGCAAAGAACTTCCTGCAGAGGGCCCAAGGCGAACCGCGACCAAGGGCAGTCTGCTTCGGCGGAGAGGATGCGGTCGCCGGCCACGGCGAGGAAGGCTGTCAGGGGCTCCTGAGGATCTCCACTCTGATAGACCGCGGCGTCTCGCGGCCGATCGCGAAGCCAGAGCACAGCGGTCCAGCAGTCGCCGTCGCGAGCCAGAGTGGCCCAAACGCCGTCGCGATCGAGAAGGCGCCGTTGCTCCACCAGTCGTCGGGCATGTCCATACTCAGCCAAGGTGTCCGGATCCGTCGGTTCGAAGAGCGCCATGACGTCGAGGGCTTCACGATATCGCGGCACCGCTGATCCGAGCACGCCGATGTTTGCCAGCAAGGAGACGGCCCGGACCTGGGCGCGGTCGCGCCCGACGCTCGGTGCGGCGGACGTCCTGAGGTGGGCAACGTAGGCGTCGGCGACATCGTCGAGGGCGTAGTCGCCGCGGTCCATTAGACGGGCGCGCCCCAAGCCCAGAAGTCCGCTGAATCGCTCTTGGTCCCCCAGCCTCGCGTCGTCACTCGCGGCGAGGGCCGCTTCGGCCCAGGCCCGGCGTTCAGCGGGCGCGGCCCGTTCGCCTACAGGAGAATCGAGGAGGTCGGCGGCTGCGCTCACGATGCCTGGCAGGTCTTCGAGCTCGAGGACTCCGACTTCGGGCAGAACATGGAACCGGGGTAGAGTCCCCCGTCGCCGAGCATCGTCGAGGAGGCGGCGTAGCAATACGGCGCCGCGGCCGGGATCAACGGGATGCAGTCGGCTCGAGAGCAGCAGACCCACGGCTTCGTCGAGATCTCTCGCCATGCCCCCGTCGACCTCATGGAGGATCATCTCCGCCGCGCGAGCGAAAGCAGTGAGGAATTCCTCGTCGGCATGTTCCCAACGGCTCGCTTCCGATTCGGACCGACGACCGATGCCGTGCCAAAGACGCCGGGCGGCATCGCCCAGCGTCTCAGTCAGAAAAACACGGCCCGGTGACTGGTCCCTCAGTCCCCGGGCATCGAGATAGGAGCGTTCGGCGCCGCGCAGTTCGCGGCGTTGCAGTCGGGATGTCGCCTGTGCAAGGGCGTCCCAGTAGTTCATGGCCCTCCTGCCGGGCTCGATCGGGGTCAGATCACAAAGTTGACCAGCTTGTTGGGAACGACGATCACCTTGCGGATCACGCTGTCCCCGAGCAGTTCGGGAATGCGCCCGCAGGTGCGGGCCTCGGCCCCCACCGCGTCGCGGTCGGCGTCGCGCGCCGCGTCCATGCGCTCGCGGATCTTGCCGTTGATCTGGATCACGTAGGTCACGGTGTCGCCGACCAGGAATGCCGGATTCCAGGTTGGCCAGGGGTCGTCGAAAACGTTGTCCCCTTCACCCAACGTCGACCACAGCTCGGCCCCCAGCGATGGGGCGAAAGGTGCGAGCATCTTGATCAGCGAGCGCAGAGCCTCGGCCGCGTGCTCGTCATCCAGGCTCAGCACGTTCCGGCCGGCGTAGGCGTAGAGGGCGTTGGTCAGCTCCATGAGTCGGCTCAAGGCCGTGTTGAACTGGAAGCGTTCGACGTCCTGGGTGCAGCCCTTGATGGAGTTGTGGAGCACGACGCGGAGCGTTCGCCAGCGGGCGTCGCGCTCCTCGGCAGGAATCGGCACCGCGTCGTCGCCGGCGTCGCCGGCGGGCGACCGAGCCTCGATCGCAGCTTGAACCAATCGCCATACCCGGCTGAGATAACGCCAGATGCCATCGATACCGTCGTCTGTCCAATCGCCGCCTTCAGCAAACGCGAAGCCGAACATCAGGTAGGTTCGCAGGCAGTCGGTGCCGTAACGCTCCAGATATTCAGCGGGCACCACGGTGTTGCCCTTGCTCTTGGACATCTTGGTGCCGTCGCGGGTGATCATGCCCTGATGACGCAGAGAAGCGAAGGGTTCCTCGCTGGGCACCAGACCCAGATCGTAGAGCACCATGTTGATGAAGCGCGAGTAGATGAGATGGCCGTAGGCGTGATCGGCGCCGCCGACGTACATGGCCACGGGCATCCAGCGCTTCAACAGCTCGAAATCGAAGGCCGCATCTTCGCGGTTAGGCTGGAAATAGCGCAGGTAGTACCAGGAGCTGCAGACAAAGGTGTCCATGGTGTCGGCGTCGCGGCGGGCGTCGCCGCCGCACTGCGGACACGGCGTCGCCATCCACTCCTCGGCGGCGGCCAAGGGCGACATCCCCTCAGGACGGTAATTCTCAACTGCAGGCAGTTCGAGGGGCAGCTGGTCCTCGGGCACCGGCACCTCGCCGCAGACCGGGCAGTGCACGATGGGGATCGGTGCCCCCCAGTAGCGCTGCCGCGAGATGATCCAGTCGCGCAGACGGTACTGGATGGTGAGCCGGCCCAGGCCCCGCGTTTCAAGCTCAGCAACGATCGCAGCTCCCGCCTCGCGGTTGGGTTGGCCGTCGTAGCCGCCGGAATTTACCATCGCGCCGTCCCCCGTATGGGCTTCGACGAGTGTCGCCGCGTCCGACTCCCCTGGCGCGATGATGACTCTGCGCACGGGAAGGTCCAGCTCTTGCGCGAAAGCGAAGTCGCGTTCGTCATGGGCGGGAACAGCCATCACCGCACCGGTGCCGTAGGTGGCGAGCACGTAGTCGGCCACCAGCACGGGCACGCGTTCGCCGTTGACCGGATTGACCGCCAAGGCGCCGGTATGGACCCCCGTCTTCGGACGGTCGGTGCTCTGACGGTCGACCTCGCTGAGCCGCGCCGCCTGGCGGCGGTACTCTCGGACTCCCTCACGGTGAGCGTCGTCGGCGAGGATCTCGGCCAGGGGATGTTCGGGCGCCAAGGCCATGTAGGTCACGCCGAACAGGGTGTCGGGTCGGGTCGTGAACACGCGCAGGGAGACATCGCCGCCGGCGAGGGTTTCGGTACCCGCGGGCAGATCGCCGTGCACGTCGGACGCCGGCACGGCGAACACGACATCGGCGCCGTGACTGCGGCCGACCCAGTTGATCTGCTTCTTCTTCGTCTCCTCGGGCCAATCGAGGCCGGCGAGGTTGTCGATGAGCCGGTCGGCATATTTCGTGATGCGGAAACACCATTGGGTCAGATTACGGCGTTCGACCTCGCTGCCGTCGCGCTCGCAGCAACCGTCGGTGACCTGTTCGTTGGCCAGGACCGTCTGGCACGAAGGGCACCAGTTCACCGGCATGGCCGAGCGATAGGCCAACCCGTGGCGCAGCAGGGTCAGGAACAGCCACTGGGTCCACTTGTAGTAGGTCGGGGTGTGGGTCGCGAGTTCGCTGCGCCAGTCGTACATGGGCGTCAAGGTGCGCAGCTGTTCGCGGATGACCTTGATGTTCGCATCGGTGTGCACGCCGGGGTGCACGCCGCACTTGATGGCGTAGTTCTCGGCCGGCAGGCCGAAGCTGTCGAACCCGACCGGCTGGAAGACGTTCTTGCCGCGCATGCGTTCGAAGCGCGCGTAGGTGTCGGCGGGAACGTAGTTGTACCAGTGACCGAGGTGCAGTTTGTCGCCCGAGGGATAGGAGAACATGCTCAGCACGTAGCAGGGCTCGCGCTCGGAATCCCAGTCCGTACGGCCGTCGCCGCTTTCCTCCCAGCGCCGGGCCCAGCGTGCCTCGATCGCCTTGAAATCGTAGTCGGCCATCTGTCTTCGTCCTCGGGGAGCCGGTCGGACCGGCGCGTTGGTCGTGCACGGATGTCGTTGAACTGCGTGCATCGAGCAAGCAGTCGCGCCACATTAACCGTGATTCCGGGACCACGCCAGCCCAATATGACCGTCGTCTCGTCTCTTGGGACGCCTCAGAAGACCCCCCTCAACAAACGCACCCGGATCTCGCCAAGTGCCTCGTTCACCTCGACGGCGGCGACGTCGAAACGATATTCCGCCACACCCGCAACCGGATGATCGCCGAGAAAAGACCTCGCTACTTTGCGGATGCGCTGCACCCTCGCCGCCGTCACCGACTCTTCAGGTCGTCCGCACGCCGTACCGCGGCGGGTCTTGACTTCGCAGAACACGAGGACCTCGCCACAGCGCAGTACCAGGTCCAATTCGCCGGCGGCGTTGCGCCAGCGGCGCGCCACGCAGGAGAACCCGAGAGCCGCATACGCGGACGCGGCGAGGTCTTCACCGCAGCGGCCGAGGATCTGACGGTCGACGTTGATCATCACAACAGCTTGTCCGGAAGGAGCGGGGGGAGAATCTACCAGAGGGCGCCCTGGCCGAGTTCGGCCACTGGGCGGAAGGTACGACGATGGATCGGAGACGGTCCCAAGATACGGAGCGCCGCGAGATGCTCTGGAGCACCGTAACCCTTGTGGCCGGCGAAGCCATAACCGGGCCAGCGCGTGTCCATCTCGACCATCAACCGATCACGGACGACCTTGGCCACGATCGAGGCGGCCGCGATCGAGGCGCTGCGGCCGTCGCCACCGATGAGACAGCGTGAGGGCATCGTCAGGTCCGGCGCATGGACCCCATCGACCAGCACGACCTCGGGCCTCAGGTTGAGCAGTCCCACGGCGCCGGCCATGGCTTCGAGGCTGGCCCGCAGGATGTTGATCTCATCGATGCGTTTCGGGGATACGGCGAAGGCGCCCCAACTCAGGGCGCCCTCGACGATGACATCATAGAGCGCGTCGCGACGACGCGCCGTGAGTCGTTTGGAGTCGTCCAAACCCTGCGGGCACCAGCCAGCCGGCAGAACGACCGCCCCCGCAACCACGGGACCGGCCAGGCAACCGCGCCCGGCCTCGTCTACGCCGGCGACCGGTCCACAAAAGGAACCGTCGGCAGCGAGAGCGAGATCGAAGGCGGCCAGGTCGGCCTGCGGTCGGCTCACTTCTTCTTGTAGACCCGACGCTCGCGGATACGGGCCTTCTTGCCCGTCAACGCACGCAGATAGTACAGCTTGGCCCGGCGAACCCGGCCGAAGCGCACCACGTCGATGCCCGTCAGGTTCGGCGATTCGAGGGGAAGCACACGCTCCACCGCGACGCCGTTGCTGATCTTGCGTACGGTGATCGCCTTCTCGTTGGCGGTCCCGCGCTGGGCGATGACCACGCCCTCATAGTTCTGGATCCTGGTCTTGCCGCCCTCGCGGATCTGCATCTTGCAACGGATCGTGTCGCCGATGCCGAACTCGGGCAGATCGTTCCGGGCGTTTTCCTGCCGGATCGAGTCGATGATATTGCTCATCGTCGAGCCTCCTGTGTCACCGGCCGGGATCGTCCCGGACCGGAATCGTGGCCTCGCGTCGTCGCCGGGGGCGTTGACGACGCCGCGTTGATCGCTTCGTCTCGTCAATCATCGTCCAACAGGTCGGGACGCCGCTGCCGCGTCCGCGCGAGGGACTGCTCGCGCCGCCACGCCTCTATCTTGGCGTGGTGTCCCGACATGAGCACCTCGGGTATCTCGAGCCCCCGGAAGTCGGGCGGGCGCGTGTACCAGGGGCACTCCAGGCGGCCTGCGAGGGCCGCCGTGAAACTGTCCTGCTCCGCCGAGTCGCTGTTGCCCAGCACCCCGGGGATCCTGCGGACCAGAGCGTCGATCACCACCAGCGCGGGCAGCTCGCCACCGGTCAGGACGTAATCACCGATGGACACCTCGCGCGGGCACAGCAGTTCGATGGCCCGCTCGTCGATGCCCTTGTAGTGGCCGCAGAGAAGAATGATCTCTCCCGCTCCACTCGCCAGGTCCAGGAGTTCCAGGACCAGACCTTCATCCAGGCGCTCCCCTTGCGGCGTCATCAGCAGCACGGGTGCATCGTCGTTCTCACGAGTCGCCTCGACCGCCTCGACGATCGGCGGCGCCATCATGATCATGCCGGCGCCGCCCCCGTAGGGGTAGTCGTCGACGGTGCGGTGCTTGTCCACCGCGAAATCCCGGATGTCGACCACCGTGTAGTCGACCTGGCCTTGGCGGGCCGCCCGGCCCAGAATGCTCGTTTCCAGCACTGCCCGGATCATGTCCGGGAAGAGCGTGAGCACCTTAACCGAGAGCGACATCCAGCAACCCTTCCGGCAGCGTGACGGTCAAAGGACCGTCGAGGCCGTCCTCGGCCACCAAGATGGCCGGCACGGCGGGAATCATGATTTCCGCCAGTCCACGCGGAACAATCAGGGTGTACTGGGCTCCGTAGAGACGGACCTCGTCCACCTCGCCCAGAAGCTCACCTTCACTGGTCACGACATTTCGGCCGAGCCAGCGAAACGGCAGCCCCCGCGGGGGTTTTGGGAAATCGGGATCGGCGTAACGGCTCCGGAGGAAGCCCACCGTCCGACCCACCATCCCTTCCGCTTCATCCCGATTGCTCGCATCGTCGGTCAGGACGACGTAGCACGGACCATGAACACGCCAACGTTCGCAATGGACGGGCCGCTGATCCTCCCAGAGGAGATCTTCCGTCCCAAGCAAAGGCTCGTACCAGTCGATCAGAGGATAGAGCTTCAGCTCCCCCTTGAGGCCGACCGCCTTGACGACCTCGGCCACTGGTACGAACTCGTTTCGGCTCATGTCATTCGTCCTCGCCGGCCTCCGCCTCACCCGCGGCCGCCTCGATCGGTGCGGGGGCCTCGTCGGCCACCTCGTCCGTGTCGGCGATCTCAAGGGTGTAACGTCGGTTGTCCCGGCGACCGATCACATCGAGGAACGTGCGCAAGGCGTTGGCGGTCTGACCGCCGCGGCCGATGATGGCGCCTTGATCCTCTGGGTGCACATGCACCTCGAAGATCACTTCGTTCCCCCGATCCAGAGGTCGGATCCGCACCTCATCGGGGTGATCGACCACGTTCACGGCGATGTGTGCGACAAAATCCAACGCGTTCTTCATGGCTTCTAGCTCTCTTCGCCTGAGCCGATTTCTTCGGCCGGAGCTTCTTCAGCGTCGCCTTCAGCCTCTACGGCTTCGGCTGCAGCAGCGGCTTCCTCGGCGGCCTTGGCGGCCTTGGCGGCGGCGGCTTCGGCAGCAGCCTCGGCGGCGGCCTTCTTCTCGGCCTCTTGCTTGGCCTTGATGTCGGCTTCCTTGGCCTTGGCGGCGGCGACGACCTTGTTCTTGACCTTGGCCTCGGCGCGGTTGGTGCTGTCAACCTTCCAGGCGGCGACCTTGGCGTCGACCTCGTCCTTGGCCAGGCCCTGACGCATCAGCTCCCAGCGGTAGAGGATGCCTTCACTCCGGATCAGGGAGTGGGCGGTCGGCGACGTGGTTGCGCCCTTCTTCAGCCAGGCGACGATTTCTTCGTCGTGCAGGCTGACCTCGAGAGGATCGGCGAACGGGTTGTAAAAGCCCAGGTTCGCGATGAAGGCGCCGTCACGGCGTGTGCGGCTGTCGGTCACGACGAGGCGGTAGAAGGGACGCTTCTTCCGGCCCATGCGTGTCAGGCGGATGGTGGTCGACACGTTGTACCTCCGGTTCTGTGTCGGTTCCCGACGGCCACTCGGCGCGTCGGACGCGGTTTCTTCAGGCGGAAGCGGCCAAAGATACGCTTCGAGCCGGCCGTTGCCAAGCTCGTCAATGGCCGCCCAACATCTTCTGGGCGAACGTCTCGAGTCCCCCCGCGGCGTTGATCTGCCGCATCATGCGCCGCATGTCGCGATACTGCTTGAGCAGCTTGTTGACCTGCGAGACGTTCGTCCCGCTGCCCTTCGCGATGCGTTTACGGCGTGATCCGTTGATGAGGTCCGGGTTCCGGCGCTCGGCGTTGGTCATGGAATCGAGGATCGCCTCCACCTTGACCATCTGCTTCTCGTCCACGTTGGACTTGTCGAGCATACCGGCGTCGACGCCCGGCATCATCTTCATGATCCCTTTGAGGGGACCCATCTTCTTCACCTGGCGGATCTGTTTTTGAAAATCCTCCAGGGTGAACTGGTTTTCGAGGAAGCGCTGGGCCAGGCCCTCCGCCTCGTCCATGTCCATGGAATCTTCGGCCCGCTCGATGAGCGAAAGTACATCGCCCATGCCGAGAATGCGGCCGGCCATACGGTCGGGATGGAAGGTCTCGAGGTCTGCGACCTTCTCACCCGTCGACACCAGTTTGACCGGACGTCCGGTAACCTTCAGCACCGAGAGCGCAGCGCCGCCACGGGCGTCGCCGTCCATCTTGGTGAGCACGGCGCCGTCGAAGCCGACCTTCTCGGCGAACTGCTGGGCGATGGTCACGGCCTCCTGGCCGATCATCGCATCGACCACCAGGAGCTTCTCGTCCATGGCGACCATCTTGTCGATGGCCCCGAGCTCGTTCATGAGCGTCTCGTCGATGTGCAGGCGACCTGCGGTATCGACGATCAGTACGTCGCAGTCGTTGTCCTTGGCGCGGCGGGCGCCCATTTTCACGATCTGGGCGGCGTTGCGGCGCTCGCGGTCGCTGTGGACCGGCACCCCGACCTGTTCGGCGAGGGTGATGAGCTGGTCGATGGCTGCAGGGCGGTAGATGTCGGCCGCCACGAGCATGGGGCGGCGCCCCTCCTTGACCAGCTTGTGGGCCAGCTTGGCGCAGAAGGTCGTCTTGCCGCTACCCTGGAGGCCCATGACCATGACGGTCGCCAAGGGCGTGCCGCTCAGGTTCAGGTCGCGGGTTTCGCCGCCGAGCAATTCGACCAATTCGTCGCGGACGATCTTGACGACCTGTTGATCCGCCGAGAGGTCGTCCCAGACCTTCTGTCCTGCAGCGACTTCGCCGACACGGGCCACGAATTCCTTGGCCACACCGTAGTTGACATCGGCTTCCAGCAGAGCCATGCGCACTTCGCGCAGAGCATCGCGGATGTTGTCCTCCGTCAAACGCTCCTCAGAGGAGAGCTTGCGCAGAGCGCCGCCGAGTCGACTGGTGAGTTCCTGGAACAAGGCCGGGGGCTCCTATGATCAGCTGCAAAACACACAAAAGCAACGGGCGGACGTACACGACGCCCGGCCCTTCGAGCCGCGACCGCCCAGAATAGCCCACGAAATGTTGAAAATCAAGTCGATTATGGGTCTACGGGATGCTGACGGGCCCGCAACGATGCCACCGCCGCCGCCCGATCCGGCGCTCCGAACAGATAGGATCCGGTCACCAGGATATCGGCTCCGGCTTCCAGACAGCGCGGCCCGGTGTCGGCGTTGATGCCGCCGTCGACAGAAATGGCGAACGACCCCTCGCCCACTCCCCGCCTGCGGTCGAGTTCGGCGATGCGGGCTAGAGATTCGGGAATGAAGGCCTGTCCGCCGTATCCGGGTTCGACCGACATCACCAAAATAAGATCGATAAGGGCAAGATACGGGGCGAGCGAAGCGATCGGCGTGGCGGGTCTCAACGACAGGCCCGCTTTCATGCCGGCGGCGCGGATCTGCGACAGCGTGCCCGCAGTGTCGCCTTCCGACTCGATGTGGACAGTCAGGGCGTCCATGCCCGCATCGGCGAAGGGCGAGATCAGATCGTCAGGACGGGTGACCATCAGGTGAGCATCCAAAGGCAGGTCTGTCCGCCGCCGCAAGGCTTTGGCAATGAAGGGGCCGAAGGTGAGATTCGGCACGAAATGGGCATCCATGACGTCGAGATGGAACAGGTCGGCACCAGCCAGTTCCATCGAGGCGAGATCGTCACCCACGGCGCCGAAATCGGCCGAAAGAACCGACGGCGCCACGGCCGTATCAGCGTGTCGAAGCCACCAGCTCAATGGTCTCTCCTTTGAGGATCCGGGAACCGGGCGCGGGCTCCTGCTCCATGATCGTATTGGGCGGAATGCGGGAATCGCGGCGGTAGTGTGCAGGAGCCAGGACGCAACCGGAGGCTTCCACAGCCGCCCGAGCCGCGAACAGGGAACGCCCGCGCAGATCCGGCACCAGCAGGGAGGGCGTGCCGGAAGATTCAGACACGATCAGATCCACGACGTGCCCCTTGTCTACCGGCGTTCCCGCAGCCGGTGATTGCCAGGCCACGGTCGATGCCACAGCACCGCTCCAGCGCAGGTTGAGAGTGCGGCCGAGCCTGAAGGTTTCTCGCTGCAGGGTGGCTTCTGCCTGACGCGGCGTGAGTCCTCTGAGGTCCGGTACCGGGCCCGCCGGTGGTCCGCCGCTCACGACCACGATGATGCGCCGACCGCTGCGGATCACCCCGCCGGGCTGGGGCTGCTGATCGATGACGGTGCCCGCCGGAGCGGACGGGTGTGCCTCTTCGCGAATCACCTCGAGGACCAACGCGACGGCGGCTGCCGATTCACGGGCGTCGGCCAGGGGCGCATCGAGCAGCGTGGGCACGCGGATTTCTTGATTGCGGTGGACCAGGCGAGGCATGACCAGAAAATTGAAGGCCAGTAGGCCGACGGCGAACACCGCGGCCAAACCGAGCAACGTCAGCAGGAACTGCCAGAGACGCATCTCCTATCCTTCCTTGAGCAAACGGGCCGCAAAAAAACCATCGCCACCGTCGCGCCAGGGATTCCAGCGGCGAACGTCGTCGCCGTCCGCGCCAGACTCGGGGATCAACCCCGCTCCGCGCCGGCCCAACTCGACAAGCACCTCTTCGCCCTCTTCGCTTTCCAGGGAACATGTGGCAAACAACAGACGCCCCCCGGGGCGCAGCAGGCGTGCGGCTTCAAGAGCCAACGCCACGAGCCGTTCCCGATTGTCTTCGAGCGCCTCGGCTTTCACCCGCCAGCGGCCGTCCGGATGGTGTCGCAGCACGCCGGTACCAGAGCAGGGGCCGTCAAGAAGAACAGTTGCGAAGGTTCCGTCACCAAAAGGCGTCCGGCAACCGTCCGCGGCCACCACCGCCACGCCTTCGCAGAGGGTGCGGGCGAGGTTGTCCTTCATGCGTTCCAAGCGCCGAGGTTCAATATCGATGGCCGTGATCGCACAGTCCTGCGGCAGCAACGCGCGCAGATGGATCGTCTTGCCACCGGGTGCCGCGCACATGTCCAGCAAAGGGCCCGCAACACCTGCGGCCAGCCACTCGGTGGCCTGTTGCACACTGCCGTCCTGGACGATCAGGCCTGGCCGTCCGGCAAGCATGAGCCCAAGTTCATCGCGGGTCAGCCGCGATGTGAGCTGCAGACTTGCGGCATGACCACCCGCGACGACATCGTGCCCGAAGGCCGACAAAGCGGCCGCTTCGAGGGCAGGATCATAACCGGGCAGCACGTGTAGCTCCACCGGCGGCGGCGAATTGTTGTGTTCGAGCAGGGCTACGGTGGCCTCCTCCCCGTGGCGTGCCAGCCAGCGGCGCACCAGCCAGGGCGGGTGGGAATGCCAAGAGGAGAGGTAGCCCGCCAGATCCTTGCCGCGGTCCTGGAAAACGGATTCGAGAGCCAGCCAGGGGTCGTTCTTCCCTTCGATGCGCCTGTGCACCGAACGCAGCAGCCCGTTGGCGAAGCCGCTCTGAGACGGGCCACCCGCCCGCCGTGCCAGTCGCACCGACTGATCCACCGCTGCGTGGGGTGGGATGCGGTCGAGGGTCAGCAGTTGATGAAGCCCGAGCCGCAGCGCCATGCGCACCCCGATGCGGATGCGTCCAGGGTGGCGGGCGAAGGAATCGATGACCCGGTCATAGCGTCGACGCCATTGCAGAACGCCACGGATCAGCTCGGCGGTCAGGGCCCGGTCGCGGGGATCGGTGACGGTGTCGAGGGCGCGGTCGAGAGCTGTCTCGAGGCCTTCTCCCCGTTCGATCTCCAGGAGCGCCGTCCAGGCCCGGTCGCGGACCACCGTCGCGCTCATGACTTCAAGACCGCGCCACGAGCAATGGGGCAACCGCGCAGGAATTCGGCTGCGGTCATGGGCCTTTTTCCGGGAGGCTGGATGCCGGTGATCAGCAGGGATCCTTCACCGCAGGCGACGACCAGTCCGTCCTCGTCACAGCGGATCACGGTGCCCGGCTCAACTGCGGAAGTCATCAGGGCCCAGGGTCGGGCTTCGGTGATCTTGAGCTGCCGATCTCCCAAGAACGTCGTGGCGCCGGGCCAGGGCATCAGGCCGCGGATCTGGTTGTGCACAGTCCCTACCGGACGGCTCCAACGGATCGGCGAGAGAGAACGGTTGAGTTTGGGGGCATAGACCGCGCCGGTCTCGTTCTGGTCTTCGGAATGCACGCCGCCCGACTCGAGCAGGCGCAGGGTGTGGACCATGAGGTCAGCGCCCAGCCCGGCCAGGGTTTCGAGAAGATCGCCGGCGGAGATTTCCGGGTCGATGGGCGTCGCTCGGTGAGCCAGGACCGGCCCCGTGTCGACGCCACGATCCATGCGCATGATCGAAACGCCGGTCCATTCATCGCCATGAAGCAGAGAATAGTGTACAGGCGAAACACCACGCCAACGCGGCAGCAGCGAAGCGTGGAGATTGATGCAGCCAAAACGGGGTGCCGAGAGCAGGGGCTCTTTGAGGATATGACCGAACGCCACCACGATCACGGCGTCGGGATTCAATCCGAGCACGGCTTCGGTGACGGCCGACGCGTCGCCCCGGCCCCAGTCCATCACATCGATGCCGTGTGCTGCGGCCGCAGTCTTGACGGACGTCGGCTCCAACTGACGGCCGCGCCCGGCGCGGCGGTCCGGCTGAGTCACCACCAGCTGGATGTCAAAACGGGCTTCGACAAGGGCGTCAAGGGTGGGCACGGCGAAGTCGGGCGAGCCCATGAACACGATCCTCACATCGTTCCTCCGCGGAAAACCAATCCCAGGCGCCGGAGTGCCATGCGCCACAGTACGTCCCGACGTCCCCAGAAACCAAGATGGTCGATGAACAGGATTCCATCCAGATGGTCGATCTCATGCTGAACCACGCGGGCCAGAATGCCACCGACCTCGAGCTCCTGCGGTTCTCCTGACAAATCATGGTACCGCACCCGAACCCTTCGGGGCCGCAGTACGAACCGGTAGATTCCAGGAAACGACAGACATCCCTCCTCAAAGGGAACGATCTCGTCGGAACACTCCAGCAGTTCAGGATTGAGCATCACGACGGTCCGTCCGGGAGGATCATCGGGCCGCCTGACGAGCACGACCCTGCGATCGTCGCCGACCTGAGGGGCGGCCAGCCCGATCCCGCGCTGGCTCCCCATCAGAACGTGCATGTCCCGGACCAGATCCTCAAGGCCCCCTGCGGTCGCTGCCACGGGTCGACAGATCACCCGAAGCATCGGGTTCCAACATGGCAGGATTCTGCGCCGCGTCCCGACGTCCGTCACGCCCCCTCCTAGGTCTCCAGGACAGAGGCGACGGCGTGGCGGGCCACTTCGATCTTCACGCCTTCGGACGTGGCGCAGACCAAGCGGTCCTCCTTCACGTCCTTGACGGTGAGCAGAAGTCCGCCGTTGGTGACGATGGAATCGCCGCGCTTGAGGTTTCCGAGCAGCTCCCGGTGCTTCTTCTGTTTCTGGGACTGGGGACGCCAGATCAACAGATAGAAGATCACGACCATCATACCGATGAATACCAGGTTCATCATCAGGGGACCGGGGCCCCCCGCCGCCTCGCCGGACTGGGGCGCGGGACTGAGGGCAAGGACGTGCAGCAGGGACATGGTTCTCTCCTCCGTGGGTATTGGTTGCGGGTCCATGGTGGCACACGAACGCCGAGGTGGCAAACTGGATCACCGTCCTCCGGGTCGCCTTTTGCCCGCCTCTTCGATCCGACGCTTCTCCCCTTCGCGCCACCGTTGCACGATCGGACGGGTGTGGGCGTCAAAGGAGCCGGTGTCGATGGCCGTGCGGATATCACGCATCAGCGACTGGTAGAAGTGGACGTTGTGCAGCGAGGCCAGGGTCTGGCCCAGCAGCTCGCGGCTGGCGAAGAGGTGCCGGATGTAGGCTCGGCTGTAACGAGCGCACACGGAACAATCGCATTCGGGATCGAGGGGCCGATCATCTTCGGCATAGGGACTGTTCTTCACGACCAGCCGGCCGTCCCTGGTGACAACGGTGCCCTTTCTCGCGATGCGGGTCGGCAGCACGCAGTCGAACATGTCGATGCCCGAACGGACCCCTTCGATGATGTCGTCGGGAAAGCCCACGCCCATCAGGTAGCGCGGTTTATCCTGGGGCAGCAACGAGGCCGTGTGGGCCGTGAGGTCGTACATCTGAGAGATGGGCTCCCCCACCGAAAGTCCGCCGACGGCGTAGCCCGGCAGGTCCAGATCGATGAGGCGGGCCGCCGACCGGGTTCGCTCAGCCGGAAAAACGCCGCCCTGGACGATGCCGAAAAGCACACGCTGCCAGCCTTCGCGGTCGGTGCGGCCGCCGGGCCCGAAGGCGTCGATGCAGCGGCGCAACCAGCGCTCCGTGCGGTCGACCGCTTCGGCCGTGGCGCGGACATCGGCGCCGAAGGCGACGCAATGGTCGAAGGCCATGACGATGTCCGCACCGAGCGCAATTTGGATCTCCATGGACAGTTCCGGCGTGAAGAGATGGCGGCTGCCGTCGAGGTGGGACTGAAAAGCCACGCCGTGTTCGTCGAGCTTGTTGAGATGCGCCAGGGAAAACACCTGGTAGCCGGCGCTGTCGGTAAGCAGGGCGCCGTCCCAGCCCTGGAAGCGATGAAGACCGCCGCGGCGCGCCACGAGGTCGTGCCCCGGTCTCAGATAAAGGTGATAGGTGTTGCCCAGGATGATCTTCGCTCCTGTGGCGGCCACCTGCTCGAACGTCAGGCATTTGACCGAACCGGCAGTGCCCACAGGCATGAACACCGGCGTGGGAATCTCACCGTGGGGCGTGATCAAGCGTCCCCGGCGCGCGGCGGTCGCAGAGTCTCGGCTTTCGATCTGGAACGAGAAGGGCGTATCGAGGGATCTCATGATTTCTCCATGACTTGCCGAGATCCCTTCACGGGCAGGATCAAGGTCGCGTCGCCGTAGCTGTAGAATCGCAGGCGGCGTGCAGCCGCCTCTGTGTAGAGAGTACGCCAGTGGTCGCTCCCGAGGGCGCAGGCGACGAGCATCAACAGCGACGATCCCGGCAGATGGAAGTTGGTCAGCAGCCCGTCCACAGACCCCAGCAGATCGGGAGGTCTGAGGAACAGGCGCGTACGGCCGCTCACTTCCCAAGCGTCTCCCACACGGCTTGCAGAGCCGGCGAACAAAGGGCGTGGCTCAGCGGGAGTTTCATCCCATCGTCTGAGATCAGGACCCTCTGTTTCGAGATCTAGCCTGGCAACCGTTTCGAGTACACGCAGACTCGTGGTACCCACCGCCACGACGCGCCCGGTCCCGCGTCGGGCCGCCGCCACGGTTCGATAGGTCTCCGCTGGCAGGTGGAACCTTTCGGCGTGCAGGCGGCCATCGCTCAGGTCGGCAGCGTCGGGGTTGCGGAAGGTGCCGATGCCCACGTGCAGAGTCGTTCGGGCCACCGTCACGCCCCGGCGGTGCAAACGCATCAGCAGATCCTCGTCGAGGTGCAGGCCCGCAGTGGGGGCGGCCACCGAACCGGTATCGTCGGCGTAGACCGTCTGGTAGCGCTCCAGATCGTCGGGGTTGCCTTCGTCCAGGCCATCGTCACGCCGAGCTTTGAGGATATACGGCGGCAGTGGCATCCGTCCGTGGGCTTCGGCCAGAACAGTCATGTCGGTTCCGCGGCCGCGCACTTCGACCCGCCCCGCCACGGCGGCAGCGGTGACCTCCAGAGCGACGTCCAGCAACCCACCAGCGTGGGTTTCCAGATCCAAGCTGTCGCCCGCAAGCAGCTTGCGGGCCGGTCTGGCCAAGGCTCCCCAGACGCCGTCGCCGACGGGATCGGTCAGCAGAAGCTCCACACGTCCACCGCCGGGCCGCCGTCGGGCCCAGAGTCTTGCCGGCAGCACGCGGCTGTCGTTGACCACGAGCACGTCGCCGGCCGCCAGAATCTCGTCGAGAGCCGCCACTGTATATTCGGCGGCGAGTCCATCGGCCTGGCCGTCCCAATGGAGCAGGCGTGAGGATGAACGTTTCACCGCCGGCGCTCTGGCGACGAGTTCGCTTGGAAGATCGTAGTCATATCCGCCTGCGACGAGGTCCCCACTCATCTCAAAGGAGCTCCGCCTGGCTCGCCGAGCCGGTCTCGGGTGGGGTCAAGCCCAGGTGGTCATAAGTCCGCGGCGTGACTTCGCGCCCCCGCGATGTGCGTTTGAGCAGTCCGACCTGGATGAGGAAGGGTTCGACGACGTCCTCGAGGGTGTCGACCTCTTCCCCCAGCGACACCGCGAGGTTCTGCACACCCACGGGCCCGCCGGCAAAATGGTCGATGATCAGTCCAAGATATCGGCGGTCGAGGTCCTCCAACCCGAGATGATCCACACCCAGGCGAGTGAGACCGAGATCCACCGTAGCACGGTCGAGCACGGTACGGTTCTCGATCTGGGCATAATCGCGCACACGGCGCAGCAGACGATTTGCGGCGCGGGGCGTGCCCCGGGATCGACGTGCCAATTCGAGGGCACCTGACGCATCGATGGCCACACCGAGTACCCCTGCCGAACGGACGACGATGGAGGCCAGCTCCTCCGGTGGATAGAAGTCGAGGTGACAGACGATGCCGAAACGGGAACGCAGCGCCCCGGTGATCATGCCCGCACGCGTGGTGGCCCCGAGCAGAGTGAACGGCGGCAGGTCGAGCTGGAAGTGGCGGGCGTTGGGCCCCTTGTCCACGACGATTTCGATACGCCGATCCTCCATGGCAGGATAGAGATACTCTTCGACGATGCGGTTGAGGCGATGGATCTCGTCGATGAACACCGCCGAAGGTCCCTCCTGCTGAGTGAGCAGGCCCACCAGCTCGGCGCTGTTCTGGAAGGCCGGTCCGCTGCTCAGGCGCAGCTCCAGCTCCATCTCGTTGGCGACGATGCCCGCCAGGGTCGTCTTGCCCAGACCCGGGGGGCCGTAGAACAGCACGTGGTCGAGCACCTCGCCCCGCTGCCTGGCGGCCTGAATGAACACGCGCAGATTTTCCTTCACCTTTTCCTGACCCACGAAGTCGTCGAGGGTCTTGGGGCGCAGGCCGATCTCCTGCTCCAGTTCCCTGGGCTTCAGGTTGGGGTCGGTCCAGCGCGATTCGTTCACGGTGCTCCTTCCGGGGCGTCTGTTCGGCGTAGCGTCAGCTCAGACGGCGCAGCGCGGCGCGGACCCATCCGACCGGGTTCGCGGCGACGTCCGGCTCGGCGGCCAGGGCGGCATCGAGAACCGAGGCGATCCGTGCCGGCGGCACACCCATGCTGGCGAGCATCTCCGCGGCGGCCATACGCTCCGGATCGGCGCCGGCATGGGCAGGCGCGGCGGCCGGGGCGTCGGCATCGTTGTGTGCCAGCAGTTCGAGGGGCACCTTGGCGCCGAGTTCCATGATGAGACGTGCGGCGGATTTCTTGCCCACACCCGGCAACGCCGTCAAGGCCTTCTCGTCGCCACGGTGCAGCGCCGCGCCGATCACGTTGGCCGGCGCTCCCGACAGCATGCCGAGTGCGACCTTCGGCCCGATGCCGCTCACTGTGGTCAGCAGGCGGAACAGGGTGCGGGTTTCACGTTCGAGGAAACCAAAAAGGGTCCAGGCGTCCTCGCGTACCGAGAGATGGGTCCAGAGATGAATCGGCGCGTCTATGGCCGGCAACCTCTCGACGTCGCCGGCGGGCAGCGATACCGCGAGGCCCAGACCGCCCACCTCGACAACGACTTCGGGCCCACTCTGCTTGAGAATACCTGAGACGGTCGCGATCACTGACACTCTCCTCCCTGTCCCGACGCCCGCAGCGCCAAAGGGCCGCCGCTCCTCATGGCGTGGCACAAGGCCAAGCCCAGGGCGTCGCTGGCGTCGAGCGACTTGGGCGGCTGCGGCAGCGCGAGCAGCCTCGTCACCATCCAGCGCAGCTGCTCCTTGGTCGCCGCGCCATTTCCGGTCAGCGCCATCTTAACCTCACGCGGGGCGTACTCGGCAATGGGAATGTCGTGGAGAGCCCCCGCCAGCAGGACCGCCCCACGGGCCTGGCCCAGAATCAGCGATGAGCGAGGATTGCGGGCGTTGAAGACGTTCTCGACCGACATGACCGTCGGACAGGACCGTCCAATCACTTCGACCATGGCTTCATGGATGGTGCGCAGCCTCCGCGGCAGATCGTCGCTCTTTTTGGCGCGGATCGTGCCGGCGTCGAGAAAACGCAGGCGCGAGCCGTCGGCGGCGACGACTCCGTACCCTGTGGCGTGCGATCCGGGATCCACTCCCAGCACGATCATCGCTTCCCCCTATGACGACGGGGCGGCCGGCGGCCGCCCCGGTTCGTTCCGAAGTGTCGCCGGCCCGATCCTACATCGACTCCATGATCTCGGCCATCTCGGCCTCGTCGATGTCGAAGTTCGCCGAGACCTGGGACACGTCGTCGAGATCGTCCATGGCGGAGATGAGCTTCATGAGCGTCACCGCGTCCCTGCCCTCGACCCGGACCGTCGTCGCCGGTTCCTGGAAGAGTTCGGAACCTATCACCGGCAGCTCCTGATCCTGCATCGACTGCAGGACCGACGTATAGTCCTCGAAGGCCGTCGTGATGACGATGCCGTCGCTCGTCTCCTCGACGTCTTCCGCGCCGGCTTCGATGGCCAGCTCCATGGCCTTCTCCATGTCGATGAGCGCCGAGTCCAGACTGATCGATCCCTTGCGGGTGAACAGGTAGGAGACGCAGCCAGTCGTGCCGAGATTGCCGTTGTACTTGGAAAAAGCGTGCCGCACCTCGGACGCAGTACGGTTGCGGTTATCGGTCTGAGTTTCCACGAGCACGGCCACGCCGCCCGGGCCGTAGCCTTCGAAGTTCAGCTCTTCGTAGACCGCGCCCTCGATTTCACCGGTCCCGCGCTTGATGCCGCGTTCGATGTTGGTGTTGGGCATGTTGGTGGCCTTGGCGGCCAGGATCGCCGTGCGCAGGCGCGCGTTGGTCTCCTGGTCGCCGCCCCCCATCCTCGCGGCCACGATGATCTCGCGGGCCAGACGCGACCAGACCTTGGACCTGGCCGCATCCTTAGCGCCCTTCTTGCGCTTGATCGTACTCCATTTGGAATGTCCGGACATCTCGCTCCCATTTCCCGCGGACTGCGCGGACGCCGTCTAGTCGGCGTCCTCCGTCCTGCTCTTTTCGTAGGCTTCGATCAGTTTCTTGGCCACGTCGCCGGGCACTTCGGAATAGTGGTCGAACTCCATGCTGAACTCGCCCGTCCCCTGGGTCATGGCGCGCAGCGACGTGGAGTACTGGTACATCTCGTCCTGGGGCACCATGGCGTTGATGATCTGGATGGGTCCTTCGGCCTCCATGCCCAGCGGCTGTCCGCGACGGCCGGAGATGTCGCCCATCACGTCGCCCATGTAGGATTCTGGCACACGGATAGTCACCTTCATGACCGGTTCGAGCAGGGTCGGCTTGGCGTCGGGCACGCCCTTCTGCAGGGCGATGCGCGCCGCGCTCTTGAAGCTGTTCTCGCTCGAGTCCACGGCGTGGAAGGAACCGAAGAAAAGGGCCACCTTCATGTCCACCATCTCATAGCCGGCAACGACGCCGCGGTCCATCGTCTCGCGGACGCCCTTCTCGACGGCGGGTATGAACTTGCCCGGAACCACGCCGCCGACGATCTCGTTGGCGAACTCGAAGTTCTCGCCACGAGGCAGAGGCTCGAGACGGAGATGGACGTCGCCGAACTGGCCGCGGCCGCCGGTCTGCTTCTTGTAGCGGCCCTGGACCTCGACGGTGCCCTTGATGGTCTCCTTGAAGGCGACCCGGGGACGCCGGCGTTCCACCTCGACCCCGTAGTGGCTCTTGAGCAGGCCGAGGATGTGGCTCAGGTGCATCTCGCCCTGCCCGATCAGCAGCGTCTGGCTGAGCTCGCCCTCATGGCGCACCTGGAACGAGCAGTCCTCCTCCAGCAACCGGTTCAGACCCACGCCCATTTTGTCCTCTTCGCCGGCTGTGGCCGACACGATGGCCTCGGCGCTGGTCGGCGTCGGAATCGCGGGCTTCGGCAGCTCGATGTCGACCCCCGAAGCGCAGAGGGTCGAACCCGTGGGGCTGGACTTCAGCTTGGCCGCGAGAACGATATCGCCGCAGCTGACGCCATCGACCTTGTCCCGGCTTTTGCCGCTGGCCAGATTCAACTGACCGATTCGTTCGCTGTTGCCTGTGCTGGACGAAAGCTGGTCGCTCGAGCTGAGCGATCCGCTGAGGATCTTCAACCAGGTCTGGTCGCCGCCCTGGGCTTCTCGCTGGTACTTGAAGGCATAGGCGATGGTCGGTTTGTCGGGGCCGATCTCGAGAGTGGTTTCACCGTCGGCGGATGTGACGGAGGTGCGGACCGCCGGACTGGGCAACAGCTTCACGATGTCGTGCAGGAGGGTCGCCACGCCGATCTCGCTGTCGGCTGCGGTCACGAAAATGGGAAATACCTGGCAGGAAGCCACTCCCGCGGCCAGGCCTGCGACGAGATCCGCATCGCTCAAGGTGCCGTCCTCAAGGAACTTCTCGATGAGCGCTTCATCTGTCTCGGCGGCAGCGTTCATCAGTTCCTCACGGGCGATCGCCACTTCGTCGACCATGTCGGTGGGAATGTCGATCTCTTTGGCGATACCGTTCCCGTCGAACTCGTAGGCCTTGTTAACGATCAGATCCACGAGGCCTCGGAACGAATCACCTTCGCCGATGGGGATCTGGGCCGGGACGGTCGTGCCGTCGAGGATGTCGTTCATCTCACGAACGGCCTTGGCCCAGTCAGCGTGCTCCTTGTTCATGCGGTTGATCACCAAGAGCATGGGCATGGAACGAGCGCGCGCGATGCGCCAAAGAGCGTCGCTCGAGACTTCGAGTCCGCCGTCGGCCTTGCACATGAACAGGGCGCCCTCGCAGGCTTCGAAGCTGCAGTAGAGATCGCAGCGGAAGTCGGTCACGCCCGGCGTGTCGATGACGTTGACCTTCACGCCGTCGACATCCATCCAGGCCATCGCTGCCGAAAGCGTCTGCTTCTTGTCGATCTCTTCGTCGAGATAATCGAACGACGAGCTGCCGTCGTCGACGGCACCGCGACGGCCCACCTTTCCAGAGACGTGGAGCATTGCATCAGCCAGACTCGTCTTGCCGACACCATGCGGAGCGATCATGGTCACGTTGCGGATCTTATCCATGTCGTAGCTCTTCAACGTCGTCCTCCCGTCATCTCTGGGTGGGTCGAGGAATCTTGTAGGCCTTAAAGCGGTAACTCGACCTGAAAAGGACGTTTGCCGCATTTATGGGCCAACGACGAATATTATACCCCAAGGCCAGCGGTGTCAATCTCCCGCCCCTTGTCCGGTCGATGTGGATACCCTATGTTTAGGAGCACGGGAGGAAACGTTAGCGCTTGCCGCGTCTGCGTACGTGCATTAACGTTGTTTTCCATCTTCCAAGGAGTTGGCCGGTCGCCGCCCAAAGCCTTCCAAAACAGGCAGGATGCGCGGCCTTTTCCTCAACGGACCGACCACGAGGTGTTCCATGTCCGATCTGCGTCGCAAAGCTCTTTTCACGGTGCTGACCCTACTGCTCGCCTTTGCTGCGGCCTCGGCCCAGAACGCGCCCCCCCCCTCCGAGGACACTGTCCCGACTTCGGCCATCAAACGGATCGCCATCTCCATCGAAGGCGGCCGCTATTCAGGGTCGGAGTACTTCAGTCTGCCGGCGCTCGATGAGCGAGCTCAGCTCGAAGAGGGCTCCAACGTCGTGACCCTCTTCAACAATCAGAGTCTGAACCTCGGCGACGAGCTGCCCGTAGACGGATTCACAGCTCCCCGCAAGGAAATCGACTCAGGCCAGGCAGTCTCCGCCAGGGTGGGGTTCTACCTCAACGATTCGTTCCACGTCGATCTACTCGCCAGCCTGGCCCTCGCCGAAGCGAAATTTTCCGCGCTTCAGTACATTGACGGCGAACCCACCGTAAGAGTGGGCGGCACCGAAGAGGATGGCTGGGTGGACAGCGGCTTCAGGGCCTACCAGGGCGGCGTGCAGTTGGGCTACGACGCTGCGTCCCTCGGTCGCCTCGGTCTTTCCCCGAGCTTTGGCATGGGTTTCGGAGGGATCATCAATCGGTTCACCATTCTCGAAGATAAAACCGCCCTCTATTTCCAGCTCTACGGCGAACTCAGCCGCAGCTTGGGCAACAACTTCAAGGTGACCGGCCGCTATACCGCCACCACCTACTCCCTCGAAACGGAGGAAGTTGAGTATTCGAAGCAGGTCACGACCTACAACATGACCATCGGCCTCACCTGGCTCTTCGATGCGAATCCAGTCTATGGGGGCCGCTGATTTCCCGACTTCACGCCATCGGGACCTGACCACACATAGCAGAGCCGCCGTCCCGAGGGGCGGCGGCTCCTTCGTATCCGGCGTACCGGATGCGCTTACTTCTTCTTGGTCGCCTTCTTCTTAGGAGCGGCCTTCTTCGCGGCCTTCTTAGCGACCTTCTTCTTCGGGGCAGCCTTCTTGGCGACCTTCTTCTTGGCCACCTTCTTCTTCGCGACCTTCTTCTTGGCGACCTTCTTCTTGGCCACCTTCTTCTTCGCGACCTTCTTCTTGGCTACCTTCTTCTTGGCGACCTTTTTCTTGGCTACCTTCTTCTTGGCTACCTTCTTCTTGGCGACCTTCTTGGCCACCTTCTTCTTCGGGGCTGCCTTCTTGGTCACCTTCTTCTTCGTGACCTTCTTGGCCACTTTCTTTTTGGTAGCCTTCTTCTTGGCGGCCTTCTTCGGGGCCGCCGCTGCCAGCTTCAGACTCTCCTCCATCTTGGACCTCGCTTGCTGACTGTCCACGTTGGCCGTCGGGCGCACCCCGGGTCGACCCGCGAATTTTCGGACACTGGTTCGCTCCTTCGTCACTCCGTCCGCTTGACGAGCATCCCTGCCCGTCGTCGCGTCGTGGTGGCACACCCGTGACAAGCTTCGCGCCCCAGACGAATGCGATGATGCCGAGCAGTAAAAACAGTGTCAACAAAAAAAGGGGAGAACCTTGTGTAGGTTCTCCCCATTATTTTGGTGCTCGGGGCGGGACTTGAACCCGCACGGCTTGTGGCCACTACCCCCTCAAGATAGCGTGTCTACCAATTCCACCACCCGAGCACGAGTCGTTACTGCGTGCCGCCGTCGTCGTCCGCTGCACTCGCAGGTGCATCCGTCGAGGTGGCTTCGCCGCCGTCGAGGAGTCCGCCTTCGACTGGCAGGGTCATGTCGCTGGTCAGCGTTCCCTCGTCGAGAGCGTCGCTCACGATCGAACGTGAGGTGGCCCGATCGCCGGTCAGGATGAACAGGATGGCGGACGTCATGAAGAACCCGACAGCCAGATATACGGTCATCTTGTGAAGGACCGAGTTCATGGCTTTGGAGCCGAACATCTGCTGAGGCAGACCGCCACCGCCGCCGAACGCGCCGGCGAGACCGCCGCCCTTGCTCGACTGCATGAGCACGACACCAACCAGAAGTAGGCTGATAATCACGTGGAGGATCGTGAATAATACGTACATGTTTCTCTCTCCCGCGGAAGTGTCCGCATATGAAACGCCACCGGTCTCCGGCGGCGGAGATCGAAGTTAGCACCCGGAGCGGCCCGTGTCAATCGACCAGGGTAAATCTAGCGATCGCTGAGGGCATTCACCCCCGGAAGGTCCATTCCAGCCATGAATTCAAGAGATGCGCCGCCCCCGGTAGAAATGTGGGTCATGCGTCCGGCCAAGCCTGCCTGGTTGACGGCAGCCACGGAATCGCCGCCGCCGATTACTGAGTGGGCACCGGCGTCGGTGGCCTCGGCGACGGCGCGTGCTACCTCTACGGTACCGCGCGCGAAGGCCGGCATCTCGAAGACGCCGAGAGGTCCGTTCCAGAAGATCGATCGCGCCTGACGAATGACGTTGCCGTAGCGAGCGATTGTGCGGCGGCCGATGTCGAGGCCCTGCCAGCCAGGAGGAATATCCGTGACCAAGACCTCCTTCGTCGCGGCGTCATTGCGAAAGTCGTCAGCGACGACTATGTCCTCGGGCAACACGAGCGACGCTCTCGCTTGTCCAGAATTGGCCAGGATGGTTTCGACGATCGCGATGCTCTGCTCATCCACCAAACTGTTCCCGACCTCCAGACCATGCACCTTGAAAAAGGTGAAGATCATGCCGCCGCCGAGCAACAGAGTGTCGACTGTGTCGAGAAGATTTTCGATGACCTCAACCTTGCCCTGAACTTTCGCGCCGCCAAGCACGGCCACGAAAGGGCGCTGCGGATCGGCGAGAATTTTACTTAAATTCTCGAGCTCTTTTTCCATGAGCAAACCCGCGCAGCGCCGGTCGAAATAGTTTCCGACGCCTACCGTCGATGCGTGGGCGCGGTGCGCCGCGCCGAAGGCGTCATTCACATAGCAGGTTCCGAGCCGTGCAAGCGACGCTGAAAAAAGCGGATCGTTCTCTGTTTCCGCAGCGGCGAAGCGCAGATTTTCGATGACCAAGACTTCGCCCGCCTTCAGCTCGGCCGCCTTCGCCGTCGCATCGGGGCCGACCGTATCCGAAGCGAAACGGACAGGACAGTCGAGCAGTCGGCCGAGATGATCGGCGACAGGTCGCAACGACATGGCGGGCACGACCTGCCCCTTGGGCCGACCGAGGTGGCTCATCAGAACCACGGAGGCGCCACCCGTTGTCAGGTATCGAATCGTCGGCAACGCCGCCCGAATCCGCGTGTCGTCGGTGATGTGCCCATTCTTGTCGAGAGGGACATTGAAATCGACGCGCATCAGGACGCGCTGTCCGGCGGGATCGAGCTGTGACAAGCCCATCTTCATCATTCCGACCATCCGGTTCGGGTTCTGGACACTGACTCGGGACGGATGTTAGGGAGCGCGTCCTGCCCTGTCAAGACGACGGAGCACCCACAGCCACGGCGGCCGCTCCGACCACGTCCCAACCCGCTCCACGCAGGACCGTGGCGGCCGCCTGCACGGTGGAGCCGGTCGTTACGATATCGTCCACAAGGACAACCCGCGCCCCGTTTCCGTCGTGAACCGCACGGAACGCCCCACGCACATTCTCCGCCCTGGACCGGCCCTCTTTGGCAAGTTTGGCCTGTTGCCCCGTATCCCGCAACCTCACGACGGCTCCCGTGAGCACAGGTATTCCGAGCAAGCCGGCGGCAACTCCCGAAAGCAACTCCGCCTGATTGAAGCCGCGCTCCGCACGCCGCCGTCGATGCAGCGGAATGGGAATCAAATACTCAATCTGCATGCCCGTGGCCTGCGGCACCAACCCGGCGGCCAGGAGCGTGCCGAGCGGTCCGGCAAGTCCGCGCACACCGTGATACTTCAGTGCCCCCACCAGCCGCACCAGATCCTCCCCCGTCACCCTTCCCCCGTACAGCGGTGTTTCGTCGGGCAGACGGGACAACACCGGCTCGCTGCAGAGTCTCCGTAGACACGCGCCGCAGAGGTGTGATCGATCCCATGGTCGCAGACCCGGGACGCTTGCGATCTCGTCGACGGATTCGGCACCACAGTTCTGACATTGCTCGGGCCAGACGGCCTCGAGCAGCCAACGGCACGAACGCATCAGCCAGGACATCGGGGAATCGACTCCACCGGGAGCGAGGATCAGGAGGAGACGACAAAGCGGGAATCAATCGTGCTGAAGAGCGTCGGCCATCACGTCGCGGGGAGCGTCGATCCCGAAGAGCCAGGTGAACGACAGTGCCCCCTGGGCCAGCAGAAGCCCGAGACCGTCACGGCTCTCCCAAGCCGGCGGCGAAGGAGGAGCGTGGTCCCCATATCGCAGGTCGTAATACAAAGCGTGTCGACTTGTACTGGCCGGCGGCAGGACGGCGTGAGTATCGACGCCGAACGGCACGCACCCGACCACGACCAAGGATTGGGCCAGCCCAGTGCTCAACTGACGCCACGGCGCCAGACTCACCCGAGCGTTCAGGTCCTTGTCGGCCGCGAGCCAGGCCGCCGTTCGCTCGGTGCCAGGGCCGGCCCGAGCTGCCACCACCACGTTCTCAAGGCCGAGATCCAGAAGCGCGCAGACGGCCGCCCGCGCCGATCCGCCCGCGCCGAGCACCATCCCCGTCCAGCCGGCACCAACGCCGCCGATCGCGAGCTCTTCGCACAGGCCGCCGAGGTCCGTGTTGTGTCCCGCCCAGCCATCGCTCTCGACGCGGAAGGTGTTGACGGCACCCAGTCTCTGGGCCTCACCGCTCAGAGTGCGGCAGAGGGCGGCGATATCCTCCTTCAACGGCACGGTGACATTGCCGCCGCACAGCCCCAAATCAGCGGCGGCGGTCACCAGGGTCTCCAGATGCTCGGGCTCGACGTCGATGCGGACATAGTCGGCATCGATCCCGACGGCTGCGTAGACAGCGTTGTGGAAGACAGGCGACCGGGAGTGGTCGACGGGATGACCGAGCACCGCATAGAGATCGCGTTGGGGTTGCCATTCATGACCGTCGCAGCGCAAGACGCTGCCGTCGAAGACCAGAAGTTCGGGGCGTTCAGCCATGGACGGCGTCCCGCCGGCTGTGAACGAGCACGACCGTTCCGACGATCATCAGCGACAAACTGATGGCCTGGCTCAAGGTCAGTCCCATGCTCAGGACGGCCCCCGGTTCATAGTCACGCACCAGGTCGACCAGGAAGCGCGTCAAACCGTAGAAGAGCAGAAAACGGCCGAAGGTCCCGCCGCGCCTATCATCGGCGCGCTCCCAGAGCAGTAGCAGCCCCCAGACGACGAAACCACCCAGGGAGGCGAACAGCTGGGCTGGCAGCAGAGCTTCGTTCGGATGGTCCCAGCCCGCGGGGCAGGATTGCGGAAACACGACACCGAACGGACCGTCGGTGGGACGGCCGTAACAGCAGCCGTTGAGGAAGCAGCCGATGCGGGTCAGCCCGATGCCCAGAACAACCTGGGGGGCCATGACATCGGCCATCTGCAAGAATGGAACGCCCCCTCGACGACAGAACCAGACGACCGCGACGATGGCGCTGATGATCCCGCCGTAGAGCGTGAGTCCGCCGCGCCACAACATGAACATTTCGTACCAGGGATCGAATTCCGAGAGGTGTGTGAGCACGAAGAACACCCGCACACCCACCAGCGACGCCACCAGGACGGTGAACGCACAGTCCATCACGACGGTCTGGTCCAACCCCCGCGAACGCCCCCGGCGCACGCTCAGCACGATGCCGACAACGAAACTCAAAGCGAGTAGGAATCCGAAGCTCTTGACGGGTCCTATCAGGTGCGGGTGCACGACATCTCCTCTTGCTTGAAATTACGTTTCAAAAGAACGAGAACCTATGTTCACCAAAAGACCCAACATGAACGACGAGATCAGGAAATTCGATCCCCCGTAGCTCATGAACGGCAAAGGCAGTCCAGTGACCGGCAAAAGCCCCGTGGTGATCGAGATATTCACCAGGACGTGGAAGGTGAAGTACGTCACCACGCCGATGGCGAGGTGCGAGTTGAAGGGTTTGCGGGCGGCCCGGGCTATGGCAAGCCCCTTCAGGATGATCGCCATGAATAGACCGAGCAGCAGCATGGCTCCCACGAAACCGAGTTCCTCTCCCACGACCGAGAAGATGAAATCGGTGTGCCGTTCCGGCAAGAACGCCAGACCCTTCTGGGTTCCCTGGAGATAACTGGTGCCGAACAGACCCCCGCTGCCGATGGCGATCTTGGACTGAATGGCCTGGTATCCCGTTTCGTAGCGGAAGAGTTCGGGCTGAAAGAAGCTGAGGATCCGCGCCTGTTGGTATGGCTTCAGACCCGCCCAGAGCACCGAGGTGCCGATCCCGCTGCCGATATTGGCCAGAACCAGGAAGAAGCTCTCCATGACCCGGAAACGGCCCACATAAAGGGCCAGCAGAAGAACGAGCAAGTAGATTCCCCAGGGCCACGGCGAATCCACAATCCTTTCCGAATAGAAGCTCAGCACGGCGCTCAGCAACGGTGAACCCACGCTCAACAGAACGACCCAGGACAGACCGAACCAGAATACCAGGCCCAACCAGATGGCGACGAAGACCAGACTGGTTCCGAGGTCGGGCTCCCTGAGCACGAGGACCATGGGCACCATGGCAAGGACCAGCGATCCTGCCACCGGCAGCAGTTGTCTACCCGAAGAATCGCTGCGTCCGAACATCCGGGCCAAAACCAGCAGCATCGCCACCTTCGCCGGTTCCGAAGGTTGAAGCCGGATCGGGCCGAGGGCGAACCAGCGACGAGAACCGGCCACTTCCGGGGCGAACATCAACACCATCAGCAGCAGCAGAACCGCGCCCAAGAAGATGAACGGAGAGCTTTCCTCCAGCAGGTTCAGGGGCACCCTCGCGGCGACCAGCAGGGCCACCCAGCCGGCGGCGATCCAGATCACCTGACGCCAGAAGACAGCCTTCGCCACACCGGGATCGGTGACCTTGTATGGGCCGCTGATGCCTTCGGTCACGCTCCACAAGATGCTCAGACTCGCGAAGCACAGCAGGGCATAGAGAACGATCAGCATCTTGTTGGTGTGGGCTGCACGCGCCAAAAGGCTGACGATCATCTCTGCTCCTCTCCGCGTTCACGCCAGTTGAAGAAAGTCTCCATCCAGCGGGCTGCGACCGGTGCGGCCACCGCCCCGCCGTGACCGGCATTCTCCAGGATGATGGCCACCGCCACCTCCGGATGCGAAGCCGGCGCAAAGCCGACGAACCAGGCGTGATCATCTCCGTGGGGATTTTCCGCCGTCCCGGTTTTGCCGGCCACCTCGACGGCTTCGAGACGCGCCTTGGTTCCGGTCCCGATATCGACCACCTGCCCCATGGCGTGACGGATCCAGGCGAGATTGGCGGGACGGAACGGCAAGGGAGCCGACTCGGCCGACAGGTCCTCCATGAAGAAGCGGGGCGACAGATTGGCATCGCCGGAGGCCACCCGTCCCGTCAGCACGGCCATCTGCAACGGCGTCACCAGGATCTCTCCCTGGCCGATGGCGTTGTTGAGCATCACGCCCCGCGTCCAGCGCCCTTTGCCGAACCGTCGGTCGTACCACTCGATGTCGGGAATGATGCCAGCGGTCTCCCCTTTGAAGGGGCTTCGGGTGGATTGTCCCAGGCCGAGCGCCAAGGCCACCTCTTTCAACTGGGCGAGATCGAGACGCTGGATGACCTGATAGTAGAACACGTCGCAGGAATGCACGAGGGCGCCCGTGTGATCGAGGTAACCGTGTCCCGTCCTCTTCCAACAGCGGAAGTCGCGGTCGCCGTAATGATAGCTGCCCAGGCACGGCTCGTAGCTGGTGCCGTCGCTGGCCGCTCCGTTTTCGAGCGCGCTCAAAGAAGTCACGATCTTGTAGGGAGAACCCGGGGGATACGTGGCCTGGACCAACCTGTTCAGGAACGGGTGGCGCGGATCCGAGAGCAGGGCGTTCCACTCGTCGCTCGAAATGCCGCGGCTGAAGATGTTGCTGTCGAAGGTGGGTAAGCTCACCGCCGCCAACACGGCGCCGTCGGGCAGGGAGAGAGCGACTGCACAACCGGTGCGTCCCGCCATAGCGGCCATCAGGCTGTCTTGGAGTTCGACCGACAAGGTCATATGCACATCACGCCCGGGCAACACTTCCAACAGAGCGATTTCGCGCGTTCCCACGACGCGCCCCCGGGCATTGACCTCACGCAGGTACCAACCGGCCTGTCCCCTCAAGTCCACTTCGCGGGCCGACTCGACCCCTTCCCGGCCGATGGCGTCGCCTGGACGGTAGAGCGGAAATTTTCCGGCGGTGTCGACCTCGGCCGCTGAAACCTCGCCCGTATAACCGATCAGATGAGCGAACAACGAACCGTTGGGATAACGTCTGCGCGCGCTGGCATCGACTCGCGCCCCGGGAAGATCCCTGGCCCGTTCCTCGACCGCTGCGAGTCTGGACATCGAGGCGTCGTTCATCAGCACCAAACGGCCGCGGCCGGATTCCTGCTGGCGCCGCAAACGGGCCAACGTCGTTTCTTCATCGAGCTCGAACCAGTCGATCAGGGTCGCGAGTGTGCTGTCCGGACCGTCGGTGCTGATGCTGGAGCTGGGCAGGGTGATGCTGGCCTTAAACACGTTGTCCGCGAGCACGCGACCCTCGCGGTCGAGGATGCGTCCGCGCGGCGCCCTCACCCGCACCCGTTCCTGGCGGTTGTGGGCGGCCTGTTTGCGGTAATTCTGGTTGTGAACGATCTGCATCTGGAAAAGGTTGACCGCGACGATGCCGAAGAGCAGCACGACGAGGCCGCGGTAGATGCGGGCCTGCAAGTCGCGGGATTCTGCCATGGCGGCCTCCGGGTCAGTCGTCGCGTCGCAGCAGTCCGAGCATGTCGGCAAGGCGGATCAGCGGTACCGCCACCAGGCCCGTGTACAGGGCCGACGGCAGAACCTCCAGGAAGAACGGTTCGAAGAACGGTGTACGCAGGCTCCAGCTTTCCACTAGCAGGTAGAGCAGACCGTGGCCCAACGCCGCCGTCGTCACCACCAGTCCTTCGACCAGGACCATGCCGGGTACCATGCGTTCACGGAAACGGCCGACCCCGAAGCCGGTGAGGGTCTTGCACAGGGCGTGCAGTCCGAGCAGATTGGGCACGGCGCTGTCCATGATCAGTCCCAGGACAAAGCCGTAGAGAGTGCCGGCGTAAGCCCCTTCCGCGAAGGCCAGGATCACCAGGCTGATCAGGGCGAAGTCAGGTGCGATACCACCGAACGTCAGCAAAGGCCTGAGCAGGGTTTCGCCGATCAGCGCCATCAGTCCCAGTTTCAGGGTCGTGGAGAGAAATCTGCTCATGGCGTCTGTTCCGTTGACGGTATGTCCGTGCCGGATGCAGGCGCATCCCACCAGTCCCCATCGCCCACCACGACGAAGACGAGATCGAGTGCGCCGAGATCAGCCAGCAGTTCGACCTGGACCGACTTGAAGATCTCGCGCAAGGGTGTATCCACCGCCGTGACGATGCCGACGGGCAGCCCCCGGGGCATGGCCGGCGCGATGGCCTCGTCGCCGGCGCCGACGGCCGGGATGTCCGAAGTCACCAGGCGGTCGCCGGGACGCACATCCTCGTCTCGGCCCACAAGAGTCAGACTGAAGGTCCCCAACCCTGGCCGCAGGATCCCGGGCAGTCCGGTCCGCTCCACCTCGCAGCAGATGGCGAAATCCGGGGACGACGCCAGTTCGACCCAGGCGGCCTTGGTTCCGTCGGCGCGCAGAACACGACCGACCAGTCCGCCGCTGGTGATCACAGGCTGATGAACCCTCCAGGCCACATCGTGGGCCGAACGAACGCGTACCAGAGTCGTGGCATCATCCACCCGCAAGACCACCACCTCGCAGGGGATCACGCGGCTTGGTTCACGACGGTGCAGGCCGAGGGCTTCGCGCAAGGCATCGCGTTCTCGACACAGCCGTTCCGCGGACTCCAGGTCCATGGTTACGGCCGCGAGGCGCGCCGCGAGCTCCGCGTTCTCGGCGCGGACATCTGAGAGGTCGGAAACAAAGGCGATGGTGCGTGTCCAGGGCGAAGTCAACACGTCGGCGAGCACCTGCGCCACGTCGATCTTGTTGGCGGCGGGCAGCCCCAGCAGGATCAACGAGACCAGGACGCACAGTACCAGCGCCAGCCGCTCCACCGCGCGAGACTGTGGCGCCAGGTTCACGGCGCCCTAGTCCCGGGCGCTTTTCATGATCACCGGACGGTACTTCTCGAAATCGTCCAAGATGCGACCCGTACCGTGGACCACGCAGAGCAGGGCGTCGTCCATGAGGTTGATGGGCAGGTCCGTGTGTTCGCGCAGGAGTTCGGGCAGGCCGCGGAGCAGGGCGCCGCCCCCGGTCATGACGATGCCGCGATCCTTGATGTCCGCCGCGAGTTCTGGCGGCGTCCGTTCGAGGGCGTGCTTGAGGGCGTCGACGATGGCCTGGATGGGCTCCTGCAGCGCCTCGCGGATCTCCAGGGTGGAGATCTTGTGGAGCTTGGGGATGCCGGTGACCTGGTCGAGGCCCTTGATCTCCATCTCCTCCTCCTGCTTCAGCTTGAAGGCCGAGCCGACGGTCTTCTTGATGTGCTCGGCGGTCTGGTCGCCGATCAGCAGGTTGTGGTTCTTCTTGATGTAGTTGACCACGGCCTCGTCCATCTCGTCGCCGCCGACGCGGATCGAGGTGTCGCAGACGATGCCGTTGAGGGCGATCACCGCGATCTCGGTGGTGCCGCCGCCGATGTCGATGATCATGTTGCCGCTGGGCTGGTCCACCGGCAGACCCACGCCGATGGCCGCCGCGATGGGTTCGGCCACCAGGAACACTTCGCGGGCGCCGGCGTGCTTGGCCGAGTCGCGCACCGCGCGCTTTTCCACCTCGGTGATGCCCGAGGGCACGCAGATCACGATGCGCGGCGCGATGAAGTGGCGCTTCTTCTGCGCCATGCGGATGAACTCCCGCAGCATGTACTCGGTCACCTCGAAGTCGGCGATCACACCGTCCTTCAGCGGCCGGATGGCCTCGATGTTGTCGGGCGTCTTGCCGAGCATCGCCTTGGCTTCGGTGCCCACGGCGTAGACCTTGCCGGTGGACTTGTCCAGGGCCACGACGGAGGGCTGGTTCAGGACGATGCCCTTGCCCTTGATGTGCACCAGGGTATTGGCCGTACCGAGATCGATGGCGATGTCGTTTGTGAACAGGTTGTTCAACCGGGAAAACATGTGGTCACCCTTCTTGCGCATCGGCCGCTCTCGGCCGCGCGTCGTCGCGCCCGGGCCATCCGCGCTCGCGGAGGCTCGTTATCCGACCGGATCCTACGATCACGTGGTCCAGCACTTCAATCCCCATCAGGCGTCCGCACTCGGAAAGGCGGACCGTCAGTTCAAGATCCTCGCAGCTCGGCTCGGCACATCCTGAAGGATGGTTGTGCGCGACGATCAGCGCCGCCGTGCCCCGCCTCACCGCAGAACGGAAGACTTCGCGCGGATGGACCAGCGAAGCGTTCAGACTTCCGATCGACACCGTCTCGGTGGCCCGCAGCCGATGCCGCGTGTCGAGATGGAGTGCGAGGAAGCGTTCCCGATCACGTCCGCGGAACTCTTCGAGCAGATGGGCGCTCAGGTCGCCGGGGCCGCGCACGGTCACAAGGTGCGGCTCAGGGCGATCCCGGGTGCGCGCTCCCAGCTCGAAGGCGGCTACCAGACGTTCAGCTCCGGATGGCCCGAGTCCCCTCGCCTGCACCAGTTCTGCAGGGGTGCACCCGGCAAGGGCGGTCAGAGATCCATGCCGCTCAAGAAGCTGCGCAGCCACCGTCAGGGGCTCCCGAACACCCCCGAACAGCACGGTCAGGAGTTCAATAGGACTCAGGTCACGAATCCAGGTCCCGTGACGCTTGTGCCCCGCGAGAGGCCCCGACTCAGGCGTCGTATCACGTATCTCTTTTGTTTTGAACACACTACCTCGCACAGGGAGGCGGCACCAAGTTAGCAGACACCCCAGGCTCCGGCAACCCTTTTTCGGGGCTTTCCCCTTGAATGGGCGGGGTTTCGGGCCTATTCTACCGGCGGCGCCGTCTCCAGCCTGGAGGACATCTTGACGTCCGAAACCGACCGCTCTTCTAATCCCGTCCTCGTTCGTAAGTACGGCGGCTCATCCCTGTCTTCGGTCGACCGCATCCGCACGGTTGCCAGCGCCCTGGCTGTCCGTCACGCTGAAGGCATCGGCCTGGTGGTCGTGGTCAGCGCCATGGGGCGCACGACCGACGAACTCGATCATCTCGCCCACCAGGTCAGTCAGCACCCCGCCCGCCGTGAGCTCGACATGCTCCTGTCGGTGGGCGAACGCATCACCATGTCGCTGCTTTCGATGGCCCTGGCCGATCTCGGCGTGCCTGCCATCTCGTTCACCGGTTCCCAGTGCGGCTTGATCACCGACGGCAGCCACACCGATGCCCGCATCCTCGAGGTGCGCGGCGACCGCGTGCGCGACGCCCTCGACCAGGGCATGGTCGTGGTCGTCGCCGGCTTCCAGGGCGTAAGCCGCGACCGCGAAATCACGACCCTCGGCCGCGGCGGCAGCGATGCGACCGCGGTGGCTCTGGCCGCCGCCCTCGGCGCCGAACGCTGCGAGATCCTCAAGGACGTCGACGGCATCTTCACCGCCGACCCGCACCGCGTGCCCGACGCCCTGCGTCACGCCACTCTCTCCTACGACGAGATGGAGCGCATCGCCGGCGCCGGCTGCGGCGTCGTGCACCATCGGGCCGTGAGTCAGGCGCGGGAGCACGGCGTGCCCCTCTTCGTGGGGTCGAGCTTCCACGATGCGCCGGGCACCCTGATCTCCGCCGCGGCGACCGCCGCCGCACCCGCCACCGCCGTCGCGGATTGGCGCCCCCTGTCGATCATCTCCCACGACGACCTCGCCCTGCTCGAGGTCTTCGACCCGGCCGCCCCGCTTCCGGCGACCCTTGCCGCAGCGGTGGCCGAACACCCTCCCCTGGCCGAATGGACGCGCCAGGACGGCGATCGCCTACACTGGGGCGTGATCGGGCCCTCCGCCGAGATCTCCCGCCTCCGCGATCTGCTGCCCGACGCCGGCCGCATCGTTTTTCAGCGCGGCCTGGACTGTCTGAGCTTCGCCGGGCCGCCTCCGGCAAGCTGGCTGGCCGTGCGCGCCCAGGTGACGTCCAGCCTGGCCGAGCTCGGCATCGACGGCGTGCACCTGATCGCCGTGGACGGCGTGCTGCGCCTGCTGCTGCCGCCCACCGACGCCGCCCGGGTTCTGCAACCCTTGCACGATCTGTTCCTGGGAAATCACGGGTAAGAACGGGGTCGGATGCGAAGGTTGTCGCCGTCGGTTGACGGCGACGGGGCGGGTGTGCGTTGCGGGATGCGTCAGAAGTGCGTCACGATATCCATGACGAAGGCCTGAAGATCGAGGCCATGCCCAGACCCCTGCCGGCCATCGGCAGCACGACCACTCGACCACGAGAGGCCCAGATCCGTCTCGCCGAGGTGGACCGTGGAGCCGAGCCCCAGACTCGTCGAGCCGTCGAATCGGACCGCCGATCCATCAGCGACGACGGCGTCATTCGTCGGCCTGAGGTATTCGAAGCCCATGCGCAGCGTGAACCAGGCCGAGGGACGGACTTCGACCGACAGATGCAGCCCGTGTTCGGTCCAGCGATCGTGATGCGACCAGCCGAAATCACCGGCATGCGTCAAAACCACATCGTGAACGGTCCGCTCCAGCCAGCTCAACGTGATCTGGGAATCCTTATCGGGCCAGAGAATGAGTCCCGTTTCGAGATGTTCGGCGTTGTTGAACAGCGTCCGTGACGAATTGTAGACCATGTCGGAGGCCGGCGCGGCCTCGCTGTCGTCGCGCGCGACGGCCACCACAAACACGACATGGTCGTTCACCTGATGATGTCCCCGCACTCGCCAGCGGCTGACCGCGGCATCGGCGACCTCGCGTGACCCGGGCCGCCAAGCTCCGCGCTCCACGGTCCCATCGACGACCGTCCGCGCCGCAATGATCCAACGCGCTCCCAGCTGGCCGGTCCGTGACGATAACGCCGTGTCGCGATCCTCGAGTGGACCGTCGTAACCCCAACCGAGCCCCAGAGTGAGCGGCCCGAAACCCTTCGCGCCCTGGAGCTGGATCCGAGGTTGCCCTGAACGGATCTGATTCATGGTTTCGAAATGAACACGCCCCATCACGCCCGCTCCGAAATCACGACGCGCCTCGAGGGCGAGGAATGCCTCGTCGTCGCGATTCGCCATCGTCAAAGCCTTGAGCGGGCCGTGATGACCGATGAGAGCCGGCCACATGCCGTCGCCCCCGATGTCTTCGATCAGGATCCCGTCGTCCGCCAAAGCCGACAACCGGGCCGACGGCGTAGCGACGGCCGTTCCGACCGTCGCCGCCAACAGCATCACCAGCAGAAGTCGGATCATGTCGCATCCTTCAATAGGGGAGTTCGGCATAGAGTCGATAATCGCCCAAGGCATACGGATCGTAAAACACCACGCGGACCCCGATCTGGCGATAGTACCAAACCTCCCACTCTCCCGACACGTTGGGCTCCATGCCGTGGTAGTCGACCTTGTCGGGTCGCCCGTAACGGATGAGAATGCGGCCGCGATCGCTCAGGGCTCCCCGTCCGAAGCGGCCGAAGCGGCGGTCCGCCTCCACGATGCGCTCCAGGTGGCCGGCCTCGTCCGGATCCAGGTCCGGTCCACGGGCTTCCCAGAGAGAATGCCAGGCTGCGGCGCGGCTGTCCGGCGGCATTTCGGCCAGCGTGCGCCGATCGGCCTTGTCGGGCACGATCTCATCGAGCCAGCCCACATGCCGGCGCCAGGCCGTGTCGTCGAGGAACGGCACGCCCAGGTTCACGAGCTCGTGATCAGGACTCAGCTCCAGACGTGCCTCGTGATCACCCTCGAGACGAATCGCCAGGGTCTGCAGACCGAAGGGGAACTCTGATGCAGGAGCGGCGACGCGGATGCTGAGACTGTCGCTGTCCCCCGGCAACGGCAGGTCCTTCACCGAGAGAATACGCTCGGTGCCCTGGGCGTCGCGCACGGCCGCTATGAATCGGGTGGCTCCCGAACCGACGGCGCCTCCCGGGCGCAGACCCAGCCCGACATCGACGCGCAGCGAATCCACCCTCTGTTCGAGGCTCAGGATCCCGGCCCCGTCGTTGGTCAGATTCCAGGCGAAGGACGTGAAGTACCACGGTATGCCGCCGCCGCCGCCGGGAGCGTACTCCAATTCACGATGCCACCAACGCGATGTACCCACGACTTCGGCGCGGATGTCGAGCTTGACGGTGCGATCGTCGTCGAGAGGAACGGGGACCGAACAGGTCAGGCGTGTTTCGGTGCGCGTGCCCTCGGCGTCGCCGCTCGTGGTGCGGATACTGCGCACTGCGCCCGCGACCTGACGACCGTCGCGGCGTGCGATCACCGTCACCCTCAATTCGCTGGCATAGTCGCCGGCCTCTCCGCGCGTGAAGACCAGGGCGCGGTAGGGCTGGCCGACGGTCACGGTAACGACAGGCCGTCCGGCCTCATCATAGCGTGTGGACAAGGATGTTTCGAGGGGACCGACACGCGGTTCTCGTCGTGGTCGCGCATCGGCGAGGGTCGCAGCCACGATGACGGTCACCGCGACGATCCAGGCGATCAACCAGGCTGCATTCGGTCTTCGAGGAGATTCAGACAGAGATGGGATTGACGACATCGCTCTCAATACGACCATCCTTCAGGCGAACGACGCGCCGGGCATGGGCGGCGATGTCCGCCTCGTGGGTCACGACGATCAGGGTGTGGCCGGCGTCGTGCAGGCTGTCGAACACAGCCATGATCTCTTCGCTCGTGACCGAGTCGAGATTTCCCGTGGGCTCGTCGGCGAGCAGCAGGGACGGCCGGCTGACCAGGGCCCGGGCAATGGCCACGCGCTGACGCTGGCCGCCGCTCATCTCGTTGGGCCGATGGTGCGCGCGGTCGGTCAGGCCCACACCCGAAACGGCTTCGGCCACCCGTCGTTTGCGCTCGGCGGCCGATACTCCCCCGTAGATCAGGGGCAGCTCGACGTTCTGTCCCGCCGTCAGACGCGGCAATAGGTTGAAGGTCTGGAAGACGAAGCCGATCTCCCGATTGCGGATGCCCGCAAGTGCGTCGTCGTCGAGCTCGGACACATCGGTGCCGTGGAGCCGGTAGGTGCCCGATGTGGGCGTGTCGAGGCAGCCCAGCAGGTTCATCAGAGTCGATTTCCCAGAACCGCTCGCTCCCATCAGCGCCACGTACTCGCCGCTGTCGATGTCCAGATCCATCATGTCGACGGCACGCACGGTCTCGTGCCCCACTTCGAAGTGGCGGCAGAGGTCGCGGATGTGGATGAGCGGTTCGTTCACAGTCACGGTCGCATCACTCCGTCATCAGGGCGTCATCAGGGCGTCGAGGGCCCGTCCCACGGCTCGGTCGAGCTGCAGGGAGGCGATGGTGAAATCGCTGCGCGCTTGCACTTCGTCGCCGCGGGCGGTCGCCAGATTCACCTGGGCGGTGATCTTGTCGAGCATCGTTCCGGCGCCTACGCGGAAGCGTTCCTGGGCCAGACGCAGCTCCTCTGCGGCGTTGGCGATTGTCTCCTGGGTCAGTGAAATGCGTTCGCGGGCCTCGATCACGCTGTTGTAGGTGCGCCGCACCTCGAGCTGAGCGTCGAGTTCGGCCTGCTGCAGGTTGTACTCGGCGATCCGCTTGCGGGCGTAGGCCTGGGAGCGGCCGGCGAGGGTCGCATAGCGGTCGAAGATGTTCCACTGGACCTGGATGCTCACGGAACTGGCGGCGTTTTCCGGAGCACCGAATCGGAACTCCGAGAGGTTCTCGGAACGTGAATACCTCGCATAAATGTCCACCGAGGGCAACAGACCGGCATTCGCCGACTTCACGTCGCCGCCACGGGCTTCGAGGGTGAAGGAACGGCTCATCAGATCCTGTCGCTGGGCCAGGGCTTCCGTAAAGAGCGTCTCCAGATCGGAGAGCTGATAGTCGCGGTCGAGGAGCGAGCGGTCCACGTCGAAGCGCTCGATCAAGGGACGGTTCATGGCGTGGGCGAGGTCGGCGAAGCCCTGCTCCACGTTGTTGCGGGCCCGGACCTCGTCCAGGCGAGTCTGCTCGAGGCGCACCTTGGCCTGGAGCACGTCGCTCTTGGCCGCACTGCCGATACGGTGGTAGGTCTCGGCCTTCTCCAGCTCTTTGGCTGCGAGATCGCGGGCTTCGGTCGAAACCTCGAGGAGACGCTCGTTGCGCAGGAGGTTGATATATGCCGTAGCTACCGTCTCGATGGCCTGCTGACGGCTATACCCCAGATCCATTTCCGAAGCATGCAACTCGTTGCGTGCGGTCTTCAAGCCGCCGAACTTGCCGAAACCGCTGAAGACATTCAGACCCGCACTCAGGCTCAGACTCTGATCCTTATAGTCCGTATCACGGTCGGGAACCTGCACCGGCAGGCCGGTCGAAGGATCGGTCGCAGTGTAGGCAAAGTCCTTACGCCAACTCTGATTCCTGTTGTAGGACGTGGAGAGACTCGGCAGGAACGCCCCCCAGGCCCGTTTCAGTCCCTGATTGGCGATGAACATGTTCTGCTCGGCCGATGCCAGGGTCGGGCTCGTGTCGAGGGCTAAGCGCACGCAGTCGGCCAAGGTGTACTTCGGCGATTCCTGGGCGGCCGCCGACAGGGCGGAGAACATCAGGACACCACAGAGGACGAACAACAGGGAACGGACGAACGGGACTAGACGGCGATCCATGGGCCAACTCCTCGGATAACTGGGCATGCAGGCTTTCGGGATTCTAGATCCGACGGCGCGGGATGCCAAACGCTTTCACGCACTGTCTCCTTCGCGACCATCGTTCCAACGCAAAAAGATGGGGCGGGGTTGCATCCCCGCCCCATCAAACTCGATGTTTCTGCGAATCAGCTGTGGAGACGGAAAGCGAAGGGGATCGCCATCCAGGCCTTCACGGCGATGCCGCGCTGCTTACCCGGAGAGAACTTGCAACGACGGGCGGCGGCCAGGGCCGAGTTGTCGAGCATGGGGTGCACGCCCTTCAGGATGATGGCCTGAAGCACCTTACCGTCGGTGCCCACCTGGACCTTCACCACGACAGTGCCCTCGAGCTGGGACGCACGGGCCATTTCTGGATAATCCGGATTTGAGAAGCCCGTCAGCTTCGGCTTCTCCTGGGAAACCTCGAAACCGCCGTAGTTGTCGTTGCCGAAGATGTTGCCGATGTCGAGCATTTCGTCGTTGCTGAGCAGGGTTTCCGCGATGTCCTCGTCGTCGAGAGCCTCATCGTCGGGAACGGCGACCACGTCGCGGATGGGCTTGGGCGCCTCTTCGGGCGGCGGCGGCAGTTCGATGGCCTTGTCCATGGTGTCGACGACTTCCATGGTCTCGTCGCGCAGTCGGTAGGGCGTGATGGTCACTTTGGGAGAAAACAGGAAAAACAGGATCGTGAACAGCACGGCCGAAACCAAAGCCCAGCGCATATACTTGGTGTACTGCGCCTTGAACTGGTCGTTGGCGGAAATGTTCATGTTGAAGCTCACGCTGGACACGGGACGTCCCCCCTAGAAAGCCAAACCCGGCATTTCCATGTCGGTGTTGAAGAAGACCTTGACGGCGTTGGCCTCCTTCAGCCCTTCCATGACCTCGCTGACGACGCCGTAAGGCGTGAACTTGTCCGTCTTGAAGGCGACGATCATGAAGGGATTCTCGGTGATCTTGCGCATCATGAGCTGGCCCACATCCTCCGAGCGCACGATCATGTCGTCGATGGAGATCATGCCCGCCTCGTTGATGTAGACGTTCGAGATCAGATCTCTCAGGCCCTCTTCGCTGGCTTCAGCGCGAGGCAACGTCACGACCAGGCCGCTTTCGTCGGTGAACACGACCGTGACCATGAAGAACACCAGCAGAAGGAACGCGATGTCGCCCATGGACGACGTCGGGATGTAGGTTTCCTTCTTCGTGGAGCGATTGAAGTTCATGAACAGTCCCTTGCTCTCATCTGCCTAGAGTTCCGTTGTCTTGAGGGAGAACTTGCGCGCTCCTGAAAGCTTCACCTCGTCCAGACAAGCCACCATCAGACCGTAAACCGCGTCGGGATGCGTTTCGAGGATCACGACGGTTTTGTCGTTGGCCTGAACGCGTTCGCGGATCGCCTGCTGGATCGACTTGAGCTGGATGGGCTGGCCGTCGAAGAGGATCCGCCCGTTCTCGTTGATCTTGATGACCGCGACGTTCTTCTGCGAGACCTTGGCGGAGTCATTCTTGTTGGTCTTGCCGGGCAGCATGAGCGAGATCCCGATCTCGTCGGACTTCATCGGCATGACGATGAAGAAGACGAGCAACAGGAAGGCCACGTCGCTCGTGGACGCCATGGGGATCTCTGAGTTTCCCCTGATTCGCTTACGCTTGGCCAGAACACCCACGCAGGGCTCCTCTCGTCGCGCCCCAATCGGGGCGCGGGGTCATCAGCTGCCGTACTGCTGGCGCTGCAGCTCGTCGATCAGTTCGGCCGACGCTTCTTCCATCTCGATCACGAAACGATCGATGGCGGAAACGAAGTAGTTGAAGCCGATCGATGTCGGGATGGCGATGACCAGACCGGTGGCGGTGGTGATCAGGGCCTCGGAGATACCGGCCGCCACGAGCTGGGCGTTGACGGTATCACTGCTGGCGATGGCCTCGAAGGCGTTGATCATACCGGACACGGTACCGAGGAATCCGATCAGCGGCGCGATGGTCGACACCGAGCTGATCCAGATCAGACCGCGTTCGAGGAACGCCATCTCGATGGTGCCGGCCGTGGTGATGGATTTCTCCACCGCTTCGGGACCGCGGTCGACCTTCTGCAGACCGGAGTTCAGGATCGCCGCGATGGGACCGCGCACCTTCTGACACTCCTCGGCGGCCGCCTGGACGCCGTCGTTGCGCAGGGTCGTGATGACCGTGCCGATGAGCTTGCGTGTATTCACGCGGGCCCTGTTGAGCGTCCACAGGCGCTCGATCAGGAAGACCAGGCCGAGCAACGCGATGGCCAGCAGCCACCACATGAAGTTGCCGCCCTTGACGAAGAGTTCGCCTGCGCCGGACTTGCCGAAGGGGCTGCGCTCAACCATGCCCATCAGGCCGCCACGCTCCTCCCGGATAACCAGGACTTCGCCTGCGGAATCCTGGGCGCTGGAGCCGAAGGCGAGCGAGTCCGCCGTGGCCATGATGCCCTCGACGTTCACCCCCGCTTCCTCCTCCTGGGCGAAGATGGTGTTGGGCGTAACGGCTGCGAACAGACCGATGCAGAAGAGACCGAAGGCGGCGTATTTGATCGTACCAAGACGAGCCATGGTGCCAGTTCTCCCTTTCCAAATTGGGACCCGCGGAGTTTCGGGCGCTCGACGGGTTCGGCAGCGTGTGGGGGCTGCATCACAGTCGTCGAACCGGGTCTTGCCGGGGTTCACAGCCGCCGGTCAAGCCGGCGCTCCCGCATGTCGTTCGGGAGTCTATCGTGTCCTGAAATAAGTGTCAACGCATGCTCCAAGTCAATACTGAACTTGGGAATGCGCAGACACAGCACGGTTTGCTGGGCGTTTCCGATCAACTCCCCTCGTCGGCGGCGTTCGTCGACTCCAGCTGGTAGGTGCTCTCGGAAAGCCGGGCCAGAAAGAGGAACCGCAAACCGATGGCCATGGTGTTGTAGCGGTTCGGGAAAAGACTCCTGCCGCTCCCCTTGTAGGTCCAGAGTTCGAAGGCTTTAACCTTCTCCGGGCTTGTGATCATCATGTGCAGTTCCCGCTGGGCCTGAATGGATTCGTTGCTCTCGGTGAGCACCGGCTGGTCCATGATGCCCTGATGGATCGGGATGTATGAGTTGTACACTTTGGCCATGGCGTCTTCGAAGCTCTCGGAATTGATGGGGATGACCTGTTTTTCGATCTCGTCGGGGGGCCCGAGCAGCAGGAAGATGTCCCCCCGGTCGTCCATGGGCTGACGACGACCGAAGCCGCCGAGAAAGCGACGGACGTAGTCCATGCGCTCACGGAATTCGATCTCGGCCTCGTTGATCCTGGTCGAGGGATCCGGATCGTTCTCGCTCCAGAATCTGCCCAGGATGGCCTCCTGCTCCACCGGTCCGCTCTTCTCAAAACGGTCGAGCTCGCTGTCGGGCAGCACGAGATGGCCGGTGAGCACCAGATCGTCGCGGGGACGCGTAAGCGCATCCATGCTCCATATCACATCGAACTCGTTGACCCAAGCGTTGCCCAGGCCGTCCAGCGGAGCGCAGCTCAATTGATAGCTTCCCGGCGGCAGGTCGCTCACGTCGAGTTCCCAGCTCACGGTGGCGTGTCCGCCCGCGGCGATGAAGGCATGGGGATCGTCCATCACCACGATTGTGTCGCGGTGCGCCAGATCGAGTTCCTTGGCCAGCACCTGGATCATCAGCGACCGCGGCAGGACCCGCGGCGCTTCGCTGCCGCGGGTTGCGGCTTCCACGTCGAAGATCACCTGCAGCAGGTCCTGTTCGAGTCCGTAGCGGCGCGTCGGGTGCAGGTGGTCGGAGATCAGCTGATTCTGCAGAGGCGGCAGATCCTCCAGCCCCGGCGGCAACAATCCGAGCGGAGCACCTGCGACGAAGACCGGAGCATGAAGATACAGGCCCACGACATCGTCGATGTCGGGCGGGCTCACCCACTCCCCGCGCAGGCTGGCCCGGGGCGGGCGCGGCGCCTCGTCCCTGTTCACGATGCGCGTCGCGGTCACGTCGTCGAGGGTGCAGATGATCGTGGCGTAGGGCGCAACCACGTTTTCGATGAGCAGGCTGAAGACCTGCTGAGCGATTCCCGAGTAGGAAGCTTCAAGACTGCCGGCCGTTACGATCAATTCCTCGTGTCGGCTCGAGACCGGGCTGTCGGGTTGATAGACATCCACGTCGACGACGATCCGACCGCTCATGCGGCCTCCGAGTTCCTCCTGGAAAGCCAGCTCGCGGTTCGGTACCGCGAGCAGCAGGACGATGTCCATGCCGCCATCGTCACGAGGCCTGTCGTGAACGTCAAGGACCGCGGCGATCTCGCCTTTCGATTCGAGAGGGCGGACGAAGGACGCAGAGGTAACCCCTGCCTGCAGCATGAGGATGAGCAGCGCGCAGGCAAAGAGAAACACAGTAGCCGCTGGATGGGCGACACGACCGGCGATGGCGCATGACCTCGGGGACATTGCGGCCTCCTGGTTGGGGGTCCTGAGTCGCTATTAAGCTACGGTGTAATCGCATGCTCCGGCAATGGGATTCTCCTCAGAGGCCTGCTCTGTGCATGAAAGGTCACACCAAGTCGTCGAACGGTGCCCTCAGCAGCGGCTCTCGGGGAAACGACAACGCCCGCCCCCTGGAGATCCGGGGCGGGCGTCGTAGAAATCTCCCGCGACGACTAGTAGACGAACGTCACGCTCAGTCGATGCACATAGTGCAGGGCCGTCATGTCGACCATGCTGTAGTCGAAGAGCACCTTGGATACCCTGCCCGTATTCATCGCCACGCCGAAGCCCCAGGCCAAGGCGTCCGTGTCATAGTTCAAGTTGTAACCCAGGCGGGCGAACAGCTGCTCACGGACGTTCCATTCCACACCGAAGTTGGCCCGTTCGGCGTTGTCGCTCGGATGCTGGAATTCAGCCGAAGCGAGCAGCTTGCTGTTGTCGGTCTCGAAGGCATGGAACGACACGCCGATCTTGAAATTGGTAGGCATCTTGGCCGGCAGTTCATCGAAGGTGATCTTGCCGCCGAGATTCTGAATGACCATGCCCAAACGCAGGTTCCGGGGTCCGATACGGTAGAGGACGCCGAAGTCGAAGCTGCCGGTGTTGACGGCTTCCTCGGCCAGACCCATGTGCAGGTAGTTCAGCGTGAACCCTGCAGAGAACTTATCCGTCCAGAAGCGGCTGTACGAGAAGCCGAAACCGACCGAGCCGGCATCGAAGGTCTCACCCGTTCCCTCAGGAAGGTAAGAAGTCCTCACGAGCATGGGGTCGAGCCAGAGCGAGCGCACCGAAAGGGCGAACGTTCCCGGCATGATGCTCGGGTTGAAAGCAAGGATCGCCGAGCTCAGGTTCATGTCGGCGGGCCATTCCACCTGCGAAATGAAGAACTCGTTGCCGCGCACCTCCACTAAACCAGCGGGGTTCCAGAACACCGATGAGGCGTCGTCTGCCACTGCGGTGTAGGCGGAGCCCATGGCCGTGGCCCGAGCGCTGGTTCCAATTTCAAGGAACTGGGCGCCAAAGGTGCCGACTTTTTCAAAGAAGTCCGCGTTGGCAGCTGCTGGCAGCAACAGCGCCACGAGGGCCAGGATAACGATGCGCTTCATGAAAACCTCCAGGTCCGTCTCTCGACGGATATTCCCCCCGGTCCTTCCGGGGAGCTGGTTCAGCGAATCACGACGAACTTGCCGATGAAGTCGTCGAACCGGTCGTCACTCGACTGTACGGAATACATGTAGATCCCGCTTACGATCTCCTGCCCATTGCGGCTGACAAGGTTCCAGCACGCCTCGCCGTAACCGTCGGAACCATTGTGATCGATGGTTTCGATCAGGTCGCCGTTCAAGGAGAAGATGTCGATTCTGTTCTGCGCCGCGGGCAGGTTGGCGAAGCAGACCTTCACGCCGGTCGGATCGTCGGCGTTGGGTCGCAACTCCTGGAATACCTCGAGCGCCTCCCGGGTGGCCGGGTTCGGATACACGTACACGTTGGCGCCGTTGCGCGCCCGCTCCTCGGCCGTCTGGGCCTTGGCTCCGGGGCTCGTGCTCGTGAACGACGAGCCGGGATCGCCTGCCAGGCCGGAGCCTGTGATCAAGACCGTGTTGTCGCCCACGTTGACTTCGTGATCGGTGGCGGTCACCGAGTAGAAGTACAGGAAGCCGTTGTGCACATCGCTGTCGATGTACTCGTAGAACTGAGTGCCTTCCTTGGCCACGTGGGACGGCCGCGATACGTCGCGCTCGGCCACCATGAAGAAGGTGTCGAGAACGGCGGGGTATCGGGACCAGGGCACGAGTCCCTCCAGGCCGTCGATGGGATTGCCAAGGATGTCAAAAAGAACGGGACGGGCCGGATAACGCCCTAGCGTATCAGCGGAAACGACCACCTGCATTGCCTCGGCGAGTCCGTCGAAACGGGGATCGTCGAGCACACGCGGGCGGTAACGGATGGGTCCGAGACCCGTATTGCGGCCCAGTGTCAGGGTGTCCAGGGCTGTGGTGCCGTCGGGCAGTTCCCGGGTCTGGGTGAACGTGTTGACGACATCGTACTCGGCGATCAGGCGCCACAGACCGCTCTCAGGGCCGTTTTCAAGGGACGAGCCGAAGGGACGGTCCCAGTTGTCCGCACGCCAAATCCGGTACGACTCGAAGTCGATGCGGTTGATGCGGATGTCGGGCGTGGTTTCGGAACGGTTGTCCCAATACACGAACACGGCGTTGTCGGTAGGCCACAAACGCATACCAGGCGGCGGCGGCGCCATGCCGACCAGCCAGTTGATCTGGAACTCGTTGCCGTTCACGCCGGTGCAGCCGGCTTTATCGCCATCGGGGATCGAGGTGTCGCCACAGGTCCATGTCGACTCGATCAGCATGTTTTCGCCGGTGCAAACTTCACCGGCCTGGCGGAAGCATTCGAAGCAGTTGTCCATGTTGACGTAGAGACAGTCGGTGCCAGGCAGGAAGTCGTCGGTGGAGATGAACGCCTGGCTCAGCGCGAACTCGTTGGTCATGCACGTGGTGTCCATGTAATCCGCCGAGAACGAGAACAGGGGATTCTCGCCGCCACTGCTCGAGAAGTCGGAAGCGCAGACCAGCGACTCGCGGCCGTTGGTACCGGTGATCACGTCGCCGTCCATGTTGAAGAAGTTGCCCTGGAAGGTCAGGAACGCCTCGGCGCAGTTGCGCTTGAGGCCTTCGAGACCGGGACCGATGACCATGGCGGCCTGGAATGTCAACGAGTCGTCCGGATCGAGCTCGGAGAAAGGTCCGGCCGATACCAGGAAACGGAAGTCGTTCTGCTTGCCGGCGACCACGTCGTTGTCGATCGCCACTTCGCTCAACAGCTCGTAGCGTTCGGCGTCGTTGGTGGCGTCGCCGCCCGAATCGAAGGGGGCCTGGCCCGAAAAATGGTTGAAAGAGCGCAGACGGACCGTAGGAGGAGCCTTGTTGCCTGTGGGGTCGGTGTCATGGCCGAGGAAGAGGATGCCGAAGTATCCCGGGGCCTCTCCCCCGTCGGCGTCGTCGTCAAACATATAGCCGACCGAGACCGGAACGTAGGAACCGTCTTGGGCCTGAACCTGGCCCGTGAAACTCCCGGCCATGTCGTCTTCGGCGCGACCGGGCCGCGTGCGCGAGCCGATGTCGGGATCGGCGAAGAAGCCCAGGTACACATCGTTGATGGCAGCCACACCGATGTTCGTGACGACGAACTCGAAGCCGATGAAGTCGTCGGCGTCGTCGTTTTCCCAGCCGAAGGCCGACTGGACGACCTGGATGTTCAGCGGCGTATGGTCGGCGTAGGTCTCGGCGGCGACACGGGTGTTGTCGTACATCGTGCAGACCATCATCTGGTTGCCGATCTGACCGAAGTCCTCGTCGATCTCACCGTCTTCGTCATCGTCGTAACCGTTGAGGATTTCCTCGTCGATCAGTCCGTCCTCATCGTCGTCGGAACCGGACTCGGGCAGGCGCTTGCCGCCGCCCTCCGTATTGCCGAGCGGACGTGTCACCCGTGCGGAGATGGCCTCGTAAACGGTATCTTCGATCTCGTCGTGAGGACGGAACTCACGCTGGAACTGACCTGTCGAAACGAGCTTCTCACCCAACATGACGCCGCCGACCCACAGACCGGCAGAATACAGGTACTCGATGCCGGAACCCGCCGGCCACTGGGCGGACGGAGCATCGCACCAGGAACAGTTCGCACCGGCGTTGGACCCGATCAAACCGTGGTTCGTGATGTTGACCTGCAGTTCGCCCACGTTCATCACGTAGGAACCGTCAACGACCATCGCACCGTTGGCGAGAGCCGTACCATACGGTTCGATTTGGTCGAGATCCACCCAGGCCGACGCCAAGGTGGCCGACAGACAGATGGTCACAAATAGAGTGAGCTTGAGGGCGGTCAGTCCCCCGACTCGGCTCGGTGCACAGCGGCAGGAATTCCTCATGGATCGTACCCTTCCCTTGTCAGGTCCCCGAAACGTCTCCGTACGCATCGCCTAGAACTGCCAGCCGAGGCCGACGCGGAACAGACGATGATCCATGAAGACCCGCGGGTCATTGATCGGGACGAATTCATTGTAGTTGTCGCCGTTGGCGTCCTGCAGATAGGCGCTGCCGAACTTGCCGGTTTCGGTCAGGTACGTGCCACCGTCCATGCCGGCGTTGTTCATGCCGGGGAACATGCCCGTACCGCTTGCGCGGACCATGTCCTGATTGATCAGGTTGAAGGCCTGCAGGTACAGCGTCAGACGCTGCCCGTAGAAGTTCACCTGCCGCTCGCTCTGGAAGTCGAGCTGGTAGGTGGCCGGGAACCGTCTGCTGTTCTCCAGCAGAGGATCGGCGCGACGGGCGAACCTGTCGACGGGCGTCCAGGGGAAACCGCTGCCGTAGGAGAACGAAATCGAACCGGACCATGACTGGGGTTCGGAAAGCAGCAGGGACAGGTGGAACACGTGCCGCTGGTCCCAGTTGAGGGGCAGCTCCTGGTTGGGCAGGTATTCCAGCCCGTTGGGGTTGGAGCCGAACTCCTGCGACGAGGCCACGCCGTCGGCGTAGGAGAACGTGTAGGCGAGGTCGAAGGCATACTTGTCGTTGAACCGCTTGTTGAGCGTAAGCTCGACACCTCGGGCCGAGGCGTAGGCCTTGTTGATGTAGCGCGCCAGCTGGTTGCCCGTCTCCTCGTCGGTCACCGTCGTCGCCGCGATCAGGTCGTAGATGTCGCGGGAGTAGATGGCCACCGAGCCGGCCAGGTAGTCCGAGAACTGGTGGCGCACACCGGCCTGATAGGCCACGGTGGTCTCGGCCTTCAGGTTCGGGTTGCCCAGGGTGCCGATGTTGCCGATGGCGTCCTGGCTGCTGAACAGCTTGTCGCGGGTCGGGAACTGGATGAACCGACCGTAGCTGAAGTTGAAGCCGTCGCGCTCGGTGATCGGGAATGCGAAACCCAGCCGGGGCGAGAACTGGTGCTTGTACTTCACCACGTTCTTGTCGACCTCGTCGTTGTCGATGAGGATCTCCGCCGCCGACCCCGGTGAGAACATGTCCCAGCGGAAGCCATAGTTCATGACCATGCCCTCGTACTCCCAGCGGTCCTGGATGTACCAGGACGCCTCGGGGTTGTACGTGTCGTACATGTTGCGGCCCGCACCGAGGGTGTATTCACCCGTGAAACGGTTCTGCCGCTCGATGGCGGGATAGCTGGTCTCGAGGGCTTCGAGGGCGTTGTAGCTCAGCTGCAGCCCGGACTTGACGAAGTGGCCGTCCCAACGCGTCGACGAGAGGTCGAACTTCATCAGGTAGGTCGTCGTGTAGTACTCGAGGTACTGAGGATAATCGCTGGTCGTGATGAACAGCGGGTTCAGCGGGTCGGTGTAGTAGTCCGAGCTGTTCCAGTAGATGGGCGTCTGGTCCGAGAACAGGCCCGGCGACCAGATACCGCCGTGGTTGTATTCCCAGGGCATCTTGCCCTCGACCGACTGACGGGACTCCTGCGACAGCATGCTGAGCTTCATGGTGTAGAAGGTCTCTTCGGTCAGGTTGTGGGTCAGCACGAACTTGAGCTGCTGACCGACCGACTCGAAGGCCGCATTGCGGTTGGCCGAGTTGAACCACGTGTAGGAGGAATCCTCCTGAGCGGTACTGAAGGTCGAGAACGGATACTTGAAGCCGTCGAAGCCGGGCTCGGCGGCTACGGTGTACAGGCGGCCGTCGGTGGCCCGAACCTGCAGTACGGGCACGACTCGGCGCACGAGGCTGGCGTTGCGGGAGTCGAGCACGACGGTGGGCCGCGACGACTGGGCCATGTTCTCGAACCAGGGGCCGTAGTACACGGGTACGACGTTGCGGGTGTAGATCCAAGACTCGTCGCCGGGCGTGGGCACGACCAGGGGCATGTAGATGATCCGGCGCGCGTAACCCGAAACGCTCCAGTTGGGAGAATAGCTCTCGTTGCGGCCGTAGTTGAGGGTGTACTCACCCGTGAGCTTCAAGTCCTTGTTGAAGGTGTACTTCCACTTGGTGGAGCCCTTGACCTGGTTGCTCTGACGGCGGCGGAACTGGAAGAGGGTCATATCGCCGAGGTTGACCCTGTATTCCGGCCTGTTCGCCACCGAATAGTTCTCACGGTCGGTGAACGACATGTCGCCGGTGAAGAAGTAGGTGAGCTTGTCGACCGGAGTCGGACCGCCGAAGCCGAATTCGAAGCGGTCGTAGTTGGTGAACGTCTTGTCCTGACGGCCGAAGTCGTCGGTCATGTAGCGCAAGCGGCCTTCGAAGGTATCGCCGCCGGACTTGGTCGTCACGTTGATGACGCCGGACATGGCCGAGCCGAACTCGGCGGTCATGCCGCCGGTCACGGTGTTGACGGACTCGACGGCCATGGACGACACCGAGAGGGCACCGCCGCCACCGACGTTGTCGACGGGCACGCCGTCGATCTGCATGGAGACTTCACCGGAGCGGCCGCCGCGGACATAGAGCTGTCCGTCGCGCATCATGACACCGGCCTGCTTGGCCACGGCGTCCTCTACCGAGTCGATGGCATATTTCGAGAGGCGGGAAGAGTCGATGGTCTGTTCCTGGACCGTGCTCTTGACCTCGACCATATATCTGTCGCCTTCGACATCGATGGCGTCGAGGGTTTCGACGATCACGACTTTCATGTCGAAGAGGATCTCCGACGTCTGCCCGGGTTCGACGTTGACGACGATCTCTTCAGGGGCGTACCCCAGGTAGAGAACCTGGACGGTGTACGGCCCAGGGCGCAGGCCCTGAAAAAAGAACACGCCGCTGCCGAGGGACATCGTACCGGAATTCGTGCCCTTGAGCAGAACGTTGGCGTAGTTGAGGAACTCGTTGGTTTCCGAGTCACGGATCGTGCCTCGGATGGTGCCGGGGGCCTGGGCCATCACGAACGTCGGCAACAGCAAAACGACGAAGGTGAACAGCCACAGCAGCTGCCGGCTCCCGATATTTCGGGGACGTCGGAGCATGTCGTCGCTCCTTTCAACGGAACAGGTCCGATTCATGCCGGTTCCTTTCGACCTTACCGCGAGGTGCAGGCGGGTCATTGGCCGGTCGATCCAGATATCACCATCCGGACCTTCAACCGCCCTGAGGCCATCCCCGGTGGAGGGGGAAATGGTCGGGAAACAAGAGGTTCCATGCTCAACCGGCAACTTCGGGCTGAATATAGAGATCGGTGAAAGCCGTGTCAACCTAATGTGTTCCGGCGCTGACCCCGCTTCAGGCGTCTTCATCGGGCCGGAATGGGAACTGACGATCCGTGGACCAGAGTTGACGCCCCACAACCGATGTGGGGATCTCCCCCTTCATGACGATTTCCTGAAGAGCGCCTGCGTCCAGAACACCAATTCTCCCACAGCAGCGTCGTACGAGTCTGAGGTCGTGGGAAATGAGTACAAGAGTGATGCCATAGACCGCACGCATGCGGTCAAGAAGATCCACAAGAGCCAGACGTGCCGGAAGATCGAGGGAACTGGCCGGTTCGTCGGCCACGATGACCCGGGGACCAGCTGCCAAAGCTCTGGCGATCACGACCCGTTGACGCTGGCCACCGCTCAGTGCGTGAGGACGGCGATCACTCATCTCGAGGGGGAAACCCACGTCATGGAGCAACGATCTGGCACGCCCATCGGGGTCGTCGATCCCGGATGCTACGGCGGCGTCACGAACACTGCGGCCGACACTGCGCCGTGGGTCAAGAGCGGCGGCGGGATTCTGAAAGATCATCTGTATCGGGCGCGCCCCTCCTTTCCCGCAGGGTGAAGGTACGAGAGTCCCTTCGCTGTCCATAAATCCCGCCAGGACTCGCGCGAGGGTCGTTTTGCCCGAACCGGAAGCGCCGACGAGTCCAAAAGCTTCCCCCCCCGTGAGCCTGAACGATAGACCAGCCAGCGCGGGGCGATCGGCACCGTGGTAGCGAGTGACAAGTCCTTCGACCACCAGGGCTTCTCCGTTCATCTCGAGCGGTCGCTGTGGCGAGGCGGGTGCCTCTCGGTAGGCGGCGATCAACGCCGAGGCCGCGGCGCTGCGTGGCGCCGCCACCACGTCCTGAAGACAACCGTGCTCCACGAGTCGCCCCTGATCCATGACGGCCACGTCGGTGGCCACGCGGCCCGCGAGTCCGAGGTCGTGAGTGATGAACAGCAATGTGAGGGAGCGACGATCCACCAGGCTTTGCAGCAGAGCGACGATCTCCTGCTGAACGACTGGATCGAGAGCCGTCGTCGGCTCGTCGGCGATCAGCAGGGCCGGATCGCCGGACAGAGCCATGGCGAGAGCTACCCGCTGCTGTTCGCCGCCGCTGAGCTGATGGGGGTAGCGATGGACAAGCCTCTGTTCGAGTCGAACTTCGGCGAACAAGGCGTCTCGTATCGGACCTGCCGCAGCCCGATCCAGGCCGCGGTGCAGGCGGATCAACTCGACGAGCTGATCCCCCACCTTCACCACGGGATTCAGACTGGCCCCCGCATCCTGAAAGACCGAGGCGATTTCAGATCCGAGTCGACGACGCAGGATGCTGGGCTCGAGCCGCAGCAGATCGACGCCGTACCAGAGAACGCGGCCACGGATCGTGGTTCCCGGCGGATGCAGCCCCGTGATCGCTCGGGCGACGGCCGTCTTGCCGCAACCAGAGGCGCCGACAAGTGCCAGAGTGCGCCCTCGATCGAGAGTCAGGTTCAAGTCCGTGACGGCATCGGTCCCACCACCTGTGAAGCGAACACCCAGATCGACCAGGTTGAGCACTGAGTCACTCATCGCCACCTCCCTGGTGGACGCGACGCGGATCCCAACGATCCCGCAAGGCATCGCCCAACAGGTTGCACCCTACCGCGGTCCAGGCGATGGCCAGTCCCGGCAGCGTGGACACCCACCAAGCATCCACCATGTGGGGGCGGCCGTGTTCGACCATCGCCCCCCAGGAAATGGCAGGATCCTGGGCTCCGAGTCCCAGGTAGCTCAGGAAGGCTTCGAGCAGGATCGCGCCGCTCAGGCGCAGAGCCGCCGCGACCAGTACCAAGGGCACCACATGAGGCAGGACATGGCGCCAGGCCACGACGGCTGTCGACAGTCCCAGGCCTTCTGCGGCCAGCACGTAGTCACGCTCCCGCAACGAGAGGGACTCGGCACGGACGAGCCGGGCCACACCCATCCAACCGGTCGTCACGATGACGATCACCACGAGGTTCAGGGACGGCGCCGCGACAGCCACCAGAAGCAACACCAGGAAGATGCGTGGAAACGCGAGGAAGAGATCTGTGAGTCCCATCAGCAACCTGTCGAGCCAGCGCGGGCCGAGGGCGGCGGCGAGCCCCACCAGCAAACCGAGGGTGACAACACCGATCACACTGCCCACCCCCACGGCCAGTGACACGCGTGCGCCGTAAAGCAGGCGAGACAGGATATCTCGACCGAGAACGTCGGTGCCCAGAGCACCCTCCACGCCGGGAGGAGCCAGACGATTAGTCAGGTCCCCGATGGCTCGAGGATCTTCGGGGGCCAGCCACGGCGCGCACAAGGCGACGAGGACCAGCGCACCGGTCATGATCAGCGCCGTGATCATCAATCCGTTGCTTCGGAATCCAAGGATCCTCATGGTGCTCCCCTGCGGCCCAGGCGCACACGGGGATCCACGCGGCTGTAGAGCAGATCGGCCAGGAGATTGGCCAGAACCACAAGCACTCCGCTCAATACGGTTGTGGCCATGACCACTGGATAATCCCGGGCGAAGATGGCATCGACGGTGACCCGCCCCATCCCGGGCCAGGCGAAAACAGTCTCGGTCACGACGGCGCCCCCCAGCAGGGCCGGCAGATTGATGCCCACCAGCGTGATCACCGGCAGTAGAACGTTGCGCAGAGCGTGTCGCCGGATCACCTGGCCTTCCGGGATGCCGCGGGCCCGGGCCGCCATCACGTGGTCGGAGCCGAGGATCTCCAGCAGGCTCGTGCGGAGGAAACGGGCCGTGCCCATCGCCGAAGCAGCACCGAGGACGAACACCGGCAGCACCAGATGCCGCGCCACGTCGAGCCACGAAGATTCCGCGCCGAGCATCGCCGAGGTGTCCTGCATGCCGCCGGCGGGCAGCCAGCCCAGGTGACGGGCGAACACGAGGATGAGCATCAGGGCCAGCCAGAAGGCGGGAAGCGAGTAGACGACGAGGCCCGCAACGTCCACGCCCCGCCAGAACCAGGATCCGCGCCGTGTGGCGAGAGCGACGCCCAGCAGCAGCGCCAGTGTCAGATGTACTGCATAGGCGACACCCGTGAGCAGCATCGTCCGCGGCAGGGCTTCGGCGATGATTTCTGAAACCGGACGATGGCGCTGCAGGCTGCGGCCGAAATCTCCGCGGACGGCGCCGGAGATCCAGGTGCCGTATTGCTCGAGCAGAGGGCGGTCGAGGCCGAGGCTCGTTCGCAGGTGGGCGCGACCGACATCGTCGAGATCGGGGTCGACGATCAGATCCACCGGATCGCCCGGAGCGAGGTGGACCAGCACGAAGACCACCGTCAACAGGGCGGCGATCAGCAGGACCGTGGCGGCGAGGCGGCGGAGCACCTCGTGGATCATGGGGGCCTCCCTGGCCGAACGGACTTGGACGGAGCACAGCGAAGCTGATACTAGGGACGCCCTTGCTCTGCGGTCAAGGACGCCTCCGTTGCAGTGTGCATGCCGTCGGCTGCGCCGGCGACCCATCCCGCAACGGTGTGAGACAGTCTGCCGGGTTGCGAGGCGTTCTGCAATGGATCGTCGTGACTCATCATTCCCCATCATTCCTCAACGCTTCTCTGGACCGCCCGGCGCTCCGCGGCACGGTTCTCGCTGTCCGATCGTCGACACCATGACGATCAAGGGGATATCATGCTGCGACGAATGAGCGTACACACATTGCAGACTCACCTGGCACGGCTCGTCATTGCGACCGCGACATTCTCCATACTGGCCTTGATGGTCGGCTGTGAGATCCAAGAACCGGCGCTGCCGACATTTTCGACCCACTTCGCCGTACCCCTCGGAACCCACGAGGTCACCATCGAGGATTACATCGACGATCAGGACTTTCTCTTCGCTGCCGCCGACTCGGTACTGGCGTTCAGCCTCGAGGGCGACACCACGACGCTGGAACTGGACGTCGATCTGAGCGTGGATCTCACCGGTGAATCCATCGACACAGAACTCGGCCCCATCGACCTGCCGCCATCGTCACCCCTCGACTTCGGCTTCACCCTGATGGAGATCTATCCCGAAGCCGCACTGCTGCCGCCTGGTCCGGTGACGGTACCTGGTTTCGACATCAATCTTGCCAGTGATCCGGCGGACCTGCAGGACATCACGAGCGCCCTTGTTTCCTCGGGCTTGCTGCGACTGGTGCTCACCAACAATCTGCCGATCCCCGTGTCCGGCAGCGGACCGCCGACCCAGCTCGCCCTCGAGATCTTGAATCCCGTCGATTCGTCGGTCATCACCACTGCGGTCTTCGACGGCACGGTCCCCCCCGGTGCCACCACCGAGGCGGAGGCCGATCTGAGTGGCGTCACCCTGCCCGGTCAGGTGATGATCAGATTGGTGGGCGGTTCCGCCGGCGGTTTCGCCCTCGACGGGCTGGCTCCCGAGGACGGGCTCACGGTGTCGTTCCTCATGGAGAACATCGTTGTGGACGAGGCGACCGCCCTGATCGAAGCCCAGAGCTTCTCCGAGTTCGGTGAGATGGCCCTGCCCGCCGATCTGAGCGTCCTGCACGCCGTGCTGGCGTCGGGTACGCTCGGGGTGGACCTCGTCAGCGAGCTTCCAATCGAATGCAGCGTGATCCTCTCCTTCCCCGAATTGTCGACGACCGGCGGCCTTCCCCTGGACATTCCTCTCTCGCTTCCCGCCGACGGTTCGGCAATGGCGCGGGTGGATCTGGCCGGTGCTGTCATCGCCTCGCCGGACGGGTCACCTCTCGATGCACTGCATTGGACCCTCGAGATCTCTTCGGTAGGCAGTGAAGGCGTCCCGGTCACCATCGCCGCCGGGGACCGCATCTCCGCCGCCCTGTTGCCGTCGACCCTGATGCTCGCCGAGGTGACCGGGTCGGTGCCCGAAGAGGTCTTCATCATCGATCCCGTGACCGAAACCATCGACCTGCCCGACGAGCTCGACGGACTGCACCTGCAGGCTGCCGCCCTCACCATCGAGATCAACAACAGCACGGGTATCGGCGGTGAGTTGGACCTGGAACTGTCTGGCGTGTCCGCAGACGGTACCGTCACGGTCGTCTCCGCCATCGCCCACATCGTGGCCGATACCGACAAATCCACGCGGACGATCATCGTGCTCGACCAGGACAACAGCAACATCGCCGACCTGCTGAGCGAGCTGCCGGAATCCTTCGTTTTCCAAGGTCAGGTGAGCATCGGTGGTCCCGGCGAGATCGGCACCGTACGCCCGGGCGAAGGCGCTTCGGTCGCCTGGCGTCTCGATGCTCCCTTGCGTCTGATCGTCGATCAAGCCGAGATCGATCAGGAGCCCACGGCCCTGAATCTCGACGTCGAGACTCGCCGCAACCTGGACGAACGCCTCGTCGCCGCCGAGATCCGCGCCGACATCGCCAACAGCTTCCCCTTCGGCGTGGAAGTCATGTTCCTGGTCGGCTCCTCCGCCGCAACGACCCTGACGGCGCCGACCCTGGAGATCGGACCCCTGGTCGTCACGGCCGGCTCCGTCCACCCGACCGACCACTGGGTCGTGGCACCGGGTCTGTCCAGTCATGTGATCCCCTTGAATCAGGAACAGATCGGCGCCTTCACGGCAGCCGGCGCCCATGTCGCCGTGGTCGCCTTGATTCCCGGCACCGACGGCGAAGAGGTGGTCCTCCGCGTGACCGACCGCCTGAGCTTGACCGGAGCCCTGAGCGTCGAAGTCTTCGTCGAGGACGACGGATCGAGTACGGAAGGAACACCATGAGCCAACACACAACGGATATCCGTACCCGTCGTCCTCGACGTCCTCTTTTCGCCGTAGCCAGCCTGATGCTGTGGACGATCGCCGCGACCCCCACCGACCTTGCGGCCCAGGGGCACGTACGTGCCATGGGCATGGGCGGCGCCTACACCGCCGCGGCCCGGGGTCTCGACGCTGTGGACTGGAATCCCGCCAACCTGGTGATCCGCCGCGACAACGGTCTGATGATCGGCCTGGCCTCGGTGGCCGTCGACGTGAAAAACAACAGCTACTCCCTCGCCCGCTACAACGAAGTGAGCGGCGCCACTCTGACGCAAGCCGACAAACAAATCCTGCTGGACGACATTCCGGCCGAAGGCTTCATCCTCGACGCCAACGTACGGGCTTCGGTGCTCGGGGTGTGCGCAGGACCGTTCGCGATGTCCATCCAGGGCCTCGCCGGCGGCACGGGCGTGCTGGACAAGGATTTCTTCGACCTCATCCTGATGGGCAACGACATCGGCTCGAGTTTCGATTTCGACAACACCAACGGCGAGGCCTACGCCATGGCTTCGGCAACACTCTCGTGGGCCACGCCGCTGGTCACACGGCGCACCCACCGCCTCGCTCTCGGCGTCAATGCCCGCTACCTCCACGGGCTCTACGACGTCATGATCGAGGAGGCGACCGGCGGCATTCTGGTCGACATGTCGGGAGTGCACGGGAGTGCGGACGCCGCCTACCTCACGTCACGCGGCGGCACCGGCTGGGCCGTGGACGTGGGCCTCGCCCTGCAGGCACCGAGGGGTTGGACCTTCGGCTTGAACATCGGCAACGCTGCGAGCAGTCTGACCTGGGATCGCGACGTCGAACGGTCCGAATGGCACGCCACCGCCGATTCGTTGACGGCGGCCACAGAGGATTTCGAAGCAGCCACCACGACTTCGGATACGACCTACGCCGTGAGCTCCTACGACACCGCCCTGCCCACGGTCGTCAGTCTGGGAGCCAGCAACCGCTGGGGCCGCTTGCTCTACGCCGTGGATGTGTCGAGGGCCCTGGAATCACGCATGGGTACATCGTCGAACACGGCGGTGAACGCCGGGGTTGAGATGCGCCTGGCCTCGTGGTTCCGTCCGCGTTTGGGCGCCGGTCTCGGCGGCGTCACGAAACAGCGTTCCTCGGTCGGTCTGGGACTCGGATTGGGGCCGGTGAAGTGGGACATCGCCGTGGCGAACCACGGCAAGCTGGTGCCGAACGACACGAAGGGACTGAGCTTCGCCTCAGCTTTCGGGCTGGAGTTCTAGAGGGAGACGGATTCGGTTTCGAGGAAGAAGACCTCGGCGAAGGAGGCGATCAGCAGATCGGTCAACCCGTCGAGGTCTTCGTCGTCCAATTCCCGTCCCAACTCACGGCTCAGGTCGGTGGTCGCCGTTATCAGTTCGCGGCGACGTCCTTCAGTGCGTTCCGACGACGGCAGCAGCTCAAGCAGATCGACGTGGGCCGAGCCCGTGAGGATCGAACCGTGCTGGAGGAAGACCTCGCCGCTGCGGCGCTGAGCCGAGCCGATGATCTTGCGCCCCCCCACCGTAACTTCGTGCCTGCCTGCGGTCTGGAAACAGACGGCGCCGCGGGCTTCCTCGAGGCTCTCGCCGTCGGAGACGTCAGGGCTCAGTCCCAACTCTCGCAGGAACTTCATCAGGGCACGGTTGATGGTCGTGTATGTCTGGTGAAGAGTGTCCCCGAAGAGCGCGCAGGGCGAAGTGCCGACCACGGCGTAGGTCAACTCCTGTGCGTGGAGGATGGCCCGGCCGCCGGTAGGCCGACGGACCACGTCCCAGCCGCGATCCGCGGCGGCGGCGACGTCGAACGTGTCGGGGGCCTGGTGGTAGCCGTAGGTGACCGCCCAGGGCGACCAGCGGTAGAGCCTCAGGATCGGGTCGTCGCCGGGGCAATGTTCGGCGAGCAGGCGGGCATCGGTCTCCATATTGGCGGTCCCCGGGCGGGGACCGTCGTTCATGACGCGCAGAATCATCAACTCACCCGCAGTTGCAGGGGCCGAGCCAGCTCAGATCGGGCTGGCGGGCTGCACGGGCCTCGTCCATGCGGCCGACCGGCGTGTGGACCGGAGCCCGGTGCAGGATTTCCGGATCCGCGGCGGCTTCGGCCCGTACGGCGCGCAGGATTTCGACGAATTCGTCGAGGGTTTCGCGGGACTCGGTCTCGGTGGGTTCGATCATCATGGCCTCTTCGACGATCAGGGGAAAATAGATCGTCGGGGCGTGGACGCCGTAGTCGAGCAGACGTTTGGCCACGTCAAGGGTCCGCACGCCGTAGGCTTCCTTCCAGTCCCGTCCGGTGGCGATGAACTCGTGCAGGCATCCATCGGGGTGGTCGACCTGCAGCAGCCCCTCGTCCACTACCCGCCGCAGCAGATAGTTGGCGTTGAGCACCGCGCGTTCGGCCACGCGTTCGAGTCCGTCGCCGCCGAGGCGCAGGATGTAGGCCAACGCCCGCAGGCACACCCCCACGTTGCCCTGGTAGGCGTGGATGGCGGGACGGCATTCGCCTTCGTGATCATCGAGATGGAACACGCCGTCGGCCTCGACGATGGTCGGGCCGGGCAAGAACGGAGCCAGCTCCGCGGTCACGCAGATGGGGCCGGCGCCGGGACCGCCGCCACCGTGGGGCGTGGACATGGTCTTGTGCAGGTTCAGGTGCACGACGTCGAAGCCCATCTTTGCGGGGTGGGCCTTGCCCAGGATGGCGTTCATGTTGGCGCCGTCCATGTACAGGCGGCCGCCCGCTTCGTGGACGATCCGCGCCACCTCGACGATGTCGGTCTCGAACAGCCCGAGGGTGTTCGGGTTGGTGATCATGATGCCGGCGGTGTTCGGGCCGACGGCGGCGCGTACGACTTCGGGATCGAGACGGCCATCGACACCCGAGGCGATGGTCAAGGGCTTCATGCCCGTGAGCACGACCGAGGCGGGGTTGGTGCCGTGAGCGGAGTCAGGGATCAGCACCTCGACCCGGTGGGGCTCACCGTTGGCCAGGTGCAGGGCGCGGATCACGTGCATGCCCAGAAACTCACCCTGGGCGCCGGCCGCCGGCACCAGGCTGCAGGCATCGAAGCCAGTGATGCGGCACAGGGCGTCCTGCAGGAGGTTGAGGGCGCAGAGCAGTCCCTGGATGTCCTCTTCGTCCTGTTCGGGGTGCAGATCGGCGAAGCCCGGCATGGCGGCCACAACCTCGTTGAGCCGCGGATTGTATTTCATCGTGCAGCTGCCCAGGGGGTACATGCCGCGCTCGATGTGGTGGTTCAGGTTCGACAATCGCGTGTAGTGCCGCATGACCTCGGGCTCGGAGAGCGAAGGCAGGTCGCAGGGATCGGTGCGGAGATAGGCCGCGGGCAGGGTCACGTCGACGGGATCACCGTCCCAGGCGGGCATGACCGTGGCTCGACGGCCATCGCGGCCCAGCTCGAAGAGGTTCGGTTCCAGGCTGGCGCCCCAGCGGCGGGGTTCGACGTTGGCGCTCATCAGTCTTCCTCCTCGACGAAGTCCAGCAGGACCCTGGCGTAGTGACGGATCTCTTCGGCGGTGCGCTTTTCGGTGACCGCAACGAGGAGATCAAACTCTCCGCAGCCCGCCACGCCGTCGAGAGGAATGCCGGCCAGCAGGCCCTTTTGCCGGGCGAAGGCGGTGAACTCCCGGGCTGGAACAGGCAACCGCAGGACGAACTCGTTGAATACAGGCGCGACGAAGGGCAGCGTCACTCCTGGAACGGCGGTCACTTCGGTTTTCAGAGCCTCGCAGCGGATGCGCGTGGCCCGTCCGAGCTCTTCGAAACCGCCCTTGCCGAGCATGGCCATGGTGACCGTGGCGCGGCACATGTTCAGACCCTGGTTGGAGCAGATGTTGCTCGTGGCCTTTTCACGACGGATGTGTTGTTCGCGGGTCTGCAGGGTGAGCACATAACCCGCCCGCCCTTGACCGTCCTCGGTGCGGCCGACGACACGGCCGGGAATCTGGCGCTTGAGATCGTCGGAGCAGGCCAGGAATCCCAACAGAGGACCGCCCCAAGTCGGCGGAATGCCAAGGGGCTGGGCTTCGCCCACCGCCACCGCCGCACCATACTCGCCGGGGGTCTTCAGCAGCGACAGGGAAACCGGGTTGACGCCGGCGACAACCAACGCTCCGCACTCAGCGGCAGCCTCGGCCAGTTCGTCGCAGCGTTCGAGGCAGCCCAGATAGTTGGGATTCTGGATGACCACGACGCCGACGGAATCGTCGAGAACCTCGCGGAGCGACGCCGCCGATGTGGCCCCGTCGTCGCCGCGGGCTGCGGTGCGGATCTCCACCTGCTCACAGGCCATGTGGGTCTCGAGCACCGCGAGGTAACGCGGGTTCAGGGTTTCAGGTACGACCAGAACCTTGCGACGGGTCTTCGCCAGAGCCATCAGAACGCCCTCGACCATGGCGGTGGCGCCATCGTACATGCTGGCGTTGGACACCGGCAGTCCCGTCAGGCGGGAGATGAAGGTCTGCCATTCATAGATGACCTGAAGCGTGCCCTGGCTCACTTCGGGTTGATAGGGCGTGTAGGCCGTTAGAAACTCGCTGCGCGATACGATGGCCGCCGCCGCCGCTGGACTCGAGGTATCGTAGACACCACCCCCGAGGAACGACACGTACTCACTCTGCCCGGCGTTGAGTCCGGCCAGGCCGCTCATGATCCGCAGGACCTCTTCCTCGGAAAGCGAGGGCGGCAGTTCCAGTCCGTCGATGCGGACCTCGGTGGGCAACGACGCGAAGAGCTCGTCGACGTCGGCGATGCCGATGGTCTTGAGCATCTCACGGATGTCGCTCTCGGTATGGGGCGTATAAGGCACGGATCAGCCTCCGATGAGGGATGCGTAGTCACCTTCGTCCAGCAGTTCGTCGGCCTGGGAGGGCTCGGACATCTGCACCTTGAAGAGCCAGCCGTCTTCGAGGGGCTGCTGGTTGACGAGTTCGGGAGCATCGAGTACGGCCTCGTTCACTTCGACGATTTCGCCCGAGACGGGGCAGTAGAGATCTTCGACCGATTTCACGGTCTCGATGGTACCGACCGCCGCACCCTGATCCACAGTGCTGCCTTCCTCGGGCAGTTCGAGAAAGACGACGTCGCCCAGTTCTGTAGCCGCATACTCGGTCACACCGACGGTGGCCACGTCACCATCCACGGTCACCCACTCATGCTCCTTGGTATACTTGCGCTCCACGGCGATCTCCTTCAGTCGTTGACGGGATGACGCTCGGCGTGCGGGTCGCCCTTGACCCGGGCCGGCAGGAACGGTAACGGAACCATGCGGACCCGGGCCCGGCGCCCGCGGATGTCCACCTCGAGATCGGCGCCGACAGCGTCGACGTCCACCAACGCGAGCGCCAAGGAGCGCTCCAGACTGGGACTGCGCGTACCGCTGGTCACGACTCCGACACAGAGGTCGCCGGAGAAGACTTCGGCGTCCTGCCGCGCGATCGGTGCCGGGCGGCCCTCCTTGGGCGAGAGCACTTCGAGGCCCACGATCCTGCGGGAGACTCCGGCAGCCTTCTGGGCGGCCAGGACGTCCCGACCCACGAAGATGCGGTCCTTGAGACGGACGGCCCAACCGATGCCGGCTTCCAGGGGCGTGACTTCCTCGGTCAACTCGTGCCCGTACAGGCTGTAGGCCACCTCGAAACGCAGAGTGTCGCGAGCAGCCAGACCGATGGGCTCGACGCCGAGGTCCTCGCCCGCCGACAGCAGGTCGTCCCAGAGAACGGCGGCGTCGGCCGCCGGCACATAGAGTTCATACCCCCGCTCGCCGGTGTAGCCGGTGCGTGACACGATCCAGCGCCCGCCCGGGCCGTCGTGTGTGAAGCCTGTATAGAACTCGAGGGCGTGAAGATCGTCGCGACGGTCGGCCAGAACGGTGAGTCGGTCCAAGAGCGCAGCGGCTTCCGGTCCCTGGACGGCGATCAGGGCGGTTGTGCCGCTGACATCGTCGAGGGCCACGTCGGCGCCCGTGGACCGCTCTGCGAGCCAGCCCGCGATCTTGCCGTGGTTGGCCGCGTTGCAGACGACCATCCACTCCCGATCGCCGAGACGGTAGATCAACATGTCGTCGAGCACGCCGCCCCCGTCGCGGCACATGGCCGTGTAGACGATGCTGCCTAGGGCAAGGCCTTGGACGCGGTTGGTCGCCAGACCATCGAGCCAGGCTTCGGCGCCGGCGCCGGTCACCAGGATCTCCCCCATGTGGGTAATGTCGAAGATTCCGACCTTCTCGCGCACGACGTTGTGTTCGGCGAGAACTCCCCGGTATTGGACGGGCATCTCGAATCCGGCGTAGGGGACCATGCGGGCGCCCGCCTCGCGATGCCAACCTGTCAGGGGCGTTGTCTTCAGGTTCTCGGTCTCGGGGTGGGACACGATCAGCTCCTTGGACTTGCTGTCGATTGCGACGGCACGGCGGCCCGGGGACGGCTCGCTCGGCGGAACCGGGTCTAATCTAGGGCGGCCCGGCCGTCGCGCCAAGGTCGATATTCAGTCCGCATCAGCATCGCGGACGGCTCCGGCGGCAACGCCGGAGAGAAGCTCCTTGAGCATGAGTCCGGTGTACGACCCGGGGGCCGCCATCAGATCGTCCAGACCTCCCTGGGCAACGATCCAACCACCCTCGGCGCCACCCTCCGGCCCCAGATCCACCACGTGGTCGGCTCGGCGGATCACTTCCGCGTTGTGCTCGATCACGACCACGGTCTGCCCTTGGGCCACAAGACGACCGACGATGTCCATCAGGCGGGACACATCGCAGAAATGCAGTCCGGTCGTCGGCTCGTCGAGGATGTAGAGACTTTTGCTCTGACGTCCCCGGGACAGCTCCCGCGAGAGTTTGAGCCGCTGGGCCTCGCCGCCGGACAATGTCGCCCCCGTCTGGCCCAGACGGAGATATCCGAGTCCGACCTCGTCCATCAGTTGGAGGATGCGGCGGCAGGCCGGAATAGCGTCGAAGAATGCCAACGCCTCCTCTGCCGGCATATCCAGGACGCCGGCGATGGTCTTGCCCTTGAAGTGGATCTCGAGGGTCTCGTCGTTGAAGCGACGCCCTTCGCAGGCTTCACAGGGGACCTCGACATCGGGCAGGAAATCCATGGTCAATCGGCGTACGCCGGCGCCCTCGCATTCCACGCAACGCCCGGCCCCCGTGTTGAAGCTGAAGCGGTTGGGTTCATATCCGCGCATCTTGGCGAGGGTCGTCTGGGAGAAGAGCTTGCGGATCGGCGTCATCAGTCCGGTGTAGGTGGCCGGGGTCGACCGCGGCGACCGGCCGATGGGCGACTGATCCACCAGGATCACTGAGTTCAGGTGCTCCACGCCTTCGATCGCCGTGAAGGGTGCTGGCTTGCGGCCGGCGCCATGCAGATCATGGGCGAGCTGCCGATAGAGGGTTTCGTGCACCGCCGTGCTCTTGCCGGATCCCGACACGCCGGTCACGACGGTCAGACGGGCCAGGGGGATTTCCAGATCGATGTTCTTCAGGTTCCTTCCGGTCAGACCACGCAGGCGCAACCAGTGATCGGCCTGGGCGCCTCCGCTGACGGGTTCAGCGGACTCGACGCCGCCGCGGGCGGCTAACCAGGCCCCCGTTTTGCTCGTGGGGTGCGCGGCCACCTCGGCGGGAGTTCCCTGGGCCACGATACGGCCGCCGTGCTCGCCGGCGCCGGGTCCCAGATCGAGCAGATGGTCTGCCGCCAGCATCACATCGAGATCGTGCTCCACTACGATCACGCTGTTGCCGCGGTCGCGCAGCTGTTTCAGGGTGGCGATCAGTCGGTGGATATCGCGGTGATGCAGCCCCACGCTGGGCTCGTCGAGCACATAGAGCACGCCTGTGAGTTTGGCTCCCACCTGGGTGGCCAGTCGCACGCGCTGGCCTTCGCCTCCGGACAGTGTGCTCACGTTGCGGGCCAGGGACAGGTACCCCACTCCCACATCCACCAGGAAACGGCACCGTTCGCGGATCTGACCGAGCACCGGACCGGCCACTTCGGAGCGGATGCGGTCCTCGAAGTGCAGCCCCTCGCTCCAAACGCGGACCGCCGAGAGGTCGAGGTCTCCCACCTCACCAATGTGCAGTCCCCCGACACGGACGGCCAGGGCATCGCTCCGCAGACGATAGCCGCGGCAGGCGCCGCAGGTTTCGGGGGTCATCAAAGCGGTGATGCCTCCACGCACTTTCTCCGACTTCGTTTCACGGTGGCGGCGCAACAGTTCGGGGACCAGGCCCGTCCAGTCGGCGATGAAGGCGTCATAGTGCTTGTGTCCCGCGAGCCGCGCCGCGACGTCGGGCGTGAGGCCGTAGAGAAGCACCACCACGGTTTCTGCAGTGAGGGTGTGCCAGGGATCCTGGAGCGAGAAACCGAGGGCGCCGGAGAGGGCTTCGATCTGGGTGAAGAGCCAGCTGCCCTCCTTGCCCCGCAGATAGGCCACGGCGCCGTCAGCCAGGCTCAGGGTCGGATCGGGAACCAGGGCCTCGACACCGATGGTCGGATGGGACCCCAACCCCTGACACTCGGGGCACGAGCCCGCCGGAGAGTTGAACGAGAACAGTCGGGGCTCGAGGGTCTGGAAGCTCCGCTGACACGATGGGCACGAGGCCTCGCGGCTATAGAATGTGCGTTCGTTACCGGCCTGAACGAGAACCGTGCCGCCGCTCATCTCGACCGCCCGGCTCACCGCATCCTCGAGACGGCCTTCGACACCGGCCCTGACCACGAGACCGTCCACCACGACCGCGATGTCGTGACGTGCACCCGTGGCCAGCTCTTCGACATCGTCGAGATCGCACATCTCACCGTCGATCAGCGCCCGCACGAAGCCACGACCGCGCAGGTCGTCCAGGTACTTCTTGTGGGCGCCCTTGCGTCCGGAGATGACCGGCGCCAGGATCCAGAGCCGCGTGCCTTCTGAACACGAAGCCACAGCCGACTGGATCTCGGCCAACGGTCGCGACGCTGCCGGCACCTCACAGTCGGGACAGACGATCTCGCCGCAACGGGCGTAGAGAAGACGCAGGTAGTTCGCAATCTCGGTGATGGTGCCCACCGTGGAGCGGGGGTTGCTGCCCAGCCCCTTCTGATCGATGGCCAGGGCCGGCGACAGCCCCTCGATGCGGTCCACGTCTGGCTTGGGAAGCTGATCGAGGAACTGATGAGCAAAACTCGAGAGGCTTTCGATGTAGCGGCGCTGCCCCTCGGCGTAGAGGGTGTCGAAGGCCAGGGACGACTTGCCCGATCCACTCGGCCCGGTCACCACGACCAGCGCGCGCCGCGGCAGCGTGATGTCCAGGTTGCGCAGGTTGTGCACCCGCGCGCCCTTGATCAGGATCGAACCCTTAGCCATGCTGCTCTCCTGTCGGGTGTGGACGCGCGGCGTCGGTTCCGGCGCGACCTTCCACCTTTACCAAAGGCGCCGCCAGCCGTCAAGACGCCGGCCGACCTTCACGGTCGAGCCGGCGTCTCAGGGAAGTCTACGGGATCAGTTCCCGACCGTGTCGTCGGTGACGGTATCGGTCCGCTCACCCTCGCGAGCGGCACGTTGCTCGTCGCTCAGAGCATCGAGGCCCTCGAGCACCGTGAAGCCGGTGATCAGAATCGGCTGCAGTGGGTTGTCATTGCGGTCGCGGTCGACGGCGACGATGTCGTCCACCACATCCATGCCCATGATGACGCGCCCGAAGGCCGTGTACTTGCCGTCGAGATGGGGGGCGTCGGCGACGCAGATGAAGAACTGGCTGCCGCCGGAGTCCGGGCTCTGGGAGCGGGCCATGGACAAAACGCCGCGCAGATGGCTGGTGTCGTTGAACTCGGCCTTCACCGCAGCCTGTGCCGGGAGCCCTGCATAGCCACGGTGTTCGAGCATGGCGCTCACGGCCTGCAGCGCTGCGAGGTCTTCGGCCGCAAGCACGTCGGACCATTCCGGCCCGCCGGTGCCGTCGTCGGCGCGGTTCTGGTTCTTGGTCAACGGATCGCCGCCCTGGATCATGAAGCCGGGGATCACGCGGTGGAACGCAGTGTCCTGATAGAACCCGGCTTGGCCGAGGTGCAGGAAATTGGCCACGTGGCCGGGTGCCTTCTCAGGCAGCATCTCCAGGAGCACCTCGCCGGCATCGGTGGTCAGGTACACGAAGGTCTGGGCGCAGGCGGCGCCGGCGATCATCAGGATCGCGACTACGAGCAGGGGCCAGGATCGTCGAGACATGGATCTCCTCCGGGTTCGGGTCCGCCACAGGATCGCCCCCCGCGGCGCCGTTCGCAACGCCGCATTTCCTTGCGAGTTCCCACGGCCTGCTCGATACTCTTGCGGTGAGAGGAGACTCCATGGCGGAACTCGCCTATCTGGACAATGCAGCCACCAGCTTCCCCAAACCAGAAGCGGTCCACGAGGCCGTTGACCGTGTGGCACGACGCTGCGCCGTGAACCCGGGCCGGGGCGGTTCCGAACTCGCTCACGAAGCCGGTGAACTCGTCGATGGTCTGCGACGCCGCCTGCACGTCTTCTTCGGCAATCCAGCCGCCGACTCAGCCCGCCTCGTTTTCGCAGCCAACGCCACCGACGCCCTCAACACCGCCATCGCCGGCGTCTGCGGCCCCGGGGACCACGTCGTGTCGACCCGGCTCGAGCACAATTCGGTGCTGCGCCCCCTCTGGGAACTGGAGCGGCGCGGCGTGCTTACCCACACCCTCGTGCCAGGCGACGGCGCCGGCTTCATCGATCCCGCCGACGTTGCAGCAGCCCTCACTCCGTCGACCCGGCTGGTGATCCTCAACCACGCCTCCAACGTCCTCGGAACCATCCAGGACGCAGCCGCGGTGGGGCGTATGTGCCGCGAACACGGAGTGCTTTTCCTGCTCGACGCCTCCCAGTCGGCCGGCCTCATACCGGTGGACATGGACGCCTTCGGCGTGGACCTGCTGGCCTTCACCGGCCACAAGGGCCTCATGGGCCCCATGGGCACCGGCGGCCTTGCCGTCGGCCCCGATGTCGCCGTCGACCCCACGCGTTGGGGCGGCACGGGGGTGCGTTCGGCCCACCGCGGGCATCTCGAGCAGTACCCTTGGCGCCTCGAAGCAGGCACCCTGAACCTCCCCGGCTTGGCGGGACTCGCCGCCGGTCTCACCTGGATCGAGCAAAGCGGCCCGGCCGTGCTTTTGGCCGAGGAACGCCGCCTCGCCGCGAACCTGATCTCAGGAATCGAGGCCCTCGGCGGCGTCCGCACCTGGTGCGCCGGCGCCGACGAGCGCCATCTGGCTGTGGTGAGCGTCACGGTCGACGGCATGGAATCGGATGAAGTAGGAACGAGGCTGGACGTGGATCACGACGTGATCGCCCGCACCGGTCTGCAGTGTGCTCCGCTCGTGCACGAAGATCTCGGAACAGTGGATGTGCGGGGCACCGTGCGGTTCGGAATCGGACCCTTCAATACCGACGAGCACATCTTGCGAACGCTGGCGGGTCTGGGTGAATGCGCCGAGGCGGCACGATCACGACGGGGATGACACCGGGCACCGAACGCCTTGGCATGAAAAAAGGGGCCGCCTCTCGGGCGACCCCTTTTCCTTCATCATCGTTGGACGTGAGATCGACGCTACTGGTTGCGGGCCCACATACGCTCGGGCTTGTGCATCACGATCGTCACGTTCCGATTCAGCGCGCGGCCCTCCGACGTCATGTTGTCGCCGACGGGCTGGAAAGGACCGTAGCTCACCACCGCGAAGCGCGAGGCGGGCATGTCGAGCTGGTTGGTCAGGTACCGGGTCACCGCGGCGGCGCGGGCGGCTCCGAGCTCCCAGTTGGTCGGCCAGACTTCCTGGAAGTCGGGCCAGATCTTCTGGCTGTCGGTGTGGCCCTGCACGAAGATGTCCCACTCGGGATACTCGTCGCAGGCGTCGCGGAAGGCCTCGAGGGTCGGGATCATGGTTTCGAGGATCATGACCTGGCCCGATTTGAAGAGGATCTCCTGCGGGATGGTCACCGTCACGATTTCGCCAAGCTGTTCGACCAGCACGCCCTTTTCAGCCTCGACCTCGGCGATCTGCTCACGCAGGGTAGCTGCGAGTTCCTCGCCCTCGGCGATGGTGGCTTCGCGCTCTGCGATCTGTGCGTTCAGGTCGGCGATTTGGCCGTCCAGGTCGGCGATGATCGCCTTGTAGTCCTTGCAAGGCGCACAGCCGATGAACACGGCGTAGGCCACAGCCAGCAGCGCGAGCAGGGCAAAACGCTTCGTGGTCAGCATCGATCACTCCTTTTGGCATGGTGCATGAGACCCGACGGATTCCCTTCCACCGGCTCTCCGCGATCCCCTCTTGGAACACGTTGCACCCGGTCGCAACCGGTGCGGATACGGTTCCATCAATAAACCTGGCTAGAATTTAGCCTCGAACTCCGGCAGGGAAAAGCACTTTTTCCACTAAAAGCAAAAACTCGGCCTGCAGCCTGGGGCTCAATCCGAGCGAAAGGACTCCACAACGTCCTCCGGGCCGATCACGTCGAGCTGGTCTTCAGCTTCGAGGCGGAACTGGCCATCGGGCAGCGGAATCCGCTCCTGGACATCGTTTACGGTGCGATGGACCTGGATGAGACACAATCGTTCGCTCCCCAACAGACGCAGTTCGTCGAGGGTCTTTTCCTGCCAGGCTTTGGCCACCGGGATACGAGACAGCACAAATCCTTCGGGAAGCTCCACGAGATTCACGATCGATTCATGAGCCATGTTTTCGGCCACCCAGCGTCCCATACGCTCCTCGGGCAGGACCACCTGATCGGCGCCCACGAGTTCCAGGACCTGCTTCTGGCGTGAGGTCAGGGCCTTGCAGACGATCTTGGCGACGCCGAGCTCACGGCACTGGAGCGTGACGTGGACCGAGGCTTCGAAGTCGTGCCCGATGGCCACCACCACCGCATCCATGCCTCCGATGTCGAAGCGTTCGAGGTTCTGACGGTCGGTGGCGTCGCAGGCGACCGCCACGGTCACCTCGTCCTTCAGGTCTTCCACAAGGGTTCGATCCCGGTCCATGGCCAGAACCTCGATCCCCTGCTGGTGGAGGGCGCGGGCCACGCTCGCACCGAACTTGCCCAGGCCGATGACGGCCACCTTTTTCACCATAACCTCAACCTCTCCCTCGCTTCAGCCCACCTGAACGGTTCCGGTGGGGAACCGAACACCGCGCTCGCGCGTCGGCGGCACCAGCCCATAGGCCACGGCCAACGGTCCGAGACGCCCCAGGAACATCAGGAGTATGACGAGTCCGCGCCCCAATGGCGACAACGACGGCGTGACGTCCAGCGACAACCCTACCGTTCCCAGGGCCGAGATCGCTTCGAAGGTCAGCGCCATAGGATCCGCTTTCTCACTCATCAACAGAATCTCCACGGCGATCAACGAGACCACCAGCCACGACGTGAGCACCATGAAGGCCCGACGCACCGTCCGCGACGGCAGCTCCCGGTCGTGCAGCCTGGGTGCGGGTACGCCGGTGGCGATGGCCCGCAGGTTGGCGCCCAGGATGGCCACGGTGGAGATCTTCAGACCGCCGGCGGTGGATCCGGGCGCGGCGCCGATGGACATCAGCACGATCATCAGCAGCAGCGCCGCCGGAGAAAGCGTCGTCAGGTCCATGGTGTTGAAGCCGGCCGTGCGGCAGGTCGCAGCCTGGAAGAAGGCCAGGGATATCCGCTCGCCAAAACTGTGGCCTGCCAAGGCTCCGTTCCATTCCAGAACAATCAGCACCGCCGTGCCGCCGAGCAGCAGGATCGCCGTGCCGATGAGGATAACCCTTGCCTGAACATAGAGCCGGGGACGCGGCAGGTGGCGCTGGGGACGAAGAGCCCGCCCCTTGAGCCAGGCCAATGAGTTGGCCACGACGGTAAAGCCCAAGCCGCCGACGATCAGCAGCACCGCGATCGGTCCCACGACCCGCCCTTGTCCGGCGACGCCGATCAGGGAATCGGAATAGAGGCTGAAACCCGCGTTGCAGAAGGCGGAGACACTGTGGAAAACCGCCGACCAGAGTCGCCGGCCGGCGTCCGGTTCCACGTCGGCAAGGCCGAACCACAGAGCGACGGCGCCCAGGACCTCGGCCGTCAGGGTCATCAGGGCGATGAAGCGGATCAGGCTACGGGCTTCGGTCAGGATCCGGTCCTCGAACAGGTCCCGCAACAGACCGGCCTCCCCGACGCCCAAGCCCCGTCCGAACAGCAGTGAAACGAAGCCGGTGGCGACCATGATGCCGAGGCCGCCGAGCTGGATCATCACCAGCAGCACAACCTGACCGAACAGCGTGAAATCGCGGCCCGTATCGCGCACGATAAGGCCGGTCACACAAGCTGCGGAAGTGGCGGTGAAGGCTGCGTCGAGGGGCGCCAGGCCCACGCCGTCGGATGAAGCAGAAGGATGGGCCAGCAGTGCCGCCCCCAGGAAGATCAGCCCGACGAGCCCGAGCACGAGCAACAGCCCTGGGCGGACGCGTCGTCGCTGCCAGGGGCGCTGGTTCATCGCACTCCTTTCGGGGGTCGGCGTCGTGTTGCGAAGATCGGCTTCGCTGGCTCAACGTTCCGGGCCGTGGATGGCCACGGTCCAACGGTCGGGATCGGCGTAGAGGGCTGCGCAGCGCATCAGGTCGTCGGTACTCACATTGTCGACGCGGTTGATCAGTTCGGCGACGGTGCGCTGCCTGCCGTAGACGATCTCATCCTTGGCGATGCGACCCATCCTGTTGACCGAGCCCTCGATGGAGAAAACGAGATGTGATTTGATTTGGGCCCGGTTGCTCTCTAGTTCGCCCTCGTCGATGCCGTCGGTCAGCAGGCGTCGGTATTCGCCGCGCACCACATCCTCGAGCCGCGCCATCTTGCCGGGAGAACAGGACCCGGCGCAACTAAAGAGTCCCACGTCGCGACCGTGATCGGTGTAGGTGTAGATCGAATAGGCCAGGCCCTCGCGTTCCCGAACGGCCTGGAAGATACGGCTCGCCATTCCGCCGCCGAGCACGCTCGAGAGAACGGCCAGAGCGATACGGTCGGGATGTTCGAACGGCACCGCCGTGTTGCCGATCTCGAAATAGCACTGCTGGATCGAACTGGCGATCTCGAGGCGGCCGTCCGCCATCGTCGCGTCCGCAATGACCTCGCTGGCTGCCGTGAAGGGGGCGTCGCTTCGATCGGGAAGCGGTGCGGCCGCAGCCTCGGGGCCTCCCGCGACGGCGTAGAGCGAGGCAAGGCGGTCGGTCAATTCCGCATCCAAATTTCCCGCTGCGGCGACCACGAGGTTCCCACCTCGGAACAGCGAACGGTGTTCCCGGCGCAGGACGTCCTGATCGAAGGAGCGGACAGTTTCCGGCGAGCCGAGGATGGGCCGGCTGCGGGGATGGTTGCCGTAGAGTTGCGAGACGAAAGCGTCGTGGAGCAGGTCTTCGGGGGTCTCGCGCGCCTCCTGGATCTCTTCGCAGACCACGTCCTGCTCCAGAGCGATCATCTCAGGTGCGAGGGCCGGGCGCAGGATCATGTCGGTCAGAGCATCGAGGGCGGGAGGCATGTATTCAGGCAGGACCCGCAGAGTGAACGCTACATAGTCCTTGGTGGTGAAGGCATCCACCGCAGCGCCGAGAGCGTCGAAGGTCACGGCCAGATCGAGGGCCGAGCGTTCGGCGGTGCCTTTGAACACGATGTGTTCGAGGAAGTGGGCCAGCCCGCCGAGACCGGCGGGCTCGTCCTGGGAACCACGGCGCAGCCAGACGCCCAGGGAAATGGCGTGTGCAGACGAAACCGGGACGGTCAGGATGACCGTCCCGTTTTCGAGTTCCCGGCGGTCCGGAGGACCGTCGTCACGGATGACGCCGATGTTCAACGTCGACTCCGCATCAACCTAGCGCCGATGACGCGGGGGACGACCACCGCGATCGCCGCCACGGTCTCCGCCACGGCCACCGCCGTCACGACGGCCACCGCCGTCGCTCGAGACGTTCTCAGGCATGCCTTCGGGCTTCGGCAGCAAGGCCTTGCGGCTCAGGCGCACCTTGCCGGAACGGCTGTCGACCTCGACGAGCTTGACCTGGACTTCCTCGCCCTGGTTGAGCACGTCTTCGACATTGCCTACGCGGAACCACTCCAGCTCGGAGATGTGCAGCAGCCCCTCCTTGCCGGGCAGGTACTCCACAAAGGCGCCGAAGTCCACGATGGAGACCACGCGGCCCGTATACACGGCGCCGACTTCGGGTTCCGCCATCATGTTCTTGATGCGCTCGAGGCACTCCTCGCCCTTGGCCTGATCGGGCGACGAGATGAAGACCTGGCCGTCATCGTTGATCTCGATGTTGGTTCCGGTCTCCTCCTGCAGCTTCTTGATGACCTTGCCGCCCGGTCCGATCAACTCACCGATCCTCTTGGGAGAGATCTGGATCGTCACGATCTTCGGGGCGTAGGGGCTCATCGCCGCCGCCGGCTCGAGGATGGCCTCATCCATGATCTCCAGGATGTGATTCCTGGCGTTCCGGGCGTCGGTCAGTGCCTGCACCATGATCTCGCGGCTGATGCCGGCGATCTTGGTGTCGAGCTGGAAGGCGGTGATGCCGTCACGGGTGCCGGTGACCTTGAAGTCCATGTCGCCGAGGTGATCCTCGACGCCCAGGATGTCGGTCAGCACCGCAAGGCGGTCGCCCTCCTTGATCAGGCCCATGGCCACGCCGGCCACGGACTTCTTCACCGGTACGCCCGCCTGCTTCAGGGCGAGGCAGCCGGAGCAGACCGTCGCCATGGAGCTCGAGCCGTTGGACTCCAGGACGTCCGACACGATGCGCACCGTGTAGGGGAAGTCCTCGTGGGCCGGCAGGATCGGGCGGATGGCGCGCTCTGCGAGCTTGCCGTGTCCGATCTCGCGACGGCCGGTGCCGGTATAGCGGCCGGTCTCGCCGACGCTGAACGGCGGGAAGTTGTAGTGGAGGTAGTAGTTGTTCCACCACTCGCCCTCGAGGGCGTCGATCTTCTGCTCGTCCATCTTCGTGCCGAGGGTGACGGTGCCCAGGGACTGGGTCTCGCCGCGGGTGAAGAGAGCCGAACCATGCGCGCGGGGCAGGATGCCCAGGGCGATGTTGATCGGACGCACGGTGGTCATGTCGCGACCGTCGATGCGCACGCCGTCGGTCAGCACCATCTCGCGCATGGCCTTCTTCTCGAGGGCCTTGAGCTGGTCCTTGGCTTCGCCGATGTTGCCCTCGTCGTCGGCGAAGGCCGCAACGACCTTCTCCTTCAGGGCGCTCATGCGGTCCTGACGCTCGTGCTTGCCGGCGATCTTGACGATCTCGCCGACTTCGGCGCTCGCCAGTTCGGCGACCTTCGGACCGACGCTCGCGTCGGTCTCGAGCAGGACGACTTCGAACTTCTTCTTGGCGCCGGCCATGGCCACGAGATCCCTCTGCAAGCCGTTCAGCTTGCGGATCCAACCGTGAGCGTACTCGATGGCGTCGAGCAGACGGTCCTCGGGGACCTCCTTGCACTCGCCTTCGATCATGCAGACGATGTCGTCGGTGCCGGCGACCACGAGGTCGAGGACGGATTCCTCGAGCTGAGCGAAGGTCGGATTGACGATGAACTCGCCCTCGACATCGGCAACGCGCACGCCCGAGACGATCTCGGGGAACGGAATGTCCGAGAGGTTCAGGGCGCAGGAGGCACCGGTGATGCTCAACACGTCGGCGTGGAAGTTCTCGTCCGCGCTGATGATGAACGACACGATGTCGGTGGCGTGACGATATCCGTCGGGGAACATCGGTCGCAAGGGCCGGTCGATCAGGCGGCACGTGAGGGTCTCACGCTCGCTCGGACGGGCCTCGCGCTTGAAGAAACCGCCGGGGATCTTGCCGGCGGCGTAGGTCTTGTTTCGGTACTCCACGAACAGGGGCAGAAAATCGCGGTCGCTCCGCTTCTTGTCCGCCACACAGGTCACCAGAGCGCGGGTGTCCCCCATGCCGACCACGACGGAGCCGCCAGCCTGACGGGCCATCTGGCCGGTCTCGAGGCTGTACTCCGTGCCGTTCATTTCCAAGGAAACTCGTTTTGCTTTCAATTCCATGATTCTTCCTTCCAGCTTGCCGCTAAAAATTCGATTCTTCCCTCACGTCTCAGCTTCGTCTTGCACAGGTTCGGCCGTCATGCCGACCTGCAGACACACCGACACGTCGCGCGCGATGTGATCGCGCAGCGACGGTCGAATGCGTGTCCATCTCGATGTGACTGATTCCCATCGGGTGGGTCGTCGGATCAGCCGCGGATCCCCAGCTCCTTGATCAACGATCGGTAGCTTTCGAGATCCTTGCGTTTCAGGTAGTTCAAGAGCCGCTTGCGCTGGCCGACCATCTTCAGCAGTCCACGTCGGGAGTGGTAATCCTTCTTGTGGGTCTTGAAGTGCTCGGTCAGGTGCTTGATGCGAGCGGTCAAAAGCGCGATCTGGACTTCGGGCGAGCCCGAGTCGGAATCGTGCTTCTTGAACTGCGCGATCACCTGATCCTTCTGTTCCTTATTGAATGCCATCGTCGAGAACCTCCTCAAAAATCATCGACGTCACGATGGCCGCAGGCTGACGCTCCGCAGACCGGCAGGTCAAAAGTCCTGGTTCGCCGATCAGGGAGCACGGTTGCCCGAAGGCTGCCAACCCGCACTGCTGTTTGGACACGCACAAACGCGGGGACTTCGCCCCGCGCCATCCGTGCCCGACCAATATAGAGGGTGGGGTACCCCCTGGCAAGCCGGAAGTCCCCCACCATTTCGGCCCTTTTCGACGCAGCTTGAGCCTGAATCGGCTCTTAGGAGAGAATCCCCAGTTCCTCGAGACGCCCGACCACCTGCATGACGCATTCCCCGACCGAATACTGGTCGGTTTCGACCACGATTTCCGGATTCAGAGGCTCTTCGTACGGCGCGCTGATCCCCGTGAATTCAGGAATCTCGCCCGCACGGGCCTTCTTGTACAGACCCTTGGGATCGCGGTTCTCACATTCCTCGAGGGAGCACTTGGCGTAGATCTCCAGGAATTCGCCTTCGCCCACGATTTCGCGGTTGGCGTCGCGGTCGGTGCGGTAGGGGGAGATGAAGGCCGTCAGCACAATGGCACCGGCGTCCATGAAGAGCTTGGCCACCTCGCCGATGCGGCGGATGTTCTCGGTGCGGTCGTCCGGGCTGAAGCCCAGGTCCCGGTTCAGGCCGAAACGCACATTGTCGCCGTCGAGGATGTAGGTCTGACAGCCCCGCTCGAAGAGGGTCTGCTCCACGGCCTTCGCCAGGGTCGACTTGCCAGAGCCGGACAAACCAGTGAACCAGAGGATTGCGCCGGTGTGCTTGTACCTTTCCTGGCGCGCCTGACGCGTCACCAGGGAGTGGGACCAGGTGATGTTGCGGCTCTTGGGCATAGTGAACTCCTCGATCCGGGTAATGCCGTCAGGAAGTAGGTACCAATTACAGATCTGCAGCGGCGACGGGCAAGAGGAATCAGGGGTAGGTCTCAGCCTCGGGGAACGGCACGCCGCGGGCGTCCTTGTCGGAAAGAACGCTCGCTGCGGGCAACGGCCAGTCGATGGCCAGATCAGGATCGTCCCAACGGATGCTGCGCTCGGCCTCGCGGTCGTAGATGTCGGTGGCCTTGTAAAGCACATCGGCGGTTTCGCTCAGGGCCATGAAGGCGTGGGCATAACCCTCAGGGATCCAGAGCTGGCGATTGTTCTCGGCGGAAAGGTGCACTCCGGTCCAGCGGCCGAAGGTGGGCGATGAGCGACGGAGGTCCACCGCCACATCATAGATCTCCCCCGCCACGACCCTGACCAGCTTGCCCTGAACATGTCGGACCTGATAATGCAGCCCCCGCACCACGCCGTATCGGGAACGGGAGTGATTGTCCTGAACGAAGACCGTCTCGAGGCCCGTCGCATCGAACCAGGTGCGGGCGTTCCAGCTTTCAAGGAAGAAGCCGCGATCATCGGTGAAGATCCTGGGTTCCAGGATCAGGACATCGGGCAGATCCGTCTTGATGACTTCCACTTACGACTCCTCGCGCAGAATCTGCTCAAGGTATTCCCGGTAGCTCGAGTGAGGCAGATCAGCCACCACGGCCGCCAAGCCGGCATGATCGATGAAGCCCATGTTGAAGGCCACTTCCTCGAGGCAGGCGATCTTCAATCCCTGCCGCGCTTCGAGAGCTCCGATGAACTGACCGGCCTCCAGCAGGCTCTGATGAGTGCCCGTGTCAAGCCAGGCGATGCCGCGGCCCAGCTTCTCGACACGGAGCGTTCCCCGCTCGAGGTAAGCGCCGATCACGTCGGTGATCTCGTACTCCCCCCGGGGCGAGGGCTTCTGCCGGCGGGCAATCTCGAGGACCTCGCCGTCGAACAGATAGAGACCAGGCACGGCATAGCGGGATTTCGGCTGGGCGGGCTTCTCTTCGATGCTCAGCACCTGGCCGTCTCGACCGAATTCGACCACTCCATAGCGCTCCGGATCGTTCACGGCGTAGCCGAAGATGCTGGCCCCGCCGTCGAACTCGGCCATGGTGCGGTCCAGATCCATTTTCCCGTGGAAAATGTTGTCGCCCAGAATCAGTGCCACCGGATCGCCGGCCAGAAAATCCTCGGCATAGAGGAAAGCCTGGGCGATGCCCTTGGGCTCGGGCTGCACGGCATACTCGAGTCGGATGCCCCACTGGGACCCGTCGCCGAGCAGATCGCGGAATCGAGGCGTGTCGACTGGAGTCGAGACAATCATGATCTGATCCACGCCGGCCATCATCAGCGTCGCGATGGGGTAATAGATCATGGGTTTGTCGTAGACGGGCTGAAGCTGCTTGCTCACGACCCGGGATAGGGGATACAGACGCGATCCCGCGCCACCGGCCAACACGATACCCTTGCGGATCCCCGCCATGTCGTTCCTCCCAATGTCGATCGTCCGCATCTAGCGGACCAGGTCACGCACCAGCTGTTCATCGCGACTGAGCTGAGCACGGAGCTCGTCGATGGAGCCGAAGGTCTTTTCGTCGCGCAGCCGAGCGATCCATTCGATCTTCAGACTCCGCTCACGAATGTAACCGGAGAAGTCGAGGATGTGAACCTCGAGACGCGCCTTGTCCAGACCGCCCGGGTGGACCGTCGGCGCGGTGCCGTGGTTGAGCATGCCGCGGAACACGACCCGATCCGTGTCGAGGATGCCCCGCAGCTCGCCGTCGCCGTCCATCTCCGGCAGAACGCCGTGGTGTAAAGCCAGCGCACCGGGCAGGTCGGTCGGGAGAACGGCGTCCTGCGGCACATGGACCTTGACGGCGTACACGCCAGGGGCTGGGAGCAGCTTGTCAGCTTCGAGGGCCTCGATGTTCGCCGTGGGAAAGCCTATTTCCTGCCCGGTGCCATCACCGTAGCCGACTTCTCCCCACAGACCATAAGGACGTCCCAGCATGCTGGCGGCGTCCGCCACGTCTCCGGCGGCGAGCAGACGACGGATGGCGGAACTGCTGACCAGACGCCCGTCTGGCAGGCACTCGGCGGGCACTTCCTCAAAAGTGTAGCCCAGTTTTGTACCGAGCTCGGCCAGCGAGGTCGCCGTGCCGCCGCGGTTGGCTCCCAGGTGGGCGTCGTGGCCGCCGACAAGGTGGACCATGCCGAGCATTCCCACCAGAAAATTACGGACGAAGGCATCGTAGCCCACGCGGGCGAGGGCGGGGCAGAAATCGGCCACGACCACAGTGTCCAGATCTGCGCTCTGGAGCAGAGCCAGCTTTTCGTGCCAGCTCGTCAGCATCAGGGGTCCCCTCCCGTCCAGCACGAGACGGGGATGGCCGCGGAACGTGAACAGACAGCTGGCTTCGGCGAGCGACCGTCCTTGTGCTCCCTTGATCGCTGCGATGAGGGCCCCATGACCGAGATGGAGACCGTCGAAGGAGCCCAAGGCCAAAGCCGTCGCGGCCGGGATGCGACGAACCGGGGCCTCGCGACCGTCGACGACCCTGGTGATCAGCTCCTCGCTCAGATGGATCAGCTGCATGAGGTTTCTCCCAGGTGCGGAAACACGGCGGCGGTTCTGGGCCTCAGACCGTCTGCGACACCTTCGGGATCCGGACCGAGGCGGCCGACGGCGACCAAGCCCCCCGAAGCATCGATCATGGTCCAAAGGGGTTCCCGACCTGCGGCGATGGGAGCCGGTGGACCGTCGGCACGATCGAGCCAGGCTGCATCGGGCTGATGTCCGGAGCGTACGGCCGCCGCTTCGTCCGCGTCCAGAACGACGACGGGCAGCTCGGGCAGGGCCGTGGCGAGGGGCCTCAGGGCGGCGCGGAGCAACTCGGAGTCATCGAGATCGGTCGGAGCGACGGCATCGGCCACGTCGAAGGCGCCGATGCGGACCCGGCGTAGAGCGGCCAGATGCGCGAGGGTCCCGAGATCCTCCCCCAGATCACGGGCCAGGGAGCGGACATAGGTGCCGCTCCCGCAGAGCACGCGGAGAGGAACGTCCAGGGTGCCGTCTCCAGGTCCGGAGCTGCTCGGACCGGTCTGGACAAGTTCGTCGATCCTGATCAGGCGGGCCTCCGGGGGTGCGACGTCTTCCCCGTCCCGGACCCTGCGGTGCAGTGAGCGACCGTCTCGTTTGATGGCCGACACAAGGGGCGGCACCTGAAGCCGCGTACCGATACGGGCCGTGATAGCGGCGGTGAGCTGTGCCGAATCGAACGTCGGCGGTGCTGATGCTGTCACTTCGCCTTCGGCGTCGAGGGTATCGGTGGCGACACCGAAACGGACGACGGCGTCGTAGGTCTTGTCGTGTCCAAGGAGATAATGGCTGAGCCGTGTGCCCGCGCCGACGAGAACGACGAGCAGGCCCGTGGCCATGGGATCGAGGGTGCCGGCGTGACCGCAGCGAAAACGGGGAGCGCCGCGTTTGCGCCCGCCGCTGGGCCCCAGCGCACGCTGCACGCGGGAGACCACGGTTCGGGACGTCACCCCCGCGGGCTTGTCGACCAGCAGGAATCCATCCGGCCAGGTCACCGGCCCTAACCTCCCAGCTGGGGCCGCAAGGCGTCGAGCAGCTCGGCCAACACTTCTTCAGGATCGCCTTCGACCGTGCAACCCGCCGCAAGCTTGTGACCGCCGCCGCCGTACATGGACGCCACGGTCTGAACGTCGCCGTCCCCCATCGCACGCAGGGAGATGCGCCAGAGGCCGTCGATGCGTTCCTTCATGAACACCGCGAAACGAACTCCGTCCACGGCCGTGGCCAGGTTCACGAAGCCCTCGGTGTCGGACATGTGGGTGCCGGTTTCGGCCAGCATCTCGAGATCGGCGCGGAGCGAGACAATGGCGCCATCGGCGTGGAAGGCGAAGGTGGCCATGACCCGCTTCAGCAGTTCCATGCCCGGGCGTGATCGACGATGGAGCACCTGTTCGGCGATGTCGGCGGTGTCGATGCCCGTCCGTGCGAGCCGTTCGGCGGCTTCGAAGGTCAGAGGCAAGGTGTTGGGAAAGCGGAAGCCGCCGGTGTCGGTCACCAGGCCGGCATAGATACAGGCCGCCATGTCCAGGTCGAGATCGAAGTTCGGCTCGCCGGGATCGTCGCCGGCGCCGAGTTCCTCGATCACCCTCATGACAAGCAGACTGGCTGAACTGGCGAGGGGTTCGATCCAACCCGGCAGAGGATTGCCCTCCACCAGATGGTGATCGATGCACCACGCGGCCGGGATGCGTTCCAGCACCTGGGCCAGATCCTCGGCGCGATCGAGACGGTGGCAGTCGACCATGACGACAAGGTCGGGTGCCGCTTCTTGGTAGGCCTCGGCCGCGTCGGTCGAAAGCAGGATATCCGCCATCCCCGGCAGCGTCTCGAATCCGGCAGGAGGGTCGGGATACCCCAGGGTCACGGCTTCCTTACCGGCCGTTTCGAGGGCTGCGGTCAGGGCCAGGGCGGAGCCCATGGCGTCGGGGTCGGGATTCCAGTGAGGCACAACCCACACGAGCTCGGCGTTCGCCAGAGCGGCCATCAGATCGGTGGGCGGAATCAAGGAGTCGAAGGTGCGGGCAGCCCGGCGGGCCACTTCCCCCTCGAACTCACCCCCCTGTTCCAGATCCGCCAGGATGGCATCGATCCCCAGGCCCCTCTCCACGGCGTCGTCCAGCACGAAATGGAGATCGGGCGTGTAGCGCAGGTGGAGGATGTCGCCCAGACGGCTCTGGAGAAAGCCCTTGGCCTTCTTCAACCCGCGCAGGGAATCGCGCTTGTCCTGCTCTTCGCCGAGCACCGAGAAGAAAATCTCAGCGACGGTCTGGTCTCGGTTGAGCCGCACCTCGTTGATGGACACGAACCCGACGCGCGGGTCCTTGACGTCCACCGTAACGACTTCGCTCAGCACTTTGAGGATGGCCGAGTTCTGCCGTGCCAGCTTATAGGGATCCATGCTCCATCCTTCCCCGGAACGACGCAGGACGGCTCCACGAGGGCGCCGTCCTGACGTGACCGGGCCCGGGGTCTAGAGTTCCGTACGGACCTCTTCCTCGATGCGGTAGGTTTCGACGATGTCGCCTTCCTGGAGGTTGTGGAAGTTCTCAAGGCCGAGTCCGCACTCGTACCCGGACTGCACTTCCTTCGCGTCCTCCTTGAAGCGCTTCAGGGAGCTGATGCGCCCCTCGAAGATCATCATCTCGTCGCGCACCAGGCGCACGAGCGAGTTGCGTATCAGCGTGCCGTTGGTCACATAGGCGCCGGCGATGGTGCCGACCTTCGGAATGCGGAACACCTGTCGGATCTCGGCCGAACCCGTCGATACCTCCCGACGGATCGTGCCGAGCAGTCCGGCCATGGCCTTCTTCATCGTGTCGACGACTTCGTAGATGATGTCGAAGGTCTCGATGGAGATGTTGGCCGCGGCCGCCTTTTCCAGGATGTTGGCGCCCGGACGCATGTGGAAGCCCACGATGAGCGCGCCGGTGTTGCCCGCCAGCAGCACGTCCGATTCGTTCACCGCACCCACGCCCTTGTGGATGATGCGAACCTTCACCTCGTCGGTGTTCAGCTGCATCATGGCATCGCAGATGGCCTCGAGAGAGCCCGAGACGTCGGCCTTGACGATGATCGGCAGCTCCTTCAGGTCGGAGTCGGCCACGAATTCGGCCAGGTTCTCCAAACTGATGGTCTTTTTCGGGGCAGAAAACTGCTGAAGCCGCTGCATGTGGCGACGGCGTGACGCGATATCGCGGGCCTCGCGCTCCGACTCGAGTACATGAAGACGATCGCCGGCCACGGGCACGTTGCTGGCACCCAGAATCACGGCGGGCTCTCCAGGTCCCACCTTCGTCAACGCTTCGCCGCGCTCGTTGAGCAATGCACGCACTTTGCCGTCCTGCATGCCGACCAGGAAGTTGTCTCCCACCTGCAAGGTGCCCTGATCCACCAGGGCGGTGAAGATCACACCCCGGCCTGGATCCTTGGACGCCTCGACCACGACACCACGTGCCGGGCCCTTGTTCGTCGCCCGTAGCTCCAGAACCTCGGACTGGAGATGGACCAGTTCGAGCAGTCTGTCGACGTTCGTGCCGATCTTTGCCGAGATCTCGCAACTCAGCACTTCGCCGCCGAAATCCTCCACCTGGATCCCGTGCTGCAGGAGTCCCTGCTTCACGAGGTCGGGACGGGCGGCCGGCAGGTCACACTTGTTGATGGCGACGAGGATCGGCACGCCGGCTGCCTTGGCATGATTGATGGCCTCGATGGTCTGCGGCATGACCTGGTCGTCGGCCGCCACGACAAGGATGACGATGTCGGTGACTTGGGCGCCGCGGGCGCGCATGGCCGAGAAGGCCTCGTGCCCCGGCGTGTCCAGGAAGGTGATCGGTCCACCCGGCGTCTCCACCCTGTAGGCCGCCACGTGCTGGGTAATGCCACCCGCCTCGCCGGCGATGACGTTGGTCTCTCGGATGTAATCGAGCAACGAGGTCTTGCCGTGGTCCACGTGGCCCATGACGGTCACCACCGGGGCGCGATCCTCCAGGTCCTCCTCGGCGACCTCGGGCTCGGCCTCGGCCAGCTCCTCCTCGCCGAAATCTGAGAGGAAATTGACGTCCTTTTCGAACTCGTCGGCGAGCATCTCGACCTGATCCTTGTCGAGACGCTGGTTCATGGTCGCCAACACGCCCAAGGCGAAGAGCTTGCCGATGATCTCCCGCGGGGGGATTTCGAATTTTTCGGCGAGTTCCTGAACGGTGACGAATTCCGTGACATGCAGCATGTTGGTCGATTCTCCGGTCTCTTCGTCGGCGCCACCCTTGCGGCGCTTGCGCTTGCCGCCGTGCCCATCGATCTGGGCCAGGGTCGCCTTCACACTCGCCGCCACGGCGACTTCATCGACCTTCTTCTTCTTGCGACGCTTCCGACCAGGCGCAACCGGGCTTTGAACCCTCTGTTCCGCGCGGCGCTGCATGGCCTGCTGCACGGACTCGCGGACGGACTCCTTCACCTCGGTCGCAGCACGGGGTCGAGAGCGGCCACCTGTCAGATCGCCTCGAACCTGATCCCAGTTCCAGTTCGGCTGATCGCTAGGGGCGCCGCCGCCCTGCCGTGCCGGTGGTTTGCGCTCCGCTGAAATCTGCTTACCCGTACTCGTCCGGATTTCGCCTTCTCCCATGCGGATGATGCGGGCCTGACGACGGACGGGGCGTCGATTGACGGGATCGGGCTTGACGGCTTCATCCTGCACAGTCGCCGCGGAATCGTCCTGCGCCACCTTGGCCGGCGCATCGTCTTCGACTGTGGTCACGACAGCTTCGTCGGTGGCGGTGGTTTCGGTCATCACGTCTTCGGGCACCGTGCTTTCGGGAGTCGCGGCATCAGCGACCGGGGCCTCGGGAGCAGCAGCATCCGCTGCAGCTTGTTCGGTCGCGGTTACATCGATTTCAGGCTCGGCCGAGGGCGCTCGTCGAACGATTCTGGCGCGACGGATAGGCCTCTTTTCAGGCTTGGCTGCAGTTTCCGCCTCAGGAGCAACCGTTTCGACTGCGGCCGCAACAGGGGCCTCTGCGGTTTCCACAGCGGCCTCCTCAACGGGCTCAACGTCTGCTTTCGGCTCGGCCTTCGGGGTCGCCGCCTTCTTCGTGGTCTTCTTCGTGGTCTTCTTCTTGACCGTCTTCTTCTTGGCGGCTTTCTTCTTGACCGGTTTTTCCTGCTCGGGTTCGTCGGGCGGCTCAGGCATCTCCAGAGGCTTGAAACTGGCCACGTGCTTCAGCTTCTCGGCATCCATGTTGTGGGACTTCGCGTAATTGAGCCTCATCTGCTCACGTTTACGCTGATAGAACGAATGGATCCGTTCGATGATGTCGTCATCCACCACGCTCATATGGCTTTTGGCCTCGGCGTGCATATCGCGCATCATCTTCATGATGGTCGTGCTGTCGACACCGTAGTGCTTCGCCAGCTCGTAGACCCTCAGCTTCCTCGCCAAAGCGATCGCCTCCAACCTTCCGCGCAACTCACGCGGGCAACCTTGTCTCGACCAACGGTACCACGGCGGCACCGAAACTGCGGTCGTCGACCCAATGGTCAACTCCCGGTGATGATTTTTCGGATGCCGTGAACGAAGCCCGGGTCAGCCACGCCTACGACCACCAAGTCGTTGCGCCCCAGGGCCGCCGCGAGGTCGGCCCGATCCAGCACGTCGTCCACGATTCCCGCCACCGGTTCCAGGCGGCGGATCCGGATCAGTTGTCCATCGCCCGCGTCACGGGCGAGGATCAAAATGGGGTTCTTGCCCCGTGACACCATCTGTTTCACAGCCGTCGTCCCAACAGCCAGCGTTCCCGAGCGCATCGCCAGCCCCAAAAGACCCAGGAGCTTCCGCCCCCGTTCCGACTCGCTCATGCCTCTACTCTTTCGGCGACGGCTCGTCGCCTTCGTCCGCGGCATCGGCGTCACCAAGTTCGTCGGCGACGGTTACTTCGTCCTCGAGCTCGCTCACGCGGTCCTCGAACCCTTCGAACAGATTTCCGTCCGGCATCACGACATCGCCCTCGACCCTCGCCTCGGCGGATTCCGTATTGTCCGCAGCATCCGAACCGGCGTCGTCAAGGCGGCTCTCGTCGAACAGGGGCCGTTCGTCTTCGGCGATCAGAGCCAGCTCCTCCGAGACGGTAGATTCGATGATCCGTTCCAGCTCGTCGATGGTCGCCATGGCCGTGGACTGCAGCGTCTCGGCGGTCTTCTCCCCGATCCCCGGCACGGTCTGCAGTTCAGCCAAGGTGCATTCTGCCAGGTCGTTGATCGTGGTGAAGCCGTTCTCGCGCAACGCCAGGGCGATCTTCTCGGACACCCCGTTCATCTCGTTGAGATCCATGGACACTTCGTTGCGTACGCGCTGACGGATGTGGTACTCGCGCGATGAGACCAGATCGATCTTCCACTCGGTGAGTTTCGCGGCCAGCCGCACGTTCTTGCCCTCCTTGCCGATGGCCTTGGAGAGCTGGTCGTCGTTCACGACCACCGTCGCTTCGCGCACGTCGTCGTGCAGGATGATCGTGCTGACCTCGGCCGGGCTCAGGGCGCGGCTGATCAGCAGCGAGGCTTCGGCGCTCCAGGGCACGATGTCGATGCGTTCACCCGCGAGTTCGCGGGTGACGGCCTGCACGCGGCTGCCCTTCATGCCCACGCAGGAGCCCACGGCGTCCACGCGGTCGTCGTGGGAGACCACGGCGATTTTGGAGCGGGTGCCCGGTTCGCGGGCCACGGCCTTGATCTCGACGATGCCCTCCTGGATCTCGGGCACCTCCTGCTCGAACAGCGACTTGAGGAACTCCGGGTGGCTGCGCGAAAGGATGATCTGCGGACCCTTGGCGTTGTCGAGAACTTCGACGATCTGGGCGCGGATCGAACTGCCCTGGTGATGCTTCTCGCCCTTGATCTGCTCGCGCCACGGCAGCATGGCCTCCACGCGTCCCAGATTGACCAGCACGTTGCCGCGGTCGACCTGCTGGACCGTGCCGGTGATGATCTCGTTGAGGCGGTCCTTGTAGGTATCGAAGATATTCGTGCGCTCGGCTTCGCGGACCTTCTGGACGAGGATCTGCTTGGCGACGAGGATGGCGTTGCGGCCGAATTCCTCGATGGGCAGGTCCCAGCGCAGCTCGTCGCCGATCTGGACCTCCTCGCCGAACTCTTCCTGTGCCTCTTCGATGGTCAGCTCGGCGTCCTCGTCCATCACGTTGTCGACCACGACCTTCACGTGTTCGACGGTCATTTCACCGGTGACTTCGTCGATGCGTGCATCGATGACGGCCTCGGCACCCAGCTTTTTGCGGGCGGCCGACTGCAATCCCGCCACGAGGGATTCGATGACGATCTTGCGGTCCACGTTTTTCTCTCGCGTGATCATCGCGAGGGCATCGAGGACGTTGTACTGCATGGTCAGATCTCCCGTATGCGTTGCGACGGATCAGCTTCCTTCGCGGTCCTTGCGGCGCGTCTCGCGCACCTGACGGCGGTCGTCCTTGCGTTGACGACGGTCCGCCTGAATCAGCGTCCGCGGATCGAAATCCGGATTCAGATTGCCTTCGCGGATATGGGCCACGGAGACCTGAATCGGAGATTCTCCGTCCGCGATTTCGACGGACAGTACATCGCCCGCCATACCAGAGAGCCTTCCCTTGACGGACTTGGGGCCCCGTCCCGGAAATAGCTGAAGAATCACGTTCTCCCCCACGGCGGCCTCGAAGTGGGCCTGCGTACGCAAGGGGCGCCGGATGCCGGGTGACGACACCTCGACGACGTAGGCTTCCTCGATGGGATCCGCCTCTTCGAGCAACATCCCCGCGGTACGGGAGGCCTTGGTGCACGCACCGACGGTCATGCCGCCTTCCGTATCGAGGAAGATGCGCAGAGTCGCCCGACCGCCGCCGATGAACACACGCACGTCGAGCAGGTCGAAGCCCTCGGCGGCGAGGGGTCCTTCGAGCAATTCGATGACACGGCGGGCCGTGCCGATCCTGTCGAGCGCCACGGTCTCACCTCCGAACGCGGCCATGTCGGGGACGCCGCTGGCGTATCTCCCTGACACGAAAAGAAGTGGACTTGCGTCCACTCCACAATGCGCCGACGCCGACGCAGGTCTGAAGCAAAGGCCATAGTAAACCCTGCCCCGACCGAAGGCAAGGAGAAAACGCCCCTAGAACCCCCCCATCGGGGGTCGGCGCACAAGATCGAGGAGCAGCGTGCCCACCTGTTCCAGACTAGCGGCAGAGCAGTTCTCAGGTGAATCATCCGCCGTATGCCAGGCGGCATATTCGAAATCGATGAGATCGACAGCCGGAATCCCACGACGCAGGAAAGGCACGTGGTCGTCATAGGTCGAACGGCCAGGTGCAGGCACGAAGGCCCCGAGGCCCAGCTCACCCGCTCGTTCGAAGACGGTCCTCGTCCAGACCCCGGCATACTGCAGGGACAGCGGCTCCATGGGGATTCGGACTCCCGACTCGCCCACCATGTCGACAACAATCAGTCCCAAGGGTGCTGCGTCGCTCAACGGACTCCCAAAGGTCCCGGCACCGGCTGCCAGGTGTTCCGAGCCGAGGCAGTAGGTCGTGGGCTTGCCCGACACGCCCTGATCCTCTCCGTCGAACAGCAGCAGATCCACACCAAGGGGCGGGGCCGTCACCGTCAGCAGTTCAGCGAGGTGGAGCAATACAGCCGTGCCACTGGCCCCATCGTTGGCTCCCAGAACCGGCAGACTGCGGGATGCTGCGACGGGGTCCTGATCCGCAACCAACCGACAGTCGTAATGGGCCCCGAACCAAATGCGCGGTCCGCTCGACGGCCCCAACGAGATCACAAGATTAATGAATTCCCGCTCCACGCCGTCGAGGGGCGTGATCGCCGAGAACCGATCCTCGGACAGGCGCCAACCCAACGAGTCGGCCATGGCCGCCACCTCGCGGCGAAACACCGCGTGAGCCTCGCTGCCTGGGGTCCGCGGGCCCAAGGCACACTGCCAGCGCAACAGATCCATGGCGCGGGATCCGGAAAAGACCTCCGCCCCCGCCGCAGGCAAGGCGACGGCGATCAGGACGGGAAGCAGGAACGCGCAAAGAGCTCGCATCGAGATCGGCCTCCGTCTAGAACGTGAACGTCGCTTCGAGGCCCAGACCGAAACGCTGGGTGATGGTGTCGGTTTCCCGCACCACGTCCCTGGCGTAGATCAGGCGCATGGCCCCGGACAGGTTGCGGGTGATCTGGTAGCTGAACCTGGGGTTCACGCTGATCTTGGTCATCCCCGTTTCCGTGGTCGGATCGCCGTCGCGGCTGTCCTGGGGCTGCCAGCGCTGGGTCGTGTCACGGCTGAACTGAAAGTCGAGGTCCATGTTCACTTTCGGCGAGTTGCCAGGCTTGTAAAGCCCCAGCCGCGAGAGGAAGCGCTCGGCTCCGAAGGAATGCTTGAAGGTCGTCCCCACCATGAATCTTCCGGTCCTGCTCAGCGAGCCGTTGTTGTCGGTCTCATCCCTGGTCACGTTCACGTTCAGGCTCGCACTCATGCCGTTGCGGAAGGTCAAGGAGAAGCGAGGGCTGATCTGGGTCTTGGTCTGAGGGCTATAGTCGGTCGCGGTGAATCCCGAGACCATCTCGCTCTCCTTGTAGATCACGTTGAAGTTGGCCGATCGCAGCGGACCATCGCTGCCGCCGCCGAACAGGCCCAGACGTTCGATGCCGCTGACCAGGAATTGCAGGTCCGGCCAGTCCCTGCTCTTGTTGCCGGTGGTGAAGCCGTTGTTGGTGCGGCCTCCCTCGGTCTGGTTGTACTTCACGTCCATGGAGACCCAGCGCGAGAACTTGAGGGCCGTGGACCCGGACTTGGTTGTACGCGTGTTCTCGTTACGGGCCGTGTAGAGATCGTCCGGAATGTCGGTGTCGTGATGGAGACCAGCCTGGTACCAGAACGTCGGACTGACTTCGGGCATGACCCGATTGTAGCTGCCGGCATCCTTGGCGGTATAGGAAAGCTGGATGTCCTGGATCTCCCGCAGCACCTCCAGCAGCGGCCCGGTCGGGTTGGGAATCCTGAAGCCGCCTCCTTGCGTACCGGCCGCGTCCCAGTCCAGACCCGATTCCTGAGCAATGACGGTGTCGCCCGCGGCCGTGCCGCCCCCGGTCGGCCTTCGGCCCTCCTCCTCCACGATCCTGGCCAGACGCACGACCTCGTCCTCGATGCGGGTCCGCTCCCGATCGTCGAGGGCACTGTCGCCCATTCTCTCCACCAGCCGCAGAAGTTCCGCATCCTCGAGCTGTCCGCGGCGCACCTGGTTTTCGATGTTGCGCAGCAGGCGCTGACGATCTCCAGTGTTCACCTCGACCTTCCGCGGAAATACTCGTTTGACCGCAGCACCCAGAGGCATAGTGAAGCGGACCGTCCAGTCGCCGCTGTTCTGGATGTTCTTGGTCCCATCGGGGTCTTCGCCGACGGCGATCGACGGCGAATGATCGTCGCGGTAGGTTCCGTTGAAGGTCACGTTGGGCCGGAGTTTCAGGAGCCCCTTGCTCGCGGCGGTCAGGGGTCGCCAGATCCAGTTGTCGGGCAGCCCCAAGCGACTCGGCGGTGAGAACCTCAGCTGGATCTGGCGTTCGTAAATTGTCTCGGAGCCGACGTTGAAGCCCGCAATCCTGCGCTCGCGGAACATGTCCCGCTCCGACCTCATGGTCATGGTGGTGTCGAGAACTGGCAGAGGTTTCGCTTCGATCTTGCCGGACAGGGACCCGCGTCGAGTGTTCGTTGTGGGTTGCACGACGAAGACGTCGTCCTGCTCCCTGTAAGAGCTGCCGTTACGGGTCGCCTGGGAGAAGTTTCCGGCAAACTCGATCCGCTTGGGCAAGTAGGCTGCGCTCTTGAGGATGGGGATCCAGCTGAAGATCGGCGCATCGCCCAAGGTCTTGTTCTGCGGAAGCTGCAGGTTGTAGTTGATCGTGCCCTGAACGTTGCGGGTGTTCGACAACAGCAAAGGTGACACCTCATTGGCCTTCGAGCCGCTGAGAGAGAAGGTCCAGGGCTCGATCAGGAAGCGGATGGGCGCGAAGGTCGAGGTGGATTGTCGGGATAGACGGACCGAATAGTTGTCGCGTTCCGTGATGGATGTCTCTGATTCGCGAAGGACGTCGTCGATGATTTCGATGTCGCTGTTCGTGACGTATTTGGGCCGCTGGGTGCTGCGCTGACGACCTACGTTGATGGGCAGTTGGAAGCCGAGCAGGGGCACGAAATCGTCGAGACGCAGCCCCGCCGACAGGTTCAGATCCTCGGTCGTGCGGCCCTGCCCCACCGAGGTGTTCAGTCCGTGGAATTCGGCGTCCTGCCGGGACCAGTCCAGGTCGAATTTGATGCGGTCGGCCATGTTCACCCGAACCGCGAGCCGTTCGGCCACACCCTTCTCGCGCTTCACCTGACGCAGCTTCACGTCGTTGAACCAGAACAAGCCGCTGGCCGGCGTCGAGCGATCGGTATTGCGGACACCGAAATACAGACGTTTGACGCGGCGCAGGTCCGGCGATCCGACCACGCGCACGCGGTAGACGTCGCCCGACTCCGAGTCGTCGACGGTCGTTTCGATCCAGCGCGTGTCCGGATCCCTGGGCTGGAGCTTCGCATTGCTGAGCTCCGCCATGTCCAGGCTCAGCTCTTTCCAGCCGGTCCGGGCGCCCCGGCTCTCATCGAAACGATAGCTCACCTCGTAGTAGTTCAGCGTGTCTGCTCCCACGCGGAAGAACATATCGAGGTCGGCCTGATCGGTCGAGGAACTGTGGATGAACCAAGACAGCTTCTCGTAGCGGGTGTAGTCGTCGCCCCGCGGAGAAACCAGCCGACTGGTCCGCACCAGGTGCCCGGGTTCGAGATTCTGGAAGTCGACGACCAGCGACGATTCCTTCTCCGGAATGTTGTTGAGCACGTAAAGCTCGAAGGGAGGCTCGTAGTCGGGGTTTTCTTTGTTGTTCACTTCACCGAGGAAGAAGCCCTCGTCGGAACCCCGTTCCGCATGCTCCAGCAGGCGTTCGTCGGGGTCGGCGGCTGTGGCGATCCTGCGAACACCCTGGCGTTCCCAGCGCGAGCCGAGGAATTTGATTTCAGAGAGCTGAATATCGCGCATCGTCTGGTCCGCCGCGGGCGTCCGGTCCTCGAACCAGATGCGCATGTGGGTAACGGTGGCCAGCGATGGAGTCGTACCCTGAGACGGCAGCACCTGCAGCATATCGCCGAGACGCACCCTGTACTTACGCCACGACCGGTGGGAGTTGAGATTGTCGGTGACTTCCGAAGCCGGATAATCCCTCAACACATCCACCAACGCCGAATCCGCCAGATCGATGCTGATAGTGAAGAATCCCTCGCGCAGGTCGTGGATCGAGTCGCCGTCGAGATCTTCGCTGTCCTCGCGGTTGTTGCCGGCGGTGCCGTTGATCTGAGGGTACGGATCGTTGGCGTTGAACTGATCCGAAGGCGGAACATGGAATTCGTCCACACCGCCGGGATTCCCGCCGAGTCCAATGTCTTCGTTCAGTTCATCCGCCGAGATCACGAAGATGCCGTCCGGTCTGCCGCTGACGATGCCGTCCTCGCGCTGCCACGTGTCGTATTGCGGGACGCCCCCCACCTCGGGCCAGTAGAAGTCCTCGCTCAGGTTGCCGAAATCGAAGTGGAGCGTTCCGGTCGGTTCGTCGCCAAGCAGCTCGTGACGGAAGTCGTTGATCCAGAACTCGAGGAACTGGGTCTGGGTCAGGTCGATGCCGCTGCGGCCGAGACCGCGCATGACGCCGCCCCAGCTGTCGGCCGTCCAGGTCGACTGATCTTCCGCCAGGCGCATATGGATCTGCAGAACCTGCTGGGCTTCCCGCCCCTCCTGCTCTTTCAGGTCGGGGTTCAGATAACGCCTCTGGGTCACCTCGTGAGGCAGGAACCAACGGGTTTCGAGACGATTCTCGGGGTTGTAGTCCCGGGCCTGCAGGTAGCTGTAATCTTCATAACGGGGATTGTCTGGATCGATCTCCAGACCCTCTTCATGCGCCGGCTCGCTCGAAGCGTTCCAGCTCAGGCGCGAGACGGGCATCAGATCCGAGGAATCGATGCCTTCGAAATCCTCCACATGGGCGTCGTTGAAGGTGTTGGGGTTGGGCACGCTGAGGGCGACCTCGCCGTTGACCTGCACGGTACTTTCACGGTCCGAGTCGCGTCTCGAGAGCACATTCGCCACGTCGGTGAGGATACCTGGCTTGAGCATGAACTGGCCGTTCAGGTTGCCGACCAGGGTGCGGCTGGGCTCCTCGCCCAGCTTGGCCTTGTGGCCAACGACCTGGTTCGATTCGTAGAGCCAGGTCGTCGACATGCGGCTCTCGCGTCCGAGCTCATACCCCAGATTGAAGCCCAGCAGGCTCGAATTGCCGCCGCCCAGGAAGGGGGCGTACTGATAGTTCACTCCGATCGAGGAGTCCGCGGTCAGGTTCGCTGCGGCATCGCCCTTCAGGTCGATCTGTCCGAAGGTGTAGTCGATGGTGTAGTCCACGTCCTTGACCAGAGTGCGCCCGTCGAGGGTCACGGTCTCAGACCCTTCCTCGATATTCGAGACACCGAGGTTGAACGAACTGCTGGCCGCGGCATGGGACACGACGAAGCGGAATGTGCCCGAATTCTGGAACAGCGAGATTTCGGAATCGGCCGGCCTGTACATCCTTCTGTCGCGGTTATCCTTGAGTACGGAATCATTGAAATCGAAGCTCTCGGTATCCGCGTAGGCGATGTACAGAGTTGAGTCGGCATCGAACGGCCTCGGCATGTTCAACGGGAACTTCAGCAACCCGTTGGCGAAGTCGAATATCAAGCCGTTGTGGTAGTCGGGAATGTAGTCGTGGCCAGGGGCGGCAAGCTGGGTTTCACGATCCAGGCCGAAGATCCGGAAGAGCTCGAGCCCGCTCCCCTGTTCGTTGGCGTCCAGGTCGAGATTGGGTTGCGACACCTGTGTGGTTTGCTGCAGGCTGAGTGTGAACGTGCTCGCGTCGATGTTGGCTCCGCCGAGAGGATAGATGTTCCGTAGCACGTACTGCCAAAGATGCGGGTCGTCGATGGGGTTTTCCGGCTTGAGGAGCTTCATGCGGTAGTAGAGCTGATCGCTGTTCTCCGACCAGACGACGCGGTTGTTCACATCCACGCCGGGCACGTCACCGACCTGGTAGAGCACGTTGCCGTCGCCATCCACCACACGGTATGTCACCGCCAAGGCGTCGCGGAAACCATAAGAACGGTTCATGTCGATGGCGACCAGGCGGTTGTCTTGATCGGCGAGAATGGTGAAGTCCCTGATCCGGCGCCATAATTCGCCGGGACGGGTCGCGTTCCGCCATGGATAGAGCCCGATGTCAGTCTGGTTCTCGACTTCTGTCGCGGGAATCGCACCGGGATTCTGCGTCCAGCGACCACCGTGATCCGGGATGGCCACGACCCACTGGACATCGTCGGCCTGGGGCTGGGTTGTCGCGCCCTGGACCATGTAGATGCTGATCGAACCGAGATCGATGAACTGATTCCCGGGTGTATTGCGGTCGGCGAAGACCGTCCGACCCGGCAAGTCGGGCGTCTCGAAGCCATGGGCGGCCTGAAGTCCCGGCGGCAGATCCAGACGGAAGAAGCGGTTGTTCAGGTACTGGTTGGAAAGGATCACGTGCTCGGACTGGCTACCGCCCGTTGAATTGAACGATTTCGACGACGATTCCGACTTCTGCTTCGAAGCCACCACCGTGAAATCGGCGCGGCCCACCTGGCCCACCACCTTGATACCGAACAGACCGGATTTGTTGGAGCTGTAGCCGAGCAGCTGGCTGCCCGGCAGGGTCAGGCCCACGTCGCCGGTCTCGATGGACTGGATGATCTCGTCCTCGCCGCCCTCGAACCACAGTTTGATCTTGGTGCCGTCGGGTCCGATCATCTCGCTGTTGTGATCCACCTCGATCTTGATCTTCTCGCCGATCTGGCCCGAGAGGTTGATCTGGAGCTGCTGTTCCATGTCCAGGGACGGGAAAAGACTCTGGCTCTGCCGGCGCTCATTGGCTGTGAACCGATTGCTGGTGGTGGACTCGCCGCCGATGGAGATGTGTTCCCGGCCCGAGATCCTGATGTTGGTCTTCTCGCCGCGGCCGATGATCTTTTCGAGGGTCCGCGGCAGCTTGATGGGAATCGTCAGATTGATCAGGCTACCCTCGCCGCCCCGCTGGACGCCGCCGCTCCGATCGAGCATGGTCAACCGATTGCGAAGGCTCGCTGCGGCGAAACGCCTCTGGCGCGAGATTTCGATGTCGTCGATGAAGAGGTCCATCTCCGCGATCCCCACGTCACGGGGCGGGTAATAGACGAAGCCTCCCGGCAATTCGTGGGCGACCTGGAACAGAAGGACCCATTTGGGGTATCGGAACCGGGTTTCGATACCCAGAGTACCCGAGGTCTCGATCTCCTCCTCCTCGCGGACGAGATCCACGTTGAGTCGGGACTCGAGAAGATACCGATAAAGGGATTCGAACGTCGGCAGGCCCTCCCCTTTGACTGGGTCGACGCCCTGGGACAGCAGCCGCTCCCGCAGCACGAGCCGTTCGGCACCGAGCAGGCGAGGGTCGTCGGTGAAGCGGAGCAGGGGATCGAAGCCTGGCAGGATCAGTCCCTCGAGTTGAGGGTCGGCTGCAGCACCGCCGGCAAGGAACAGCAGGACGGCCAACAACGGCAGCAGCCGCACGAGGCGTCCAGTGTCACGACGATTGCCGAGGCTGCGGATCAACGACGCCCTCCCTGCGACTCGGTCCAGGACCGGCGCTTCAATGGGTTCCGGTTGCGGTGTGCTGCGGCGAGGCGGCTCGACCACGGGAATGCGGCTGGACCGGGATCCGGTCGGAGCTTACACTGCGCGACGGGCTGTGTTCCCGTCCACCACAGGAGTCACGCTGCCCCCTCAGGGGGACAGCCTTGGCCATGGAGGCCCCCTTGTCCCTGCTCCATCGACATTTGCTGCGAGCAACGTTCGGACCGTTCCTTTTCGGCCTGTTCGTCATCACATTCGTACTCATCATCGACATTCTGTATCGCTACGTCGAGCTTTTCGTCTCCAAGGGCGTGCCGTTTCCCATGGCCACAGAGGTTCTGATCCTGAGCCTGGGGCACACGTTTGCATTATCCATACCAATGGCCGTGCTCGTCGGCGTTCTGATGGGTGTTGGTCAGCTGGCTGCGGACCATGAGATCACGGCCCTGAAAGCCAGCGGCGTGGGGCTGTACCAGATCCTGATGCCCCTGCTGGGAGGGGCCTTGGTCATCGCCATCGCCCTAACAGCATATAATCACTACGTTTTCCCAGAATCGAACCACAGGCTAGCCAACCTGATCTACGACATCAACCACAAAAGACCCATGCTCGAGATCCGCGAACAGATGTTCACCGACCTCAACGACGATCTGACGATCTTTGTGCGCGAGAAGGATGATTTGACCAACCGCATCACCGGCGTTGTGATCATCGAGAAGGACGGCCCCGGCGATCCTGCGCCGACGATGACCACCGCCGAACGCGGAATGATCATCCCCCTGCACGACACCGACGCCATGCGCATCGAGCTCGAGGACGGCGAGATCCACGAACTCCCCGACGACACCGACCTCACCCGCTACAGCGTGACCCGCTTCAAACGGCATCACATCCACTTGACGGACATGGAACGGGACTTCAGGGATTCTGACCGCACCTCACGCGGCGACCGTGAAATGAACATCACCCAGCTACTGGAAGCCGCCCGGCTGGAACGGGAGAATCGTGACGAGGCCGTCGTCCAGAATCTCGCGGTGGCCGACGATCTGGCCGAACGCCAGTGGTCGCTTCTCGATCCCGAACGCCGCGACGAACGGGCGGGCCGCCGCAACACCCTTGCGAACTCCCTGCCGGTGCAGCGACGGCGTGCGCTGCTCAAGGCCACACGCCAGGAGGTCGCACGTTCACGGCGGGCCGCCGACTTCCAGGACGAGGTCCTGCAGTCGTACCACGCCAAGGAAAGCCGTTACATGGTGGAGGTCCATAAGAAGATCGCCATCCCCGTAGCGTGCATCGTGTTCGTGCTGGTGGGGCTGCCCATGGCCGTGACCACCGCCCGCAGCGGCCGCGGCGTCTCGATGAGCTTGGCCCTGGTCCTCTACCTCGTCTACTACCTGTTTCTGGTACGAGGCGAACACCTGGCCGACCGCGGCAAGATCGCCCCGGCCATCGCCATGTGGTCGGCGAACGTGGTGCTGACCTGTGTAGGGATCGTCATGCTCATGCGCGCGGTTCGCGACGGGGCACCTCTTCGCCTGCCCTTCCGTCACAGGCACGAAGACACCGACATCCGTCCGCCGGAGACGACACCATGAGGCTGATCCACAACGACATTCTGCGCCACTTCCTGAGAATCTTGATTCTGACCCTCATCTGCGCTTTGATTCTCTTCACGCTGATCGACCTCTTCGACCACCTCGACAGCTTTGAAGACAACGATGCTTCGATCGGCATGATCAGCCGGTACTACCTGAATAAAGCTCCGGGAATCATCGACGTCGTGCTGCCCATCGCCATGCTCATGGCCACCCTGTTCACCATCGGCGGCATGGCGCGTTACAACGAGCTCACGGCCCTTTTCGCCACCGGTCGATCTCTCATGCAGATCAGCCGACCGCTCCAGATTGCAGCTCTGCTGGCCATGATCTTCTCGTTCGCCTGGAGCGAATACGTGCTGCCGACCACCAACGCCAATGTTGAAAGAATCTGGGAAGTGGAGGTCCACGGCCATCCTGACCGCCGTTCACCGACCAACGACGTCGCCCTCAACGGCGAAGATCAACGTCTTTACTACGCCCGCACTTGGGTGCCCGAGAAGTCTACCATCCGCGGCTTCCGAGCGATCGGCGCGGACGGTTCGGTCGTCATCGAACGCTGGGACGCCGCCCGGGCGAACTGGGACGGCGCCCAGTGGCTACTCGAAGACGGCTACCGCCGCACATTCGACGAGGCCGGTGAGCGGGTCACACACTTCGATTCTCTGGCCAGTGGACTGACCGGGATCACTCCCAGCTCGTTCCGTGATATGCAAACGAAACCCGAAGAAATGAACGTGCGGCAATTGCGGGATTACAGCCGCATGATACGTCTCAGCGGGGGCGATGCGACCTCTTACGAGGTTGACCTGCAGTTCAAACTGGCCTTCCCGGTCGTGCACCTGATCGTGGTCATGCTCGGCATCATGCTGGCGTCGGGGCCCCGTAAGACCACGGTGGCTTCGGGATTCGGCTGGACGATCCTGATCAGCTTCGGCTACTACCTCGCCATCAACTTCGGACGCGCCCTGGGGCACAATGGACTGGTGCTCCCGTTTGTCGCCGCCTGGGCGGGAAATGGGGCCTTCGGCCTCAGCGCGGCGGTCCTCTTTCTTCGGATCAGGCGCTAAACGGTAATATTCATGGACTCCTTGCCCCCCCTCCCCTAGGGTTTTATTTTGATGTGACCCTTTCCCGGGAGCGCAGCGGCGTTCCCGTCACTCCTGGGTGTCCACTGACGGAGTTCGACCATGCTGTCTCGCAAGCCGATGCTGATTCTCTTCCTGCTGTCCCTTTGCCTCGGCCTTTTGGTCGGCTGTGACGAGGGCGAAAACCTCGTCCCCGTTCTGACCAGGGTTCAGGTCAGCTCCCAGTGCGGGGTCGCGCCTCTGGACGTGCAGTTCATCGCCATCGCATCGGGTGGCGATCAGCTCGACGCCCCGACAGGCGGCAATTCCTATCTGAACTACGACTGGACCTTCGGGGACAACAGCACCGGGACCGGATCGATCACTTCACATACCTTCACCGTACCCGGAAACTACGACGTCGTGATCGCGGTGACCGACAACGATGACGATCGGGCGACGATGATCGTCCCGGTCGAAGTCCGCGCCGACTCTCTGATCTTGATCACAACGCCGGACACCACGGTCACGGCCAGCCTGACGACTTTCGACTCGCCCACGCCCCGTGCCAGCAACGGCGCCGCCGAGGGCAGGCCTGTGGACACCGGCCTGATCATCAACGAAGTCCTCATCTTCAACGTAACCACATTGGCGGACAACACCGGCCAATTCGGTGCGTTCATGGAGGTACTGAACACGGGCACATCCGCCGTCAACTTGCAGGGCTTCTCGGTCACGACCGACCCCTTCCTGCCCGACATGCACATTCTGGGCAACAACACGTCCATCGCCCCGGGCGAATTCCAGCTCATCTGGTTGGACGGCCGCAACCAGAACCTGGAAGATGCACACACCAACTTCGACATCCGCAACGGCGTGACCGATCCTGCCGCTTGGACCGGCGCAACCATCTACCTGCTCGCGCCCAACAACACCCTCCTGGACATTATGGAAATCCCCGCTGCACCGACCGCCGACGTATCCTTCGGACGCGTGTACGATGCCGGAACCGGCGGAACCGTCGAGCTGAATCTCTGGGCCGATGTCTGCGGTTTCGATCAGGACTACGGAAACTATAGCCGCTTCGAATTCATCTGGACCATCGACGACGTGCTGTCCTCCACGTATGTGGGCCGTTCGCCGAGGCACACCTTCACGACCGCCGACGCTGGCACCCGCACCGCTCATCTCCGGATCTACGACACGTTCCAAGGGGTGTTCCGCAACACTACGGTGTCCATCGAAGTCACGGCGCCCTGAGCGCTGAACGCATTCCGTTCGGATACGACATACGAAAGAGGCGAGGCCGTTTGGCCTCGCCTCTTTCGTTTTGACCGCAAAAGGTTCAGGACTCAGCCCATGGCCTTTACAAGTGCCTCGGCCCGGTCCGTCAGCTCCCAGGTGAACCCGGGTTCGTTGCGTCCGAAATGTCCGTACGAGGCCGTTGCCCGATAGATCGGACGTCTCAGATCCAGGTCCTTGATGATGCCCTTGGGCGTCAGGTCGAAGACGCGGCGAACCGCGGCGGTAATGGCGCTGTCGGTGGCCTCGGCGGTGCCGTGGCAGTCCACCATCACCGACACCGGCTCCGCCACGCCGATGGCGTAGGCCAGCTGCACGGTGCAGCGCTCGGCCAGTTCGGCCGCGACGATGTTCTTGGCCACCCAGCGGGCCGCGTAGCAGGCCGAACGATCCACCTTGGTGGGATCCTTGCCCGAGAAGGCACCGCCGCCGTGGGGTGCGCTGCCGCCGTAGGTATCGACGATGATCTTGCGTCCGGTAAGACCGCAGTCCCCCTGGGGACCACCGATTACGAACTTGCCCGTGGGGTTGATGTGGAGCGTGGCGCCGTCCCAATCGAGGCCGGCCAGGTCGAGTTCAGGCCGGATCACGTGTTCGGTGATGGCGTCACGGATCAGGTCCTCGACACCCGGGTCGTGCTGGGTCGAGATGACCACGGCGTTGACGCGGACCGGGCGGCCGTCCTCGTACTCAGCCGTCACCTGGCTCTTGCCGTCGGGGCGGACCCAGGGCAGGGTGCCGTCCTTGCGGACAGTGGCCAGACGACGGGTCAGGCGGTGCGACAGGGTGATCGGAAACGGCATCAGCACATCGGTCTCGCGGCAGGCATAGCCGAACATCAGGCCCTGATCGCCGGCGCCCTGGGCGTGGTCGCCGGACTCGTCGACGCCCTGGGCGATGTCCGGAGACTGCTCGTCGATCGACGACAGCACAGCACAGGTCTCGTAGTCGAAGCCGTAGGCGGCGTCGGTGTAACCGATCTCCTTGATGGTCCGGCGTACGAGCTTCGGAATGTCGACGTAGGTCTTCGTGGTGATCTCGCCGGCGATGACCGCCATGCCTGTCGAGACCATCGTCTCACAAGCGACGCGACCCTGAGGGTCCTCGGCCATGATGGCATCGAGCACGCTGTCGGAGATCTGATCGGCGACCTTGTCGGGATGTCCTTCGGTCACCGATTCGCTGGTGAAGAGATGCCGTTCGGCCATGAGTCCTCCTTCAGGAAACGAGTGGGCGGCGGAGCGAACATGAATTCCGCTGCCGATGTCACCCGTGATTGCTCGAATGATTCCGACCTCGCCGACTGCACCGAGCGAGACGTCGTTTCAACTGCACGATCCTGGTCATCGAGCCAAAGCCGGCTCAGGCGTCCAGGACCGGAGACGTTGTAAGATAATCTCCATATTGAACGGGGAAAAGGAATCTCGCCAGCTTTGACCTCTCATCAAGGCCGCGCCACGGACCACGTCGTTCATGATCCGGTCCCTTCGTTGCGGCGCCGCTTCTTTGCCTCGAGGTAGGATTCGTGGTGACGGACGGCTTCATCAGCTGTCGCGAAACTCATGAGTTCAGCCAGAAGACCTTCAGCCTCGGGCATCGGCGTCCAGCGCACCACTTGCTTGATCTTGGGCAGCTGGGCGGCATGGACGCTGATATCGTCGAAACCGAGTCCCAACAACACTTCTGCGTACTTGGTTTCCGAGGCCATTTCGCCGCAGATGCCCACGGTGATGCCGGCGGCATGGGCCTCAGCGACGATCGACTTCATGGAGCGCAGGATCGCAGGGTGCAACGGCTGATACAGATAAGCCACCCGGCTGTTCAGCCGGTCCATAGCCAGGGTGTATTGGATCAGATCGTTGGTGCCGATGCTGAAAAAGTCGCATTCCCGGGCCAGCAGATCAGCGACCGCAGCGGCGGAGGGTGTTTCGATCATGATGCCCACCGGGATGCCGGGGTCATGGTCCAGACCTTCGGCTGCCAGCTCGTCACAGCTCTCCCGGCAGAGTTCCTTGGCCTCCCTCAGTTCGTCGACGCCTGTAATCATCGGAAACATCAGGCGTGTTGGGCCATGGGCCGCGGCACGGTAGACGGCCCGCAGCTGGGTCTTGAGCAACGGCCTGTTGGCCAGCAGGAACCGGATGCCGCGCCAGCCCAGGAAGGGATTCGATTCCTTCCTGGCGCCGAGGTAGCGTTGGATCTTGTCTCCACCCACATCGAGGGTTCGGAACAGGACCGCCCGACCGTCCATACCATCGATGATCTCCCGGTAGACGGCCAGCTGCTCCTCTTCAGAAGGGATGGTCTGGTGCTGAAAATAGATGTACTCGGTGCGCAGGAGTCCGACCCCTTCGGCGCCGGCGGCACGTGCCATCTCCACTTCCAAGGGCAGCTCGATGTTGGTCAACATCCCGAGACGTCTGCCGTCCGGCGTCTCGGCGGGGAGATCGCGGAGATGTTCGAGCTTGGCATTGACAGTGATCTGCTTCTGGCTCAACTGACGCACGCGGGCGATGGTGGCGCTGTCGGGTTCGACGATGACCTCGCCGGTCTCTCCGTCCACGGCCACGAGGTTCGCGTTGTCCAGAATCGCTAGCTGGTCGCCGAGACCGACCACGGCGGGAACACCCAGAGATCTGGCAAGGATCGCGACATGACTCGTCTTGCTGCCCGAGCCGAGGACGAAGGCCCGCACCTGGGTCCTACCGATCGATGCTGTCTCCGACGGCGTCAGATCACCGGTCACCAGCACATGAGGATGGGTGGGAAGCTGCAGAGGCCGGTCATCGATGCCCTGCAGACGCCTCAGCAGCCTCTCCTCCACGTCCCGCAGGTCCAGGACCCGTTCGCGGAAGTAGTCGTCCTCTAGGGTATCGAACTGGTGGATGAGATCGCCCATGGTGTCGTGCAGAGCACCTTCCGCGCCCATCAAGTTGGTGCGGATCCTCTCTTCGGTGCGATCGACGAGAAGTTCGTCTTCGAGGATCAGGAGCTGGCTGTCGAGGATCGCCACTTCGTCTTGACCGAGCTGATCGGAGAGTCGTGCCACCAGGGCCGAGATCTGCGATCTGGCTTGGTTCAAGGCGGCCCGGAAGACCTCGATTTCGGTCTCAACCTCGCCCGCAACGAGATCTCGGCGACGGACCTTTGTTTCTTCACGGATGATCCGATGAATTCTGGCCACCGCATGGCCTGGTGATGCCGGGATGCCGTGGAGGGTGAACACGTCAGCCCCTGGGTTCCTCGGGTTGGGCCAGATCGACCTCGATAAGATGCAGAAGGGCCTCGGTGGCATGATCCTCGTCGGCCCCGACGACCTCCAAGACCACAACGCTGCCGTGATCCGCAGCCAGGCTCGCCAATCCCATGATGCTCTTCGCGTTGGCAACTCGACCGTTGAACCGGACGGTGACTTCAGACGTAAATGTCTTAGCCAGCTTCACGATACGGCCCGCTGCACGGAGATGGAATCCAACCGGGTCGGACACTTTGGCGTTGGTGGTTTTCACATCGTTCCTCTCTTGCGTACTCAGGCGCATGGGCGAAAGCAATCTACAGGGCGGCCAGAAGCATGGCAAGGGGTACCAGCAGGAGCAGCACGTACTCCCCAGGGACACGGCGTCGCAAGGCCAATGTCAGCATGCAGGCCAGAACCACGCCCAGAGTGGTCGCACGGGTCTCCGGATCTCCCGCCAGCCGGGCAGCTCCGAGGGCGGTGACCCCGGCGAGCACGCCGGTCAACATGGCACCACCGCGTTTGCAGACGAGGATGAGACGGTGCCAGATCGAGGACCCCAAGAGATCCACGATATCCATGCCCAGCCTGTAACCCGTGTTCAAGGCCATCAGGCGAAAGATCATCTGGCCCACGGCGAACATGCCGAACGGAACCAAAGGCAGCCAGGGGATGCCGCTCAAGGTCGTCAGTGCCGCAACGACGATGAGCCCGGGATGCAGGCCCAGCCAGAAGAGTTGGTCGCCGATCGAGGCCAGGGCCCGGCCAACGCTGTCCTTGAAGCTGCGAATCGTTCTGGCATAACCGCCCCCGGCAGCTCGCGACTCCGCCTCGAGTCGGACCAGTCCCCCCAACAGGTAGTTGGCCATGTAGGGGTTGGTGTTGAAGTACCCGAAATGATCCCTGCAAAACGTCCGGGTTTCGTCCCTTCCCGCATCCTGGCGGCGAAACCAAGGCAGCAAGGCTGTCAGCAGGCCCAGATGCTGCATGCGTACGGGATTCCAGGATGCCTGCAACGCCAACGAGCGCAGATAGATGGTGCGCATCTCCCGACAGTCCGCCGGAGGCACCGACCGGTGAGGATGTGCGATGTTCACTGGGCACCTCCTACACGAAGAGCTACGAGCCAGGCGACAGCCAGGGAACCGAGCAGCCCCATCCCGAGCCAGCGCAGGCCGCGTCGGCTTCCGTACAGTTCAGCCAGAGCGCCCACAGCCACTGCAGGACAAAGAGCCGGCAGAATGGCCATGGCATCACCGAGCAGGATCGGCAAACGCGAGACTGCAGGAATCCAGACCTTGACCGCCACCAGACCCCAGATCAGCGTCGTTGCGGCACCCCTGACCAGGGTCACGGTCAGACAGCGTCGCTGGGCTTGGTCAAGCCGACGCGTGTTCCCATCCCTCAGGCTGCGCAGGCTGGCCGCACTCCAGCCGATGCGAAGCCTACGTTCCAGGTGAACGACCTGATGCCCGAGAATGCTTGCAATGGCCAGCAGGATCAGGAGCCAGCCCACCAGGGTCGCGCCGTTGTCACTCATGGCCCAGGGCAGTGTCCCCACCCCTTCCAAATCTCCAGCGGCGGCGACGACGACGCCGACCACCGGGGCCGGCTTGTCCCCGAGGAAGCTCTGCCCCACCGGTAGATTGCCAAGGGTCGCAAGCTGGAAGGGCAAGCCGATCAGCAGGCCGGCGGTCACATCTCCGACCAGCAGTCCCGCCAGCAGTGCAGCCGGCAGCGGCTGACTGAACCAGGTCTGGATCCACGACGTTTCATCGAGAGTCAGCCAGGCCCCGAGCAATGCTGCGGCAGTCCACAGGGGCCAAGCGGCATCAACGAGAAATACACTCGCAACGGGCATCACAGACGGCCGTCCACGGTGTCGAGGTAATCGTCGTCGAAGTGGATCTCGCGATCGCCTGGAACCGCCTGGGCCGTGACGCGGGTTCCGGCCGACAGAAGATAGCGCAAACCCGCGATGTCCTCCCGGTTCAACCAGACGTACTCGAGGATCTCCACCTTGCCCTTGGCGTAGTGCATGCCCCCGACGTTGACGTTCGACAACTCGAGCCCCCGGCGGCGCAGATCGGCCATGTCCTTAGGGTCGGCCGTCAGCAGGATGATTCTCTCATCAGGGCCGAAGCACGACGTTCCATCGTTGAATGCGGCGACCGTCGCCGCCCGGTCCATGACCGACACCGAAGTACCGGGCGGCGCGCAGGTGGCATACACGCGGCTCTGCCAGGAATCGGCGGCGATCTCGTCGCAGCATAGAACAATGCGATCGGGCTGAAGCTTGCGACTCCATCCCACCGATACCTGGCCGTGGATGAGTCGGTCGTCGATACGGGCAAGGACAACCGGCACCTCAGGACTCCTCGTCGCCAAGGGGAACCACGCCGATGGCCGAACGTCCCTTTTCCACGAGACGGCGGGCGAGATCGTCCAGGTCGAGAGATTCGCGCCATGTTGTAAAGTCGAGCAGCATGGCCAGGTTCACGCCCGAGACGATCCTCATCGGTCCCGCTGCGACTGAGGCGAGCCGCGCCGCCGTCGCGCAACTGCCCGCCACATCATCGATGAAGACCAAAGTACCGAGGGAATTCTCTGTGGATGCTGTCTTGACCTCCGTCGCCACCAGCGCGGTCAGATCGTTGATGGACAGCCCAGCATTGCTGGCGGCCGAGAGACTCGGCTCTGGGCCCAGGATCATCGTCACCACCCGAAGCAGTTCTGCTCCCACGGCACCGTGGGTCAAGACCAGACCGTGGATCACCGCGGTCTCCCTTCGTTTACTCGTTGTCGTGGCGGAGGTAGCCGCGCAGCTCGTCGCCGCTGCGGAGGGTCTTCATGATGCGTTTGTTCAGGTCCTGGGCCGCATCGATGCCGTAGATCTTGAGCATGAAGTCCAGGGCGATCACTTCGGCGATCACCGTGATGTTCTTGCCGGGCACGATGGGGACCTCGATGCGTGGAATCGAGACGCCGAGATAATCGACGTATTTTCTGTCCAGGCCCATCCGTTCATACTCGGCGTCGTTGTCCCAACGCTGGAGATTCACCTCGACTTCGATACGCTTCTGCATGCGGATGCCGCGGATGCCGAACACCGCCTGCACGTCGATCACACCCACGCCGCGGATCTCGATGCTGTGCTGGAGAACTTCGCGGAAGGTGCCGATGACAACGTCGTCGGCGACCCGACGCAGCTCCACGATGTCGTCGGCGACCAGGCGATGGCCGCGTTCGACGAGATCGAGGGCGCACTCGCTCTTGCCGATGCCGCTCTGGCCGGTGAACAGCAGCCCCACGCCATAAACGTCGACCAGCGAGGCATGGACCTCGTCCCTGGGTGCGAACTGCTCATTCAGGTGATCGCCGAGGGCACGGATGAAATCGTCGGTGGTCATCGGCGTGCGCAGAACAGACAGTCCATGATCGGCCGCGGCGCCCAGAGCAGTCTCGGGAACGGACTGCCCCCTCGTCACGAACAGTGCGGGAGCCCTCAGCTCCTTCAGGCGGCGGAAAGCTTCGACCTGAGATTCTTTGTCGAGGCCACGCAGGTACGACATCTCGGATTCGCCGAGAACCTGCAGACGTCCCGGCTGGAAGTTCTCCATGTACCCCATGAGGGCCATACCCGGGCGGTGGACGTCAGGCGCCTCGAGCTCCGGCCCCGGGTCCGGCAGCTCGGTCAGCGGCTCGAGGCCGAGCGGTTCGCGGAGGGCCTCGAAGACCCCCCGTACCGTCACTGGAATCTTGATCGTCACCCCCGAGACTCCGGGGACATGATGACGTACTCACCGTCGTCTCGGCGGTAGAGGACGTTCACCTCGCTGGTCTTCAAGTTGCGGAAGACGAAGAACGGCGTCTCGGACTCGGCATAGGCCGCCTTGGCCTGCTCGAGGTCCAGATCACGGAGCGCGAATTCATCGCCGATGAGCGCGGAACCCTCGTTGTCGAGAACCTCGTCGCTCATCACGATCCCCAGGCCCCCGTCCGGAGCCTTGCCGCGATGGTCCTTGACGCGATCCTTGTGTCGGCGCAGCTGACGTTCGACGCTTTCGATGGCCAAGAACGCAGCGCCGTCGGGCTCCACGTGCTCGACCTTGGCGTGGCAGGAGTGCTGCTTGAGATTGAGGGTGAGGTCACCCACGAAACGCCCGCCGTCATGGGTCAGGGCCATGCGCGCCCCGACAGGTTCACTCGGACTGTAGCGCTGCAGGTTCTCCAGCTTTTCGACGATCTTGTCCTTCATCTCCTCGCCGAGCGTGAAATGACGGCTATGGATCTCGATCTGCATTCCGTCCTCCTTGGCTAGAACCTCTTCCGCATCCTGGCATTCAGGATGCCCAATTGCTCCCGATACTTGGCGACCGTCCGCCGGGCTATCTTGAGTCCGCGCGCCGACAACAGGTCCACGATCTTCTTGTCGGACAGCGGGTGGGCCGTATTCTCACGCCCCACGATCTCCTGGATCATCTCCTTGACGGCCTTGGCCGCCACTTCGTCGCCCTCGTCGGTGTCGAGGCCGGCGCTGAAGAAGTACTTCAGTGGAAAGACGCCGCGGGGCGTCTGCACGTACTTGCTCTTGGTCACTCGCGAAACCGTAGATTCGTGCATGCCGATGACCGTGGCCACCTGCTGCAGGGTCAAGGGGCGCAGCGCGATGGCTCCCTGTTCGAAGAAGTCGCTCTGCTCGCGGACGATGGCCTCCATGACCTTGATCATGGTGCGGCGCCGCTGCTCGATGGTCTTGATGATCCACTCGGCGTAGCGCCGCTTTTCGTCGATGAACTGGACGGTATCGTTGTCGCCGCCCGTCTTGCCGGCGGCGACGGTGTCGTAGGCGTTGCTCACCCGCAGACGCGGCAGGTTGCCGTCGTTGAGGTAGCAGACGTAGCCGTCGTCCACCTTGTCGACGACCAGGTCGGGCGTGATGTACATGGAGGCCTCGCCACCCAGGGACAGCCCGGGGCGGGGATCCAGCCCGCCGATGATCTCGGCGATGTCCTGGACCTCGCGGGGCGTGATCTTCATCTCGCGGGCGATGTCGGTGAAACGGCGGTTCTTGAGGGCCTCGAAATGGTGGCGGATCACGTCGGCCTCGATGGTGTCCTCCCGCCCCTGGGCCTTGAGCTGGAGCAGCAGGCATTCGGGCAGGTCGCGGGCGCCGACCCCGGGGGGATCGAAGTCCTGGATCACTTCGAGCATGCGTTGGACGTGCTCTTCGTCGACCTCGAAATAGGCTGCGGCCTCGGACAGGGGTGCGCTGAGGAAGCCGTCGGAGTTCAGACAGCCGATGAGATATTCGCCGATCTGCCGGTCGAGGGGATCGTTCACCGCCATGGACAGCTGTTCGAGCAGTTCCTGCTGGCCGGTCGGCATGGCCACGGTCGGCTTCTCGAGCCTGTCCTCGTCGTCGTGTTCGCGTTCGAAGGTGCCGTCCTTGAAGCCGTCCTTGAAGTACTCGTCCCAGTCGACCTTCTCCCCTTCGGAAGCGACGTCCTCGTTGTCTTCGGTGGCCTCGTCGCTGAATTCGGTGAGGTCTTCGTCGGTGGAATCGAGTTCCTCGAGCAGGGGGTTGATCTGCAGTTCCTGGCGCAGCACCTGTTCGAGTTCGAGGGTGGGGATCTGCAGCAGCTTGAGCGCCTGCTGAAGGCGTTGCGTCATGACCAGCTGCTGCCGCTGGTAAAGACCCTGGTGCAGTCTGAGCTTCACATCCATGTTCGGCTGCTCCGATGTCCGGTCTAGAGCCGGAACGATTCGCCCAGATAGATTTCCCGGGCCTTGCTGTTGTCGACGATTTCGGCCGAGGTTCCGGACATTTCTATCCGTCCCTCGAACATGATGTAGGCGCGGTCGGTGATGGACAAGGTCTCGCGAACGTTGTGGTCGGTGATCAGAATGCCCAGCCCCCTCTCCTTGAGGCGGGCCACGGTCTTCTGCAGATCGGCCACGGCGATGGGATCGATGCCGGCGAAGGGCTCGTCCAGAAGCATGAACCGGGGGTTGGTCGTCAAGGCCCTGGCGATTTCCACGCGACGGCGCTCGCCGCCGGAGAGCTGGTAGCCGCGGCTCTTGCGGATATGAGTGATCCTCATCTCTTCGAGCAGTTCCTCGAGCCTGTCCTTGCGTTCGCTTCGCGACAGAGGCAGCGTCTCGAGGATGGCCATGATGTTCTGCTCGACGGTGAGCTGGCGAAAGATCGAGGATTCCTGGGGCAGGTAGCCGATGCCGAGGCGGGAACGCTTGTACATGGGCAGACGCGAGATGTTCTGCTCCCCGAACGACACCACGCCGGCGTCGGGCAGGATGAAGCCGACGATGATGTAGAACGTGGTGGTCTTGCCGGCGCCGTTGGGGCCGAGCAGGCCGGTGACCTCTCCCTGACGGAACTCCAGGTCCACGCCGTCCACGACTGCACGTCCGCGGTAGACCTTCCGCAGCCCCTTGGCCCCGAGGACCATCGTGTCGGTGGCGAACGTCACTTCTGCTCTCCTTGCCCATCGTTGTCGAACTCGGCGGCGACCTCGTTCTTCAATTCAAAATAGTCCAATTCCGGCGTGGCCTCCATCCCGATCCCCGTCATGACGGCGTTGTCCCCGCGGGTGAACCGGTTGAAGACATCGTTGTGGATGCGGCCGAGCTTGTTGTCGTAGGTCAGCTCCTCGGTCTCCAGACGCCGCCCGTCACGAGTGACGACCACCACGTCGCCCCAGGCGTAGAGCAGCTTCGTCTTCAGGTTGGCGCGACCTCGTTCCGACGTCAGAGTCGAGAACAGCGTGTCCGCCTTGTAGAAATCCATGTGGACGGTATAGAGCTCGGCCTCGTCGCTCTTCTTCTGCTTCTCGAGTCGCTGACTGTCGAGGATCCAGTGGCGGGCACCCTCGGCGGTATCGGTGATCGTGGCGTCGAAAAGGACCTGGTCGGGGGGCCTGTCGCCGGCGATCGATGTCGGTGCGGGCTGATCCTCTTCGCGGGAACATCCGACGGCGAGCATGAGCAGCACGATCACTCCGCAAAGGATCACTGTCGCTTCGAGTCTGAGTCCTCCACGTACGGCATTCACGATTCAGCCTCCATCGAGCCAGTCTTCGTCTCGGGCCAGCGTTCGTGAAACCAGACCCACTCCTGCGGGTTCCCCCTGAGGAATGTCTCGAGGCGAACATTGCACTCCCGCAGCACTTCTGCCCAGTCTGCAAATTCTCCGAATTCCTCCGGCCGCAGAGGCGGCAGATGGATGACCCGGTGGCCGCCCCTCTCGCGCTGGATGGCCAGGGGCAGGATCGGCGCCTGCGTTCGCTGGGCCAGAGCGGCGAACCCCTGTGCAGTCGGGGCATCCACACCGCAGAACGGTACGTCGAGGCTGGGCGATTTCACATTCTGGTCCATGAGCAGTGCGGCGACACCACCGGACCGCAACGTCCGCAGCAGCGGCCTGAGATCGCCGTCCCGGGGTACGGGATTCAGCCCCAGGCGACGCCGGCGATCATTGAGCAGCCGATCCACCGGGGCATTGCGCACCACGCCTGTGACCACGGTCAGACCGCCCATCACGTAGGCCAACCAGGCACCTAGCAGCTCCCAGCAGCCGAAATGTCCCGTCAGGATCAGCACGCCGTTCCCCTCCGCACGCAAACGCTGGAGTTCGGCAAGGGCGCCGTCGTCGGTCACTCGGCTGTAAGAGTCGTTCAGCCAGCGCTCCAATGTGAGGGTATCGAACAGGTTCTCGCCGAGCCTGTCGGTCGCTGCCTTGACGGTCGTAAGCTGCCAGGAGGCGTCGCCGTCCGGAAACACCAGGGCCAGGTTCCGTCGCGCCAGACAGACGTCGTCGATCCGCAGCCGAAGCGCCAGCCGGGCCAGGCCGCGGCCGACGGCGTATCCCACCTTGGCGGGCAACGCTCCGAGGACCATGAGCAGGACCCTCGCGAGCCCCTCATAAGTACGGCGTCGTAATCGGCGGTGCCATGGCAACATCATCCACCCCGTGGCCTGGATCACCCAATGAGGTTGCCCCATGGAGGCGCCTCCGTCAAGCATAAGGCGTGCCAGGCCGCATCTGCATGTTTGGCAACGGGTTTTTGGGAATGTCTCGGGTGGCTCGTCAGCTGAGGATTCCGGCACGGAGAATGTCGTGGATGTGGAGGATGCCGACGGGCTTGCCGTCTTCGTCGACCACGACCAGAACCGTGATCGGACCGGCCTCGCGCTTCTCCATGCGCCCGAGGGCGGTGACCGCCAATTCTCGGGGAGTAATGGTTTCGGGATTGCGGGTCATGACCTCGTCCATCCCCCGATCGAGGGGAGCATCGTGGGCCATGAGGATGCGCTTCACGTCGCCGTCCACGCAGACGCCTCGCAGACGTCCGTCGTCGTCCACCACGCAGGCCACGCCCAGTCGCTTGCCCACGATCACCGGGAGAGCATCCCGCAGGGTCGCGCCGAGGGGCACTACCGGGAGTTCATCGCCGGCGTGCATGAGTTCCTCCACGCGCATCAACAGGGTGCGGCCGAGCACACCGCCGGGATGGAAGACGGCGAAATCCTCCCGTGCGAAACCGCGCAGCGTGATGAGGCTGACGGCGATCGCATCGCCCATCACCAGGGTGGCCGCGGCGCTGGTCGTCGGCGTCAGATCGAGAGGACAGGCTTCCCGTGCGACAGCACAGTCGAGAACGATGTCGCTGGCCGCGGCGAGCTGGGAAGCCGGGTCGGCGGTCATGGCGATCATCGTCATGCGGAAGTGACGAGCCAGGGCCGCAAGCTGGGTGACCTCGGGATTGTTGCCGCTGCGTGAAATCGCCACCAGGACGTCGCCGCCCACGGCGATGCCCAGGTCGCCGTGGATGGCCTCGACCGGGTGCAGAAAATGGCTCGGCGTGCCGGTGGAGGTGAGAGTCGCCGCGAGTTTGCGGGCCACGATGCCCGACTTGCCGAGACCGGTCACGATGACGCGCCCGGGACAATCCATGATGGTACGGACGGCGCGGACGAAGGAATTGTCCAGACGTTCGCCGACAGCCGCGACCTCCGAAGTGATCTGGGCGAAGGCGTTGCGTCCCAGTTCCAGGACACCGGCGTCATCGATATGATCGTGGCGTTCGTTCATGCTCCGTCTCCTCCATCGGCGGTGGCGGGCAGCCAGGCCTTCTCACCCACACGCCGGAGGGCGTCGCCGAACAGGCCTTGAGCTTTCAGGACGAGCTCGGCTACTTCCCTGGCGGCGCCGGCGCCTCCGTGAGCTTCGGTCGTCAGCAGACAGCGGTCGCGGACATCCTGGCACGCCTCGGGTACGCAGACCGGCAGACCGGCCAGGTCGAGGGCGGGGATGTCGATCAGATCGTCACCGAGGTAGAGGATCTGTCCGCATGTCACGTCCAGCTCTGCAGCGATCTCCAACAGGGCCCGCTGCTTGTCGAAGCGGCCGCTCTTGATCACGTGGAATCCCAATTCCGTACAGCGGCGGACGGCGGCGGGACTGTTGCGTCCGGTGAGCAGGGCCAGCTTCAGGCCGCCGGCCCGCGCGAGCACCAGTCCCAGACCGTCGTGGGCGTGGAAGGCCTTGAAGGCCTCACCGTCGCCGTCGTAGTACATGCGGCCGTCGGTGAGCACGCCGTCGCAGTCCAGCACCAGGGCCTTCACGTTCCTCAGGAGGGTGCAGAGTTCCGGACTCAGGCGGTCGATCACGTCCAGGGAGTAGGAGGCGTCGTCTCGGGGCGGCCAGGGGCGGCTCACGATGTGGACTCCAGGTAGAGGTCGCGCCACTTCTTCGCCTCGACCAAGAGGGCTTCGAAGTTGGCGAGGGGAAGCTGGCAGCCGGCGTCGCTCTTGGCGCGGGCCGGTTCCGGATGGGTCTCGATGAACAGGGCGTCGGCACCGGCGGCGAGTCCGCAGCGCATCAGCAAGGGAATCAACTCGGGCGTGCCCCCGGTCACACCCCCGCCGCTGCCGGGCGACTGGGTTGAGTGGGTGGCGTCGAAGACCACCGGCACGTCGAAGCCGTGCATCACGTGGTGGGCTCGGTAGTCCACCACCAGATCGCGATAACCGAAAAAGGAACCGCGCTCGGTGGCCATCACCTGTCCGCACCCGGCGGCGCGCAGCTTGCCGATCACATGCTCCATGTCGGGTGGGGCCAGGAACTGGCCCTTCTTGACGTTCACGACCCGGCCCGTTCCCGCAGCGGCCTCGAGCAACGACGACTGCCGACAGAGGAAGGCGGGGATCTGCAGCACGTCGACGACCTCGGCGGCGGCCACGGCCTCCTCGGGGTGGTGCACGTCGGTAACGACCGGCAGGCCGTGGGCGTCGGCGATCCGGGCCAGGAGCTTCAGCCCCTCCTCCATGCCCGGCCCGCGGTACGAAGCACTGCTGGTGCGGTTGTCCTTGGTGTAGCTGGCCTTGAAGCACACGCCCACCCCGACGCGGCGGGCGATCTCGGCGATGGTGCCCGCGGTGCGCAGCATTTCGTCGGGATCCTCGAGCACGCACGGTCCGGCGAGCACGAACAGCGGCCGGCCGGGACCGACGACATGGTCGCCAAGCTTCACGTCGCTCATCGGGCCTCCTGGGCCTCGACGGTCCGGACCCCGCCCTGATGGACGAGGGCCGCCTCCACGAAGCGGTTGAACAGGGGATGAGGACGATTCGGCCGCGACTTCAGCTCGGGGTGGAACTGGCAGCCGACGAAGAAGGGATGGCCCGGCAGTTCGATCATCTCGACCAAGGTGCCGTCGGGCGACAGGCCCGAAAAGACCACGCCCGCCTTTTCGAAGTGCGCCCGGTACTTGTTGTTCACCTCGTACCGGTGGCGGTGGCGTTCGCTGATCTCGAGGGTGCCGTAGCAGTCGGCCACCAGGCTACCCTCCTGCAACAGGCAAGGATAGGCGCCAAGCCGCATGGTGCCGCCCATGTCGGTGATCTTGCGCTGTTCGAGCATCAGGTCGATGACGGGATGGGGGCAGGTGGGGTCGAATTCACTGCTGTTGGCCATGTCGAGGCCGGCGAGATCTCGGCCGATTTCGATCATGGCCACCTGCATTCCCAGGCAGATACCGAAATAGGGGATGTCCTTGAGGCGGGCCCAGCGCACCGCGTTGACCTTGCCCTGAATGCCGCGGTCGCCGAAGCCGCCTGGCACCAGGATGCCGTGGCAGTCCTTGAATGCTGCCGCCATACACCCGTCGCCTACGTCGCGGCCTTCAAGGCTCTCCGAATCCACCCACACATGCTCCACGTGGCAGCGGTTGGGAATCCCCGCGTGCACGAAGGATTCGATGATGCTCTTGTAGGCGTCCTTCAACTCCACGTACTTGCCGACGATGGCGATCTTCACCGAGTCGGGCGGGTTGAGGATGATCTCGACCATCCGCTCCCATTGGGCGATGTCGGCCTGAGGGGCCTCGATCCGCAGTCGGCGGCACACCAGTTCGTCCATGTTCTGGGCGTGGAAGTTCAGAGGCACCTCATAGATCGATTGTGCGTCGGGAGCGTTGATGACGTAGTCTTTGGGCACGTTGCAGAACAGGGCGATCTTGGCCCGCGCCTCGTCGGCCAGGGGCATCTCGGCCCGGCAGATCAGGATGTCGGGCTGGATGCCGATGCTGCGCAGCTCGCGCACCGAATGCTGGGTCGGCTTGGTCTTGATCTCCCCCGCCGCCTTGATGTAGGGCACCAGCGTGAGATGCATCGACAGTGTGTCCTCGGGAGGCTGCTCCAGCCGGAACTGTCGGATGGCTTCGAGGAAGGGCAGCGACTCGATGTCGCCGACGGTGCCGCCGATCTCGGTGAGGATCACGTCGATTTCAGGGTCCTGCTCGGCGGGCAGGGCGATCCGTCGCTTGATCTCATCGGTTACGTGGGGAATCACCTGCACGGTGCGTCCCAGGTACTCCCCCTTGCGCTCGCGCTGGAGGATGGTTTCGTAGACCACACCGCTGGTGAGATTGTTGATCTGCGACAGCGCCGTGTCGGTGAAGCGCTCGTAATGGCCGAGGTCGAGATCACACTCGGCACCGTCTTCGAGTACGTAGACTTCGCCGTGCTGGTAGGGACTCATGGTGCCCGGATCGACGTTCAGGTAGGGGTCGAACTTCTGGAGTACGACCCTGAGGCCACGCGACTTCAACAGCTGCCCCAGGGACGCCGCGGCGATGCCCTTGCCCAGGGCCGACACCACGCCGCCCGTTACGAAGATGTATTTGGCCATCTCGTCCTGCTCCTTCGTTCCATCCAGATCCGCTGCAGCAAGGTCGTTCATACGTCGACCGGGGCCATGGTAACGCAGGGCCCCGGTCCATCAAAGCACCGATCCGACAAGACCGGAATACGTTGCCTCAGTCGTCTGCCAGGTCTCTCCAGAGCTCTCTGGCCCGCTCCAGATCCTCGGGCGTGTCGACACCCACGGGTTTCTGGGCGGTCTCGAGCACCAGAATCGTTTCACCGGCCGTCAGGGCCCGCAACTGTTCAAGGCCTTCGGCACATTCCAGAGGATGGGGCGGCATTGCCAGGAAGCGGCGCAGGGCGTCGAGACGATAGGCGTAGATTCCGACATGGCGCCGGGCCAGGCGCCAGCGCTCCCCCTCGCCGCCAGGATGGCCGCCAGGAACGGCCGCCCGCGTGAACAGCAGGGCGCGGCCGTGGTCGTCGGTGACGACCTTGACGGCGTTGGGATCGGCCCACTCGCTGTGGCTGTCGAAGGCGTGGGCCAGAGTGGCGATGCCCACCTCGGGATCAGCCCGCAGAGCCAGAACCAGACGGTCCGCCTCGACGGGATCGAGCAACGGTTCGTCGCCCTGCAGGTTGACGACGATCTCCGCGTCGATTCCCGCCATCGCCTCGCCGATGCGATCGGTGCCGCTGGCGTGCTCGCCGGTCATGACGGCCTCGAACCCGGCCGTGCGAACGGCATCGGCGATCCGGGCATCGTCGGTAGCCACAAGAACGCGGTCGGCAGTGGTCATCGCCGCGGCGCGTTGGGCCGTACGGACGACCAGAGGCGCTCCCGCGAGGTCGGCCAGGGCCTTGCCCACGAAGCGGCTCGAACCGTAACGGGCAGGAATCACAACCACGACATCAGCCACGGCCCCCACCTCCTGCCCTATCTACACAAGAAGAGGGACCCATCCCCGCCGGGGAATGGGTCCCTACCAATGCCGTGTTGCCGTTGTCAGGCGGGCTGGACACTGACCTTCTTCCGGGCCTTGTTGTAGTGCCCGAAGACCACGCGTCCGTCGATCAGGGCGAACAGCGTGTCGTCGCCGCCCTTGCCGACATTGTCGCCGGGGTGGATCTTCGTGCCGCGCTGCCGGACGATGATCGAACCGGCGGTCACATACTCGCCGCCGAAGCGCTTCACGCCTAGACGCTGGGCATTACTGTCGCGTCCGTTCCTGGAACTGCCGACACCTTTTTTATGAGACATGTCCTGCTCCCTGGTCTGCGAGCGCCCGGCCGAACCTAGGCGTTGATGCTCTTGATCACGATCTCGGTGAAGGGCTGACGATGGCCCTTGTTCCGACGGTAGTTCTTACGACGCTTCTTCTTGAAGACGCGCACTTTGTCGCCCAGTCCGTGACGGAGGATCTCGGCCGCGACGGTGCAGCCCTCGACGTGGGGAGCGCCCACGGAGATCTCCTGTCCGTTGCTGAGCAGCAGGATCTTGTCGAAGGTCACCGACGAGCCGGGCTCGAGGTCCATCAGGGGAACCTGCAGTTTCGCTGCTGGCTCCACCCGGAACTGGACATCCTTGATGTTGACGATCGCGTACATTCTCGTCTCCAAATCGAAAAGGGGCTTCCGGGCGCACCGATGCCGCACCCGTGACCCACATCGGACTCAGCCGGGGTCACGCCTGGACGGGCCTGGATTCGGTCTCTGCCGAAGCAGCCACCGTCACCGGCCGGAATCGCGAATAATAAACAACGTTACCGCCGAACGTCAAGAAATGAATCCTCGGCGCACTCACTCTCCGTCCAGGGGCGGGTCAGGTTGACACCCGGCCCTCCTTCCCTTAATCATAGACCACTCGAGAGGTGGTCGCAGGAATTTAAAGGAGTCCGTACCATGAGCCAGAAGATTCACAAGTCGATCGTGATCGGATCCGGCCCCGCCGGGTTCACAGCTGCTATCTACCTGGGCCGCGCCAACATGCCGCCCTTGGTGTTCGAAGGCGACCAGCCGGGCGGCCAGCTGACGATCACGACCGAGGTGGAGAATTTTCCCGGTTTCCCCGAGGGCATCACCGGCCCCGAGCTGACCGAGCACTTCCGCGCCCAGGCCGCCCGTTTCGGCGCCGAGATCATCACCAAGACAGTCGACGGCGTGGACCTCTCTGAACGGCCCTTCAAGGTCGTCGTCGGCGCTGAGACCCATCTGGCCCACAGCCTGATCCTCGCCACAGGCTCCTCGGCCCGCTGGCTCGGCCTGCCCGAAGAGAACGACTTCCACGGCAAGGGTCTGAGCGCCTGCGCCACCTGCGACGGCTTCTTCTTCCGCGACCAGGAGATCGCCGTGGTCGGCGGTGGCGATACCGCACTGGAAGAAGCGATCTTCCTGACGAACTTCGCCAAGAAGGTCACCCTGATCCACCGCCGCGACGAACTGCGCGGCAGCAAGATCATGGCCGACCGCGCCATGGCCAACGAGAAGATCGACATCGCCTGGAACAAGACCGTCAAGCAGTTGGTCGGCGGCGAAAACGGACTGCTCGAGAAGCTGATCCTCGCCGACACCCAGGGCGGCGCCGACGTCGAGCTGCCGGTCACCGGCTGCTTCATCGCCATCGGCCACATCCCCAACACCCAGTTCCTGAACGGCCAGCTCACCATCGACGAGAACGGCTACCTCGTCACCCTCCCCAACGTCACGGCCACCGAGGTCGAGGGCGTTTGGGCTTGCGGCGATGTGCAGGACCATGTGTACCGCCAAGCCATCACCGCAGCGGGCACCGGCTGCATGTCGGCCATCGAGTGCGAGCGCTGGATCGGGGAGCAGGGGATCTGAGAGGCGTCTCGCGCAACGTCTCCCGGAAACGCCTCCGCTCGCCTGTCCGGAGCGGGAAGAAGCCGGCCCAAAAGGGCCGGCTTCTTCGTTGTCCGGACGGCTCGCTCCGAAGCGTTTCCGGGAGACGTTGCGCGAGACGTGAATCTGGGCGGATTACCTGCCATGATTGCATATTTCATGATTATATATGATGATTTATGCCTTTTATGGTTTCCAGTTGCACAGGATGTGCTACAATGGTTCGTCTTCATCAACCGACGGGGGATCCATCGTGCGTTTTGCCATCGTCGCCTTGCTGATCTGTTCACCGTTGTTCGCCCATGCCGATGTGTCCTTGGAGGCCGTCTGTGACGGTTCGGGCCAGGTGCGGGTCACCGTGACCGCTAGGAACGACGCCATGCCCGCAAGTTGGAAGGGGCTGGTGGTGGAGCGCACCCGCATCGGCGCCTGCGGCGAGACGCAGATCCTGACCGCCGATCTGCTGGACCTGCCTGCGCCCGGCGAGACCCTGATCCACGTCCTTGAAACTGCGGTCCCTATCGCCGGCGTGAACTACCGGTTCGAGACCCGCGTCGTCGACGACAGCGGTCTCGAACACACGCTGCCAGGCGCCGTCTACGACCACGCCGCCCTCGGCCCCGCCCCCACCTTCGTGGGCCGCGTCGCCTCCCTAGCCGCCGGCCACTACGAACTCCAGGGCTGCGAAGCCGACTGCTGGCCCGTCTGCTCCGACATCACCGCCGTCCAGCTCGGCGTCAGCGAAGTCCAGATGCTCGTTTGGGCCACCCACAACACCACCATCGCCGTCTACGCGGCCCCCGCCGGCCCGCTGACCTCCGGCGCCTGCTACGAAAACGTCTCAGAAGTCAAAGTCTCCCCTTCGTGCGCCCCAACCTCCACGAGCGCAGCGACGTGGAGCTCCCTCAAGCTCTCCTACCGTTAGGCTCGTTCGGGGTCGTGTGGAAAGCACCTCCGCTCGTCTGGCAAAAACGGAAGAGGCCGGTCTTACGACCGGCCTCTTCTTGTTTTGCCGACTCGCTCCGAAGTGCTTTCCACACGACCCCGAACGAGCCCGGACTAATTCCAGGGCTTCTCCTGGATGAGCGTCAGGAACTCCGCGCGCGTCTTGGAGTCGTCCTTGAAGACTCCGAGCATCTCGGAGGTCACCGCGAAGGAGTTCTGCTTCTTGATGCCGCGCATCATCATGCAGAGGTGCTGGGCGTGGAGCACGACGGCGACACCTTGTGCATCGAGGTTCTCCATGAGGCACCTGGCGATCTGGGCGGTCATGCGCTCCTGGACCTGGAGGCGGCAGGCGAAGACCTCGACGACGCGGGCGACCTTCGACAAGCCGACGATTTTCTTGCCGGGGATATAGGCGACGTGAGCCTTGCCGAAGAACGGCAGCAGGTGGTGCTCGCACATGCTGTAGAAATCGATGTCGTTGATCAGAATCATTTCGTGGCCTTCGGCCTCGAACAACGCCTTCTGGACCATGGCGTTGGGATCTTCATGGTACCCCTTGGTCACGTCTTGCCAGGCGCGGGATACGCGCTCGGGTGTTTTGAGCAGACCCTCGCGCTCGGGATCTTCGCCGATGTGCTCGAGCAGGCTGTGGATCAGCTTCTCCATGGATTCCTCCACGCGGATTCTATGTCGCGGCCGGGGCCGTGGGTGTCGGGACTGGCCCCCCACCATAAGAACGACTCGGGTCGCGGTCAAGGCGATCGGAGCCGGGAATCACCTTCCATCGCAACTCGTTACCTGAATATGGTTTTCAGCCGGAATTTCGGGTGAAACTCCCCCGCCCCGCCTTGATTTCCCCACGCCCGGCGACGACATTTGATCGTGAGATTTCATTTGAGGACCCACGAACTCTTCTTTCGGGGTCCAAGGTGCACCAGCGATCAAGGAGAGGTGACGTGGCCAACAAGATCGTCGCCGCCAGGCTCCTGGCAGACAAGACCATGCTGTTCGAAATCGAGGCCGAGCACATCGCCCGCCGCGGGCGAGCCGGCCAGTTCATCATTCTGCGCGTCCACGACGACGGCGAGCGGATCCCCCTGACCATCGCCCACCGCGATGTCGTAAAGGGCACCATCACCATCGTGGCCCAGGAAGTGGGCAAGACGACCCGCGATCTCAACGCCCTGAACGTCGGCGACGAGATCCTCGACCTGGCCGGTCCCCTGGGCAAGGCCACCGAGATCCCCGAGGGTCGCAAGACGATCCTCTGCGTGGGCGGCGGCATCGGCAACGCGGTGGTCTGGCCCATGGCCACGGCCATGAAGGAGGCCGGCCACAAGGTGATCACCATCCTCGGCGCGCGGACGAAGGCCCTGCTGATCCTCGAGGACGAGGTCAAGGCCGTCAGCGACGAGCTGATCATCACCACCGACGACGGCAGCTACGGCCGCGAGGGCCTCGTGACCGACGCCATCGAGTCGCTGGTCGCCGACGGCGTGCACATCGACGAGTGCGTGTGCATCGGTCCGGTCATCATGATGAAGTTCGTGTGCAAGACCACCGAACCCCACGGCATCAAGACCCTGGCCTCGCTCAACCCGATCATGGTCGACGGCACCGGCATGTGCGGCGCCTGCCGCGTGACGGTGGACGGCAAGACCCGCTTCGCTTGTGTGGAGGGTCCCGAGTTCGACGGTCACAAGACCGACTTCGACGAGCTCATGCAGCGCCTGTCCTACTACAAGCCCGAAGAGGCCCGCTCCCTCGAGCGCGCCAACCACGTGTGCCGGATCGACGAGGCCGCCGACGCCCTGATCGCCGAAAACCACGCCAAACAGGACCAGTAAGGGGGGATCGACATGGCCGACAAGCCTAGCTACAAGTTCAACAAGGACAAGACCAAGACCCCCATGCGCGAGCAGGCGCCGGAGGAACGCATCTACAACTTCGAGGAAGTCCCGCTGGGCTACTCAGAAGATGAAGCGACCACCGAGGCCCAGCGCTGCATCCAGTGTGTCGCGAAGCCCTGCCAGGCTGGCTGCCCGGTGGGCGTCGACATCCCGGCGTTCATGCGTCTGGTCGGCGAACAGAAGTACGAAGACGCCCTGCGCAAGATCAAGGAGACCAACTTCCTGCCGGCGATCTGCGGTCGGGTGTGCCCCCAGGAGGATCAGTGCGAGCTGGTCTGCAACCTGAACAAGCCGGACAAGGGCCGCGAGCCCGGCGGCGTGGGCCGTGTGGAGCGCTTCCTCGGCGACTACGCCATGGAACACAACCTGAACATCACGCCCAAGTGCGACGCCCCGACCGGCAAGAAGGTCGCGGTCATCGGCTCGGGCCCCGCCGGCCTGACCGCCGCCAGCGATCTGATCCAGAAGGGTCACGACGTAACGGTGTTCGAGGCCCTGCACAAGCCCGGCGGCGTGCTCTTCTACGGCATCCCCGAGTTCCGCATGCCCAAGGCGATCCTCGTGCGCGAGATCGAGGGGCTGAAGGACATGGGCGTGAAGTTCGTCATGAACTATCCGGTCGGTAAGGCGGAGCCGCTGGCCTCGATCCGCGAGCGCTTCGACGCCACCTTCATCGCCACCGGCGCGGGCCTGCCCTGGTTCCTGAACATCCCAGGGGAAAACCTCAACGGCGTGTACAGCGCCAACGAGTTCCTGACCCGTGTGAACCTGATGGGCGCCTGGCGCTTCCCCGAGACCGACACCCCGGTCAAGGACATCAAGCGCATCGCCGTGATCGGCGCCGGCAACACGGCCATGGATTCGGCCCGCACGTCCAAGCGTCTGGACCCGAAGAAGGTCTACCTGATCTACCGGCGCAGCCGCCTGGAGATGCCCGCCCGTCAGGAGGAGATCCATCACGCCGAACAGGAAGGCGTGGAGTTCAACCTCCTGCACTCCCCCCTGCGCATCCTCGACGACGGCACCGGTACGGTGTGCGGCATCGAGTGCCAGCAGATGGAACTGGGCGAGCCCGACGCCAGCGGACGCCGTCGTCCGGTGCCCATCGAAGGCAAGACCAAGATCTTCGAGGTCGACACCGTCGTGATCGCCATCGGCCAGGGGCCCAACCCGCTGCTGACCGCCGACGTGCCCGAACTGCAGCGCGACCCGCGCAAGGACACCATCATCGTGGATGAAAACACGATGCAGTCGGTGACCTGGCCCGACGTCTTCGCCGGCGGCGACATCGTCACCGGTGGGGCTACGGTGATCCTCGCCATGGGGGCGGGGCGCATGGCGGCGAACGCGATGCACAACTTCCTGATGACGGGGAGCTGTACCGTGGAGTAGGGATCGTCGGGATGAAGGCACCCCTCCGGGGGACGAAGGGGCGGCACATCCGTGTGCCGCCCCTTCTGCCTTCCGGCCTGTTCCGCCCTCCTGGCTCCACAGGCCTCCAGAGCCCCCCGGAGGGGTGCCTTCACCCCGACGACCCCACCAACCCACAGCTCTCCCGGCACGTAGGATTCAGCATGGTCGTGCCCTCGTGGAGACCCTTGTCGTGGGGCAGAACGGCGGCCATCCTCAGTGGGAGGTCGGGATAGGGTCTTGGGGGGCGGTCCAGGGGGCTCCTGAACAAGCGGGAGGCAAGGAGGCCGGGAGCGCAGTGAAGGCGAGGCGGAGCGGGACAGGATGTCCCGCGGAGCCGTCCCCCTGGACCGCCCCCCCAAGACCCTATCCCGATCGGCTATCGAGGATTGCCTCGGCGATCTCCCGCACGACCCGGGGATACAGCTCGCACTCGGCGGCGAACACGCGCGCCGCGAGGGTGTGCGGATCGTCGTCGGGCAGCACCCAGACCTTCTGCTGGGCGATGATCGCCCCGGCGTCGTAGACCTCGGTGACGTGATGGACGGTGCAGCCGCTCTCGGTCTCCCCCGCCTCGAGCACGGCGCGGTGGACGTGGTCGCCGTACATGCCCTTGCCGCCGAACCTGGGCAACAGGGCGGGGTGGATGTTCAGGACGGGGCCGTCGAAGCCGTCGGGACGCTGGTAGTAGCTGAGGTAGCCGCAGAGCAGGATCAGCTCGGGGCGCTGCTCCATCAGCCAGGTGTTCTGGACGAAGTTGTGGACCATCCTGCTGGGGAAATCGCGACGCTGGAAAATGGCCGTGTTCAGTCCGGCGTTGGCGGCCAGCTCGACGCCGCGCACGTCGGTCCGCGAGGAGATGACCGCCACGATCTCCAGGGGCAGCTCCCCCTCCTCGATCCGGGTCATGAAGTTTTCGAGGGTCCGGCCGCTGCCCGAGAGCAGCACGGCGGTGCGAACGCGGTCGGTCATGAGGGCTCCTTGGAAACATCGCGGGCGCCGAGGTCGCGCAGGACCCGACGGTGGGTGGAGAATGCGATGGGACCGGGCAGGTCGTCCAGGGCGAACCAGCCCGCCTCGGCGGCGTCGTCGCCGGCCTGCAGCTCGCCCCCGATCACCTCGCCGTGGAACACGATCAACAGCACGGGCCGGTCCGGCGGCAGCATGCCGCTGAGGGCCGCGTGCTGGCCGGTGATGCGCACCTCCAGGCCCGTCTCCTCGAGGGCTTCGCGGGCGGCGGCCTCGGCCACGTCCTCGTCGTACTCGAGGAAGCCGGCGGGCAGGGTCCACTGGCCGGCTTTGGGCGGGAACTTGCGCTTCACCAGGCAGACCTCGTCGCCGCGGCGCAGGATGACCGCAGCGGCGGGCGACGGATTCAGGTACTGGATGAAGCCGCAGGCCGGGCAGACCGGCCGCGGCACGCCGCCTTCCTCGCGACGGCCCATGGCCGCACCGCACTGGGGGCACAGCGGGTAGGCGTGGCGCAGTCTATCCACGACGCTTCCTCCCCGCGACGACGGCCACGCCCGCCGACCAGACCAGCAGCAGCACAAGCAACGGCTGGGTCCCGTAGCGGACGTAGGTCGTAGCACCGGCGCCCGGCGTCACGTCGGCGATCACGATGCGCCGCTGTCCGAGCATGGCTTCGTCGAGCACCTTCCCTCGTGCATCGGTGACGAAACTCAGGCCGTTGTTGGCGCAGCGCACCAGGGGCAGGCCCGTCTCCGCGGCACGCAGCCGCGCCATGGCCGCATGCTGGATCGGTCCGGCGGTGAAACCGAACCAGCCGTCGTTGGTGATGTTCACCAGCATCTCCACGCCGCGCCGGGCGGCGTGGCGGGACAGCGGCGCGAGACAGGACTCGAAGCAGATCATCGCCGCGATGTTCAGGGTGTCGCCGTGAGCGATGACGGCCATGGGCTCGGGAAGTGCTCCTTGGCGCCACTCCGCCTGGCCCAGATCCAGGCGCCCGAGGGCGGGGATCAGACGCTGGAAGGGCATGACCTCGCCGAAGGGCAGCAGGTGGTGCTTGGCATAGCCGTCGCGGCGCACGCCGTCGGCATCGAACAGGGACGACCCGTTGTAACGACGATGGTTGCCGTCGAGGGCCGCCTCCACGTCGGGATGGCCCGCGAACAGATAGACGTCGTTGGTGTCGGCCACGGCCGAGACCCAGTCCAACAGCACCCGGTTGGACGCCACACGCAGGTAGGCGGGCACGGCCGTCTCGGCCCAGACGACAAGGTCGGCGCCGCGGCGGGCCGCCTCGGCGGTCAGGGCGGTGTAGGGCACGACGGTGGAATCGCGGCGCTCCCGGTGCCACTTGTCGGCGAGGGACACGTCGGCCTGGGCGGCGGCGACGCTGAAGGTCGGCGCATCGGCGGGCGTCGACGGCAACCGCGAGCCGGTCACGAGCGCCACGCTGGCCGCCAGCAACAGCGCAGTCAACGCCAGTGCCGGAATGCGATAGGCTATGTCTCGGGCGGCGACGGCGGACCAGGCCGCCATCACGGCGCCGGCGACGACGGCCCAGAAGCCGAGGGCCTGCTCCCCTCCGGCCGCAGCCAGCCCCAGCCAGGGTGTCGCCAACACGGCGGCGCCGCTCAAGCACCAAGGGAAGCTCAGCTCGCCGGCGCTGCGCAGGGCCTCCATGCCGACCCACAGCGGCGGCGCTAGGGCCAGGGCTACCGGAGCGCCAAAGGTGCGGCGAACGAGTCCCCAGATCCACCCGAAGAGCAGATAGAAGAGCGACACGTAGACGATCGCCCCGGTGGCCATGGCCGGAATCAAGGTACGCGAGGCGATGGGAGCGTCGGGGCCGAGCTGGTAGAGCCAGTGCAGCAGCGAGGCCTGGTGGACGACACCGAAGAGCCAGGCCGTGCGGGCCGGGCTGCGGCTCGCGCGCAGGGCGCCCAGCAGCAGGGTCAACGCGGGCACGATGAGCAGGCCCGTGCCCTGGAACGGGGGCATGGCGGTGGTGGCCATGATGCCGGCGCCGATCGCGGCGAAGGCGGAGGGCGAGGGCGTTCGGAGCCACATAGGGCCGCGAGCGGCCTCGGAATGGAGATGATTCATGGTGCGGAACATACGCCGTCGGGTGGCGGGCTGCAACAGAACTGGCGCCCGGTGGAGGGCGCCATGTTCAGGTGGACCGGTGTGCAGGTTAGGAGCGGCCTGCCTAGAACCTGCGCTTCAACGCGCTCCAGGTCGACGTCCTGTTCGACACAGACTCCACGATGACAAGATGGAACCCCGCCTCCGTCGTTGATCCGGCGTCGTCCATCGCGACGATATGCAACCGATGGATGCCCGAGCTGAACGTCATGGGCGAGGATACCTGCAGATCCGGCACGAACCCGGCCGAGGTCCAACCCGGATCGTTCGGGTCGCCTGGGTCGACCAGATCCCAGCCATAGCGATAGCCGACGACTTCGCCGCCGTACGCCGAGGCATCACCAGACCAGGTGAACGAGATCGGGATGTCTGCCGCAAGCTCCAGCACCACGAGACCCGAGGCGGGCTGGGTGAACACCCAGGACCCATGACCGGACAGTTCGACGCTCAACACCGGGTTCGCCGCCGCAGCAACCGCCGACAGGGTGACCAGGGTGATGACGGTGACCATGAGGCTCAGACGCTTGTTCATCCGATGATCCTTTCACGTATAGGGTCAGAGACACCCATCATGATACTTCATCGGTAACGGATTTGGCAAACGCAGCGGCCATGAAGAATCAGACGGCCGGCTGCAACAGATCCACCATCCCATACCGCCGGATCTTCTTGTACAGCCCCTGCCGCGACAACCCCAGCCGCCGTGCCGCATCCGATTTGCGGCCCCGACAGGCGCTGATGGCCTTGCGGATCAAGTAACGTTCGAGCATCTCCGTCGCCTCGTCCATGGACCGCAAAGTGCCCAGATCCGAAGGATCCACCGAGGGATTGCGGGCCCGCCGCACCTCCAGCGAAAGATCGTCGAGGCGGATGCGGTCCGCATCGCCGTGGAGCGCCAGCCAACGGCTGACCTCGTTTTCTAACTCTCGCACATTGCCCGGCCACCGATAGCGCTGCAAAGCATCGAGGGCTTCGTGCTCGATGCCCAAGTTGAAAGTCTCCTTCCCCGCCTTGCCCAGAAAATAGGCCAGCAGCGGGGCGATGTCTTCGGGGCGGTTGCGCAGCGGAGGGATGACCAGACGGACGACCTTCAGGCGGTAGTAGAGGTCCAGGCGGAAGCGGCCGTGGGCCACCTCCTCGTCGAGATCGCGGTGGCTGGCGGCGACAAAGCGCACGTCCACGGCCCGGTCGCGCAGGTCGCCGATGCGGCGCAGGCGGCGTTCCTGCATCACACGCAGCAGCTTGATCTGCAGGGACACGGGCATGTCGCCGATTTCGTCCAGGAAGAACGTGCCCCCGTTGGCCGCCTCGAGCAGGCCTGTCTTCTCGCGGCCGGCGCCAGTGAAGGCTCCCGCCTTGTGGCCGAAGAGTTCGCTCTCGAAGAGGGATTCGGGCAGGGCGGCGCAGTTGACGCCGATGAACGGCGCCTCTCTTCTGGGACTGGCCTCGTGGACGGCCCGGGCCAGGACCTCCTTACCGGTGCCGCTCTCGCCATGGATCAGCACGTTGACGCCGCTGCGGGCCACCGCCAGGGCCGACTCGCAGCACTCGATCATCTCCACTGAGGCGGCGATCAGGTCGGGAACCGACGGAACGGCCACGGGCATGGGCAGCGCCTGGGTGCCTCGCGGCAGCCTCGCCCTGTCTTCACGAATCGGTCGGGTGGGAATCGGCCAGCAGAAGAGCGTGGGTTGCGGCATGTCTTTGCTGCGCACGTCTTCGTTCTGGGGCGGGAGTCCGTCGAGCAGGGATTCGAGCCGCGTGGCGAAACGACGGAGCCACAAGAGCTGTGCTTGGCGCCACGGCCCTTCAGCAGTGAGGATCGCCGAGACCGCTCCAACCGTCCGGCGCCCCTTCAGCGGCATCGTCCAGCGCAACGGCGGACCGTCGTCGCAGCGAACCTCTCTGGTCGTCATGGACGTTACGATTTGGGACAGAGGCGGAACTGCACCTGCGACGGCCGGCTCCTCCCTGGTCGAACCGCCCCGCCAAAGATGCTGCGAAAGCACCTGGAGCGGTGCGGCCGGACCGTCCTGCCGCAGCACCCAGACGTTCAGGGCACCGGGCCCCAGCGGGCACGATCTCCACTCTTCAAACCAAAATCCTGGATCAATCATTGCAACCTCCCTGGGTCCGGAAGGCAGGGATCACACCCAGAACACAGGTCCGCCGCAAGTAGCTGCATCTATATGTTTACCAACATGCTATGAGCGAGGCCGGATCTTTCACACGAGGCAGTCTGGGCCGTCTCATCTCACCATGATCGCTTCACTCCCCCGAGAATACAGAAGCCCGGCCGCAAGGGCCGGGCTCACCGTGGTTTGTGGTCGTGTCCCGAAGATGCAACAGCGTCAGCTGCGAAGCACGACGTCGACGCGCTTGTCCCCCGCGACGACTTCACCGATGGGCAGTGCGCCGAGATCGCGCAGCACCGCGGCATCGGCGTCCGGGGCCACCGCCAGAATCATGCCCACGCCCATGTTGAAGACGCGGTACATCTCCTCTGCCTCGACCTCGCCGATCTCCGCCATCAGCCGGAAGAGCGCTGGCGGTTCCCAGGTCCGCGTATCGACGCGGGCGCAGGTGCCCTCGGGCATGATGCGCGGGATGTTGTCGTAAAAACCGCCGCCGGTGATGTGGACCAGGCCGTGGACGGCTTCGCGGCCCAGGCTCCGCCAGAGGGCGCGGACGGGTTCGAGGTAACTGCGATGGACCGCCAGCAATGCGTCGCCGACCGTGCCGCCCAGTTCATCGAGGTGGGTGTCGACGCTGTAACCGGCCGTCTCGAAAAAGATGCGGCGGGCCAATGAGTAGCCGTTGGTGTGCAGGCCGGTGCTCGGCAATCCCCAGAGGGCGTCGCCGGGTGTCACCGCGGAACCGTCGATCAGGTGCTCTTCGGCGACCTGGCCCACGATGCATCCGGCGAGGTCGAATTCGCCGCCGGGATAGACACCGGGCATTTCTGCGGTCTCGCCGCCGAGCAGGGCGCAGCCGTTCTCGCGGCAGGCCTTGGCGAAGCCTTCGATGACCTGCTCGAGCATGCCGTCGGCCAGCTTGCCGGTGGCGAAGTAGTCGAGGAAGAAGAGGGGTTCGGCGCCCTGGACCAGGATGTCGTCCACGCAGTGGTTGACCAGGTCCTGGCCGACGGTGTCGAAGCGGCCGGCCATCGTGGCGATCTTCACCTTGGTGCCCACGCCGTCGACGCTGGCCACCAGCAGGGGCTGGCCAGGGGCCGGGCTGTAGAGACCGCCGAACGAACCCACGTCGCTGCGGACGCGGGCGTCCCAGGTCGACCGCACGGCGTCTTTCGCGCCGGCGAGGGCCTTGGTCGCAGCGTCGATATCGACGCCGCTATCTCTGTACTTCATGAACCTCAGCCTCCTGCACCGTGACATCGGCCCGCGGGGTGGGCTGAGAGACCTGCTGGATCTCCCGGATCACCTGCTGAACGGCCGAATCGGGGATGATATCGAATTCCCCACGTTGGTGCAGTTGGACGAGCGTGTCAACCACGTCCTCGCGGAACTGGGTACCCCTGTACTTCACCAGTTCGGCGATGGCGCGGTCGATGGGCAGGGCTTTGCGGTAGGAACGGTCGCTGGTCATCGCATCGAAGGCATCGGCCACCATCAGGATGCTCGAGCCGAGGCTGATCTCGTCGCCCTTCAGACCGTCGGGGTAGCCCTTGCCGTCCACGCGTTCGTGGTGATGGCGGACCAGGTCGATGGTCTCGGGCAGGAACTTGATCTGCTCGACGATGCGCGCCCCGATGGCGGGATGCTCGGCCAACACGCCGAACTCGTGCTCGGTCAGGCGGCCGGGCTTGCAGATGATGTCGTTGGTGATGGCGATCTTGCCGATGTCGTGGAGCAGACCGCCGTACTCGAGGGTCTCGAGTTCGCCGGGCGACATGCCCAGGGCGCGGCCCATGGTCACACCGTACTGGGCCACACGGTAGGAATGGCCGTGGGTGTAGGGCTCGTCCGCCTCGAGGGTCGTGGCCAGCACGGCGATCGAGGCCATGTGGGCCTCCCGGGTGCTCTTGACCGCCTTGGCGCTCACGTAGATCACCGCGATGATGGGCAGATAGATGGTCAGGGTCCAGGCGCCGGCCTGCATGTACAGCAGGATCACCATGGCGGTGAAGGGCAGCTCCATCATGCCGCGGGCTCCGCCCCAGCGGAAGTCGCGGAACCAGACCTCACGGAACGGAATGCCGCGATCGAGACTCATGACCGAAGTCACCAGGAAAGTGTTCACGAACGAATAGGTCAGCAGGGACGCCAGCAAGGGCAGCAAAAACAGGGGCGATTCGAAACGCTCATGAAAGGGCATGGCATGGTAGACCAAACCGGCACATCCGGCGGCGATCACGAGCATGGCGGTGTTGAAGATCACTTTCCGCGGCGGAGCGGTGCGCAGTACAAAGCCCCGGAACAGGGCCGATGTGGCTTCGGCGGCGCAGGCGACCAAAGGACCGAAGAGCACGACCATGGAGAGATCGAGGGTCCGCGAGGAGAGCACTCGACCGCCGCCACGCATCTGGGCTTCAGCCATCTTCGTGTCGGCGAAGAGCAGGACCATGAAAAAGAACGCCCAGCCGAAGGGATCCGAAGCGTTGTAGGAACGGCCGCTTGCGAGCCAACCAAACATGGCCAGACTGGCGGCCACTGTGGTCGTGTAGAAGATTTTAAACGCCCTTCGGCGTTGGATGGTGCTCGAGAGATTCAAGGCATTTCTCCGGCGACTCGCGTCGGCGAGTCCCGTGATGGGGCCCGCAATTGGTTCGCTCAACGAATCTTATCGGCATCTCGAGTGGAAATCTGTAGGAAAAACAGGAACCGGCTCCGCACTCACTCAACTACCATTCCCACTTGTAAAACAGGCCAAGAATGAAGTCGAGCATGATGTCACCTCCGTTCCGAAAGGAACTTGCCGTCAAGGTACTTGATCGACAGAGGCGCTCCGCTCAACCGCACCACTCCGCTCCGATCACGTGGGCGCGAAGCCGGTTCCAAACCGGGGGCTAGTCCAGGTCGGCCTCCTTGAAGGACATCAGTTCGAGACGTCGGTTCAAGGCGTCGAGGACGGCGTAGACGGCGGCCTGTTGGCGCCCCTGCGCCAGGGAACAGACGCCGAAGAAGCGCTCGCTCCTGCGGCCTTCCACCAGATCGACAGCGGCGATGACGACCGTCTCGCCGGCAGTCTCGGTTTCACGAATATCCGACACGCTCAAGATGACGGGTTCGTCGATGAGAGCACTGAGGGCCGTGACGGTGGCCCGGGCGAGCAACTGGAGGTCGACCGAGGCGTGGTTTGAGCCCGTCTCCCGCCCCTTCGCACTGGCGTCGCCGCGCATGAGTTCGACCGAGGCCGTGAGGCTCGCCCCGCTCACCATCACACCGACGCCCGTGCATTCGACCCGCGCCATGGGCGCCTCTTCGAGCAAAAGGGCCGGGCGGGAATCATGGCCGCCGAGGGGCCAGGGATTGGCCGACAATACTGCGGCATCACCGAACATAGCCGGTTTCGGAGTCTGAGACTGGACCGGTCGGGGCTGTGGCGTGGGTTCCACAAGGGGCTCGGCAGCGGATTCAACAACAGGAGTCGCAGGAGGCGGCTGTGCAGGCGGAACGGCAGAAGCGTCGGTGGGCTTGCCGACGTCGGCTGACTCCACCAGTGGCTCCAGCACCTGGACCACGCTGATCTTTTTATAATAGACGCTCAGATCGAGCCTTGCCTTTAGCAGACCCTCGACGTCTCGCACGATGAGCCTGGGCTCGCGTTCCATCGAAGCCACGACATGAATGCCGGTGATATCGCCGCGGATATCGAGATCGATTTTACACTGACGGACGCTCTGCAGCTGGCAGATCCATCTCTCGGCATCCTTGACCCACCCGTTGTCGTCGTCGTGATGTTGCTGCATGAAGTCGGGCCCCCTCTCATCCATGAGTGACGTGCCAAAATCCGTTGACGCATGATGCTAACAGAGCATTCCGTGCCTCACAACGAAAAATGACACGCGAGGTCAAGAAAGGTGTCCTGATGCAAGTTACGTGGGTCTCAGGGGGTCATCATGGCGCGGAGCCAAGCAACTCTTTGGGCGACGTCTTCCGAGGTCAAGTCGGCGATCGGAGCGACGCTGAAATCCTCCGGACAGTGGCTGGCCACGGCCGTACCCTGGATCATGGCCTCGCGGAATTCGGCATCACCGTCGTCCCGGTGCGCAGCTACACGGGCCAGATGTCCGAGGAAACCACCGGCGAAACTGTCGCCGGCACCCGTGGGGTCGACGACCTCGGATAGCAGTACCGCGGGAACGGCCAGAACGCCTTCGGGGCCGAAGAACAGCGCTCCGTGTTCGCCTTTCTTGATGACCACGCGCTTGGGCCCCATGGCCATGATCGCGTCGGCCGCTGCAGCCAAGCCCGTCATGCCGGACAGGAGTCGCGCCTCGCTGTCGTTGACCAGCAGGACATCGACGCGACGCAGAACGCGCTCGAGGGAGGCCCGCGTGGTTTTGATCCAGAGGTTCATGGTGTCGAGCACGACGAGCTTCGGGTCAGCCACCGCTTCGAGAACATCGAACTGGAGGTCAGGGTGGATGTTGGCCAACAGTACGTAGGGCGAGCCTTCCCAGCCGGCGGGAAGCTGCGGGTGGAAGTCGGCGAAGACGCCCAGCTCGGTGGCCAGGGTGTCGCGTTCGATCATGTCGTCGTGGTAGCGGCCCGACCAGTGGAAGGTGGAGCCGGAACGCCGCTCGATGCCTGCGATGTCGACCCCGTGGGCGGCCAGAAGGTCCAGGTCCTCTTGACGGAAGTCGTCCCCCACGACGCCGACGGCACGGACCGGAGCGTAGAGGGCCGCGGCCAGGGAGAAGAAGCTGGCGCTGCCTCCCAGTTGGCGTTCCCGTCTTTCATGGACGGTCTCAACAGTATCGTAGGCCACCGACCCGACAACGAGGATACACATGGTCACTCCTTCTCGCCCATGAACTCCGGAGCCTCGACGCCGAGCAATTCCAGAACATGGGCCAGGACCGCACGGGTCGCCTGGCACAGCTGCAGCCGAGCCATGGTGACGACGAGGTCGTCACCGAGGATCGTGCAGTGGTGATAGAAATAGTGGTAGAGGGATGCCACCTCGTGGGCGTAGGCCGTGAGCCGATGGGGCTCTCTGGCCACCGCGGCATCGGCGATGGTTTCGGGCAGACGGATCAACTCGCCCACCAAGGCCCACTCCGGTTCCTCCTGCAGACCGTTCAGTCCCTTTTCGGTGACGTCCTCCACGCTGATGCCCGCCTCGGCCGCCTTGCGCAGTACCGAACAGATCCGCGCGTGGGCGTACTTCACATAGTAGACCGGGTTCTCGTTGGACTGCTCGCGGGCCATGTCCAGATCGAAATCAAGATGCGAGTTGGGCTTGCGGGTCAGGAAGATGTACTTGGCCACATCGGCACCCACGTCGTCGCACAGCGCATCCATCGACACGAACTGGCCCTCGCGCTTGGACATGTCCATGGGCCGGCCGTCTTCGACGAAATTCACCTGCTGGAGGATCTGAACCTCGAGCCAGCCGTCGGGTACGCCGAGGGCTTTCATGGCTCCCTCCATGCGTGCGATATGGCCGTGGTGATCGGGACCCAGGAAGTCGATGGCGTGCTCGAAGCCGCGCTGGAACTTGTGGAAGTGGTAGGCGACGTCGGCCAGGAAGTAGGTCGGGATTCCGTCCGAACGGACGATGACGCGGTCCTTCTCGTCGCCGAACGTCGTGGAGCGGAACCAGGTCGCCTCGTCCTGCTCGTACACGTGACCGTTCTTGCGGAGTTGTTCGAGGGCCCGCTCCACCCGCTTGGTCTCGTGGAGCTCGGACTCGAAGTACCAGGTGTCGAAGCGCAGGCCGAAGCGGCGGCAGGTGGTGCGCTGCCAGGTGAGGATCTTCATCAGGGCGTACTTGGAGAACCGCCGTACCGACTCTTCCTCGGGCAGCTGCATCCAGTCGTCGGCCGTGCCCGCGGGGGCGGTGACGCGGTGGAAGCTCTCGTCGTTGAAGACGTTCGCCTGCTCGAGGATCGCCTTGCTGTCGAGGTGCAGCAGCTCTTCGGCCATGCGCGTGATGTAGCGTCCCTTGTAGCCGTCCTCGGGAAACTCGGCCGCTTGCCCGAGCATCTCCATGGTCCTGGCCCGCAACGAGGCGCCGAGGAGCTTCACCTGCCGACCGGCGTCGTTGACGTAATACTCGCCGTGGGCGTCGTAGCCCACCGCATCGAGCAGGCGGACCAGGGTGGAGCCGAAGGCGCCAGCCCGAGCCGAGACGACGTTGAGCGGTCCGGTGGGATTGGCGCTGATGTACTCCACATTGATGCGCTTGCCGCCGCCGGTCTTGATGGCTTCGATGGCGCCTTCGCCGTGCCAGAGCTCCAGCAGGAGATTCCGTTGATGCTCCCTGGCGATACGGAAGTTGATGAAGCCCGGCCCGGCGATCTCCACCGAGGCGACGACCGCACGGTCGAACATCAGCTTGGCGGCGAGTTCCCCCGCCAGCTCGCGTGGTTTGCGGGACAGCCGCTTGGCGCAGACCATGGCGATGTTGGTGCTCAGGTCGCCGTGTGAGCGGTCGCGGGGCTTCTCGAGATCCACCTCGATGTCGCCGTCGAACAGGCCGTACTGTTCCAGGTGCTTGTGGATCTCCCTGCGGATCACTTCATGAATCGTCATGTCTATTCCGTCTCGTTGTCGCCGGTCTTCGCGAGTGCACGCCGCACCAGGGACAGGTCGGGGTGACGTTCTGCCACTTCGGGCCGTGCAAAATAGTCCTCGGACACCTCCCGGCGCTCCGCGTCGTTCCAGAGCCGCTCCAGGTCGTAGTAGGTGCGGGAGCGCGGCAGCATCACGTGGACGACGATGTCCACGAAGTCGATCAACGCCCAGCGGCCCTGCTCCAATCCCTCGGTATGCAGAGGCTTCTCGCCGGCGTCGCAGAGTTCGTCGAGCACGGCCCTGGCCAGGGCCGTCACCTGGGGCTCAGAATTGCCGGTGGCGATGACGAAGAGGTCGGCCACGTCGGAATTCGGCCGGAGGTCGAGAATGACCACGTCCTCGGCCTTGTGGGCCAGAAGAGCATGGACGATGCGTTCGGCCGTCGCGAATGAAGGTGCGTCCTTGCGGACGTTCCGGTCTGTCATGTTGTTGCTCTCGTTCGGGGGCGTGCGGCGAAGGCCGTCCGCGGGGTCAGTTGAGACGTCGCAGAACATATTCCACGGCCACGGCCAGAAAGTCCTTCTGGACCCCTGAGGCCAAGGGTTCCAGGACGGACTTGGCCTCGTCGCCGAAACGGCGTGCAGTGTCGCGCGCCTCGTCGACGCCGCCGTATTCGAGGACGAAGGCCTTCACGGCCGGCCAGTGATCGGCTCGCTCGGAAGTATCATGAGGCTCGACGAGGCCCAGAAATTCTTCGCGGGCGTCCTCGGGAGCGGCGTTCAGAGCCGCGATGAAAGGAAGGGTGATCCTCCCCTCCTCCCAATCCTGACCCGTGGGCTTGCCCAGACGCCGTTCGTCGCCGAGATAGTCGAAGATATCGTCGGTGATCTGGAAGACGAAACCGATCTTACGGCCGAACTCGCCGAAGGCATCCGCAGCGTCGCCCAGACCGGGATGGAATCCGGCGCCGATCGCACAGGCCGATTCGATCAGCGACGCTGTTTTACGATCGATGATCTCCATGTAGGCGTCGCGTGTGATGAGCAGGTTGTTCTTGGTCTCTAGCTGCATCATCTCGGCCTGGCTCATCTTGAGAGTCGTGGCGGCGAGCCGGTCGAGAGCGTCGCGCAGGCCGTGCCGGCTCAAGGCGTCGAGGGCCTTGCTGTAGAAGTAGTCGCCCATGACCAGGGCCGTGGCCGGACTCCAGGCGTCGTTCACCGACCGCAGGCCGCGCCGGGTGGCAGCCTCATCGATGAAGTCGTCGTGCAGCAGCGTCGCGGTGTGGATCATCTCCACGCAGGCAGCGGCGATGATGGCCTCGTCGGGAACTGGTCCGTCGTGCTTCGCCGACAGCAACAGCAGGGTGGGGCGGAAGCGCTTGCTCTTTCCCTGACGCACGTGGGCGCACACATCTTCGATCAGGGGGGTCTCCCCCGTCATCAGACGCGTATAGACATCATCAAAGCGATCCAGCTCTCCCCCGATGATCTTCTGGAGGCTCCAGAGCTGGATGCGTTCCCGGTCGAGCAGCGACATTCGCCCTTCCTCGCAAGTGCGCAGGTTGTTGTCGTCTCAAAGGTGAAGCCGTGGGTGCCGACTGTCAATGACCTTCTGGATCGTCGCGGTCTCGTTCCCGCCGCCTGGTGACGACCATGGCGATCAGGACCGATCCAAGGTACAGGATCATGACCGGGCCGGCCATCAACAGCTGTGACAGGACGTCCGGCGGCGTCAGAACGGCCGAGAATATCACGATCGTGACCAGGGCATAACGCCACCATTTCAGCAGCAAGCGCGGGTGCACAATGCCCAGCGCGCTGAGCAGGAACACGACCAGAGGCAGCTCGAACACCAACCCGAAGGCGAGGCACAGACGTGCCACGAAGGCGAAGTAGGCGCCGATTCCGATCAGCGGCAGCATCTGATCGGTGGCGAACGAGAGCATGAAGGCCACGACCTTGGGAATCAGGATCACGTAGGCGAACCCGACGCCGGTGTAGAACAGTCCCGCGGACGCGATCAGCAGCGGGGCCACCGTCTTGCGCTCCCGGCGATAGAGTCCCGGCATGATGAAACGGTAGACGCGCCAGAGGACGTAGGGCAGCACCAGGAAAAGGCCGCAGACCAGCGCGATCTTCATGCGGGTCAGAAAGGCCTCGACGGGCTGGTGGAAGTAGACGTGTTGCCCCGTCGAAGTCAGAGGCTGCACCAGCAGGTCCAGGATTCGCTGGGAGAAGAACCAGCAGACGCCGGCGGCGGCCAGGGCCGAGATCAGAGAGTGGAGCAACACCGAACGGAGCTCGTCGAGGTGGTCGAGGAGGGTCATGGAGCCTTCCGGGCGTTCCGGGCGTTCCGGGCTTGCGTCACGATCGGTCACCGGCGTCCTCCTTCCCGTCCAGCAGATGGCGCAGTTCGCTCATGAATTCGTCGACGTCCTTGAAGGAGCGGTAGACCGAGGCGAAGCGTACGTAGGCCACCTCGTCCTCTGTCCTCAGCTTGCTCATGACCAGCTCCCCCACTTCGCGGGTGGAGACTTCGCCGGCGATGTCGCGCATCAGTTCGCGTTCGACGTAGTCGGCGATGGCCTCCATGCGCTCAAGGGTTACCGGCCGTTTTTCACAGGCCCGGGCAATGCCGCCGAGGATCTTGCTGCGATCGTAGCCGACGCGGTGTCCGCTGCGCTTGACCACCAGCAGGGTCTTGACCTCCACATACTCGAAGGTCGTGAAGCGTTCATCGCAAGCGATACATTCGCGACGACGGCGCACGGCCTGGCCCTCGCGAGCCGGTCGGCTGTCGATCACCTTGTCATCGTCGACGCCGCAGCGCGGACACTTCACGTCGAGCTCCTAGTCATCGGGATACAGCGGAAACGCACGGCCCAACTCCTGGGCCTCGGCGGCCAGAGTGTCGAGGGCGGCCTCGTCGTCCTTGGCGGCGACGGCGCGGTCCATGATTTCGGCGATCTGTTCCATTTCGACCGCTCCCATGCCGCGGGTCGTCAGGGCAGGCGTGCCCAACCGCACGCCGCTGGTCACAAACGGGCTCTCCTCGTCGAAGGGCACCGTGTTCTTGTTGCAGGTGATGCCCACGCGTTCGAGGAGCTCTTCCATGTCCTTGCCCGTCAGCCCACGCGGCTTGCAGTTGACCAGCAGCAGGTGGTTGTCGGTGCCGCCGCTGACGAGCCGGAAGCCCTTGGCCAACAGAGCTGCGGCGAGAGCCTGGGCGTTGTCCAGCACCTTCTGCGCATAGTCGGCGAACTCGGGCTGCAGGCACTCCAGGAAGCACACGGCTTTCGCCGCGATGGCGTGCATCAAAGGACCGCCCTGGATGCCCGGGAAGTTCATCTTGTTGACGGCCTTGAGGTGCTCCTGCCGGCAGAGCACGAGCCCGCCCCGCGGGCCGCGCAAAGTCTTGTGGGTCGTCGAGGTCACGACGTCGGCGTGGGGCACGGGGCTGGGATGGACCTTGCCGGCCACGAGACCCGCGATGTGGGCCATGTCGAAGATGAACACGGCGCCCACCTCGTCGGCGATGCTGCGCATGGCCTCGTAGTCCCAGGTACGCGGATAGGCGCTGGCGCCGCCGATCAGCAGGCGGGGTTTCACCTCACGGGCCTTATCGCGGAGCTTGTCGTAGTCGATGGTCTCGCTGCCCTGCTCCACCTCGTAGTGGTGGGCTTCGAACATCAGGCCGGAGAAGTTCACGGGGTGACCGTGGGTCAGGTGTCCGCCGTGGCTCAGGCTCAGGCCCAGGATCTTGTCGCCCGGTTTCGCGAAGGCGAGGTAGGCGGTCATGTTGGCCGTCGAGCCGCTGTGGGGCTGAACATTGGCGCGCTCGGCGTCGAAAAGTTCGCAGGCGCGGCGTTTGGCCAGGGTCTCGGCGTCGTCCACGTGCACGCAGCCACCGTAGTAGCGCTTGCCGGGATAGCCCTCGGCATACTTGTTGGTCAGCACGCTGCCCACGGCCTCCATGACCGCACGGCTGGTGAAGTTCTCGCTCGCGATCATTTCGAGCTGGTCACGCTGACGGCCCAGTTCGGCGGCCACGACCGCGGCGATCTCAGGATCGACGCGCTTCAGGAACTCGGACATGCCGGTCTCCTCTACTCGTTGGTTTCCTCGTGATCGCAGAAGTCCGACTCCTGCTCGAAATCTATGATCTTCTGCACGCGCAGGGCGTGGCGCCCGCCTTCGAAATCGGTGGCCAACCAGCGGCGGGTCATCGCGAGGGCTTCTTCGGGACTCGTGGCCTCTGCGCTGAAACAGATCACGTTGCTGTCGTTGTGACGGCGCGTGGTGCCGGCCATCTCCTCGGTCCAGCACAAGGCCGCGCGTACCCCGGGCACCTTGTTGGCGGCGATGCTCACGCCGATGCCGGAGCCACAGATCAACACTCCCCGATCCGCTTCGTCGGCCGCCACGGCGTAGCCTACGGCGAAGGCCGCATCGGGGTAGTCGGCTGACTCGGTGGAATCACAACCGCAGTCGATCACCTCGTGGCCCGCGGCCTCCAGCGCCGCCATGAGATGGTCCTTGTGGCCGAAGCCGCGGTGGTCGGAACCGATGGCGATCATCATCGCGGAGCCTCCATGAAAACGTGTGCCCAGGCGGCCAACAGACGTTCGACCTGCTCGGCCATGAGTTCGTAAGCCAATTCCGTTCCCTGGCGCCAGGGGTCGTCCACGTCTTCGCCCGGTACGGGATCGTCGCAGGAACCGAGCACGACGCCGGGACATCCCAGCTTGCCGACCTTGCCAAGATATCCTGGCAGTGCGGCGTGGATCGCAGAAACATGATCGGCGGTCATGCCGATCAACCAAGCCGCCGTCGAGGCCAGCTCCGCGTCGAGTCGCTGCGATCGGTGGCCGTTGAGATCGAGTCGCCGGTCCCGAGCCATATCGCAGGTTCCGGCCGACGCGGGACATCCCGCGACGGCCCCGACACCGGCCGAGCGGAACGTCCAGTTCGGAAACAGCATGCCTGCTACGGCCTCGGCCAGCGGGCTGCGGCAGGTGTTCCCGGAACAGATGAAAATGGCCAGGGGCCCGCTCATCGTACCTCCGCCGAGTGGCTCCAAAGTAGATCGGGCGATGGTGACAGTCAAGTCGAGCCGAACGCCGCAATCAATTGATATTTATTCCGTTACCGGATATCAGACCAGTCCGGCACGATCCCCTCCCCTGGCCTCAGGACCACGGGTGGCCAAAGCGTCAAATCCACGAGCGTGCTGGGCACCGGCAATGTCTTCGACACGGGGCTCCAGGCGAGATCGGAAACGAGATCGACCCGTTCGCCGAAGGCCTCCGCCGCCTCCAGCAGTGTCGGGGCGGGCAACTCACCGGCGGCATTCGCGCTCGTCGAGACGATCGGAACGCCGACCTGCAGCAGAGCTTCGCGCAGAGCCGGCGGTTGGGGAACCCGGACCGCGAGGGTGCCTCGTCCTCCTGTCACTGCGCGAGACGCCGCTGCGGACGCCTTCAGCACGAGAGTGAACGGACCTGGCCAGCAACGTCGGATATACTGGTCGACGCGGGCGGGACGTTCGGCCAGCCACGGCGCCGCCGCCTCGAGGGACGCCGCCAAGACCAACAGCGGTTTGCCGGCATCCCGCCCCTTCAGGGCCTGGATGCGGGCGACGGCCGCCGGTGTGTCGATGCGGGCGTGGAGACCCGGCAGGGTATCGGTGGCCATCAGCGCTACGCCGCCTGTTGTGAGGCAGCGGATCAGAGCCTCCGGATCCCCCGATCTTTTCATCTACTGTCCGCCCCGGGCCATCTCCCGGCGGTGATCGGACAGCTTGGCCGCAACCTTCCCGTCGGACAGCGCGAGGATCCGGGCTGCGAGCACCGCGGCGTTCTTGGCGCCTGCTGAACCCACAGCCACGGTGGCCACCGGAATACCACCGGGCATTTGGACGATGGACAGCAGGGCGTCGATGCCCGCCAACGGACCGGCCGCCACCGGCACGCCGATGACGGGCTTTTCGGTGAGGGAGGCCAGCACTCCGGGCAGGTGAGCTGCCAGGCCCGCGACGCCGATCCAGACCTGCACACCCTCGCGGTCGCCCTGCTTCACGAGGCGACGCAAACGGTCGGGAGAGCGGTGCGCCGAGGCGATTTCGATGCGGTGGGAAATCCCGAACCGCTCGAGCAGGGCCTGAGTCCCTACGACCACAGGCAGATCGGACTTGCTGCCCAGGACGATGATCACACGGTCGTTGGTTTTGGTCTTGGCGGTAGTCACGCTGTCGTCCCCTCCTTGAAACCGGCGCCAATGTCGCGCCTGAAGTGCATGCCCTCAAAAGCGACGCCGTCGAGCAGGCCGTAGGCCCGTGTCCGCGCCGCCTCGAAATCCTGTCCCATGCCCACGGCCCCGAGCACGCGTCCACCGGCGGTGACCACGGCACCGTCCTGTGAACGGGTTCCGGCGTGGACGATCCAGGCGTTGACGTCGTCGGCAGGCAGGGTGATGACCCGTCCCTTGGGATAATCGCCAGGATAGCCCTCGGATGCCCCGACCACCACCACGGCAGCCTGATCCCAGCTGCTGAGAGCCGCCCCTGGCCAAGGAGTCGGCGCTCCCGCGGGCGCCGGGGACAACCCGGCGAGGAACGTTCCGAGTTCCCCTTGGGAGGTCGCCAGGATCAGCTCCGGAAAACCGTCCTTGATCAGCGGCAGGACGACCTGCGTTTCGGGATCCCCGAAGCGGCAATTGAACTCCAGGACCTTGGGGCCCTCGGCGGTCAGCATCAGCCCGGCGTAGAGCACGCCACGATAGGGCGTACCGCGGCGGCGGAGTTCCGCGAGCACGGGCTCGATCACATCGGTGCAGACGGTGCGGGCCAGCCCGGAGTCCACCAGGCAACCGCTGGCGAAGGCGCCCATGCCCCCTGTGTTCGGCCCCTGATCACCCTCACCGACCCGCTTGTGGTCGCGGGACGGCGCCAGCAGGACATAAGCTTCGCCGTCGGTGATCGCGAGCACGGACAGCTCGGGGCCGACGAGGCGTTCCTCCAGCAGCACCTGCAGGCCGGCGGCGCCGAAACGTTCGTCCTCGAAGCAGGCCCGCAGGAACCACTCGGCCTCGTCGCGGCTCGTGCACACCGCGACACCCTTGCCCTGGGCGGCGCCGCAGGCCTTCACGACCGGGGGTGTCGACCAGCGGTCAAGGGCGACGAGGGCCGGCGCGAGGGCGTCGAAGGTCTCGTGCCGGGCCGTGGGCACACCGGCCGCCGCCATGACGTTCTTGGCGTGGTTCTTGTCGCCTTCCAGCCGCGCGCCGTCGGCGCCGGGCCCGAAGACGGGAACGCCGGCTGCTCGAATCACGTCGGCGAGGCCGGCGATCAACGGGTCTTCCGGTCCGACGATGACGCAGTCGATGCCGTGCTCGACGGCCCACGCCGCCACGGCAGGCGCATCGTTCACATCCAGAGGCACCGACTCGGCCAGGAATTCGGTGCCGGGATTGCCAGGGGCCGCGAAGACGAGAGGGCGGGAAGGATCGAGGGCGAGACGGCGAACGAGGGCGTGCTCGCGGCCGCCGCCGCCGATCACGAGGAAGCGTGCGGGCATGGTCGACTCCTTGTTCGATGGTCCGGACGCACCATACCCCAGGCGCTTCCCGAGCCGCAACGAAAAGGGCGGCCGCTGGCCGCCCGGAATCAGGGAACGATGCGTGTGCCGGCCCCGCCGCGGACCGCCAAGAGGAGATGTTCGGGGTCGGTGATCACGACCTCGCGCCCCCCCGCCTCCAGGAAGCGGATCGCCGATTCGATCTTGGGCCCCATGCTGCCGGCGGGAAACTCCCCTGCTGCGAGCATGGTCCGTGCTTCGTCGGCGGTGATCACGTCGAGGTCCGTCTGGGCAGGTGTGCCGAACCCGCGGCAGACCTTGGCGACCTGGGTGACGACCACGAAGACGTCGGCGCCGACCAGTTCGCTCAACAGTTCACTAGCGAGGTCCTTGTCGATGACGGCGTCGATGCCCTCGATCTTGTCCTGTTCGCACTTGACCACCGGCACGCCGCCGCCGCCGCAGGCCACAACCAGCACCCCGGCGCTGATCATCCGCTTGATGACTTCGGCCTCCACGACCCGGCGGGGCATGGGACTGGGCACGACGCGACGCCAGCCGCGCCCGGCGTCATCTTTGATGGTCCACCCGAATTCCTGTTCGAGACGACGAGCCGTCTGTTCGTCGTAGAAAGGACCGATGGGCTTGGTCGGATTCTGAAAGGCGGGATCGTCGCGGTCCACCAGTACCTGGGTAACGACCGTCGCGACGGGAATGTCCAGTCCTTGCAGCATGACGGCGTTCTGGAGGTTCTGCTGGATCATGTACCCGAGTCCGCCCTGGGAATCGGCGCCGCAGACGAACAGCGGCATGGGCGGAATACCGTAGACGCTGCGTCCCGCGTCGTTGCGCAGGAAGATGTTGCCGACCACCGGGCCGTTGCCGTGGGTCACGACCACGCCGTGGCCTTCGCCCGCCAGCTCGGCCACCTGGTTCATCGTCGCCTTCGTGATCTGGTACTGCTCCAGGTACGTGCCCTTCTGGCCCGTCGGAATGATGGCGTTGCCGCCGAGGGCGATCACGTAACGCAAGGGCTCCACGGTCCACCTCCACACCGTCGTAAAAACGGGAGCACCGCGCCGGAGCGCGGTGCCTTCCCGGTGCTCATCGTCTACTTAGCGCAGAGCCTTGGCCATCTGCTCCACGCGGTCCAGGGCTTTCTTGATCTGCTCCTGGCTGTTGGCGTAGCTGAAGCGCAGGTAGCCTTCGCCGTACTTGCCGAAGGCGGTGCCGCTCAGGGCCGCCACGCCGTACTCGTCGAGCAGCATCGACTCGAGTTCGGAACTCTTGCGGCCGAACGAGGAGAAGTTCGGGAACACGTAGAACGCGCCCCGGGGCAGCTTGCAGGTCACACCGTCGATGGCGTTCAGCCCGTCGACCAGCAGGTCGCGACGCACCTTGAACTCGGCGACCATCTCTTCAGCCGCGGTCTGGGGACCGGTCAGGGCCTCGGCGCCGGCGATCTGCGTGAACGAGGCCGTGCAGGAGTTGCAGTTGGTCTGCAGCTTGGCCACGGCGTCGGCCCATTCCGCGGGCATCACGCCGTAGCCCAGGCGCCAGCCCGTCATGGCGTAGGTCTTCGAATGGCCGTCGAGGATGCAGGTGCGCTCGAGCATGCCCGGCCGCGTGGTGATCGAGTCGTGGGACCCGTCGTAGATGATCTTCGAGTAGATCTCGTCGCTCATCACGTAGAAGTCGTGCTTCACGGCCAGCTCGGCGATGGCGTCGAGGTCCGCGGACGAGAGCATGCCGCCGGTGGGGTTCTGGGGCGAGTTGATGATCAGCAGCTTCGTCTTGTCGCTGATCAGGGCCTTGAGGTCCTCGATGTCGAAGCTGAAGTCCTTCTCCTCGGCCAGCTTCAACGGCACCGCCTTGGCGCCGATGAAATTGATGACCGACTCGTAGATCGGGAACCCGGGATTCGGATAGATGACCTCGTCGCCCTCGTCCACCAGGGCGGTCATCAGGAAGTACATGATGGGCTTGCCGCCCGGGGTGATCACGATGTTCTGCGGGCCGACGTCGATGCCGCGGTCCTTGGCGATGTACTCCGCGAAGACCTTGCGGACCTCGGGCTTGCCGGCGGCCGGACCGTAGTGGGTCTCGCCGCCCTGCAGGGCGCGCACGCCGGCGTCGACGATGTTGGCGGGCGTATCGAAGTCGGGCTCGCCGATCTCGAGGTGGACGATGTCGCGACCCTGGGCCTCGAGGGCTTTGGCGCGGGCCAGGATCACGAAGGCCGTCTCGGTTCCCAGTCGTTCCATTCGCTTCGCCAGCATGTGCGTCTCCTGCGGTATCGCCTCGACGGCGGTGGTCGATGAACTTCCCGTCTCGACAATGTTATTTCGTGGACAGGGTGAAGTCAAAATCCATCAAAGCCCGCCGCGGACACGGATCCGCCCTCCCAGGAAGCGACGCGGACCCTCATCGTCGTCGCGCTCGATGATTTCTCCAGCTGCAGAGATCCGCAGAGACAGAACGGCTCCGGACCAGCCGACCGACCAAAGCGCCCCCAGGTGCCTGGCATGCCGGACAGCCAAGATTCCAGGGGCGGGGGCATCGGCTGTCATGAGATCCAGAGCGCCGCCCCAGGACCAGAGGTGGCCGAAGCGCAGCCGGCCCCGCTTCCCGAGGTTGCGGTCTGCCTGGAAGCGAACGAGATGTCGGGAACGTGAACGGATGCCGTCGTCGAACCAACGGTCGGCGATCCCCGCCGTCAGCTGCCAGTCCTGCCATTCCCCGGCGACGCGCAAAGCGAAGCTCCAGTCCACGCGCTTCCAGTCGAGCCCGGGGGGCTCCCATGGTCTTGATGCGGCCCAGCCCCAACGTCGATCGACGACACGTCTTGCCCGCCCGTCCAGACTCAGACCACCGGAGGTTTTCCAGACACAGGTCGTCTCGAATCTCAGGCGGCTTTCGGCGCCGAGGATTCCCGAACGCTCGTGGTCGGCCCTTCCTCCCGTCGCCAACATGCTCCATCGACCAGCGGTGGCCGCTCCGACCGTTCCCCGTATCGCCCAACCGGACCCTGACGGGCCGGGGACCAACGGCAGACCGTCGGAAAGCTTCGTCTGCAGATCCTCCCCGGCGACGGCCATGGCTTCGAGGCGCTTGCCGCGTCCGATCCAGGCGATTCTGGCCGCCATCGCGGTGCGCGGCGTCCTCCCCGCATCGGACTGTGACACTTCGAATGCCCAACGGCCATGGGTCCACGGACGGTCCAATGCCACCGAACCCGCCAAGACGTCAGGAGCTGTGATCGCCGCCACTGAGAAACCGCCGCAGCCCGACAGGCGAGCAGCCCTGAGGGGAAGCCGCCGTCCTTCCCACTGCGTATCGCTGATCAGGACTTCGAGCCCCGACCCGTCGCGGTCGTAGGATAGAACGGCACCGGTCAGCCGTCGCGCGGGATCGACGCCGATGTAACCGGCCGCACCGTGGCCGGGTGTCTGCAATGCGGATCCCGCAGATACCCGATGCCAAAGTCCAGCCCCTCTGGCGATCAAGCCGAACCCATGATCGAAGCGGAGCATGCCCCCGTGGAACTCCCAGGCTCCGAATCCTGCTCTCATGTTCCCCGAATACCGTCCGCGGTCGTCTGCGCGCAGCATCAGAGGGGATGATCGGCCGGCGCCGCCGAAACGCAGGCTGGTGCCGGAGGCTCCCGAGCGGAGATCCCAGACCAAGGCGTCCGGTGCGGGCATCGTCTCTGCTGAAGGAGCAAGCAGCAGTTCTTCGGTGTCCACGACCGTTCCACGATCATCCAAGATCGTTTCTTCCTCGCTCTCAATGTCAGCGATCTCCTGAGCACAGATCAGCATCGGTGCGGTCATCTGCAGCAGCCACACCAGCACTAGGATTCCTCTGAGTCCAGGCTGCGCCGTCATCGACCCAAATCCCCGACCCAACCCACCTGCCAGCCGTGCTCCAGGCCCAGCAGCGGGTGGACGGCATGGCGGGAACGGAGCAGCAGTCCGCCCCGACGCACGGCGATCAACAGCGCCGTTTCACCCGTCGACCCATCCCATCCCGCCCCCAGACCGATCCCGGTCCCGAAACGCAGCCAGCCCTGGCAACGCAGGGCCGGTTCGCCGGCGGCACCATCCACCAGAGCGAGGGTGCCGAGGGTCCACTGTGAACGCAACGCCAGCGCGAGACGGGGTTCGCCTCCCCAGGTCGTCCACGGCCTCGTCACCTCCGCGAGGGGGATCCTGGCGATGATCCTCACCCCCGGTCCAGGCGCAACGATCGGCTGCAGGGCCACCTCCCACGAGCCGGGCCAAACCGTGCCTGCGGCTCGCACACTCCGGCGTAGGCCGATCAGGGCGACGGGCCAGCCACGACGACCGAGGCGGCCACGGATCCGATCTTCGCGCCACGGCGACCCTGGCGCCCCCGTATGCTGCCACGCACCTTCGATCCGCACTCCCGCGACGAGCCCTCCCTCCAAGGCCGTCTGGGACAATGCGTCGACACCGGCGAGGACGGAGTGTGACACGGCCAGCCACCCCTGGTCGGCCAGGTCGGGGTCATCATCGCTGAGGAAGGCTCCCATCTCAGGCGTCGTGGCCAGCCAGACCGTGGCCAGATCCCTGCCGACGACGATCTGCGTCGTCAGAAGGGCCAAGACCACCAGAAGGGCGCTCCTGGCCCTCCTCATGGACGCTCCAGGCCACGGACCACCACGATGCGGTTCCGGCGTAGGATCCGGCCAGCAGCGTCTCTGGTGCGCAGGAGCACGAGCCAGGGCCCGGCCGCCACCGCAGTGCCATCGTCGGTGGTCCCGTTCCAGACAACCGTGCGCGGCCCAGGCCCAAGACCATCTCCGCCCAGACTGCGGACCACGCGGGTATCGAGATCCAGCACACACAGATCCCAGGCCGTCTCGCCTCTGTCGAGACGGAAGACCAGACTGGTTCCGCCGTCCGCGAAGACCGTCGGTGAGGCTGACAAGCCAGACCCCGAAACCGGGGCGTTCACACTGTTGGGGCAACCGGGAGTGCTGCCGACTGCCGCAGTCGACGACCTCCAGGCTCTCGACAGATCCATCATGACGGATCCGTCGATCCTTTCGAGACTCCGTCCCGTGCCGGGCGAGGGATACTCACCACCCCATGCCACCCAATCCACGATCACACCCTGGGGATCATGGATCACCAGACGATCCGCCCAGGGATCGCCGTCGCTCGCGGTGTTGTTGAGAACAGGCCAACCATCGGGTGATTCGTCCACGAACAAGCTGAGATCCGCTGTCGCACAGGGCCAGGGAACGTCGGCCGCCTGAAGATCGCGGATCCAGGCCGCCAGACCATCCTCGTCGGCCGTCAGCACCAGTCGATCTCCTCTGGCGAGCACCCGCGAAGGCAAGGCCCGCCGTCCACCGCCGTCGTCTGCGAAGCTCCACCGGTCCAGATCGAGGTCGACGGCGTCGCGCGGCACTTCGAGTTCAATCCATTCGGGCCCACCGGCAGCAGGGGCCGCCATCACCTCGCTGAACCGCACTGGAGCCGGCCCGGTCCAGGCCGATCCCGCGCGCATGCGGAGCGTGTCCCCTTCTCCCGGGCGGGGCAGGGCCAGGTGAAGCTCGACGTTCCCCTCCGCTGAAGATGACCAGACAACGGCTCCATGCACGAGGGCGCCCGGTGCGCTTTCAGCGAGGGTGAACCCGCCGAGCACCGCACCGTGAACATCATGAAGAAGACCGGTGACAGAGGGATAGAGATCCAGACCGTCGTTGCGCCAGGAAACGAGGAGTTCGAACTGTTCACCCGCCAGGCTGCGGGCCGGTGGCGTGAGCTGGTAATCCTCGAGTCGATAGGACCAACGTTCGACGTTGGGCCTCCCCGGCGTCGGTTCCTCAGCGGCATGCCAGTCCAGATCGTTGTGATCGGTATCGACGCCGTCGGGACGACGGGCCAGAGAACGGCCGCCGACGGCACCGGCGTGGGGACGGCCTTCGAACAGGGCTTCCTGCTCGAGGGCGCCGTAGCCGAGAAGGTCCAGAACCTCCTGCCCACGACGGAGGCGCACGGCGTCGGGTCCATTCTGCAAACCCAAGGCGACGACGGCGTCCGCTGCAACCGCTTCATCCCAACCACGGTCGACGATCAGGTACCGATGTCCGGATCCGAGCACCTCGGCGGCCGTCGCCCGCCAGCGCACCTCCCACACGTCGCCGACGGCTCCGTTGGCGAACTCCAGCACGATGTTCCCGAGAGAGACAGGATCAGGCCCGGTGTTGACGATTTCGACGAACTCGCCGCCGCCGTCGGCCCCTGCCGGATCGTAGAGGACCTCGTTGAGCACGACGGCGGCGCGGGCACACGTCACGTCGAGCAGGACCATCAGCAAGGCCGCCGTGGCCGGAAACAGCAACAGGTTCAGAAACCGCCGTAAGTCGACAAGGATCACACTGTCGATCCGAACCGGGAGAGATCAGAGGGCGGAGCCCCCATCATGAATCACAGCAGGGAGATCAGAGGAGACCGCTGCGGCGACGCAGGATCCATTCCAGTCCGAGCAGAACGGCCACAGCGGTGACGAAGGGCCAGGAGGACCAAGGAAGTGCGGAACTGCGGCTCGTCCGCCGACCCGGGGCAAGATCCAGTTCCGATACTGTCCGCAGCAAGCTGCGACGCCCTGCCACGGTGCCGGCATCGAGATACGCACCGCCCAGATGGGAGGCCAGGGTGTGCAGTCCGGTGCGATCCTGGTTGCCCTGCCGATCTTCGACCGAAGTCTTCGTCACGATGATTTCACGGGCCGCACCGGCAGCCTCGTCGACACCTGCAGACAGAGGTGTCAACTCGTAGCGTCCGGGAGGCAGGGGGCCCACCTCAGTGCGTGCCGTCCCCGCATCGCCCGCCACCGGCCTCATGCTCAGTCGTACGGGTCGGAATGAGGACTCAGAGTCGAGGGACCGGATTCCGAGAGTCGACGGCGGCACCCCCGGCCGTCCGCCCAGATCGAGTCGACGGGCCCGGATCTCGATGGTCTCGCCTTCGTGGTAGACATGACGTCGCCCCAGCATCATGACGCCCGTTTCTTCCGCACCCCGCGCAATCCAGATCAGCAAGTTCGCCATGACGTCGCCTAGCCCGTAGTCGGCCTCCTCGAGACCCTGGGGCGGCTTCCAGAAGAGCTGTTCCCAGAGATCGGGACTGCCGAGCCAGGCCGTACGACCATCGTCGAGGCGCCGCGCAACCAGCAAAGGCAGCGGGTCGGCTCCGGAGTTTTCGGCACGTGCCTCGAGAATGGTGTGGGCAACAGCATCCGGTTCGGCGCGGACGATCGAGGCCAGAGGCGGACGACGCTGCAATCCCCGCGCAAGGTCGGGCAGACCGGCCAGCAGGGGGTGACCCGCCTCAGCCGGCGCCACTCCGACCCGCCAACGTCCGGCGGGGGAACCCGCCACAGAGGCAACGGGGCGCAGGTCGTCCAAGGCACTTGGTCGGGACGATGTCTGGGGATCGGCGACGAAAAGCACGCCCAGCCCTCCCGCAACGGCTGCGACCAGAGGTTCAGGCTCGACCCAGGCTTCGGCCCCTGGATCGGCCAGCACCAAGCCGTCCCATATGCTCCAGCCCGCCAAACCTGCAGGTGTGAGCCAAGGGGTTCCGTCCTCGAAGGCAGGTCCGGTCGCCGTCGGTCCGACGACCACGAGGTCCACGCCGTCTTCGGCGTCCGCCGACACGGCCAAGAACCGTACGAACCAACCGGGATGCGACGTCAGCAGCAGGATGCTCCGGCGCCCCTCTCGAACCAGCACCGCCGCCGCGGCTTCATTGTTCGCGGTCATGGCTTCGCCGGGAACAGGCAGCACGCGGGCAGTCAAGAGTCTGAGCCCGGCGGCGTCCGGCACATCGATGATCTCACAGCGAACGCTGGCGTCTCCCGCACCGGGCTGGACGGTCCGGCGCCCTACTTCCCGCCCGTCGTTCTCCAGAACGACGGTTAATTCCGTCAGCGGACGATCTCCCCAGCCGCGCAGTTCCAGTTCGATTTCCACGACGATGTCGTCGCCGACCTGGACGATGTCGGGCGTGCGCGGTGCGAGCATCTGGACGTCCGGCGGTCCGACCGGGTCGCCGACACCGACCACGGCCAACGCTCCGTTGCGGGTCGACTGCACAGCGGACGTCGCGGTCTGATGTCCGTCGGCAACAAGAACCGTCAAACGCGCCTGCTCGGATCCGGCGCCGTCGCGAAGCAGTCCCGGCAAAGACGTGCCGACGGCCGCTGGCCGTACATCACGGTTGATCAACGTACCGACAGGCTCGATCCCGTTGCCGCGGAACACTTCCAGCACGGCATCCTCGTCGCGACCCGAGAGAACGGAGTCCACCGCGGCGACCAGGTCCAGAGCCACATCCCAGCGGCTTCGCCCCTCCCCCCCGTCGCCCATCTCCATACTGCGGGAATCCTCCAGCAGAACCCGCACGACGGCTGGTTCGGCGATGTTCCTCTCGAACACGAGAACCGGACCGAGAGCGGCGAGCAGCAGGCTGATGATGGCGAGGGAGCGCAGCAGAACGAAAACCCGGCGGAGAAGAGGCGTCACGGCTGGAGTCGTCAGACGATAGTGGCGACGGGTCCAGGGACCCGTCGCCACCATCAATACCACGAGCAGAAGCGTCCACAGCAGGGGCGCCGTCCACTCGATGCTCATCTAGCGGTTCCTGATCACCGCGTGGGCCGCCGCCAACCGCGCGATGGGCACGCGGAAGGGGGAACAGCTCACGTAGTCCAGACCGACGCGGTGGCAGAACTCCACCGAACTCGGGTCGCCGCCGTGCTCGCCGCAGATCCCCAGGTGGATCCCCGGATTGGCGGCGCGGCCCTTCTCGGCAGCCATGGCCACCAGCTGACCCACGCCGCTCTGGTCGAGCTGCTGGAACGGGTCGGACGGCAGAATGCCCTTGTTGACATACTCGGGCAGGAACACGCCGGCATCGTCGCGGCTGTAGCCGAAGGTCATCTGGGTCAGGTCGTTCGTGCCGAAGCTGAAGAAGTCAGCGTGAGCGGCGATCTTGTCGGCCATGAGCGCGGCACGGGGAATCTCGATCATCGTACCGACCAGGTAGTCGACTTCGGCGCCGACGTCCTTCTGGGCCTTCGTAGCGACGGCGATGGCCAGCTCACGCAGGACAGAGAGCTCGGGCACGGCGCCGACCAGCGGAATCATGATCTCGGGCTTCACGTCCACGCCTCTCGCCTTAACGGCAAGAGCGGCGCGGATGATGGCTTCGACCTGGATCTCGTAGATCTCCGGGTAGGTGATCCCCAGGCGGCAGCCGCGATGGCCGAGCATGGGGTTCATCTCGTGGAGGGCTTCGATGCGGTGGCCCAGCATCTCCACCGTAACGCCCAGCTCGCCGGCCAATTCGGCGATCTCCGCCTTCTGGTCGACCGTCGGCAGGAACTCGTGCAGGGGCGGATCCAGCAGGCGCACGGTGACGGGATAACCGTCCATGGCCGTGAAGATGCCTTCGAAATCGGCCTGCTGCAGGGGCAGGATCTTGGCCAGGGCCTTGCGGCGTCCGGCCTCGTCGGTGGCCAGGATCATCTCGCGCATCCGCTTGATGCGGTCTTCGCCGAAGAACATGTGTTCGGTGCGCGTCAGGCCGATGCCGGCGGCGCCGAAGCTGCGGGCCTGCTCCGCGTCGTGGGGCGTATCCGCGTTGGTGCGCACGCCCAGGGTGCGGGTCTCGTCGGCCCAGGTCATGATCCTCTTCAGGTTGGGATCGTCGAGGCTCGGAGCGATCAAGGGCACGAGCCCCTCGTTCACCGTGCCGAGGGTGCCGTCGATGGTGATCAGGTCGCCGGCGGTGAAGGTCTTGCCGCCGATCTCCATGGTGCCCTCGCGGTAGCTCACGATCAGGTCGCCGCAACCGGCGACGCAGGGCTTGCCCATGCCGCGGGCCACCACGGCCGCGTGGCTGGTCATGCCGCCGCGGGCGGTCAGAATGCCCTGGGCGGAGTTCATGCCGTCGATGTCCTCGGGACTGGTCTCGCGGCGCACGAGCACCACCTTGCGGCCTTCGGCGGCGGCGGCCACGGCGGCCTCGGCCGTGAACACGATCTCGCCCTGAGCGGCTCCCGGCGAGGCCGGCAGACCCTTGCCCAGCACCGTCACGGGAGCGGCGGGATCGATCTGGTCGTGGAGCAGCTGGTCGAGGTGCTCGGGGCCAACGGCCATCAGCGCCTGGTCCTTCGTCATCAGGCCCTCGGTCTCCATCTCCGCCGCGATCCGCACGGCCGCACGCCCCGTGCGCTTGCCGCCGCGGGTCTGCAGCATCCAGAGTCGGCCGTCCTGGATCGTGAATTCCACGTCCTGCATGTCGCGGTAGTGCTGTTCCAGCTTCTCGCGAATGGCGCACAGCGTGGCGTAGGCCACGGGCATGGCCTCTTCGAGGGTGGGCAGGTCGTGCACCGGGTTGCCCTCAGGCAGGCGGTCGCGGCCCATGTTGTTCAAGGACTGGGGCGTGCGGGTGCCTGCCACCACGTCTTCGCCCTGGGCGTCCACGAGGAATTCGCCGTAGAAGAAATTCTCGCCGCTGGAAGGGTCGCGGGTGAAGGCGACGCCGGTGGCCGAATTCTCGCCCATGTTCCCGAAAACCATCGTCTGCACGTTCACCGCCGTACCCATGTCGTGGGGCAGTCGGTTCAGGTTGCGGTAGGTGATCGCCCGCGGCACGTTCCAGCTCTTGAACACGGCTTCGATGCCGCCCCAGAGCTGCTCCATGGGATCGCTGGGGAACTCACGGCCTGCGTGTTCGCGGACGAGTCCCTTGAAGGTCTCGATGAGATCCTTGAGATCCTGCACGCCGAGCTCCGTATCGAGCTTCACGCCACACTTGGTCTTGATGGCGTCGATGGCGTCTTCGAAGTGTTCGCCGTGCACGCCCATCACCACGTCGCCGTACATCTGGATCAGACGGCGGTAGCTGTCATAAGCAAAACGCTCGTTGCCGCTCTTGGCGATCAGACCCTTCACCGACTCATCGTTCAGACCGATGTTGAGCACGGTATCCATCATGCCGGGCATCGAGACCTTGGCCCCGCTGCGGCATGAGAACAACATGGGGTCGGCGGGATCGGCGTACTTCTTGCCCATCACCTTTTCGACGTGGGCGATGGCCTCGGCAACTTCGTTGCGCAGCTGGTCGCCGATCACGGGGCTCTTCAGGTAGTCGATGCAGCTGGCCGTGCCGATGGTGAAACCGGGGGGCACCGGAATCCCGATGCGGTCCATCTCGGCCAGGTTGGCTCCCTTGCCGCCGAGCAGCTCCCTCTGGTCACCCTTGCCTTCGGCTTCATTGTTTCCGAAGAAATAGACGAGTTTGTCGGCCATCACGAATCCTCCAGTTTTCAGCTTGCTGCGCATTGGTTCCACTTTTCACACAAAAGCATGGCCCGGTTGGTTACCGGGCCAAGCCTGATCTACGTGTCAGCGCCCCCATGGGGAGCGTTCGGCATCGTGAGGTCTGGCTACCTGATGATCACCAGTTTGCCAAAGTAGTCATCTCGGGCCGGCATTTCCACCTTGTAGATGTAAACGCCGGAAGCGAGATCGTCGGGGGTGAGCCAGGAGATGTTGTGGCCTTCTTGATCATCGAGTTCGGCCACCAGATCGCCGTTCACCGTGAACACATGCACACGGCTTGACGGCGGTAGATTCCTGAAATGCACCTCGCGGCCTGCGAGGGACTGGTTCAGACCCGCACTGGTATTGCGCAGGGGGTTGGGAACAGCGTAGACCTCGTCGCCGCCACCCTCCGCCGCCGCATCCAGATTCACCCGGAACGACACGAGGTTACCCTCACCGGGGAAGATCGTGAAAGGATCGTCGGGGAAACGTGCGGAAAACAGCTGATCGGCCGACAAAGACGCAGGCGACGAGTTCGCCGTGTTGCCGTAGTCGAACGTCGTCACTGCGTAGGAGTAGACGAAACCGTCATAGATGTTGTCGTCGAAGAAGCCGACCGTCCCATCCTGCGTGAAGTCGAAACAGGCGGCGCGCTTGTCGGCATAACAACGCGGCGTGATGTTGTAACTGCTCGCACCGCAGTAGCCATCGATGCAGGATTCCGGGTTGTTCTTATCGAAAAGCCCGATCAGCTCCAGGATAGGTCGACCCTGGGAGTCCACATCCCCCACTTCGCCTCGCCAGACGGCATAGCCCTGGAAGTCCTGCAAGATGAGGGAAAACTCCCGTGCAGGAGTAATGGAGCCCTCGCTGAAGGAAATCGACATGCCGAAATCGAGATCCCTGTAGACGGCGTCGGTCAGATTGCGCTTGATCGTCTTGGAAAGCTCGATCGCGTGTCCCGGAGTGTAAATGCCTCCTCCGTACGTGGACAGAAGCACATCGAACGAAGAACCGTCTCCGACCAGAAGCTTGCTGAAGGTCGCGATTCCCCCCTGAAGACCTGCAGGCATCTCCCAAACGATGCCGTCGGACGATGTGATCATACCCATCCGATCCAGGGCGGCCACAAAACGCCCGTTGGCGGAATCCCAAATCATCCCACGCACGCGGAAGCCGCTGTCGATGCTGTTGGGATCGCCGTCGATGTTGAAGTACTCGGCCTGATCCCAGTCGGTGCCGTTGTCTTCGGTGCGGAAGATGCCTTGATTGGCCGTACCGACGACCAGCACGTTTCCATCGTTCTGATCGATGCTCAGGGAGGTGGCGTTGACTTGAACGGCGCCGGGCGCGAGCAGCTCCGTCCAACGCCAGGACCAGGAACTTCCGTAGTCGACAGACTCGTAGATGCCGAAGCTGGACACGGCGGCGATGATGCGGCCTGCCCCGTCGTTGTACATGGCGTTGATCGTCGGCGGCACGCTGCTGCTGCTGGTCGGAAACACTTCGGGAACGACGAAGGAGTCGAGGTTGATGAAGGTCGAGGCGTCGTCGGAGGAAAGGAACAGTCCCAGATCGGCGATGGCCACGAAGAGTTCGTCGGATGTGGTCCAGTTGATGGCCGTGACTTTGCGGCGCATCCAATTGCCGTCGGCTGCGAACGCGTCGCGGATCTGTTCGAAGGTCGCCCCGCCGTCGCGGGTGATATAGATGCCCCTGTTGGTCGTCCCGACCACGAACGTCGCGTCATCGGCGGGTGAGAAGGCAATGGTCGAGATGGCTGATATCTCCGCCGCCTCATTGGGGAAAATCGTTTCGGCGAGGCGCTCCCAACTCTGTCCCTCGCCTGCTCTGTACCAAAGACCCCGCCCGATGCGTCCGGTCAGGTGCGTCGCATAGCGCCCCACGACACGGGGTGAGCTGGCGAAACCGACCATGTCGGTCTGGGTCATGTATTGGGGCAGACCGTTGTTGATCTGAACCCACTGCCCCGTCGTGCTGTCCAGACCGAGCAATCCGCCGTTGTTGCTGAGGTTGATCTCACCGGCGATCCGACCGGTGAACTGTTGATTCGCATTGCTCCAGGTCAACAGAATGGAGTTGGCGTCGGGGCTTCCCACCACGCCCCCCGTCGATGTCGAGAACCTCAATTGACGGTCGATCCGATCGGCATAGGCACCATCGAGGGAGACCGTGGTTCCCAGCCCCAGCGTGTCGATCGGAACGCCGCAGGTCGTCAATTCGTCGTCGAGATCGGTCCAGCGGACGACAGCACCGAAACGGGTGCCCCCGGACAAGGTGACACGCAAGCCGTCACGATCTGGAGAGATCAGATTCAAGGAATTCATGGCGCACGTTTCATCCGAAGTCTGTCCGGTCACCGGCAAGGCGCCGAACAGAACTGCACCGACGAGGGTCAGGACCGCAAGGGACCTCAGTTCGCGTGCGATCGTCATCTTGCGGACCAGGTGCGGCGGAATGTGGTTCACGTTCGCCTACCTTTCTAAGGTGCAGACTTGGCCGCACCGGCTGGACCGGTCAAAACCGGCCGGAATCTCCATGTCGTTACTCGAAGACGACGCCGAACCTGTCCTGCAGGGTCCAACGGAGCGCCTTGGTCATTTCGGTGGGATTGAATCGATATGGATCGAATCCCCACAGCATGTCAGGCCGTCCGCCTGGCTTGGTTTCGGCGGTTTTGAAGCTCATGACGCCGATGGGCACACCGTCGGTGCGCACTCGGTTAGTGTTGGGGTCGATGCCCCAAGTGCCGCAGGGAATCGTGACATCCAGATCTCCAGGATAATCCGTATCGCCCGAGGCAAGATGCGTATCCAAGACCCAGTCGTAGCGTGTATAAGCACGCCAAACAGGTACTACCGCAGGTGAACCGTCAGGCAATTGCTGGGGAGCCCAGTTTGTCGTTCGCGCAGTCACGTTCACGTCGTAGAACTCATCGTTGCCACCAAATGCGTAGTTGTCGGTAATGTCTCTGGTTTCTGCCCAGTCAATCTGGCTCCAGGTGAACATCGTATCGGCAAAAGCTCCATTCTGTACATACTGGCTCTTGAACTGCGGATCGAGGATCACAGCCTTGGTGCCACCACACCGACGAAAGAAATGATAACCCCCGTCTCCGCAGATTGTAGGTCCAATATAGAACTTGGGCGGAATCATAACACTGGACAAGCTCAGGCCCATGGCACGGTAGGGAAACTGTTCGCGTCCGCGGACAACGAGTCGGTCATCCTCATCCAGCCGTACACCGAAGCTCAGGGCGTACGATGCATTGCCGCAGGTTGTGTTGCCTTCATCGGTGTCATAAATGATTGGTGAGAGCCAGATGCGCTGCCCGGGTCTGTCCGGGTGGAAATTCATCATGGCGCCAGAGCCAGTCATGAAAAGGTTGCCCACGTTGGTCATGTAGGTTTCAAGCCAGACAAAGATGTTAGGCTGTGCCCCAGAGGGCACGAACTTGGTCTGGATAAACGAGTTGACATTAAGAGCGGTAGTCCAAAGCAACAACTTGTAGTTCACAACATCGCGGTAGGACCAGGTCTGGTCGTTGACCGTGTCGATTTCGTCGACGTCGTCGGCCCAGCCCTCGACCACGTCGAGGACGCCGGACCAGAAGGCGTCGCGGAAACGGTCTTCGGAACGAGCGATGCCGTTGGCGTCGGGCCAGGCGTTGCTGCCGTGATCCGGCACATCGTCGATCAGCAGCAAGGGCAGCTGATCGGCGGGAGCCGGCACGGGCACCACGGTCAACACGTAACGGACACGGGTGAACTGACCGGAGTTGTCACGGACCTCGACGGTCAGCGTGTGGATGCCGGAGTCGAAGGTCTTCAGCGGCGATTCCTTGTGCGAATCCGAATCGCCCCACTGGATCTCCCAGCCCGGGTCGTCGTCGTTGTTGACGTCCTGGACGTCCCAGCCGTAGCGATAGGCGTCGACAAGACCGCCGTACTCGTCGGCATTGGCGAACCAGCGGAACTCCAGCGGCTGGTTCTGAGCAATGTCGACGCGAATGTCCCGCTCGATACCGGTGACGTTGAGCGTCTCGCCCAGGAAGGTCTCCCGAATCGTCAACGCCGGCGTCTTCGACGCGTCGATGCGGAAGTTGTGGACGGTTCTGGCATAGCTCAGGTCCAGACTCACGGCGCCTGCCGTGTCCCTGGCCTGCAGAGCGAAGAGATAGTAGCGTTCCGGATCGCCTTGAGCCACCGGCTGACGTTCGAACACCTGACGCCGGTCGACTTCTTCGGCGGCGTAGGCGATCCAGTCGCTCCAGCCAGGTTCGGAGAAGGAGATCAGTTCGTCCCTGTTCTGGTCGAAAATGTAGCGGGAGTTGACCTCGAGGGGCACCCCGCCTGGATTGGCAAGAAGAGCACGCTTGAGAAGGTAGCGCACCTTTGTGGGCTGGGCTGACTCGAAGTCGGGATCGCCGCCGGACCAGCCGAGGATGAAGGTGGGCGGAACGCCCTTGGCCTCACGGTAGTTGCTGGTCAGCGCGGACGGTGTCGACAGCCGGATCGTCGGTGCGAGGGTCGTGGCCGTAAAGGTGATCATCGCGGGTGAGGGATCCACGCCATTCTGGTCGTCCACCGAGCGGATGAACAGTGTGTGGGGCTGGAAGAAGCGCTGCAGCTCCTCGGGCAGGATCGTGTCGCCGCTGAATCCGGACGAGTCGGCGGTCACGATGAAGGTCGTGTCCGTGGCCGTGGTGAAGTACCAGGGATTGATGGTGTCGCCCGTGGCCGGATCCACCGTCAGGGTGTCCATGATGCTGATGCCGTCTACTCCATTGGACGTCATCTTCCACTGGTAGCCGCGGACGCTGCCGTCGGGATCGCTGCCGGTCCAGAAGAAGTCGACGACGATGTCGGTCTGGTCCAGCACGGGAGGTGCGCCGGTCAATCGGGTGTCGGGCAAGGCATTCAGCACCGCCACACCGCCGATGTCGGTCGACGGCGAGCACCCGTACATCACTGCGAGAAACGCCGCGGGAACGAGGGCCAGGATCACGGCCGCCAGTTTGGTCATCCTCTGCAAGGTCTACCTCCCAGCCATCACATCGCACATATCGTGATCACTGCACGCCGGCCTAGGGCAGCGGCGGGAAAATGTTTCCGTCGTTGGCCACCATCTTCAGCACGAACTGGCGCTGGAACGGTGCACTTTCGAAGGTGAAGAACTGGTATTCCAGCCCGTCCACCATGTTCTCATAGTCTTCTTCGCAGCTCTCGCCGTGCTCCAGAGGCGCCCGCACGCCGTCGTAGTAGATATAGGAGCAGCGCTCGGGTCGCAGGTCCGGCTTGGAACCGTCACGGGCGACGACCGTGGCCGTCGAGAGGCCGAACTGGCCGGTCACCAGATCGATGGCATAGGCCAGCTGGCTGGCGCTCCACTGCGGGTTCTGGGCCCCCAAGAGGGTCTGGAACAGCTCCGCACCGTTGCTCACGAAGATCAAGGGAACATAGACACGCACCGGCAACCGCCAGACGCCGTTGGCGTCGTAACTGTCTGCGAAGTTGTCAGCGAAGGAATAGCTCACCTGAATGAGGTTGTCCACTCCCGTACCGTCGGCGATGACGTTGGAAATCGAATCACGGTGCGAGACGATCTCGTAACGGCACGACATCATACGATCGGCGGGATTGCCGAAGATCTGGCCGCCGGGAGCTGTCCGTGGCAGGAACCGTCTGTCTTCGACATGATCCTGGGCGTAGATGAGGACCTCGTAATCGAAGGAGAAAGCCGAGATCGCCACATTGTTGTATCCACCCGTGATCGGAGTCTGGTCGATCAGGATGGAATTCGCCGAGGGGTTGACCCACATCGTGTGCAGGCCGGGATTCTGTGTCATGCGTGTCCATGATGGGTGGGTGCCGGACACATCACCGGTGAGCGCCACGTAGAACGTGTCGATGTCCGCCGAACAGCTCGCCGCAGGGTAGCCCGACGCCGTCCCGGGCAGCACGAACTCTACACACTCCACTTCGGGAGGACGGTTGCCCGAGAACGGGAAAACCTCCGCCGTACCGTCGCGGCGCTCGTGTTCGTCCACGGCGCGCATGGAGAATTCATAGAGGAAGGGTCCCACCAGCACGCTCATCGTGTCGGCGCTGGCGCCGACAGCGGGGTCGTCCCACACGCTGCGCACTGCGTCGCTGAACTGGGTTTCGAAGCGGAAGAACGAATCGCCGCCGCGGAAGCGGCCCCAGGCTTCAAACTTGGTCTGGAAGGCGACATTGTAGTCCACGGCCGGAGTCAGGCCGAGGTCTTCCAACGGAGTGTCGTCGCTGTCGTCCCAGCCCACGGCCTTGAACACCGCCACCGAACGGTGCGGGATCGTATCGTTGGGTGCAAAAGAGGCCGAACTGATCGTTCCGTCGGGACTGTAGACCCGGTAGAACGGATACACGGCCGTGTCGTCACCGTAGAAGGGATCGTTGACGATGGTGACGGGATCGATGCCGCCGGGGCCGTCGAAGTCCTTGGGTAGGCCGAGGATCATCGTGTCGGGATCATAGTTCACGACGAAGCTGAGTTCCTGATCCTCCCCCGGCACTTCCACACCGGCGACGTCGACGGAGTTGACCAGGAGCAGGTGAACGCCCTGAAAAAGGAGCCTGTTGTAAACATCGGCGCCGCCCGGCGCGTTGGTGAAGTCGAGTCCCACGACCTCGCCGAAGTAGCTGACATTGCGGTTCTCGAGAATACTGAACCTTTGGGGGAACCAGCAGTCCTCGTTCACCTCGTCGCAGTCGACGTCGAGGGGCAACCTGAACTTGTAGCCGAACAGGCCGTCGAGCGGCGGCACGGTATCGCGCTCGGCCAGTTGGACCGAACTGAACGATTGGATGTTCTGTGTGAAGCCGCTCCAGGAGATGGTCAGGGGCTCGGCGAAGCCGACGGTATCGTAGTTCGCCATCCGGTTGGCCGACACCTGATCGTCGCTGTTATAAAAACTGATCTCCGGCACTCCCAGCGCGTTGCTCAAAAAATACAGGCGGGCCGGCGTGCGGTCGTAGTCGCCGCGGTCGTCGATGGCGGCGATGTGGAAGGTCATGTCCCTGGTCCTCGCGGACCCTTCATTGATCCTGAAGTCGATCACCGTGTCGGTGTTCGCGGTCCAGTGGGCGATGTCGAGGGTCGTGATGTTCACCGCAGGGTTGAACCGCTGATCTTCTTCGTCGTCGTCGGTTTCGTCATCCTGCACCGTGCTGTCGGTCAGCGCCCACACGAAACGCACCACACGCCCGTCCACATCGGTACCGTGCCAGAACAGATGGAAGTGGAACTGGCCGCCTCCGTCCTCGGTGGGGGCACCGGTCAGATAGGTTTCAGGGGGGTGGTTGACGATGACCGTTTCCGGTTCGAAGGCACGGCAGCCGAACAACGAGGCCAGCGCCAGGACCATGACCAGGACATAGAGAAGAGCGAGTCGTTGATGGAGCCGCATGTGGGACTTCGCCTTTCGTACAAACCGCTCGAAGCAGGTCGCTTGTGCTTGCGACATTTGCCGGGCGCATTCTGGACGCATTCTGGACAGATCACGGGGCCGGCCCCCGTCGCTCCGCCGCACGGTCGACGCTCACGGGAGCGTGGGGACTTTCCCGTATGTAGACTGGAAATGCTGCTGGTCAAATATAGGGAGCGGCGTTCGGCAGTGTCAACCTCGACTTGCCCCCTGCAGGGTCGACAACAGCCGAAATATCAAGCAGATTGCCGCCGCGCCACTTGATCCGCCCCATGCACCCGAAGCCGTCGGGCATAAAAAAAGGGGGAGCAGCCGAAGCTGCTCCCCCAATGGATCCGCGAAGGTTACTTCACGAGAGCCATCTTGTTCACCACGGTGCTGTTGCCCGCGCGAACCTCGTAGAAGTAGACACCGGAAGCAACCGCGTCGCCGCGATCGCTGGTGCCGTTCCACGTGGTCGAGTAGGAACCAGCGTCGTAGTTCTCGTTGACCAGAGTCCGAACCTTCTCGCCCCGGACGTTGTAGATCGTGATCGCGACGTCGCCGGAGCGAGGCACGCTGAACTTGATCTCAGTCGTCGGGTTGAACGGGTTCGGGAAGTTCTTGGCGGTCAGAACGCCAGGAACCTGCGCTGCGGTCGGAGCACCGAGGAGATGACCGAAATCGAGGAGGATTTCAGCCAAAGCATCGGTACGGGCAGCCGTAATGGCAGCAGCCGTGTCGGGCACGAAGCCCTGGGGCGTGTACCAGTACATGAGGTCCACAGGGAAGTAGACCACGTTGGAGCCCGCGTTGAAGTTCTGCACACCAGCCGCAAGCGTCGGGTAGGCGCCAACGGCGTCCCACTCGGCGATCCGGACTGCGGAGCCAGCAGCTTCGACGGCGTCGAAGGTGTTGAGCGCCGGGCAGCTACCGTAAGCGATCATGTCGGTGTTGTAGTTCGCATGTCCGCCATTGGCGACCATCACGGGAGCCGTCTGGCCACCGATCAGACCACTGACGTTGTGCTGAAGGTAGTTCACCGACAACCAGGTCGAAACGAAGTTCGAACCGGCGGTGCCCTGGTTGGTCATGAGGTCGAACACAATGTTGTCGCCCGTGGCCAGCAGGTTCTTCCCAGGCAACCAGGTGTCAAGCAGGGACAGGTCGTCGGACTTGTCACTGTTGATGTCATTCTGGTTCAGGGAGTAGCTGCTCAGGTTACCGAAGGTGTAGAGCATCGTATCGTAGTACTGGATCTGAATGCTTGTCGCACGCGAACCCAGACCATTGGACACACCCGAGGAAGGAGCGTTGACATAGTAAGTGTCAAAGTCCTGGCCCTCGGTGAAGCCCAGCTCCATCAATGAACGGATCCACTCGTTCTCGCCGCCACGGCCACCGAAGTCGTTGTAGAACAACATATCCGGTTGGTCGCCAGGAACGGCGGAGAACATCGTGGGCAGACCGTGCACAATGTTGCTGCTCGGCCAGTCGAAGTTAACGTAGCCCGGGTCGCCCGGGTACACACCGTAGCCGGACAGGTCGCCGGGGAGGGTCGTGGTCCCGATGTTGCCTAACTGGTTATCCTGGGCCTTGATGTAATAGTGAATCACATCGCCCGGGAAGAAGAAGCCAGCATCCGGAAGGTCGAAACCGTAACGATCCGGAACAACAACTCCGGTGGTCGTGAACACGGTATCACCAAGCACAGGATTAGCAGCAACAGCCGTACGTTCGGCAGGACCGAACAACGGGTTTGCTTTCATGACCCAGTGCAGCTCTGGCCGGCTGTTCAAAACAGCACCAGGACGAACGGCCGTGACATTGTAGGTGATCGAGTCACCAGGTTGGATCGCGGCGTAAGTGTCGCCGAGAATGTCGTTGGCCATGTCGAACCGGATGGAGTTATTGGCCAGGACGGCATAGTCGATCACGCCGATGTCCGGGAAGTTGTCCTGGGCCATCTCCAGCTCACGCGTGGTGATGGCAGGACCATCGATCTGGAAGATCGAGAACGCGATGTTATCGAAGTACGGAGCAGGAGTACCGTCGGTCCCACTCAGACCCCAGATCCAACCCAGCTCGTAGATACCGAGAGCCAGCTGAACCTTGGTCGGAGTGTTCTCGATCAGGTCGTTCACGCCCTGCGTGACACGGCCATAGGTACCGTTGTTGCTGTAGTACACGAAGTTACGGTCGTTCCAGCCGGACCACGTGACGCCGTCAGACGTCGAACGCACGTGCCAGACATAGAACATACCGTTGCCGATCGGCAGATGGGGGTACACGCCGAACACGAAGTTCGCACCAGCGTGAGTGCCGCCCAGGGGGTTGCCGAGTTCGTCGGACCAATCCAACTCGGGAGACCAAACCTCGTTCTGGGCATGGAGGGTCGGCCCACCGCAACCACCGGTCAGGTTATGGGTGTACGATCCCGGACCGTAGGTCCACGAAGTACCCAGAGTACCACCGGTGCAGGGCACGACAACGCCGTCATCGACGAAGGCGACCTGGGGGGTCTGGTTCAGGGTACAGGGATCGATCGATTGCAACTGCGGCCACACCTTGGCGAAATCGCCAACGGCAACCGGGAAGGCAATCTGCCAGTTGGAGGTGATCATGCCCGACTCGAAATCATCAAGCGTCGAAGGCAGCCCGTTGGTGCCACTGACGGCGATGTCGTCGATCTGGGAATGACCGGAAGTCGGCCACAGGCAGTCACTGTCGGACCAACCACCATCGGAGGTGGCACGGAAGCGCAGGTGCACTTCGTTAGCGCCAGGACCGACCAGGTCAGCAGCCGCAACAGTGAACACCACGTTAGCGACTACGGGAGTCCAGACACCGGCAACCTTGGTGCTGCCGTTGTAGGTACCGACAGTTGTGAAACCGCCAGCACTTTCGTGTGTCAGGTACAGGTAGTCGTAGCCGGGCTCGTTGTCGTAGTTAGCCGTGAAGGCCACCGTGACGTTGGTCGCGATACCGTTGTCGAGAACGGTGCCGGTCCAGTCCAGGTATTCTTCGTAGCTGTTGCCGTAACCCTCAATCGGATCGCCAGCGCCACAGGATGCGAACACTTCGCCGCACCAGATCGCGTTGGTACCGGTCGGGCTGTTGAACATCGAAATGTTCCACAGCTCGAGGGTCTTGGCTGTCAGGTCAACGCCAAACCAGCCTTCATCATCGGGCAGGGTCGGGTTGATGTCATTCTGAAATTCACCGGTACCGTTTCCGCCACCAAGCAGGTAAACAGTATCGGCCTTGGCGCTGGCGATGCCATTGCTGGTCAGGACGTTATTTTCATAACTACTGTCAGCAACGTGGTACCCCTGGATCCGGTTCACACCGGAAGCCATAGCGGTACCCGCAACGAGAATCAGAGCCAAGCAAACGAGAGTGAGTTTCCTCATACTTTCCCCCCATCGCTGAACGTGTCATCAGATGGTGCAGGTGAAAGTTAATTTCCCGCCGCCCGCGAGTGCGCGCAACGAGACACCAACAGAGCAGGCAGATCGCTTTCACGACCGATCACGATGAATGACGGTTCCCGGAGGATCCGTCTTCCACTATGAGCGGCGCAGGGTGACTCGCAATTACAAGCAAGAGTGTCAAGTTAATTAAGGACTTACTTGTGAGTGGAATCGGGCGCAACGTCACACAGTGGAAAGCTTCTGCCCTTGAGTCGCACGGATGAGAGTACCCGAAACCCACAGCCGAGTCAATAGTATATGTCAAAAAAATCCGGACCCCTGGAGAGGGTCCGGATCTGGCCACAACAGGACAACGTCATAAAAAACTCACGAAGATGACAAATTCTCAACAGGGGCCACCACAGAGATATCGGCATAGCTAGCAAACAGTCCCTGGATTTCCCCTAGGAATACCTTCCGCAAATCCCTGAGCTCATCATCCTCCACGTTGACCCTGACCGAATCAAAAAAACCATCGATCAAAGGGCCCAGTCCGGAAAGAATCCTGAAAACAACGGAATAATCACCCTGTTCTTCGGCTCGAGCCAGGTTCGGGGCAGCCTTGGAGACCGCGGACAGCAGAGCTTGCTCTGCCGGTTCCGGCAGCTCACTCAGGTCTTGGCCGTCAGGCCCACGACCACCCGCCAGCCAACGATCCCTGCAGGAGGGAAGGCCTTCGCTGGCGAGCAGGTCGCCCTCGAGGATGTTCTGACAGCGTTTGACGCCCCGGGCCAGTTTCAGGAAATCCTCCTCAGTGCGGAAACCTTCGAGGGCTTCGGCCCATGCCGCGGCGTCCACAGGGTCGCCGCCGTGGACCGGCAGCGTCGCACGGACAACCTCAGGCGCCAGACCCTTCGCCACGAGCAGGCCGTCGAGGCGTGTGGTCACGAAGTCCAGCAGTTCACGTCGCGCAGCCCCCAAAGCGTCCTTGTCAGTACGATCAGCGAACCCGCCGAGAGCCTGTTCCAGCATGGTGCCCATCTCGACCCTCGCTTGCAGATTCTCGATGATCCGCAGAACCGACAGGGTGTGACGGCGCAGGGCGTATGGGTCCTTGGCGCCGGTCGGGACGAATCCGGCGAGCCAGCAGCCGGCCATGGTGTCGAGACGGTCCGCCACCGACAGCACGGCGCTCGCCCGATCGGCCGGCAGATCATCCGCCGCCGAGCGGGGACGGTGATACTCTTCGAGGATCATGCAGACTGCTGGGCTCTCCCCGGCCCGGGCCGCATACCTCGCTGCGATCACGCCCTCGAGCTTCGTGAACTCCTTGCCGTCCTTGATCATCTCGGTGACCATGTCGAACTTCGCGATGGACGCCGCCCGCTTCAGCGCGGCAGGATAATCGCCTTCGCCGAATCCGTGCTCCCAGAGCCACGGAGCCAATGCGGCCACCCGCCCCAGCTTGTCCTTGACCGAGCCGTAGCCTTCCAGCCACGTCACCTGGGCCAGATCCGAGGTATGCTCGTCGGGAGATTTCTTCTGATCGAATTCCCAGTAAAACAGGGCGTCGCTCAAGCGGGCCCGCAGGACGCGCTCATTGCCCCTGCGCACATTGTCCAACGCGTGACCGTCGCCGTCACGGCAGGCCAGGAAGCTGGGCTTCAGGCCACCCTCCGCAGATCCTACGGCGAAATACCGCTGATGGGCCTTGAGGGCCGTCACGATGACCTCGGCGGGGAGCTCGAAGAACGACTCGTCATAACTGCCGAGGAACGGTGTGGGGTGCTCACAAAGGTCCACCACCTCGTCCAGCAGCTCCTCGTCCTCACGCCAGAACGAGCCTGGGGCGCCGGCCAGGATTTCAGTGATCCCGGCGACGATCATGGACCGACGCTCGACCTGGTCGACGATCACACCATGGGCGCGGAGCACGTCCGCATACACGCCCGGCTCCGCTACGTCCACCTCAACGCTGTCCGCGAGGGTGCGATGCCCCCGTGTGGCTCTCCCGGAGATCACGCCTGCGAATTCCATGGGCACGATATCCTCCCCCAGCAGTGCGACGAGCCACTGCACGGGGCGGGCGTATTCAAGATCGCTGGTCCCCCAGCGCATCGTCTTGGGAAACGGCACAGCAAGCAGCAGCAAAGGCAACTCCTCGCCCAGAATGTCCTCGGCGGAGCGCCCCGCTATCGAGATCCGGGCGCCGATGAACCTGCCGCCCTTTTCATCGGCGACTTCATAGGCGTTGGCCAGGTCGACACCGTTCTTGCGGGCGAAGCCTTCGGCCGCCTTGGTGGGCCGGCCTTCGGTGTCGTAGGCCACCTGCAGAGGCGGCCCCTTGATTTCGATTTCACGGTCGTCCTGGCGTGTCTGAAGTCTATCGATCATCACAGCCAGACGTCTGGGGGTGGCCATCACGCGGACCCCGTCGTGAGTGAGACCGGCCTCGGCCAACAGCTTGATGACGCCCCGGCTCACGTGTTCCCGTTCGATGGGCAGAAAACGGGCCGGCAATTCGTCGGTCCCGACTTCGCAGAGGAAGGATCGTTTCGTCTCAGCCATGGTTGGTGTCCTCCCGGCCCAACAAGGGGAATCCCAAGGCCTCCCGCGAAGCCAGATAGCCCTGGGCCACGGCCCGCGCCAGGGCGCGGACCCTCTTGATGTAGCCCGTCCGCTCTGTGACGGAGATCGCCCCACGCGCCTCGAGCACGTTGAAGAGGTGGCTGCACTTGATGACGGCGTCGTAGGCCGGGTACACCAGCTCCGCGTCGATGAGGGTTCGGGCCTCCCGCTCCTTCTCATCGAAGTTGCGGCGATAAGTCTCGACGTCGGCGTGTTCGAAGTTGAAGGCGGAGAATTCCCGCTCGAACTGCCCCATCACGTCTCCCCAGGTCAGTCCGCCGCCCCACTGCAGATCCTTCACATGCTCGACGCCCTGGGTGTACATGGCCAGCCGCAGCAGGCCGTAGGTCAGCTCCACCGACACGGGATTCAGCTTGAAGCCCCCCACCTGCTGGAAGTAGGTGAACTGGGAGATCTCCATGCCGTCGATCCACACCTCCCAGCCCAGGCCGCTGGCGCCGAGGGTGGGCGACTCCCAGTCGTCCTCCACGAAGCGGATGTCATGCTCGCGGGGCTCGATACCGATGGCCCGCAGGGAATCCAGATAGAGCTGTTGCGAGTCGCCCGGGTTGGGTTTGAGGATCACCTGGTACTGCAGGAACTGCTGCACCCGGTTGGGATTCTCACCGTAGCGGCCGTCCTTGGGCCGTCGGCTCGGCTCCACGTAGGCCACCTTCCAGGGCTCCGGTCCCAGGCTCCGCAAAAACGTATTGGGATTGAACGTCCCCGCCCCCACTTCCGAGTTGTAGGGCTGGACGATCACGCAGCCCTGGTCGCTCCAGAACTGCTGCAGCCTGGCGATCATCTCCTGATAGACCATCATCGCGCTTCACTCTCCCGGGCCGCTGCCCGTGGGTCGTCGGTCCGGCGTTTCCGCAGCAGGTCGAGGGCTGCGGGGAGCCGATACATGGGAACATGGTAGGTCATGAACCGGTGCAGGAGGATTCCGATCTCCCTGCGGCGGAGCCGATCCCCGTCAATGTCGGGGTCGGCGTCGAAGGTGTCGGCAGCCAGCCTGCGCAGGGCCGCGAGGGAGTCTCGATCGAGTGGACGTCCCGCCGCGCCGGCACCCGTCGCGACACAGCGGCGGCAAATCAAGCCGCCGCTGGCGGCGCAGAACCGCAGACCGCGATCGTCGACCGCGTCTGGTTCGCCACATTGGGCGCAGAATTCCAGTTCGGGCGTCATGCCGTGCAGATTCAGCAGACCCATCTCGAAGGCGTAGAACTGCGAGGCGCCGCTCCCGGAAGCCGATGACGATAACACCCGCCGGAAGCGGCGGCAAAGGTCGAAGAGCCCCAGATCGCGCTCGTCGCCGGGGCGGCAACGGTCCACGATGTCCACCGCGGCCAACAGGTATGCCGTGCGTTCCAAATCGAGGGGCTGATCTGCGGCGTCTTCGAGAATCTGACCGCCCTTGAGATACTGCAGTTCCCGGTCCGGACGCAGGCTGAACTCCACGTCCACGAGACGGCCGGGACGGACCAATGGCCTGAGCACCGACCGTTCGCCGCGCGCTCCTTTGGCGATGACCTTCACATAGCCATGGTCTGCGGTCAGTAACGACGCCAGAACACTCGTCTCGCCCGTCGGCCAGGTCCGCAGCACGATGGCGTGGGAAGCGGCCGTCGGACGTGGCAACACGCCCATGTCAGACCGCCCCGCCCTTCAACATCAGCGTCGCCATACCCAGGTAGATCACAATGGCCATCACGTCGTTGGACGTGGTGATGAAGGGCCCGGTCGCCAAGGCCGGATCCACTCCGAGTCTGTGCAGCAGCAGGGGAACCGCGGTGCCGACCATGGCCGCGAAGATGATCACCGTGAGCATCGAGACCATCAGCACTAAGGCCAGGCCCTCGTTCCCCACCACCAGACGAGCCACGACATAGAGACACAGCGCAATCAGACCACCGGTCATCACCGACGTCGCCAGTTCTCGGATGAGGTACTTGCTCAGGTTGTAGACGTCGACCTCGCCGGTGGCGAGTCCTCGCACGACCACCGAGGACGTCTGGATCCCCGTGTTGCCCCCCATGGCCATGATCGCCGGAATGAAGAACGACAGGGCCACGACCTTGGCCAGCGCGTCTTCGAAGTGGGACATCAAAAACACGCACCCGATCTGCCCCACCAGAGCCGCCAGCAGCCAGGGCATGCGGGCGCGGGCCACTTTCAACGGCGAGGTCTCGCCCAGGTCTTCCCGGGTGCCGGCGAAGTGCCCGAAGTCCTCGGTGGCTTCCTCCTCCATGACGTCGAGCACGTCGTCGGCGTGGATCACGCCGCGCAGCTGGCCGTCGGCGTCGACCACCGGCAGGGTCAGCAGGTCGTGCGCCATCACGAACTGGGCCACCTGTTCCTGGTCGAGGTCCACCTCCACGTGGTGGGGGTCTCCCTCCATGACCTTGATCACTGGCGTCGACCAGGGCTGCATGAGCATTTCGACCAGAGGGATGCGGCCCACGAGTTGTCCGTCCTCGTCGGTCACATAGATGAAGTGCAACGCCTCGCGGTCGTCCTCGTCCATGGCGCGCACGGCCTTGACGACGTCGAGGCAGATGGCGGTTTTATCGACCGTGATGAACTCCTTGGCCATCAGGCCGCCCGCAGTGTCGGGGTCGTACTGCAGGAGTTCGGTCACTTCGTCGCGCTCTTCGGGCTCCATGGCCGCAAGGACTTCGCGGGCCTGATCCGCATGCATTTCGCCCACGACGTCGGCCGCTTCATCCGAGGGCATCTCTTCGATGAGGTCGGCGACGGCGTCGATGCTGAGCAATTCCATCAGCACGCCGACGCTGCGCTTGTCGATTTCGACGAGCACGTCCGAGGCGAGGTCGAGGGGCAGCAGCTGGATCACGCGGGCGGTGTCGCCAAAGCTCAGAGGACGGACGATCTCCGAGAGGTCGCCGGGGGCGAGATCGCGGGCCACGGCGGCCAGCTCTTCGTCCCTCCCCTCGTCGAGCAGGGTTTCGAACAACACGGCGTGTTCGTGCCACTGTCTGCCGAGCTGGGCGGGATCCAGGAAGGGATCGTCCGTACCTTCCGTCTCAGGGAAACGCCCTCCGTTGTCATCGGTCATGCACCCCCACCTCCTTCATCGGTCTTCGTCCCTTGTGCGTGTTCCGCGAGGATGTGCGCATCGCCGTCCGACACCACGGCGCCGCCGGATATGATCAGCCGGATTCCGTCTTCCACGCTCATGTCGAGGAAGATCGCGTCGGCGCGGGGAATGAGCAGCAGATAGCCCGAGGTCGGGTTCGGCGTCGTCGGCAGAAAGACGTGGACCAGATCCTGATCCTCGTCGTCCCTGGTCAAAAAGCCCAGCGCCCAGAGGCCTCGACGCGGATATTCGAACATGACGACTTTCTGGAAGGCCCGGCGTCCGCTTCCCAGAAACACTTCGGCGATCTGCTTCACGGCCGCGAAGATCCCCTTCACCACCGGAATGTTGTGGAACAGCTTCTCGAACAGGTCGAAGAAGGCCTTGCCGATGAGATTCCGCGACACGAGACCGACCACGACGATCAGCGTCAGGCTCAGCAGCACGCCGAGCACGGTCACGAGCATGTCCGGAACCGACTGCAGGGGCTGAATGCGCTCGAGCATCGGCCGCAGAGCGCGATCGACGAGCAGGTAGAGCCGCCAGAGGATCCAGGCCGTGACGGCCACCGGCGTGATCGTGAGTACGCCGGTCAGGAAATGCTGCCGCATTCTGGACATGACCTAACCGTCCTCCCGGGCTGAGGCACCCGGCAAGGGGTTCTCCGCCGTGATCAGGACCTCGAGGATGCGCTGATCTTCAACCCGCACCACATGGACCTTCAGGCCCGCGATCACGACCTCGTCACCGTCGGCAGGCACCCTGCCGGCGGCTTCGTAAACCAGCCCCGCCAGGGTTTCGCTGCCGTCGTCCAAGGGCAGGTCCACGCCGAGAACGTCGCGCAGGTCGTCGAGATCGATCTTCGGATCCACTTTCAGGGAGCGCTCGTCGATCCATTCGAAGAGACGTTCCTCTTCGTCGAACTCGTCTTCGATCTCGCCGACGATCTCCTCGAGCACGTCCTCGAGGGTGACCAGACCTGCGGTGCCGCCGTACTCGTCGATCACCACGGCCATATGGATGCGCTTGGTGCGGAACTCCTCGAGCACCTCGTCGAGACGCTTGCTCTCGGGGATGTAGTAGGCCGGCCGCGCAAGCTCCGAGATGCTGCGTTGATCAAGGTCGCCGTCGGCCAGCACGCCCAGGAGGTCTTTGGCGTACAGCAATCCGGTGATCTTGTCCACCGATCCGTCATGAACCGGTATCCGCGAGTGCTGGCACTCACCGATCACATCAACCGCCGTGGCCAGCGTCGAGGCTGCATCGAGGGCGATCACATCGATGCGCGGCACCATGATTTCACGGACCGATATTTCGTGGAAGCCGAAGATGCTCTGGATCATCTCCCGTTCTTCGATCTCGAGATTGACTTCGTCGTCTTCCTCATGCAGCAGGCTGCGGATCTCACCATCGGAAAGATGAGGCATGGATTCCGTGATCCAGTGGGTATCGTCACCCGAGCTCTCACCCCTCGCCAGCAACGCCGTCCAGGGCGTGAACAGCCAATGGAGAGGCAGCAACAGGCGTCCGAGGGTCCTCACGACGTCGAGGGAGTGCCGCGATCCGAGCCATTTGGCAGCAGCGCCTCCCCCGGCCCAGGCCACCACGACCAGAACGGACACGCCGACGTAAACACGCAGAGGTGCCGCGTCAGGCCAGATGACCTGCGCCATCCTGGACAGGGCCAGGCAGGCGACGACCGTCACCGCGAGGTACCAGGTGCCGATTGCCACGACGAAGCGCCGCGGCGTCATCAGAACGCGGGTCATGGAGCCCGGCATGGCGTTGTCCTCGATCAAGCCATGACGCTGCAGACCGCTGGCGCGGAACACGGCGGTCAACAGAGCGAGCAAGGCCATGGCCGACCCGAAGGCCGCCAGAGCGATCAACGGATCCAGGCCGAAGCGCACCGTAAAATCGGCGTCCATCTCAGTCACGTCCTTCACAGCGAAGCGGATGCGGCCGCCCGCAGGCAGCCAGGTGTTCCTGTTCGAGGTCGCGCATGCCGCGCTCCTCGTCCTCGTCTTGGTGATCCCAACCCAGCACATGCAGCAGGCCGTGCACCGTCAACATGGCGATTTCGTCGTCGGGATCCCAGCCCCGTTTCAAACAGCGCTCATGAATGAAGGCCGCCGCCATGACGATTTCCCCCACGCTCCCGTCCTCGGGCGAAGCAAACGTTTCGCACCAGAGATCGCAGCGCGCTCCGGCCACTCCGGCTCCCAGGTCCGGCGCACCGGTTCCGGCGTCGGCCAGATCCGAAAACGACAGGACGTCGGTCACCACATCCTTGCCGCGGAAGTCCCGGTTCAGTCGGCGGATCTCGTCGTCGTCGACCCACACGAGCTCCACCGTCCAATCCGCGCAGCCCAACCGCGACGCCATGCGGTCCTGAACTTCTGTCACCGTTCCCGCAGGGCGCCAACCGGGCAAGGCCCTGTCGATCCGCTGCAACTTCACGCGAGCACGTCCTTGGTCGCCGCATGTTCGCGCTGACCGGGATAGGCAATGCGGGAGTGATGGATGCTCGTGAGCAGCGGAATGAAGGACTCCCGAATCTCGGACAGATCGCGCAGGGTCAATCCGCATTGGTCCAGTTCGCCGCTGAGCATGCGTTCGTCGAAGATCTGCTTGACCATCTCGCGGATGCGGCCCGGCGTCGGCTTTGCCAACGAACGGGTTGCCGCCTCCACCGCGTCGGCGAGCATCATGATCGCCGTCTCGCGGCTCTGGGGCTTGGGGCCGGGATAGCGGAAGTCGTCGACCTTGACCGTCTCGTTGCCCCCGCTTTCGAGTGCCTTGTGGTAGAAGAACTTCATCACGTTGGTGCCGTGGTGTTCGGGAATGAAGTCGATGACGGCCTGGGGCAGGCGCCATTTTCGTCCGAGTTCGATCCCCTCTTTGACGTGGGCCGCCACGACCAGAGCGCTCATGCTCGGGCTCAACTCGTCGTGCTTGTTGCGACCGCCGCCCTGGTTCTCTACGAAATACTCGGGCTTCGCCATCTTCCCGATGTCATGGAACAGGGCGCCCACCCGCGTCAGCAGGGAGTTGGCCCCGATGGTGCGAGCTGCATGTTCCGCGAGCTGGCCCACCACCTGGCTGTGGTGAAACGTGCCCTGGCACTGGAGTGCCATCCGTTTGAGCAGCGGATGATTCAGGTCCGATAGTTCGAGCAGCGTCAGATCGCTCGACACGCTCACCAACGGCTCGACCATGGGCAGCAGGAACAGAGCCAGAGCCACCGACGCCATCGGCGTCAGACAGGCCACCAGCAGACGGTGCCAAATCTGAGCATCCATCTCGCCCGAGATCAGGTCGAGCAGACCCACCAGCAGCACGCCGAGACCGGCGAGGACGGCGATGGCCTGATAGAACTGGTCCCGTTGACGGATGCGCCGCACCAGCGTCACCGACGCCAGGCCCAGCACAAGCCAAGCCACCACGTGCAGGGGCTCGATCACCATCGAGAACGCGCCGAGGGCCGCCGCCAGGATCACCGCAGGGTAACCGACGCGATCACGGAACAGAGCCGTTATGAGCACCCCGAGCCAGGTGATCGGCACGGCGAATACGCCAAGGTCGGGACGATTCAAGGCGAAGGCTGCGCCAAAGATATAGAGAGAGAAGATCACCGTCAGACAAGTCAGTTTCCTGGGATCGCTCACCAGAGCAGGAACGAACAGATGTGCAACCCAGCCGAACAGAACGATCAGCATGGCCACCATGATCACGCGAGCGGCAGACCGACCGAACACATCACCGGCGCCTTCCACGCTCCCCCGAGAAACCAGCATGGCGTGGAGCGTCCCCAGAGCCAGGGCGTCCTGCTCGGAAACCCGTTTGCCCCTGTCTACGATGCGCTCGCCCCTCAGATATTCGCGTTCCACCGCCACAGACTGCCGCGCCGCAAGGCGCCGCGCCCGGGTCGTCTCCGGACTGAAGATCATGTTGGGGGATACCATGGGCCGCACCAGACGAGCCCCCCAAGCCGCCGTGTCGGGATCGAATCCGGCTGCGACGAGGCGTGCAGCGACTGTCTCTTGAACCTGTTCCTGGTGGACAAGGGTCTCGAGGTCGACAGTCGTCTCGCTGCCTCCGTCCAGCACCCGCACCTTACGATAGTTGCCGGGGGGCAGCTCGTCCGCCACACCGGAAAGCAGAAGATCGACGGCGACCGCCTCCACCTGTCGAAAGAAGTCGGTGCTGTCCGGAAGATCCACCAGACGCTGTAGGTCCCCCGTGCCTTGGTCGGGATGGCGCAAGGCCAGAACACCCAGCCGTTCGTTGCGGGTCATGCCGCCGATTTCGCGCCATTCGTCAGAGATGTTCGCGAGCTTCTCCCGCAGAACCTCCTGCTGTCCCACCGAGCGTTCCATCACCGGCGGCTCGACAAGGACCTGCTGCAGCTGACGCATCTCGATGTCGCGATCGAGCAGAGGAGCCGTGAAATCGAAGGGAGCTCGGACCTCTTCCTCGGCCACCTCTCCGACCACGGGCAGGTCGGATGACACGCGCTGCGTGACGGGCAACGAGAGCAAATGCCACACGATCGTGATCACCAGCGCACCCGTCGGCCAGGCCCAGACGTACCGCGACGAAACCCCGGGGGCACCCGCGGCCAGGGTTTTGCGCCCTGGCTTCGCACGCTCCTCGCGCGGCGAGCGCGTCAGCCAGCGGATCGGATCCCACCAAGTCATGACTCTTTCTCCCCCTGCTCGTCAGCGGCCGCCTTCGCCTCAGCCTCGGCGAAGGCCGCGATGATGCGGCGCACCATCGGATGCCGTACGACATCCCGTTCCTTGAGCTCGACGAAGGCAACGCCTTCCGTGTGTTTCAAGATTTCCTGGGCGCCCACAAGCCCTGAGCCGCGGCCGACGTCCAGGTCGATCTGTGTCACGTCGCCGGTGATCACCGACTTGCACTGCCGCCCCATGCGGGTCAGGAACATCTTCATCTGTCCGATGGTCGTGTTCTGCGCCTCGTCCAGAATGACGAAGGCGTGATTCAGAGTTCGACCACGCATATAGGCCAGTGGCGCCGCCTCGATCACACCGCTCGCCATGAAGCGTTGGATCTTCGATGCACCGATGGTGTCCGACAGCGCATCATAAAGCGGCCTCAGGTAGGGATCGATCTTCTCCTGCAAATCGCCGGGAAGAAATCCGAGCTGCTCCCCCGCCTCGACGGCGGGGCGTACGAGGATCACCCGCTCCACGAGTCCCCGACGCAGGTAGTCCATGGCCATGACAACAGCCAGATAAGTCTTTCCCGTACCCGCCGGCCCGATGGCAAAGACCACATCGTGGGTCTTGATCGCTGCGATGTAGTCGTCCTGACCGTCGGTCCGCGGACGGATCGCCGTCCGGTCCCCGGCGGCGTAGAACAGGGGGGCCTCATTCGGGTCGGTGCCGCCGGTGCGCTGGTCGCCGACGATTTCGGCCTGCTCCAGGGCATACGAGACCGTCACCCGGTCGAGGACCTTGTCCCGCTGCAGAAGCTCGATAAGCCTGATCACCACCCCGCAGAGGGCTTCGGTGTCCGCTGGCGCCCCCTTCATGAGCATCGCGCCCCCGCGCACGGTCATCGTACCCGAGTAGCGGTCCTGAAGGAGGGCCAGGTTGGTGTCGTTGAAACCGAGCAGGGCGAACTGGTCCAGCCCTTCGAGATCGATCCTGATCTCGTCCTTGGCCAACCGCTCAACCCGGGAGTTCTCTGTCATGATTCCTCGTCCTCCTCAACCAACGCTAGCCGCAGCTCATCGAGCTGGGACTGGGCGATGGGCCCCGGCGAACGATCCAACGGCGAGACGGCCATGTGCGTCTTCGGGAACGCGATCACGTCCCGCAGCGACGAACTGCCCGTCAAGAGCATCACGACACGGTCCAGGCCCAGGGCGATGCCGCCGTGGGGCGGTGCGCCGTACTCGAGGGCTTCGAGGAAGAAGCCAAACTTGGCTTCGGCTTCCTCGTCGGTCATCCCGACGACGCGGAAGATGGTTTCCTGGATGTCGCGTCGGTGCACGCGGATGCTCCCCGATCCCAGCTCGACCCCGTTGCAGACCAGATCATAGAGCTGCCCGTAGCAGGCTCCGGGGTCCGACTCCAGGTGTTCCATCGTCTCATCGTCCGGCATGGTGAACATGTGGTGGCAGGCGGTCCAAGAACCGTCGTCGTTCTGTTCGAACATGGGGAAGCTGCGGACCCAGGTGAACGCCCAGGCGCTCTTATCGATCCAGCCCTCCTGCTCCGCCAGCTTCAGACGCACCTGGCCGAGCGGTTCGAGCACGGCCTTGGGGCTGCCCGCGCCGAAGAGCAGCAGATCGCCGACACGGCAGCCCAGGCGCTCGAGCATGGCGTCCCGAAACGGGTCGCCGAGGAATTTCGAAATGCCGCCGTCGATCCCGTCGTCGGTGACCTTGGCGAAGGCGAGGCCGCCGGCGCCGTGGCGCTTGGCCAGATCCTCGAGTTCGCCGATCTGCTTGCGGCTGTATCCCGCGCAGTCCGACGCCACCAGACAGCGCACCAGCCCGCCGTCCGCCACGGCCTTTTCGAATACGCCGAAACCACATTCCGCAGCCAGATCGCCGAGGTCGCGGAGGGGGCAGTCGAAGCGCAGGTCCGGCTTGTCGGAACCGAAGTTGTTCATGGCGTCCTGGTACGTCATGCGCGGGAACGGCGTCGAGAGTTCGATGCCCGAGGCGTCCCGGAACAGCGTCGCGACCATGCCCTCGACGATCGCGAAGATCTCCTCTTCGGTCACGAAGCTCAGCTCGAGATCTATCTGGGTGTGCTCGGGTTGGCGGTCCTTGCGCAGGTCTTCGTCGCGCAGACACCGGGCCAGTTGGAAGTAGCGGTCCACGCCGCTGACCATCAGGATCTGCTTGTACAGCTGAGGCGACTGGGGCAGCGCGTAGAACATGCCGGGATGCACACGACTGGGGACCACGTAGTCCCGCGCCCCTTCGGGAGTCGTCCGAATCAGCAGCGGCGTTTCGACTTCGAGAAAATCGCGATCCGTGAGATAGCGGCGCACCGACTGGGCGGCCCGGTGACGCACTTCCATGTTCCGCATCATTTCCGGCCGGCGCATATCGACATAGCGGTGTTTGAGCCGCAGCTCGTCGGACACCTGGCCCGCCTGATCGAGCTGGAAAGGCAGAGGCAGACAACCGTTGAGCACTTCGACGTCCGCAGCTTCGACCTCGACGCCGCCGGTAGCCATCGACACGTTGACCATACCATCCGGCCGCGGACGCACACGTCCCCGCACCGCGATCACCGACTCCAACTTGACCTCGCCGGATCGAGCCGCGAGATCGTCGGCTTCAAACACGACCTGCACCACCCCGGACCGGTCGCGCACGTCGATGAAGGTCACGCCGCCCATGTCGCGGATCTTGGCCGCCCAGCCTGCCACGCGGACGTCTTCGCCCACCAGGGCCGTCGTGATCTTGCCGCAGCGGTGCGTGCGGAGCTTCTTGCTGTCATTCACCTTCGATGACCTCCTTCACGGCGGCCAGGAGCACATCCTGGGCCACCGCGTCCTGTTGTCCGGTGCTGAGGTTCTTGAGCTGGAATTCGCCGGCGGCGACCTCGTCGCCGCCGGCGATCAGAACAACGCGCGCCTGGCGCGTGTTCGCCGATTTCATTTGAGCTTTGGCCCCCCGACCCGTCGTGTCGACCTCGACGCGGCATACGCCTCGCAGTCGTTCGGCATGGGTCAGGGCATGGGCTTGAGCTGCAACGTCGAGGCAGACCATGTAAACATCCACCGCCGACTGCCGACTCAGTTGCGGGTCCACACTGTCGGGGTACAGGTGCCTGATCGCACGCTCGACCCCCATCGAGAATCCGACCGCGGGCGTCGGCGGACCGCCGCACTGCTCCACCAATCCGTCGTAGCGTCCACCACCGCAGAGAGTGCTCTGACGCAGGTCCTGACGAGCCGAAATTTCGAAGGTCGTGCGGGTGTAGTAGTCCAACCCACGCACGAGAGACGAGTCGCTCTGATAATCCACGTTCATGGCATCGAGAGATGTGCACACGACGGCATGATGGTCCCGGCAGACCTGGCAGACCGCCTGATCGATGGGCTCGAAGGTCGTCATCAGCCCACGGCAGGCCTCCTCCTTGCAGTCGAACAGACGCAGGGGATTTGTCGCCATGCGGCCCTGGCACGTCCCGCAGAACTCTTCACGATGCTCCCCGGCCCAGGCCTGCAGCCGTGCAATGTAGGCCGGTCGGCATTCGGGACAGCCGATGGTGTTGATCTGCACCTTGAGGCCTTCGGCGTCGACCGCTTCGAACAGAGCCAGCGCGGTGCGGATGATCTCGGCATCGAGGACCGGAGAGTCGGAGCCTACGGCTTCGACCCCAACCTGGTGGAACTGCCGATAGCGGCCGGCCTGAGGCCGGTCGTAACGGAACATGGGTCCCATGTAATAGAACTTCAGGGTGCCCGGCTGACGGGTCAGGCCGTTCTCCAAGTAGGCCCGCACGACAGACGCCGTCGCCTCCGGCCGCAGGGTCAGACTCTCGCCGCCCTTGGTCTCGAAGGTGTACATCTCCTTGTCGACGATGTCGGTGCCCGCCCCCACCGAGCGGATGAACAGATCCGTCGATTCGATGATGGGTGTGCGGATCTCGCCGAACCCGTAGCGTTCCAGCACCTCGCGCCAGCGCCCCTCGCACCACTGCCAGCGCTCCATGTCCTCCAATAGGACGTCCCGCGTCCCCTTGGGACGGCGGTAACGGATCTCCATCGATCTCTCCAGTTCGTTGTGCCGTCTAGGGCGGTCCTTCGCCTGTACGGGCCGCATTGCCGCCGATGATCACCAGAACCTGGGCCGGCTCCATGTTCACTAGCTCGAAGCGTTCGGGCAACAGCACGTCGGGAGCCAGAGTATGCGCACCCGCTGCCAGCCCTGTCAGAGCCACCGTCAGGTTGATCGCCGACATGGGCATGCGGTCGAGTTCTTCGGTCGGACCCCGGATCTCGATGCTGGCCACGGGGGGGAAAACGTCCGCTCCGGGTTGACCCACGTCCACCAGAGGGACGATCGGCACGTTTTCATAAATCCTCCGCCCGGCATCGGACACGTCGTAAGTCAAACGAACCTCGTGGGGTTCCAGAACGACGTTCCGGTCGGGAACGACGAGTCCCCGCACGACGGTCTGCCGTCCGCGGATCCTCCCAAGGTCCAGGGGCGCCGTCGCCAGGGTGCCGCTGAGCCCGGCCAGCAGACGAGACGGCCCGCGCACATCCACGCTGTCCGGTTCCACAATTACCCCGCCGAGAATCATCCGATGGTCGGGCAACGTGCCCGTCAAACCGATCTCAACCGCCATCCGCCTCATCACGAGCCGGTCGGTCTGCAGCGAGAGACTGACCGCCGGTTGGATGCTCACATCTGCGAGAGGTGAAACCACGTCGTTGACGGTCACATCGCGCTGCCATAGCACGTCCGGTCCCACATCCGAGAGATCGACGATCACCCGGCCCAGGCTCCGGCCGAGGAACTGATTGAGGAAGAAATGCCACTCGCTTCCCGTGGCGCGGACCCGGATGTCGGACGGCCAGGAGTTGCCTGCCAGAGTGACGTCCCCGGAGAGGCCGATCAGATCGAGAGGCAGATCGATGTCTCGGGTCAACAGGCTACTGGACGCCACCTGGATCCAGATGACGAGGGCTGTCAACACGCACATGATCTTCAAGACATGACGATTCACAGCGTTGCCTCGACTATCCTCCTCCGCTCAGCACGGAGATTCAGGGAAGAGTCAGCTGCTGGCCCACGGCCAGCATGTCGGTTCTCAAGTCGTTGTGCCGGCGGATTTCGTCGACGGTCGTCCGGTGCCGGCGCGCCAGCATCCAAAGCGTATCGCCGCCGCGGATTCTGTAGAGCGTGGCCCACGCGTCCCCCGGCTGTTCATGATCCGGATCAGACTCGCCCATGTAGGCGAAAATGCCCTCAGCGAGCACACCGGCCAGGCTCCGACGGCCGGCGGCGGAGGCCAGCAGGGTCCTGTCTGCTTCGTTGGTCAGATAGGCGACCTCGACCAGGGACGACGGCATCACCAGGGACTGGAGTACCCGGAACACCTCTTGTTTCACCGATCGTGCACCGACGACATCCGACCGACGGGCGGCCCCGATGATCTGGTCGGCGAGCCGATTGCTGCTCGACAGCACCTGACTGGAACGGAGGTCCACCAGGATTTCGAGGACCGAGTCGTCATCGTGTTCCTCCGGAGCCAGTCCAACCAGGTCGGCGGCATTCTCGCGATCGGCGAGCACCTGTGATTCCCTGTCGTCGGCACGTCCACGCGAGAGGAAGAAGACCTCCATCCCGCACAACGATGATCGTTCATGAGAGTTGGCGTGGATCGAGACGAACAGGTCGCCCTCCACTTCCTTGGCCTTGCTCACACGATCGGCGAGGCGAACGAAATAATCACCATCGCGGGTCAGGACGGCACGGCAGCCTTCCCGCTCGTCGATCAACCGCTGTAATTCGCGGGCGATGTCCAGGACCACGTCTTTCTCACGGACTCCGGCGCGGATCGCCCCGGGATCCAGACCGCCGTGACCAGGGTCGATCACCACGATGAACTCGTCAGGCACATCGCTCGGCACCGAGTCGGGTGCAGCGGTCGGTGATCCCTCTGCTGCGGCGTCTGTGGCGTGAAACACATCCACAACGATACGGTCGGGACGGCCGCCGGCGGCCCTTAGGGGAAAATGGCGCCAACGGACATCACCTTTGAGATCCAGAACCACCTGGGCCCGGCCCCCGAGAACATTGCGCCGCACCCGCTGCAGTACGGAGTCGTCGACGCCGATGGTCCCGGAGTCCTCGAACCTCCCACCGGCGATGTTCACGGCGATCCGCTCCGGGTTATTCACCCGGCGAACCTCATACTCGGCGGATCCCGTCAGATCGAGCACGACGCGCGTATGATCCGGTGCGGTCCAGATGCGGACGGATGTAACGATCACATCGCCTGCAGCCGCTCCGACGACACCTGTCACCAGAGCCAGAACAAGCGCGAACGTCCGGAGATGAAGACTCCGGACGGCACAACGATTCAACGAGCCGCAAGGCTTCATGCCCGGTCAACGCTCCTCTTCCCGGCCAGGACGGCCGAGCGCTGGAAAGGTACCACAGGGCGCAGGGGATGCAAACAGGAGAACCTTAGCGATTCGCGTAGGAATCGAGGATATACGGCATCGGATTGGTGTGCCGGCCGTTCACGGCGACTTCGTAATGCAGATGGGGTGCGGTGGAGCGTCCTGAATTGCCGGACAGCCCCAGGACCTGACCTCTGGTCACTTTCTGCCCCTGGCGAACCTGCCACTCGCTCATGTGGGCGAAGGTCGTGGTGATCCTGTTGCCGTGGTCGATGCGGATCATCATGCCGAGGCCGCGGTCCCGCTTCATGGCGACCACGGTCCCGTCGGCAGTGGCGTGTACAGGCGTACCGCTCGGCACCGAATAATCCATGCCGCGGTGGAATTTCTTTTTGCCCGTGAACGGGTCCTCGCGATAGCCGTAGGACGAGCTCAACCAACCCGTCTCGACCGGCCGTATCGAGGGCAGCCGCCCGAGGGTATCGGAGCGCAGAGAAAGCGTGTCGATCAGGGCTCGATAGCCTTCATGCTGGATCCTGGCTTGACGCAGCAAGGCGTTCAGGTTGCCATCCAAAGCCACGGCGAATTTCGCACCGGCTGGCAGTTCGCCTTGCACATTCATCTGCAGGGCCGTCCGACCTCCGACGCCCGCCTCGCGGACGTTGGGATCAAGAGGGTCGAGTCCCATGGCCACCGAAACGATCTCTTGCAGCCGGTACGATTCGGCGAGGTTCACGCGAAGCACGTCCACCTTGCTGCCGAGATGCACGATCTCGGCTGTGAGTTTGGCGTTCTCCTTCTGAAGTCGCGACCCGCCAGGCAACCAGCTCGTACCCTGATAAAGACCGAAGACATAGAAAACCGACACCAGGACCATGGCCAGCAAGGCGCCACCTGCCGACACCACAACGAGACGAGGGATTTTCAATTCCCTAGACGACGCGTGATCATCTGGCAGATAGAGAAATCTGTAGGTCTTGCGCGGCACGAGCCCTCTCAGGGGATGGGACCAGGGTTTGGGGAGGAGGAATCCAAGATATCGATTCCTTCCTCCCTGTCAACTCTCCCCTGGATGATCGGTCGTTAAACGTGACTCCTGAGGATTTCCTGGGTCGAAGCCTGCCTCATCTTCCGCAGGGCCTTTTCCTTGATTTGACGGATGCGCTCACGCGTCAGCCCCATTTCGCCACCGATCGCCTCAAGAGTCATGGCCTCTTCCTGGGCCAGGCCGTAGTACATCACGATGATGGAGGCTTCCCTCTCGGTCAAAACATTCAGGCTGCGGTGCACATCCTCTCGCAGAACGCGCTCATAGAGCCTGGCGTCGGCACGGGGCTGTTCGTCGTCGGCGAGCGTCTCGAGCAGAGGCCTATCGCCTGTACACTGATCGTCGAGGCCGACTTCGGCCCCCCCCAGCTCGAGGATGCGTCGGACTTCCGGCAGATCCAGACCCGACTCCTCGGCCAGCTGCATGGCGGAGGGACTGTCCACCCCGTCGTTCTGCAGAGTGGTGCGGGCCCGGTTGATCTTCAGCAGCAGGGCCGTCTGATTCTGGGGCAGACGTACGAGCCTGGAATGATCGAGCAGCGACTGGAGGATCGACTGCCGGATCCACCACACCGCATAGGAAATGAACTTGAAGCCGCGGGTTTCGTCGAATCGGCCCCCCGCCTTCAGCAGGCCGATGTTGCCCTCGTTGATGAGGTCGGCCAATCCGAGGCCCTGGTGCATGTATCGTTTAGCAACAGTCACAACGAACCGCAGATTCGCGTTCACGAGTTTCTTCAGTGCTTCCTCGTCGCCCCCCCTGATCCGGCGCGCGCAATCAGCCTCGTCTTCTCGGCTGAGCAGGCTATACCGGTTGATCTCCCGGAAGTAGACTTCCAGGCTCTTCTCATGGGTTGGGGGCAGGATAGCGTTACGGGACGCCATGGTGTCCTCCAATTGTGGTGCGGGGTGGCACCGGCTCGGAACCTGCTGCGGGGACAGCGCGTCAGGATCCAGGATCGACATCGATCAAGAGGTAGCTGCGCTGACCTCCCGATTCGACCAGCAACATGATGTCGTCGGACGACAGGGACAGCTCGTCGCGCAGGCGACGGAAGGCCGTCTCGTCGTCGACGGGTCGGTCGTTCACCGCGAGGATCAGATCCCCGGTTCTGAGACCGGCCCGCCCGGCGGGACTTTCCGTATCGACGGTCACCACCAGAACTCCCCGGTCGCCTTCGATGCCGAAGGCCTCCCGGAGACGGGCCGCACGGGGGTCGTCGCTGTCGGGCGAGACCGTGACCATACCAAGCCACGCCCCTCCCCTCGGTCGATCCACGGCGCCGGCTGGCACTTCCACCAGCACGACCGCCAGGTCGACCCCCCGGCCCTCTCGAAGACAGCGAACGGTGATGTCCCGCCCGAGCTCCGACTCACTCACAAGAAACTGCAATTCCCGGTCATCGGCGACTTCGACGCCGCCGAAGCTCACAATGACGTCGCCAACGACGAACCCGGCCGCCATGGCAGGCGAAGCATCGATGATGGATTCCACAACCACACCGACGATTCCCGAGTCTCCCCGGTAATCGGAGGTCACAGCGCCCAGCCAGCCGCGGATCACACGACCCTCGGCGGCGAGCTGCTCGAAGATCCGCACGGCGAAGTTGCTCGGAATCGCGAATCCGATGCCCTGCCCCGCCTTGTTGACCGCGGTGTTCACACCGATCACCCGGCCGGCGATGTCCAGCAACGGACCGCCGCTGTTGCCCGAATTGATGGCCGCATCAGTCTGTAGAAAATCCTGATAGCGCGGCGCCCCTCCGTGGATGGCCAGATCGTTGCGCCCTTTCGCGCTCACGACGCCGACGGTCACGCTGCCGGCGAGGTTGCCGAAGGGGTTGCCCACGGCGATGGCCCAGTCCCCGACGCGGACCGCCTCGGAATCGCCGAAGATCAGCGGTTCGATCTTGCGATCCACATCGATCTTGAGCAGCGCAAGGTCGCTTGCAGGATCGACTCCAACGATTTCGGCGGGAATATCGTGATCGTCTCCGCTGAAACGCACACTCACTGCATCGGCTCTGGTCACGACATGATTGTTGGTCAGAATATGCCCGAGGTCCGAAACCACGAACCCCGTGCCGCTACCGGATTGACGGAACGGGCTGGCGCTCCCGTCCTGACCAGGAAAGAAGCGCCTGTAAAGATCGTCCATAGGATCGAGATTCACGCCCGGTCCACCCGAGTCGCGGATCACGCGGATGCTCACGACCGCAGGGCCGGCGTCTCGCGCAACAGTCGCAAAAGGCGATTCCGGAGCCGCCGACCTATCGATCTTCGCAAGCCCGGCGGCGATCGACAGCGAACTCATCCAGACCAGGACCGGCACGACCATCACGCCGCTACGGCGCAAGGTCGGTCTGATCATCCTGATGCTGGCACGAGAGTTCACGGGAGCCTCCGTTGATTGCCTTGCGACATCGCTGCACACAAGAACATTACGCTTTTCGAGGAAGCGTCGGAGGCGGTCGGGACGCCGGATGGGGAATCCGACGTGTTGCAGGGACATCAAGACCTTACCAGACCTGCAACGGGAAGATCAACCATTATTCTCGGGTTCCTCGTCGCAGGCGTCATCGTCACCACCGCCGGTCTCATAGATCTCGACATCGATCTCATCGTCCAGATCCAGATCATCCGACCCGGCCGCGGTGCCCGCGGTTGTACCTGCCGACGCGGCCCGATCCTGACGTCGGATCTCTTCGATTTCGCTCTTCTTGTCTTTGAGCTCCTTTTCTAGGGCGCGTACCCGGTCGGCGAATCCCAACAGCAGGGAGTCGTCGGCGAAATCGGTCCTTCCGGCATTCAGTGCGGTGTAGACCAAGCTACCCATTTCGCTGAACTGACGTTCGATGTCCCGACTGATCCCGAAGATGTCGTAACGCCGCACACCTACCTTGGCCAGCTCGTTGGTCTTGTCGGCGGCGACGCCGTACCAGTCCACCATGTTCTTCTTCACATCGTCCCATAGCGCCATGTCCATGCCTCCCGAGTCCGTTTTCCCTTGCCAACGATCCGGTATTCATATACCAAAGAACTCCCATGGACAAGAACACGTCACACGTCGTCCTTTTCGTCGGCGACACCCACTTCCATCTCGTCCCGCGATCCGGCGAGCTTGCCCGCCAGGAACGCTTCTTGTCGTTCCTGGAGATGGCCCGTCATGCGGACGAGCTGGTCCTGCTCGGCGACATCTTCGATTTCTGGTTCGACTACCCCCATTTCAGGCTTCGAGGATACGAAGAAATCCTCCACGGTCTCGATGCCGTCCATGAAGCCGGAACGCGCCTCCATTTCGTCGGCGGCAATCACGACATCTGGGGTGCAAAATATTTTCGCGATCGCTATGGCACCTCCGCCAACGGAGCGCCGGTGGACCTGGATCTCGACGGCACCCGCCTGCGCGTGATCCACGGCGACGGTCTTTTGGCCCGCGATATGATCTACAACGGTTTCCGCTGGCTGGTGCGGCAGCGGGCCGGCGTCGCACTGGCGAAAGCCCTCCACCCCGAACTGCTCTACCACTTCTGCTGCTGGCTGAGCGGCACCAGCCGCAAAGCCTCCCGTGATGAATCCGCCATCATCGTCGAACGGGCCCAACGCCATCTGGCTGCCGCGAACGACGACTGGGACATGCTGCTGATCGGCCACGTCCACCACGCCTTCCACATTCAGAAGGACGGTCGGGCCATGGCTGCTCTCGGCAGCTGGTTCGGCGAGGAGAGCTACGGGATCTGGAGCGAGGGCCGGTTTGCGCTCAAGGACTTCGCAACCGACCCCCGTCCGTTCTGAAGAATCAGGATTCGGGCCCAAAGGCGAATTCGACCGTGAACCTGTGCTGAGAATCGATCCCCTCCTGCACCATAGCCTCATAGGCGTAGCCGATCCCGATGGTCCCCTTGCTGAATCCGGCGCCGAAGGTCAATCCCTGAGACTCATAATTCACCTTGCTCCCGACTCGCAGGGACAACGCCGGCACGAGGCGGTATTCGGCCCCCACATGGGCTTTCTCGGTGCCGTCGTTGGGGAAAATGACATCGCCGGCGAGGGTCAGCTTGCCGTCCAGGACCTCCAGCTGGGGATCCAAGGCCATCCCGAGTCGCAGAACCGTGGGCAACGGATAGGGCTCGGCATCGACGGTGAAGTCCGAACCGACATTCGTGTACGAAGCCCCGAACCAAAGGCCTTCGATGAGGGCCTTGTGCGAGATGAAGAAATCAAAGGCGAATCCGGTGCCGGCATGAATATCGATCTCTTCGTGCAGGATTTTCACGCCAGCCCCCACGGCCAGACGCTCGTTGATCCGACGGCCGAACGTCACGCCTAGCGATATCTGCTGGGGCGCAAAGGTGCCGACGGTCTCACCGATGCTCTCCTCGGTCGTGCGGTCGATGTCGTCGGCATAGAAGCCGGAAAAAATAACTCCCAACGCTCCTAGGGGGGTGCGGTGGGACAATACCGCCGTCTCCCTGTCGAACAGGCCGAAGCTCCTCTGGTGCTGGAGCAGCAGGTCGGTTCCATCGTCCTGGAACGCCAGCCGCGCTGGATTCCAATACACTGCAGCGGCATCGTTCGATGAAGCCACGCCGGCGCCGCCCATCCCTGTCTCTCTGGCTCCCACGGGAAAACGCAACGACAGAAAGCCCGACTCACCCGGCGTGCCCGCCAGAGCCATCCCCGCCAGCAACAGCAGGACCATGCCCGCAACCATCAACCTGGGTCCGTTCTTCATTCCTCGATCCTTTCTAGGCGCCGTCACGACGGCCATCTCTCTTCAACACCGTCACAGTATCGCTGTGGTGGCCTTGGACATCAACGCTCGATCGCCGCGGGTTTCACGATCACACTGCGCTCCCCGCCCCCTTGGACGATCATTTTACAGAAGTAGGTTCCGCTGACAGCACCGCCGACGTCGAGGACCGCCTCTGCGGGCTCTCCGGCCACGGCCGTGACGATCTCACTGCGTGCGACCTCTTCACCCTCGAGATTATACAAGATCGCCGAAAGAGTGCCCCCGTGGTTCAGGCGAACCCTGGCATACAGACGATCACCGCTAGCAGGTGTCGGGTAGAGCGAAACACTGCCCTCTTCGACCAGGGCTTGGCCACCGGGAATGGGCGACTGCTCAGGCGCCTGGTTGGTTCGTTCGGGGGTTCCACCCCACATCGGCCAGATGACGTCAGCTTGATCAGTACCGGGCAGTTCCCACACGACAAGACGAGAAACGAGTTCAGTGACGGCATTCTCTCCGGGATCGTGTTCGAGGAGACGAGGCATCGTCCCGACTGCAACGAGCTCGAGCCCCGGCGATCCGTCCAGATCCATGACCAGCGGCGTCGCCGCCGTTTCACCAGGCCCTGCCAGAGGCCAGCCGGGAACCACATCGCCACGCTCATCCACGAGGTAGAGACGTCCGTCTGGAGCTGCAAAAACCGTCATCTCCTTATCGGCCACTCTCCAGGCCAGAGGGCTGACAGCCGCTCGGGCGGCAGCGGTCCGCACATCGTTGACCGGTATGGCGGGCCATGAGGTTTCCGGTGCGCCGAAACGCCCCGACTTGACGAAGGCGTCGTCGCTCGCGTAGACGACGCCAGGTGCCATGGGTGACCGCACGGGGAAACCGTTGTCCCAAACACGCGCTCCGTCACGTCCCACATGAAGACACCCACCGTCGCTCATGGGGACCAGCAACCCGTCGTCTAGAGCCAAAGGAGGCCACGGAGAGGGGCGCCCTGAAAACTCGGTCAGCAACCCCTCGCCGGTGAGCGCGCCCGGCGAGCTGACATAACCGCCTTGACCATCGTAACCGATGGAAATGAGATGGCCATCCCACGTCACCGGACCGGGCAGGTCCCCCATGCCTGGAAAAGCCCTGTTCATGCCGGGCACAGAGACAACCCTGTCGCCGGCAGCATCATAGAGCTCGTAAAAGAAACTCGAGATCGTATCGGTGTCTTGGTGGTCCTCGTTGAGGGTCGCCACGAGCCTTGGCCCGGCGACGGGCTCATCCGCGAAGGATGCCGCCAAGATCGCCGGAGTGCCCACCCTGCGAGTGATCGTGCCCGACACGGGTGCCGCCAACCCGTGACTGTCCGGGTCGAAGTCGCCGTCTCGGACTTCCGAACCATCAGCATGGAACATGTAGGTCCCGCCGGGACCGTTGACGATGATCTCGACGGATCCATCGTCATCCACGTCCGCTGCAGCCGGCGCTCCCGTCCAGGTGACCGCATCACCGAGTGCGTCGGTTCCGGTCGTCAAATGGCCAAGAGCCTCTCCCCCTTCCAGCATGGGCGAGAGGTCGTGATGCCAGGCGAACACCCTGCCGTCCACATCCACCGCCACGATTTCCAGAGTACCGTCCGGCGGCGAATCCAAGTCGACGGCCAGGAGATGGCTTCCTCGCAGGTCGATCCCCGGCAGATCCAAGGAAGCCGATTCGAGCGGCCGTCCGGTCTCCGGAGCCTCCTTGCGGCAACGGAACGTCATGCTGTCGGCGTAGATCAGCACCGGCCAAGGAACTTCGGGCACGACGACAGCGGAATCCACAACGACCTCGGATACCGCGTCGATCACGATCCCGGTCCACGCCCCGCCCGCCGTCGCTGTGCTCGGATGCGTCTCCGGGCCGAATAAATCGTGATCCTCACCACGGAAACTGTCGTCGTCCCCACCAAGCATCCAAGGCGAGGGTCGCCGGGAGTCGAGGTCCTGGAGGCCGTCGGCTTCTTCGAGATCGATGGATTTCCGTTGAGGATCCGCGTTGAAGACATTGCTCTCTGCATCCAGAGCCCGGGAGATCACACCCTCGTCCACATGCCAGATATAGAGACCACTGCCGGCCCCCTTCACGCCCGGTGCCCGCGCTAAATTGTCGCTCATGAAGAAGTCCCACTCGCCTGCGGAGAGAACCTCCTTGATGTGCAACTCAGGATCGAAAGTCGCCAGTACGACTCCTTCGTCAGACCACGGGGAAAACGTCTCGTCGTCGATACGGGTGAAATCGGGGACGCCATTGCCGTTTCGGTCGTCCCCGAAGGAGAAGATCCTGTTCCCATCGGGATCCTGGAGACGGTACTCGACCAGCCAATATTCGCTCGGACCGATAGCGATGCGTGCAAGGGTCGAATCGGCTCCGGCGTGCTCGGCGGGAAAGAGCGAAAAAGTGCCACCAACGTCGGGATCAATGTCGTAAGGCTCGAGCCAGCCCATCAGCATCTTGTTGAAAGCGCAAGGTTCCGTCGGAATCAGGCCGCCGGCCGCGAAAAGGCCGTAACCCATCAGACCGAACTGGCCGATTCCCTGGCTGTCGGGATTACCCGAAGGCGTGAAGTCGCTCAGAGAGAGCATACCGAGCCGCAGGCCGACTTCGAAGCAATACACACCCATCGAGCCGAAATAACCGCCCAAGCCACCGGCCGAGTCCTGATATTCCGTTTCGGGAAGCACCAGAACGTGTTGGATTCGGCCCGCGACCCCTTCGTCGGTTTCAAGCCAGGGGTCGACCAGGATCTCATCTTCGACTGCAGCGAGGAAATCCTCGGGGCTCAGGTAACTGCTGTAGATCTGTTCGGGCGAGTTGCCGAGTACATCGGTTTCCTCTCCCGCCCCCGCATGGATTACCATCACGGTATCGTAGAGGCCGAAGTCCACCAGATGATCCGTGGCGGCGACCACGTCTGCGACAAGCTGGATCTTCTGCTCACCCTCGTCGGGATGGTTGCCGTACCAAGCCATCGGATGGGGCAGGTTGGCCACTTCTCCCACCACAGTGACGTTCAAATCGAAACGTCCGCCGCTGGCGGCTTCGAAATAGCGTGAGATATCATCGAGAAGATGAACGAAGTAGATCGAATCATGAGCCGAATAGAGAAACTCTGTCTGAGCTGGCGCAGGGAATTCTCCCGGCAATTCTCCATGACGACCGAACATCAGGCTGTCGGAAAAATCACACATCAGAAGCACTGCTTCCAGCCTGTCGGGGGCCTTCTGTCCGAATAGTCTCTGCTTCTGAAGCATGGTCGAGCCGTCGCTGTGCAATTGATTCACGACATGCTCAGGATGGGGATACACAGCCGCCCGAGTCAGGACATCGCCCGCCGATACACTCGTGACGAGTCCGCACAGGAACATGGTCATCAGCATCATCGGCACCCGACACGGCTGAATTCCGCTCGAAGAACATCGAAATGCGGATCGGGGCATGCCGGGACCTTTCAGGCTCGATTCATAGACTTTTTGCAGATCACAGGAACTGGTATGATAGGACCGAAGGTCGTTGACAGTCAATGTGGGACCGAAGAGCGGTGAGGCTCAGGTCTCGATTCGGCCGCCCCTGATCGGCTTCGTCGAACCTCAGCCCCACCGACACTCCAGAACTATGGCCGGCCGGATCGGTATCCCGTTCCCTCGTGGTGCCAACCTCTTCGAGAAAGGTCCTCACCGGCCAGGCCCAGCGATGGGGGGGAACCCAACGCACTCTCGACTCATCATTTCTTATTCGTCCCGCCCCCGCTCTTGGACGAACCGGAACTCTTGCCGCCACCTTTCGATTTGCTCGAGCTCGAACTGCTGCCGGAGCTTTTCCCGCTGCCGGACGACTGCGGCTTGGACGCCGGCTTGCTGCCGCCTGTGCTCGGCTTGGGCTTGACGGCCTGCTGGGGGCTCCTGCTCGATCCCTTCGACCTCTCGGGCTTGATCTGCGGCCTCTGGGTCGGCCTGGATCGGCTGGGCGTGTCGTTCCTCGGCTTGACGGTGCTGCCGTCCCGGGAGCCGGAGCTGCCACCATTCCAGATCCGCGAACCCTTGGAGCGGGGCTCCACAGGTCGAACCCGGGGACTGTCCTGATCCTTGCGGCCAGGAGTCGTCGGTCGGACGCGGTCGTCGTTCCTGGGACTGGCACCCTCGCCCTTCATGATGTTGCCGGCTCCACCTTCGGGACGCGGTTTCGTCGCCGCAGCTCCGCCTCCGCTTGCCGAGCCTGTGCCGATGGTCCCTGGAGAATCCATGCGCGGGACCCTCAAACCACCACGGCGCTCTTCACGTTGGGGTTCGGGAATCTTCTTATGATCCCGCTTGATCTTCGAGACATCGGTAAATCGATCCCTTGCCGGCTTGACCGCCTGGTTCCGTGCGACCTCCGCTCGCGGCTGCTTCTGCAGCGCTACGCGGCTCTCCATCGCATCCCTCATCTCCTTCGACGGCCGGGGGGTCTTGCCCAAACCGCGAGGATTTCTGTAGTCGTCCCTCCCGGAGGCCTCCTTGTAACGAACCTCCTTGCCGAGGGGTCGATGGCGGCGGCTTCCGCCCTGATAGCGGACCCAGACGTCGCCGCTCCAGTAAGGGGAGTAGTTCCAGGCGTAACAGTCCCAGCCCCAGCCCCAGGCCACGTTCGGCCAGGAGTACCACGGCCGGTACCAGTAGTTCACCCAGGGACGCCAGGTCCAAGGATCGACGTAGTAGTAGACCGGGTAGTAGTAGACCGGGTAGGAGCCGTAGTTGGCGTACCAGTCGTTGTCCCAGCCGTAGTTGTGGTGAATCTCGATGGTGCAGACGTCGCGGTACGGATGGATGTCCAAACCGTCGTCGTGACACTGGCTGCACAGATATCGGGGGTGATCCACACGACTTCCCACGTACCAGCTCGTGTAGTTGGAGACAACGAAATCCTCGGCCTCCTCAAGGCCTGTGATTTCATAATTGACGTCGTTCATGGCCAGGAAGGGATCTCCTGCGACATAGTACCTGAGCGGCTGATCGGCCTGCTCGTGATGGAAATCAATCTGGAGATCGCGCAGATCGAACGGATATGCGGAAACGAGAACCTGGACATACTCGATCCCGTCCTCCCCGGCCGTCCGCAATCGACGACTGCCCGGTGCCGGCAGGTTGTAGGTGTTGTTGGCGAAGACGAATCCGTCGTCGAGCCGGCTGCGCGGCCAGAGAATGTCGACCTCGCCCTCGCTGTCAATGCGATAGGCGACAGCGTAGGCATCGTAGTTCGTCTCGAAGTGCAGCCGCACCGATTCACCCTTGCGGTAGACTTCGTCCTCTTCACGGTCGTGCCAGACGTTTACTCGCAAGACCTGGTTTTCGTAGCCTTGCCAGCCCTGGGCCATGGCGTCTTGCAAACGCTCATCTTGGGCTCGGGCGGTTACGACGCCCAGGACCAAGGCAATGATCGCCGTCGTCAGTGCCAGGACCAGATGGTCCGCTCGGCGTGACGGCTTGTTCGCGATGGCCTGTGCGGTTGTCTGTCGTTCGCTTCGAATGTTCATCACACACCTCCTCGCTCGTCGTTTCCAGGGTCAGAAGCGGACAAAGTCCACGCGAGCGTTGGATTGGTCCCGGTTGGCGGGTGCGCGCAACTCGGGGTTGTCCTCGTCGGTCTGGTAGGCCCAGTCGATCCGGACACGATTAGCTTCGAGATCCGTCACCTGGAACTTGGCGAAATGGATTCCCTGGCCGGCGATCCTGACGATGTAGGAATGCCCATCGATCAGCTCGGCGCGGCCCGCCGCCGAATATCCGTTGCGGGGCGCATAGTCCACCCAGGCCAGCAGAATGGTGCCGTAGTCCTGGAGTTGGACGTCCGCATCGACCGTGACCACCCAGGGGATACCACCGTCGTCGTACTCGACGAAGATATCTGTGGCTGGATTGTTCCAGGCCCGGGCTATCGACATCTGGTCGGAAAAATCGAATCCGCTCTGCGTCCATTGTGGACCCCGGCTGTCATGCAGCCAAACGTCGTATCCCTCGGGACGCGGCGTATCGAAGACATCTTCATAGCTCAGGTTGCTCTCGTTACCGCTTTCGTCTACAGAAAGGACGGCATAGAGATAGGTCTCGCCATTGTTGACTTCGTAGTCGTCAAACCAATGCGTCAGTGAAGCCGGGTCGTAGTTCTCGTTCCATGAGACTTCACCGATGAGATGGTATTCGTTGGGATCGGTGATGCTGTCGTCATGACGATAGATCCGGTAAAGGACCAGGTCCGATTCATCGATGTCGTTCCAGACGACGGTCACAAGCGCATCACCCGTAATGGAGTAGACACCCGTTGGGACTGCAGGCACGATATCAACCACGTTGGCGGGATCGTCGTCGCAGCCGCTCAGGGACATGCCGAGGATTGCCGTCAGTAGGGTGATCAGCAAGATCCTGATCTCGTGACTCTGTGCTTTCTCTCTGATCATGTCGTCACCTCCGTTCCATGTCGTGTACATCCCATAAGGCATGAGTCGTGCCAGCATGATCCCTTGTAGTTCAACACTACCGGATTCGCCCACAGCACAAATGTATTTGGCGTATTTGGAGCTAGTTAGCGGACTTCAAGCCTGAAGTTCGAGCGGGTGGAATACATTAATCATCAGAGGCATATGTGGCAGGATTGTCCTCACCGGGAAGCATTCGTCTCCGGGAAAGGACGCTGGGTCGAGAACAAAAAAAGAAAGAGCCACAGCCCAGGAGAAGCTGATTCCGGTCCTGAGTCTCGCCCCTACAGGATCGGGTGGCTCTTTCTAAGAAGAATAGCAATGTCGAGAAAGGCATCGGATGGGGAACGGGTTCACTCGCTTTCGGCACCCGGTCCCTGGGTCGACCTGGACCCCACCTCCAGATCGTCATGGAACGAGCCTAGTTGTTGAAAACTTCCTCATCCAGCCGGTTGACGATGAGGGCGTGAACCTCGTTCCCCTTCCGAATTCTTTCTTGTCTTAGGTCGTCCGAGCCAATCGCTTGTCCCTGCAACTGACCTCCGGTCTTCCTGCTTTCATTACAGCATGCGATATGCCACTTATGGAAATGCAGCAACAATAGAGTCAACCTGTTGTTATTATTCATGTTAGGGCACGTAATGAGTGATGGTTCGAGTGGTACGAAATGACTCGATCAGGAAACAATATTAATAGCAACTCCCGGGACGCTCCAACCGGATACAACTACGCAAGTTACATGTAGTAATTATATTGATCCACAAACTCGAAATGTTCGCATTGAGGGAGTCAGGAAGGACCGATGCCGTAGATCCGAATCTTCTTCAGCAGGTTCGGGTAACTGATCCCGAGCAGGCGGGATGCATGGGCCTTGTTGCCCCCGGTGACCGTGAGGGCATGAGTGATCTCACGGCTCTCCACGGCCTGAAGGGTCTTTTTGAGGGGTGCCACTGGCCCGCCGTTGTCACGATTGAGAGCAAGTCCTGCAAGCTTCGGCGGCAGGTATTCGAGACGCAGCATGCTGTCCCCGTTGGCCAGAACGATGGCCCGGTTAAGCGTTTTTTCCAGCTCCCGGACATTGCCCGGCCAATCATAGCGTACCAGAGCGTCCATGAAGGAAGACGTCATACCCGGCGGGGGCATTGCGGTTCCCTTAATGTAGCGCTCGATGAAATAGGGTGCGAGCAACATGATATCATCGGCTCGTTGACGCAGGGGCGGTACCTGGATCGGGAAATCCAACATGCGATAGTAAAGGTCCTCGAGAAATTCGTTCCGATCGACTTTACCCTTCAGGTCGGCCTTGGTGGCGCAGACGATCCGGACATCCACCTTCTGCTCTTGGTTCGATCCCACCGGCCGTACGGTCTTCGAGTCCAGGAAATGAAGCAGCTTGCCCTGCATGCCGATCGGGAGCTTACCGATCTCATCCAGGAATACGGTGCCGCCTTCGGCCTCTACCAATAATCCCTTTTTGTCCCCATAGGCTCCTGTGAAACTGCCTTTGACGTGCCCGAAGAGTTCGCTCTCCATAAGCATCTCGGGAATAGCAGCACAGTTGATGGCCATGAACTTCCGCTCGGAACGGCTGCTCAGAGCGTGGATGGAGTAGGCGAGCAAGCCCTTCCCTGTTCCCGTTTCGCCATGCACCAGCACGGTCAGTTCACTCGGAGCGACCCGTGTGATCAGGGCCAGCATCTCGAGCATGTCCTTGTTGCCGGTAATGATGTTGTCAAAGCAATCGATCCGTTCCTGGACCGTGACGATCGAACGATCGCGGCTTTCTTCGCAGATGTAACGGCGGTCGGCGAGAGCCAAGGCCAGGAAACCCATGGAAGTGGTCAGGAATTCGAGGGCGGGCTTCAAGGAGATGCCCTCGGGAGACTCGTTGCCTAGTGCGAGTCCCAAAAGCCCCAACAGCCGGCCCTTCAAGGAAACGGGAACGAGCAGGCAGCTCTTCAGGGTCAGTGAGATGCCCGGAACGGTTGCAAGAATCTCATGATCGTCCTCCAGCCGGGTCATCAGGACGGGTCCGGTTTCGTCGCGCTGGGCAAACCAGGTCGCGATTCCGACGGCGAGATCCCGAGGAAGTCCGGCAAGAGTATCGACTTGGACGGCATTGGTTGTCAGGTCGAATCTGGCAATGAAGCCACGGTCGGCTCCTGTGCGGCTCAAGGCCGACTTCAACACCGGCATGAGATCGAGATCGGGCTCTTTGCCGCCGCGGACGAAATCCGAAACTGAGGACACAGCGGAAACGTGCCGCTGGAAATCCTCCATCCCGCCGACCACGCCACTTTCTGCACGTCGTCGGATATCAGCAGTGATGTGGGACAAGGTATCGGAGCCGTTGGCTCCTACGATTCGCTCCAGCTCGCTGATGGTGATCAGAACTTCGTCATGCAGTTCGAGCCTCAGCAGAACCTCGGCGAGTCCGACCTGCAAGCGGCAGAACAAATCGTCACTGCTGCGGGCGCCTTCGTCTTCGAGAACATGGTCGATCAGTTGCCGCAGATAGCGGAGCGTTCCTTCGTTCGCCGAGTCGATCACGCCGTGTAGGTAGTGGAGAATCGCCTCACAGGTCTGGCGCGGTAAACGCTGGCTCTGGAAGGTCTTGATGGCTTCGCGGTAGGAGGCGTCCGACTCCTCGGCTCGATCGAGATGCTGGTAGGCCTGCCCTAGGGTCAGGTGACAGAAGCCGAGCTCGTAGTCTTCACCGCAGGAGGAACAGACAGCCAGCGCGGCTTGAGCGGATTCCGCAGCTTTGTCCCAGGCGCCTTGTTTGGCGTAGGCCTGGGCGCAGCGCCGCAACAACTCACCCTCGAGGTCGGTGACCGTACCGATGTGGCGGGTCTTGTCGAGACCCAGACCGTAGTTGTAAAGCGCTCGATCATACTCGCCACGGCAGAGCAGGATGTCTCCCATGTATTCGTCGGCAATGGTCGATTCCCGGAGGAAGCCGGCCTGATCCGAAAGATGTTTGCCTTCCAGGATCAGCTCTTCTGCTCGGACCAGATTGCCATCGAGCATTTCGAGGTATCCGAGAGAGAGATTGACCTTGGACTGGCGGTCGACATCGCCGAGGCTGCGGGCCAGTCGCAGACATTTTCCGAGGCTGGCGCGGGCTTCGCCGTGTCGTTCGGACTTGCGAAGGATGATGCCCTCGTTCAGATAGAGCCGCGCGAGAAGATGAGTGGCGCCGTGGGCGTTGGCCAACTTGATGGACTTGCGCTGCTCGTCGAGGGCCTGATCCCAGAGACAGGCGTTCTTGCGCAGATTCGCGAGATTGCTATGCAGGATCGCCATGCCGAGATCGTCGTTGATCCGTCGGAAGGTCGCAAGGGCGTCCATGTAGAACTCTTCGGCCTTGTCGAGACGGCCGAGACGGTGGTGGCAGACACCCATCGTTACCTGGAGGTTGGCGACCTCGCGGTGATCGTCGGTGACGGCCAGAACGGCGAATGCGTGCTTGGCTACCCTCAAGGCATCACGATAGGCGCTGCGCTGGGTGAACAGACTTGCCTGACGGCCGAGAATGGGAGCCAGGAGGCGCTGGCGGTCCTGGGGATCGTTTTCGGTGATCTGCTCGAACAGCTTGAAGGCGCGGTGCAGCAGCTCCTCGGCGAAGGCGAGATCGCCGACGTTGAGCGAAGCGTCAATGCATTTGACCAGGACCCGAAGGCCGTGTCCCGGATCATCAGCCATCTCTCTGGTCGCATCGAGAAGTCGTTGGTAGTAGTCGAGGGCGGAGGAGAACGCCGAGGCTTCAAAATGGAGATCGCCGATTTCCTCGAGACGCACCAAGGCATCATGATCCAGTCGAGCGTTCAGATCGACTCGATCCTTGTCATGACGTCGGTTGCGTTCCGATCGATGATCCATCGACATTGTCCCCCGGCGAGAAGGCGGGCAATTCGACTCCAGTACGTGACTCGAGCATTCCAGACTCCCTGAATCAGGGCACTATGATCAGCATCTGGCACAAGGTCACGAACAGAGACACGGTGTCATCCTCAATATCCCAACTCACTGACGAGCCATTGCTCTGGTCTCCCCCCGTGATGCCCGTACCACGGTTCCCCGTGATCAGGTCGTCGGGATCACCATATTGGATGACGACTTCGTTCCCAGAACCCACCTGAATAGTCGAAGCGTCCTGGCCCTGTTCAACGGCGACGATTGTCACATCCTCGCCAGCGGCCGCGAACGCTGTCGACCCTGCAAGAAGCAGGAACAGCGCGACAGAGAGTGTCCAACGTGTACTCATGGTACCACCCCACTTCTGAAAAGACCCCTCGACTGGCCGCTAATACGGACACGGTCTTCATCGGAGTCTCCGATACGATTCTACAAGGATACGGACATCGAAGGAACCTGTCAATCGATTCGCTCATCGGTTTGGCCCCGTTCGCCGTCTGCCTGAGTCTGCAGCTCATAGCGGGTGATCTTCTTGTAGAGGTTACTCCGCTGCATCCCGAGGGTCTCAGCAGTCTTGCTGACATTGTATTGATTTTCGATGAGTTTGGCCTGAAGAAACGAGGCCTCGGAACGAGCTTTGAACTCCTGGAAATCGTTGCACATCAGAATGTTGTCGTCATTGCTTGAACTGTGCCCCTCCCCCGTGATATCGGGTGGTAGGTCGGAGATCAGGATGGTTTCACCACGACTGAGGATCAGTAGACGTTCCACCAGGTTCCGCAGTTCGCGGACGTTGCCCGGCCAGGGGTGCCGGCGCAGGATGTCTAACGCGTCTGGTGAGATCTGTTTAACTGGGATTTTGGTCTGCCGGGAAAGTTCGAACATGAAATGGCTCAGGAGCAATTCGGTGTCGTCGCCTCGCTCACGCAACGGCGGCAGATGCACGGACAAGACATTGAGTCGGTAGAACAGATCACGGCGGAATCTGGAATCAGGGCCGGTCAGATCACGGTTCGTGGCAGCGACGATGCGGACATCCACTTCGCGAGGCTGCCGCCCGCCCACGCGTTCAAAACGACTTTCCTCGACTGCTTTGAGGACCTTGGCCTGGGCCTCTTCGCTCATGTCGCCGATTTCATCGAGGAACAGGGTTCCGCCATCGGCCTGTTCAAACTTGCCGATTCTTACCCGGTCAGCCCCAGTGAAGCTGCCCTTTTCGTGCCCGAAGAGCTCGCTCTCTACGAGGTCCTTGGGAATTGCGGCGCAGTTGACTTCGACGAGCGGCTTGTCCCGACGATGACTCGCAGCATGCAGGGCGCGGACGACGAGTTCCTTGCCCGTTCCATTCTCCCCGGTGATCAGTACGGTTGCATCGGTGGATGCAACACGAGTGATGAAATCCTTAACCTCGTGCATGCCCGGGCACTCGCCGACCAGGGGAGAGTCTCCCCCGGCGCGACTACGCCACTCCCGCGCCTGATCACGGAGCTGGTGATGATTGAGACTGTTGGCGAGTGTGAGCAGGAGACGCGAGCGATCGAGGGGCTTCTCGAGGAAGTCGTAAGCCCCCTTTTTGACAGCCTCGACGGCAGTCTCAATGTTACCGTGGCCCGAGGCGACAATGACCGGAAGGTCGAGTCCCAGCTGGCGGATCCGATCAAGGACTTCGAAACCGTCCATGCCGGCCATCTTGACGTCGAGCAGCATGGCGTCGACTTTTTCCTCCTCGAGGATCCTGAGGGCTTCGACGCCTCCGGGTGCGGTCAGCACCCGGTAGGACTCATAGGTGAGGATCTGATCGAGGGCGGTGCGGATCGCAGCCTCGTCATCGACCACCAGGACGGTGTGCAAGATCGACCTCCGGTCCGCCGCTGGACGTGCGGCGTGGATCATGGGATGTTAACGTTCAGGGTGCATGGTGCGCCGAACACCTGTCAAGATCATCCGGTTGCGGAGGACCATGAACATCGAACTGCCTCCCCTTCTTCACGGCCTGGCCCCGGACCACCTGGCTGATATCGTTGGCGGGATGGGACAACCGGGCTATCGGGCCAAACAACTCGCGGAGTGGATGTACCGCCATCATGCAATGGACTGGGGCACCATGTCCAACCTGCCCGGAACCCTGCTTACGAGTCTCGCCGAACGCTTTGATCCCTGCGGCCTGACCCTCCAGGAACGCCAATGCTCGCAGGATGGAACCAGGAAATACCTCTTCGAACTCAGGGACGGCCAGTCGATCGAAAGCGTCATGATCCCCATGGAGCAACACGCCACCTTCTGCGTGTCGAGCCAAGTGGGATGTGCGATGGCCTGTTCTTTTTGCGCCACGGCCCGCGGCGGCCTCGTGAGGCAGTTGAGCCGCGGGGAAATCGTCGAACAGGTCCAGCTGCTCGCTCTGGATCTGATGGCCGACCCCGTCGAGGAACTCGGCGATCGCGCCTTCAACGTTGTCTTCATGGGCATGGGCGAACCCCTGGACAACGTCGACGAGGTGGCGGGAGCCCTGAAGATCCTGACCCACACCGACGGCCTGGCTATGTCGCCGCGGCGGATCACGATCTCCACATCGGGTCATGCCGAGGGCCTGCGTGCGTTCCTGGACCTGCGTCTTCCGGTCGGCCTGACCGTTTCGGTCAACACGACCGATCCCGACAAGAGAAAGCGACTGATGCCCATTCCGGGAAGGACCCCGTTGTCGGAATCCCTCGATCTGGCTGAGATGCACGCTCGCCGGATCCGACGAACGGTGACGGTGGCCTATGTGGTCATCGACGGCTGGAATGACCATCCTGACGAAGCGACCGCCTTGGCGACGCTGGTCGCCAGACGCCCCTTCAAGGTGAACCTCATCCCCATGAACAGAATCGACGACCGCTTCGGGCCGCCATCCGCAGATGCACTCCTGATCTTCCAGAAGGTCCTGGCAGATCATGATGTCCGAGCAACCATACGGATCAGCGGCGGTGACGATATCGATGCCGCCTGCGGCCAACTGAGGCGCCGTCGTACGTCCTGAGACTTCAGACACGAAGACGGCCGTCGCCCGATGGGCGACGGCCGTCTTCGTCGAGAATGTCACTGCCGCTCAGATGAGATCGGCGAGCGTCGTGGTCTCAAGCGCCTCGACCAGGGCGGACTGGGCCTTGCCCCACACCTTGCTCATCTTGCAGTCCTCAGCACGATGACAGGGATCGACCTTGCGCAGGCAGTGGTTCAGAGCGATGCCGCCCTCGCAGATGTCGACCACCTCGCGCAGGTTGATTTCTTTGATGTCACGCCCGAGAGAGAAGCCGCCCTTCACGCCGCGATGGGATTTCACAACGTTGTGCTGGGACAGCATCTGGAAGATTTTGGCCAAAAAAGCCTCGGAGACTTCACAGGCCTCGGCAATGGTCTTCAGGCGGATGGGCGTGCCTTCATCTCGCTGGGCCAGCTCCATCAATCCTCGGATGGCATATTCGGTCTGTCGAGTGATCTGCAGCATGCTGGTCCTTCCTAGCCTCGGGATCGTGCCAGGACCGTGCCCGTTGGCTCTCGGTCTCATTCATGCCCCCAAGCCTTCATGATGGAAAAGCGGACTCAGAAAGTCAAATCTATTGGTTGGGGTCTTGATTGCCGATGGCCAGCTCAAAGGCGCGCAGCGAAGGGGTATTGAGGGGCAGATCCTTCAGCTCAGCTTCGGATACGACCACGACACCTTCCGGCACGGCTCCGCCGGGCCAACCGCATACGGACCCGGCCACGACCCGGGCCTGCAGTCGGTACCTTGTGATGGCATGCCGAAACATGCCAGCATCTCGTGGTGGTTCGGACCATGCGCCGCCCAGACGGAGCCACCACTGGGTCCAGTTATCGACAGCATCGCCGGGCTCGGCGGACCAGGCCCCGAAGGGCAGGCTCCGGTACCCACGATACAGGCTGCCGTAATCGTGACGCAGCTCCTCACCTGTATTCTCAAGAAGCGCCGGCGGGGCCTGTGGCAGAGCTACAAGGAGTCCCCCTGGAGCTCGGGCTACGAGGAGCGACCAGTGTCCCTTGATGGGTCGAGGACGGGAACGTGCAGGGGGAATCGTTTCGGGCTCACCACCGGCTTCGGCCCGGCACTGGCCTGCCAGGGGGCAGGCACTGCACTCGGGAACGGCTGTGGTACAGACGCCAGCCCCCAGATCCATGAGCGCCTGGTTCCAATCGCCTGGTCGCTGGAGATCGACCAAGGCCGTGGCGAGAATACGTACAGAGGCTGATGTCAGAGAGGCAGCCTCGTTGGCTGTATGACAGACGAGTCGGCTCAGAACCCGCACGACATTCGTATCCACGGCGGGGACGGTTTCGCCCAAACCGATGCTGGCGATGGCTCCCGCAGTGTAGGCCCCTATGCCCGGGAGCGCCGACCAGCCAGCTTCGTCCACGGGCAGACGCCCGTCGAGGGTGATGACGATCGTCTTGGCTGCCGCATGGAGCTGGCGGGCACGACGGTAGTATCCCAAACCACTCCAGGCGTTCAACACCTCGGCTTCCTCCGCTGCCGCGAGGGACCCGACATCGGGGAAGCACCTGAGAAACTCGTGCCACCTTGGTACCACGGCCGCGACGGTGGTCTGCTGGAGCATGATTTCTGAGATCCAGGTTCCGTACACGGACGGACGCTCCCGCCAGGGCAGCGGCCGTCCTGCACGGTCGTACCAGGACAACAACGCACTCCTCAATGACGGAGCATGGATGTGAGGCCACAGATCAGTGGCGACGGCGGTCCTTCTTGCGGTCACTCTTCTTCTCGCACTTGAGGATGAGACGTACCGCCTCTGCTTTGTGGGCGGCGTCGTTCGGATCTGCCTCTGGCAGATACTGTGTGATCTCGAACTCCAAGAGAGCCTCGTCGTAGCGCTTCATCTTCATCCAGGTGATGCCCAGCTGAAGGTGATGGTTCACATCGTCGGGTGCGATCCTGATCGCTTCGCGGAAATGCTCGAGGGCCTTCTCGTCGCTCGCACCTTCCGGGATCCCGCCATAGACCACCTTGGCTGCTGCCTTGAGCAGCGGCCCGAGGTGGGTCACTTCGCGGTTCCAGCGCCCGAGGATGTGGTGGGATTTGTCATTATCCGGATCGCACTCGACGGCCAGCAGGGCTTCTTGACGGACTTCGCGGGACAACTCGATCTTGCGTTTTCCGCCCTCTGTCAAGGCGAGACTGCCCACGGCTGCGGCCAGGTAGTGGTGGCCCCATGTATCCCCCGGGGAAGCTGCGACAGCCCGACGCGCGTGTTCCACTGCCAGGAGATACGTGGCCTCCTTATCCTGCTTGTCTTCATATCGATTCCCCAAGTCTATCAGGACCCGTGCGAGATTCCATGAACGCTCGTAGCCCTCGGAACTGGACTCCCAGTCAACGAGCTCTCTTTCCAGATCGGCGAGAGATACGGACGCTCGGGAAGGATAAGATGTGAAGGCCAGGACGGCCAACATCGCCAGAAAAACAGCACGACGAATATGCATGGAGGGGTCTCCGGGGACGAGGATAACGTCGTTTAGCATTGACACAGGCTGAGACCGCTGGTAGTGAATGTCAACTGTGAAAAGGGAGTTTCGAGAGGCAGTATCGGCCGCTCGGGCCTTGATTCCCTCTCATTCCGTGCCGACCTCCGACCAGGGAGTCAACATGTCCATCACGACGATCCCCCAGCTGTTTTTTGAGGCCGTCAACGAGCGTCCCCGCAACGACATGTTCAGCTCCAAAGGAGCCGACGGTCTCTTCGTCGGTGTCTCGAGCACGGAAGTTCAACGCCGGGTGCGCGCCCTGCGGCTGGGGCTGGAGTCCCTGGGTGTTCGGAGTGGCGACCGCGTGGCGATCCTCTCGGAGAACAGGTTCGAATGGGCCCTCGCAGACCTGGCGATCCTGTCCCTGGGCGCCGCCGACGTACCTATCTATCCGACGCTGCTGGCCGAGAGCATCGACTACATCCTACGGGACTGCGAACCCGTTGCGATCTTCGTTTCGGGCGACGAGCAGGCGGGCAAAATCGCCTCGCTCCGTGCGGGCCTGCCCTTCATCAAAGACATCGTCTCCTTCGACCACGTGCAAGTCCCCGACGTGATGGCGTTCGATAAGCTGCTCCAAATCGGGGGCAACCTGCTCGAGAAGAATCCCCAGAGTCCTGCTGACGACGTGGGCCCTGCCGATGGCGACGATCTTTGCAGCATCATTTACACGAGCGGCACGACGGGAAACCCCAAGGGGGTCATGCTCAGCCACAACAACTTCGTCTCCAACGTGCTGCAGGCCCTCGCCCTCGTGGACGTGGGACCGAATGACCGCGGCCTTTCCTTCCTGCCCCTCTCCCACGTCTTCGAACGCATGGCCGGCTACTACCTCATGATGTATGCGGGCTGCGGCATCGCCTATGCCGAGAGCGTGGAGACCGTGGCCGCCGATATGGGAGTCGTCCGACCCACGGTGATGGTGAGCGTGCCGCGCCTCTACGAGAAGATCTACGACCGCGTGAACACCGCCGCACTGTCGGGCGGACCGATCAAGAAGATGTTCTTCAACTGGGCCAAGCGGGTGGGCAAGGAGATCTGCCATCTCGAACAGGCCGGGGCTGCGGTGTCGGGCTGGCTGCGGTTCCAGCAGAAGATTGTCGACAAGCTGGTCTTCAGCAAATTGCGGGCGAGGACGGGCGGCAGTCTCAGGTTCTTCGTCTCGGGGGGCGCTCCCCTGGCCGTTCACATCAACGAGTTCTTCTACGCCGCCGGATTGCTGGTACTCGAAGGCTACGGCCTGACCGAGACGTCGCCGGTGATCTCGGTCAACACCTTCGAACGCAACCGAATCGGTAGCATCGGCCCGGTTATTCCCAACACCGAGGTGCGGATCGCCGAGGACGGCGAGATCTTGGCTCGGGGACCTGGCATCATGCTGGGCTACTACAACAAACCGGAGCAGACCGCCGAGGTTCTCGACGCCGACGGCTGGTTCTACACCGGAGACATCGGCCGTTTCGACGACGACGGCTATCTCTACATCACCGACCGCAAGAAGGACCTCATCGTGACAGCAGGCGGCAAGAACATAGCGCCGCAGCCCATCGAAAACGCTTTGAAGAAAAACAAGTTCATCGGCCAGGTGGTGGTCATCGGCGACAAACGACCGTATATGATCTGCCTGATCGTGCCCAACTTCGACCATCTCGAGATGTGGGCGAAGGAGAGTGGCCTGAGCTGGGACACTCATGACGACCTGATCGCCCTGGACTCCGTACGCGACAAGTACCAACGTGGTCTCGACCGTGCCAACGAGAAGCTGGAAAGCTTCAGCACGATCAAGAACTTCGCCCTGCTCAAGGACGAGTTCACTCTCGAACGCGGCGAACTCACGCCGACGCTGAAGGTGAAGCGCCGCGTGATCCAGGATTCCTACGCCGAGCAGATCGACGCGCTCTATTCGTCCTGAGGAACGATGACTTCGTCCAACAGACAGCCCCGGGGCCCGTTGATGCTCAGGCCGATGGTCTGCACATCCGTCGGCCTGGTTGGCAACGTGCTGCTCACCGCAGGCAAGCTGGCGGTGGGGATCATCGCCGGTTCAGCATCCCTCGTGGCTGACGGCTTCCACTCCTTCAGCGACCTGGCCGGTGACGTGGGTGTCCTCGTGGCCCTCAAGGCCAGTACCCAACCGCCCGACGACGACCATCCCTACGGACATCACAGCTTCGAGACTCTGGGCGCTCTCGGCGCCTCCCTGCTCCTCCTCGCCACCGGCGTGCTGCTGGGCCGCGAAGCGGTCATGAACTTCGTCCGTCATCACCACTCCCACCCCGAGATGCCGGCGTTGTACGCGGCCCTGGCTTCGATCGTGATCAAGGAGGGCATGGCCCGCTACACGTTCGCCGCCGGACGACTTCATAACTCTCCTGCGCTGAACGCCAACGCTGTCCATCACCGCTCCGACGCCTTGTCGTCGATCGCCGCCGCCGTGGGCATCGGCGGCGCCCTGGCGGGACGGCCAGAACTGGACAGCCTCGCAGCATTGATGATCGCGGGCTTGATCGTGTGGATGGGATTGGGTCTTTTGCGCGACAACGCCATGATCCTGCTGGACACCCAGCCGGATGAAGCGATCCTCGAAAGGATCCGCGGCGCCGTCATGTCGGTCGATGGAATCTGTTCGGTGTCGTCGTTGAGGGTACGGCCTCAGGGGTCGGTCTACTTAGCCGATCTGGCCGTCACGGTACTGCCTGACCTGAGCGTCCATGCCGGTCACGAATTGGCCGACCTGGTCGAACAGGCGATCCACATCGCTGTGCCCGATGTAGTCGACGCCGTTGTCCATGTCGAGCCACACACGGGCCATTGCAATCGGTGCTGCACCTGATCAGCGTGGACGCGGACGCAGTGTGACCCGCAGGTCACGACGCTCGCCGTCCCGGACGAACACTACGGCGACCGTTTCCCCTTCTCCGTGGGTCTGCAGGGCGACCGTAAGATCCTGCAAGCTGCCGATCGTCACCTCACCGACCCCCACCACCACGTCGCCGGCAAGCAGACCCGCCTCCTCGGCCGGACTCCCGGGCATCACGCCGGCCAACTTGACGCCTTGAACATCGTCGACAAAATCAGGGATGGTGCCCAGCCAAGCGCGCTTTTTACGCCCTCCCTCTGTGGGAGCCGTAGGCGTGAGATCACCCACCGCTTTGTAGCTGAGCGGATCGGGCCGCAAAGCGACCTCCCTCAGAATAGCGGCGGCGAACGCCGTGACCCGGGCCAGGGGGCCACCCTCGACCAGATCCCACCGATCGTCCAAGGAGTGATATTGCGGATGGGGCCCGGTAAAAAGGAACAGCACCGGAATGCCGGAAGTGTTGAACGAGACGTGGTCGCTGGCGTCCCAGCCCCCTTCACTGATCTGCAGATCGAAGCCGAACCCGGAATCGTTCAAGGACGTGACGATGCCTCTCAGCTCTGCGGCCGTGCCGACGCCGCCGATGTAGAGACGTTCACTCCGCAGGCGCCCTACCGAATCCAGATTCACCATGAGATCCAGCGACGAAATTGGAAACGGGGCATGGTCGACGAACCAGCGGCTGCCCTGCAGTCCGATCTCCTCGCCGGCAAAGGCCACGAACCAGAGCGTCCTGCGATCAGCTGCTTCGTCGTAGACAGCGAGGCTGGCGATTTCACAAATGGCGGCCACACCGGAGGCATTGTCTTCGGCCCCCGGGTAGAAACCTGCCGGGCGACCCTCATCGTCGCTGCGAAGACCCAGATGATCGTAGTGGGCGCCGATCACGACGTGTCGGTCGGCGAGGGCTCCCCGCCCCGGCACGAGACCCACGACATTGCGTGCCGGCTGCCCCTGGTGCTCCTCCCCGCCGAGGCTGAACGGCTGAAACCAGCCATCTTCACCGGCAGGCACGAGTGCGGCAGCTGAGAACCAGACCGCCACCGAATCGGCGGCCGCTGCGGCACCAGGCAGGCCGTTCCCCCTCCCCCCGAGGGATTCGTCGGCCAAGGCCCTGACCCGTTCAACGAGCCGCAAAGGATCGGGTGCGCCGGCCTGAGCCCACGAAGGGGACGCAGACAGCAGAAGGAGCAAGGAAAGAAACTTCGACGTCATGGGGCCTCCTGTAGCGGACCTCTGCAGTCTGTGGGATACTGGTGCAGTCATACTACATCCCCGACCTTCAGGACACAACGAGGTGGCCTTGGAACGTCGTCCCTGGATCGAGCCCCTGCCCACCACGGCAGGCGAAGCCTTGGCTGTCGTCGGCACACTGATCGGAGCCGGGCATCGGGCCTACCTGGTCGGAGGCGCCGTGCGGGATCTGTTGGCTGGTCGGACGCCTGGGGACTGGGATGTCGTCACCGATGCTCGGCCGGATCGACTCGGCGACCTATTCCCCGGCTCACGCCATGTCGGCGCCGCGTTCGGTGTGGTGCTGATCCAGAGCGGCGACAAGTGGATCGAGACTGCCACTTTCCGCGAAGAGGGACGCTACCTCGACGGCCGCCATCCCCAGGACATTCGATTCACAGATGATCCCGTACGGGACGCCATGCGGCGCGACTTCACCGTCAACGCCCTGCTTCTCGATCCGATCAATGGCGAGATTCTCGACCCGGTCGGCGGCCTACGGGACGCCGAGGCAGGCCTGCTCCGGGCAGTGGGGCGACCCGATGAACGTTTCGCCGAAGACGGGCTGCGACTGTTGCGGGCAGCGCGGCTGGCAGCTCAGTGCAGCCTCGATCTCGAAGCCGAAACAGCGGCCGCCCTGGGCCGCAACGCCGGCATGGTCGACCTCCTCGCACCCGAACGCATCGCCGGCGAACTGATACGGATGGTCTGCGGACCGACACCGTCACGGGCTTTCGACATCCTCCGCGTTTCCGGCATCCTCCAACGGTTCCTGCCCGAAGTAGCCGCGCTCTACGGCGTCGAACAACCAAGCGACCATCACCCTGAAGGCTGTGTCTGGACCCACACGATGATGATGCTGGACGCCGCCGAGGCTCCGCCTCTCGAACTCGCCCTGGGCTGCTTGTTCCACGACGTGGGCAAACCGGCGGCACGCATCGTCCGCGACGGCGTGCCCCGATTCCCGGGACACGCTCCGATCGGCGCCAAGATGGCCGATGCGATCCTGACCCGCCTGAGGTTCCCCAACCGGGTCATCGGCATCGTGACGAGTCTGGTCGGACGCCATATGATGTTCCTCGAAGTGACGCAGATGCGTCCCGCGACTTTGAAACGGTTCCTCGCCCACCCTCTGTTTCCCTTGCAACACGAGCTCCATCGCCTGGACCGTTTGGCCGGACGCGGCGATTTGACAACCTGGGAATTCTGCCGCGATCAACTCGCCGAGATGCCAGAAGAAGAACTCCACCCCCTACCGCTGGTCAGCGGCCGCGATCTGATCCGCCTCGGATACCCGCGTGGTCCGCTATTGGGTGTGATCCTCATGGATCTCGAGACGGCCCAATTGGAAGGAGAAATCCCGGATCGCGACGCGGCTCTCGCCTGGATCAGCGCCCATCATCCCCGCGGGCGATGAATGCGGCGGCACCGATGCCGCGCGGGTCGGAAGCGCCGATGGGAATCCCCTTCGACTCGTCCACGACGATCAGTTGAACATTGCCCACGGTCTGACGATGGGTCAGGACATGGCCCATGTCCTCGAGAGCTTGTGTGAGTCCGTCGACCGCGCCCGTCTCGAAGAAGAGATCCGGTGGCGACCACTGGTGGTGGATGCGCGGACGGCTCACCGCCGTCACAGGATCGAGATCGTCGACCAGAACATTGAGCAGGGCCTGCAACGTGGCGGTGATGATGCGGGAGCCTCCCGGGCTGCCGCAGACCGCATGGACTCCGGCGTCGCCCAGCACGAGCGTGGGGGTCATGCTCGACAACGGCCGCTTGCCGGGAGCCACGGCATTGGCCTCGCTGCCCAGCAGTCCAAATGCGTTGGCCACGCCGGGAGCCGCGGCGAAATCGTCCATCTCGTCGTTGAGGATGACGCCCGTTCCCGCCGCCACCATTCCCGATCCGAAACTGAGGTTGATCGTGAGGGTTGCGGCGACGGCGTTGCCGTCGGCGTCGATGATGCTCAGATGCGTGGTGTCGTCGCTCTCGTGAGGGCCGATGCCGACTCCGGCGACGAGGTGACGGGGGTAGATCGAATCAAGGCCGATCAGGGCCTGCAAGCTGTCGGTTCGGGCGGGGTCGAGCAGCATGTCCACCGGAACGTCCACGAAGTCCGGATCGCCGAGCCAGCGGCTGCGGTCTGCATAGGCGAAGGTCATGGCCTGCGCCATCACGTGGATGCGCTCGGCGGCCGTGAGTTCCCTCAGCGACCAGCCGTTCAGGATGTCCAACATCTGTTGCAGATGCAGGCCGCCGGAACTGGGGGGAGGCATGCCGATCACGGTCCAGTTGCGGAACCGTCCCCGAATCGGATCACGCCAGACCGGGGCGCTCCCCGCGAGATCATCGAGGGTCAACGACCCGCCGGCGTCGGCGATGGCCGCCACGATCCGTTCGGCCACCTCACCGCGGTGAAACCCATCGGCGCCTTCGCTGCGGATCTGGTGAAGAGTCTTCGCCAAGTCCACCTGGCGCAACACATCACCAATACCAGGTATTTCGTTGTCGAAAAGAAAGATACGCTTTGATTCGGCGTCGAACCGTTCCCTCTCCTCCACGATGTGCTCCACCAGCCTAGCATCGACAGGGAAACCCTCTCTGGCCAAGCGCTCCGCTGCCTCGATCAACTGCGCCCAGGGCAGACGGCCATGTTCTCTGTGCAGCACTTCGAGCCCGCGCACCAATGAAGGCACCGCCACCGAATGAGCACCGTCCCGGCTGCGCAGGGGGTCGACAACACCATCGACGAGATACATATCCCGCGTCGCCGCTGCCGGAGCGGTTTCGCGGGCATCGAGGGCGAACTGGCGGTCCGTTGCCGCATCGTGCAGAACGAAGAATCCGCCCCCGCCGAGGCCCGAAGAGTAGGGTTCGACGACGGCCAAGGTGAAGGCGGCGGCGACGGCGGCGTCGACGGCGTTGCCGCCGCTTCGCAGCACTTCCGCTGCAGCGGCGGTGGCCAGAGGATGGGCCGTGACGACACAGCCACCTGTCAGACACCGCCCGGACTCGTGCTGCGACAAACATCCCGACACCAGGATGAAGCCCGCACAGACCAGCCACGCATGGAGCATCCGTTTCGTCATGACTTCCCCAGTCTGGCGTAGGACGCCACGGTTCCACCGCAATAGTCGCAGAGGCATCGCGAGAGCAACGCAGCGGCACGCTCCAGTTCTTCGCCGGGATAGCCCGCCGTCGCCATGACCACCGCCAGCAGTCGTGTGGTCGTCTCGTCGACGCAGGTGCGGGAAGAATCACTGGTGGGCGAGCCGAAGGGACCTTCGTCGTCGAACAAGCCGAGGCGCCCCTCGAGATGAACGGGGCCCTTGCGGATCCCCGGGTACTCCTCTCCCGGACATCCGAGACGCAGAACCGTGTCGCCGCTGATTTTGTCAAGATCATAGAGGCCGACCGGCAGCAGGAAGGTGAGGCTGGCCAGGTTGCAGGCATCGACGGCGTTGCTGATTGAATAGAGATCGTGGCCGTGCAGAACCCTGCGCAACAGGGCTTCCGAACTGGGCCGGATGCGCGTGGGCGGAATGCCGACGGAGCGGTAAAGACGGCGGGCTTCCTGGAGCGGTTCGATCTCCGATGGCAGACAACCCGACCAGCGTTCCCTGGCGACGGCGGAGACCCGGTCGATTTCGGGACGGACGGCGACGCCCGGCCCGACGATCACACCGTCGATGACCGCAACCGTCACACTGAGCAACTCGAGGAGATCGGTGGCGATGCCGACGCTGCGTCCGTCGGGCAGCAGCGTCGACGCGCTCATGAAGATCCGTGCCGGCCTTCGGCGCCGTACATGCGGTCGTAGTAGCTTTGATATGTGCCGTCCCGAACGGACTCCCACCAGCTCCGATTGTCGAGGTACCAGGCCACGGTGGCGGCGATGCCATCGTCGAAGCGATGGGCGGGCGTCCAGCCCAAGTCCCGTTCGATCTTCGAAGCATCAATGGCGTAGCGCCGATCATGCCCGGGACGGTCGGTGACGTAGGTGATCAGAGACTCATCCTTTTCCAGCAGTCCGAGCAGCCGTCTGATGATGGCGATGTTCTCCATCTCGTTGCAGCCGCCGATGTTGTAGACCTCGCCGGGGGTGCCGCGTCGCAACACCGTGTCGATGGCCGAACAATGGTCTGCGACGTAGAGCCAGTCGCGCACATTGCGACCGTCGCCGTAGACGGGCAGCGGCCGATCCTCGAGGGCATTGGCGATCATCAGCGGAATCAGTTTTTCGGGAAACTGGTAGGGACCGTAATTGTTGCTGCAGCGGGTGATCAGGACCGGGAACCCATAGGTATGAAAATAGGCTCGACAAACGAGATCGGCGGCGGCCTTGCTTGCCGCGTAGGGTGAGTTGGGCTGGATCGGACTCGCCTCGGTGAAGAGCCCCTCGGCTCCCAAAGAACCGTATACCTCATCGGTGCTCACCTGCAGGAACCGAGCGACTCCGGCCTGACGTGCTGCTTCGAGCAGGCATTGGGTGCCCATGATGTTTGCCTCGAGGAATTCGCGGGGGCCATCGATGGAACGGTCCACATGGCTTTCGGCCGCGAAGTTCACGACAGCTTCGATCCGTTCCTCGGCGAACAAGGCGTCGAGCAAGTCACGGTCTCGAATGTCGCCGCGGACGAAACGGTAGTCGGGGTTTTCATCGTAACCTGCAAGATTCTCAAGATTGCCGGCATAGGTCAATGCGTCCAGGTTGACGATGCGGTCACCGCCCGCGTCGAGTACCTGACGGACGTAGTTGGCGCCGATGAAGCCGGCACCGCCGGTCACGAGGATGTTCATGTCTGCTCCCGGTATGAGGTGTCGCGCATGCCCACGGCGGCGTCGACGAAGGAACCCACTAGGTGGCGATCGATGGTCGCCCGGCCGTCGAGCCCCACCCTCTTGAGAGATGATCCCACAATGAAAGCATCGGCCAGTCCCTCATAAGCGGAGAGGTTTTCGATCGTCATGCCGCTACCCACCATCAGCGGACACTCGGGCATGTGTCGACGGATTTCGGCCAGAAGAGCTGGATCGGTTACGGCACCCGTCGCCGCTCCAGTCAAGACGAGTGCATCGGCATGGGCGCGCAGACGCAGATCCTCGGCCTCTTCCACCAAAGGACGTTCGGCGAGAGAGGCCGCGTGCTTGACGCGCAGGTCGGCCAGCAAGCCAACATCGACGCCGAGTTCGCGGCGACGGCGCAGGACCTCGGCGGCGCGTCCCTCAATGATCCCCTGATCGGTCAGCATGGCACCCGCGAGGACGTTGATCCGCACGAAGGACGCTTCGAGAGCCGCGGCGATGCCGAGGGCGGCCAGAGCGTCGTTGCGCAGGACATTGACCCCCAGCGGCAGATCTGGCCAGGAATGGCGCAGGGCGGCGCCGATGCGCGTCATGGCGGCGATGGTCTCGGGAGGCACCCTGTCCTTGTAGAAGGGAACGTCGCCGTAGTTCTCGAGCATCAGCGCCCCGATGCCGCCGAGGCCCAGGGCTTCGGCATCGTCGAGGGCCGCGTCTTCGACGGCCTGGATGTTGCCATCCCAATCCGGAGAACCGGGCAGGGGGCGCAGATGAATCATGCCGATAACGGGGGCTGCGAGCAGGCCCCTCCATGTCGTTTGTGTCCACATGCGGGACATGGTAACACCCAGGCCCCGCCCCCCCAAGTCGATTCCGGGTTTTTGGTTGGCTGCTCTTCCACTGTCGCGTACATTCCATTCGTCAACGGTCTCGGGCCATTTCGAGACGGTAGCCATCAGGAGAACGACATGCAGGTCATTCAGGGACGCAGCGGTTGGCTCGAAGTCATCTGCGGGCCCATGTTCAGCGGCAAGAGCGAGGAGCTGATCCGCCGGATCCGTCGGGCCGAGATCGCCCGTCAGCGCATCCAGCTGTTCAAGCCTAAGGTCGACGACCGCTACTCGGAGACGGAGATCGTCTCCCACAGCCAGCAGCGCCTGCCGAGCACACCGGTGGCCTCCAGCCTCGATATCCTAGCTTGTGTGGACGACAAGACCGAAGTCGTGGGAATCGACGAAGTCCAGTTCTTCGATGAGGGAATCGTGGAGGTTTGTGATCGACTGGCGAACATGGGCAAGCGCGTCATGGCCGCCGGGTTGGACATGGACTACCTCGGCCGACCCTTCGCGCCGATGCCCAATCTCATGGCCATCGCCGAATACGTCACCAAGCAGCTCGCCATCTGTATGCGTTGTGGCGATCCCGCCGTCCATACCCAGCGACTGACCGACAGCACCGACACCATCGTCGTCGGCGCCCAAGGCACCTACGAGGCTAGATGCCGTCGTTGCTTCGTGTTACCGGATGTATCTCAAGAAGAACCCAAGGACGTCGCAAAGGGCTAGGGCCAACGCAGATTCTCCCTGGATCACAGGCAGGCATCGGTTTCGGCGAGACCGACCCGCTCCCAGATGCTATGAAAAACCGGCCAGTCGACTGCGAGAATCCTGGCGGCCTCGCTGACTTCCCAGACCTCCTGCACCCGTTGCTCATCTTCTTCACCGACACACGTCGCCGCCTCTTCACCCAGAGCGATCATGGCGGCCATGTGGTTGGGGTCCTGATCGTTCACCAGATCGTGGTGATAACGGACTCCCTTGGCCACATCATCGCTCAGGTTCCAGGCCTTGATCAACAAAGCGCCCAGAGCACCATGGTCATAACCGAGTCTCTCCTGCTCCACCTTCCACAACGGCTTATCCTGTTCCCGCGCGATCTCCTCCATCTTTTCGAAAAGCCCGGGCAGAGCTCTGGCCATGATCAACTGGCCGATGTTCTGGATCAGACCACCGACGAACACGATTTCTCGGTCCCCGTATCCGACCTCGTCGGCCACCAGCTGTGCCCCATAAGCCGAACGGATCGACTGGACCCAGATCCTGTGCATGACCGAATCGGAACTCACACCAGGAAACGCCGTCTGTGAAGCGTTGACCAGAGTCCAGTTACGCACACTCTTGAAACCGAGCCGCACGATGGCGTCGCGGATCGTCTTGACTTCGCTGACCGATTCGTAGAACGAGGAGTTGGAGATGCGCAGGATCTTGGTGGTCAGGACCAGATCCTTGACGATCTCCTTCTCGAGCTGCAGAGCGGTGGTCGACGGATCGTTCAGCATGCGCAGGATGTGTCCTGCGACCTGGGGCATGGCCGTCAGTTCGCCGACTTTCTGGTAAATAGCCTCGGGAGTGATGTCACCGGGCTTCAGATCCTCATAGCCCGCCTTGACCCGCTCACGTTGCCGACCGCGTTCCCGCGACAGGATCTCCTGGGTATGGGAACCGATCGATAAAAGACCCTCTTCGACACAATGAAGACGGAGCACCGCGTAGCGAGCCAGGAGCGTCGCTTCGATGATCCGATCATCGGCCATGAAATCGATCCAATCGATATACAGGAAGGTACCCCAGCGGCCGCGCAGCGGCAGGGGAATCACCAGGATGGGTCGGTTCTCGTCGCCGCCGAGCTCCCGGGAGAGCTCGCGCGAGAAGTTTTCCCGAGGAAAAGGTCCGCTGTAGATCACTTTCTCTTCAGCCACAACATTGAAGATGTCGTCGTCGCGAAGTGGGATGACCCGGGGGTTCGCCGCCTTTTGATCGAGCATGCGTTCGGGTAACTGGATCCCCTCGGCGAGCATGACCCGCAACCCTGTGGTCCACTGACGCAGCAGCAGCAGACGTCCCCCCTGAGCCCGGATAAGGCTGAGGAAGAACTGGACGACGTCGCTGGCTTCAACCATGTCGTCCAGGGCGGTTAGACCCGTACGCAATGCAGCAAGACGCTCATCGGGTGCGTCGGCCTTGGTCGTCGGACCAGAAACCATCGCCCCGGACAGCTCGAAGATCTCGGCTTCCGCCGCTTTCTCCTGATGATGCTGCTTGATCAGCATATCGAGATTCAATTCAATAACCCCGTTCTCAATGGACGAGATCGTAGCTTCATGATTCATGATCGGCAGACAACCGCCGGGGTTGAGTCGTTTCCTGTGGCGATGTGCGGCACATGGGTTATCCTGGATCGAATCGCATCATCCCGTCGGTATTCCAGGAGGACGCCCATGGCGCACCGCATCACCAAATCGTTCACCTTCGATTCGGCTCATTGGCTGCCCAACGTTCCGGAAGGCCACAAGTGCGGGCGCCTGCACGGTCATACATATTGCGTGACCCTGGCCGTGGAAGGTGAGTTGGATCCCGTGATGGGTTGGATCGTGGATTTCGGCGATTTGAAGGAGGCCTGGAAGCCTCTTGAGAAGCGGATGGATCATTTCTGCCTGAACGACATCGAGGGCCTCGAAAACCCCACCGCCGAGACGATGGCCCGCTGGATCTACGAGCAGCTCCGGCCCGTCCTGCCCGTATTGGCCGACGTCACGGTGAGCGAGACCGCAAGCACCACGGCCGTCTACCGACCTTGAGCGGGGTCAACGCGCCGTAGCGGGATGAGCGGACAACCACTCTCTGGCCCGAGCATCCCCAGGCCTGAGACGCAGCAACTGTCCATAGGCCCCTCCGGCCTCATCGATCCGCCCCGTACGTTCATAGATGCCGGCCAGGTTGCCCCAGGCCTGCCAGGACGTCGGCTCGAGTCTGACCACGTTCAGGAACGCCCGTTCCGCCCCTTGCAGCTGCTCCAACTCGATCAGACACAACCCGACCCCGAATTCGGCGCGAGGGTCGTCCCCTTGGGATATCAGTTGACGGAATCGTCGGAGCGCCGTGGCCGTCTGACCATTGCGTTGCAGCACCCAGGCGTTGCCGAGCAGGGCACCGGGATCATCGGGGTCGGCACGCAACAGGAATTCGAATTGGGCCGACGCCTGATCTGTCTGACCCGCCTCCAGAAGCATGTTGCCGTACCAGAGTCTGGACTCACGATCCCCATCTCCGTCGCGGACCCAAGCTGCCGCAACGGCGAGGGCATCCTCCGAGCTGGACATCTTGGCAAGAGCTGACGAAAGCGACTTGTACAGGGGCCCGCTGATCATCTCGAAATGCTTTTGGGGGTATCTCTGCTGGATGGTCAGCGCCTCCCGCCAAGCGGCGACAGCGCGGGTGTCGTCGCCGAGGTCGGCATAGGCGTTGCCGAGGGTGAAGGCATGGAAGGGATTGGCATCCGTGCGCCGTTCCTTGAAATCGAGGAGATCAGCCAGGGATAAGCCGCCCACGAGCGCTGCGATCAACAGAGGTATCAGTGGTACAGGCTTCAGCCGACCGCGGAATATACGCCAAAGATAGTCCACGCCTGCGCCCGCCGGCACCACCAGCAAGGCCGCCACCGGCAGCCGGAAACGGGCGTTGACGAAGAACAGCAGAACCGACACTGCGTAAGCCGCCGCCATGCCCAACACGAGCAGACGTCCGCCAGGACGAAGCGGCTTCACGAACGCGCCGAGGACACCCAGGGCCAGCACGAGGGGCCAGCCGGCTAAAAGAGGCAGCTTCAAGATCGGCGACCAGTCACGCCAGGCGTAGATGAACTTGTTGTTCGACCGTTCCCCTGCACCGAAGAACATGCGGAGCTTTTTCCCGTAGAGCGCGACTGCCTGCCCGGGTTCCTCGATCCAAAATGCAAGTCCCTTGCGCAGGAAGTAGCGATCCACTTCGGACGGCTTGAGAGTCCGACCAGCATCCCGTTCCGCCATGGCGATGGTGTCGTCGAAGCCACCCTGCCATGTGGGCCGAGTTCCGGGAACTACGGCAGTGCGCCCATCGGAGTCGGCATTGTTGCCGATGTAGAAGTTGACGCCGCCCTGACTGGAGATCAGAACGGAATCGCCGCCCCTGACGACGTTCGAGACCGTGACCGGTAGGATCGGCACCGCCAGCCCCAAGAGCAACAGCAGCCAGAGACGCCACGGGGTGCGGCGCCCAACCGAGAACGCGAGGAACGCGAGCACGATTGGAATCACGATCAGGATATTGGGACGGGAGATGGCCGACAGTCCCAACAGAAACCCAGCCGTCAGCACCCTCGGTGGATTTACCCTGACGTCGCCGCCGACAAAGACGGCCAAAGCCAGCAGATTCAGGGTGACCGGCAGGGTCACGATCAGCAGTTCCGCCGAGAAGTAGATGCTCGTCCAAAGAGTCGCAAAGAGCACTCCGGCGCTCCAGCCAGCACGACGGCCCCAGAGGTGGTCGGCCGCATAAGCCGCCGCACCAGCCCCCACGGCCGAGATCAGGATATGGACGAGCTGCACGGCAAAGCGGTCGGCGTCGCAGATCCCGTAGAGGCCCGCGAGCAGATAGGGATAGAGCGGTGCCCGGAAGAACGGCTCAGGTGGAGGCCAGGTGCCCGAGAGTAGACCGCGCGCCCAGGTGTCATGCATCAGGGCGTCCATGATGGGCCGCTCGAAGAGGGGGTTGGAGCGCATCGCCAGCAGATGGGCCAGGCGCAGGACGAACGCGCAAGCAACCGTCGTGGCCACGAGGACCCGTTGCCCCCGCATCATCTTTCGGCTCTTCTGTGAAGCTCGTGATTTCGATCGACAGCCGCCACCGACGCAGCCGGCAGCCAGCCTCGCCACTCTCCGCCGAGTGTGACCTGGCTCCAACCTTCCCGTTCGTCTTCGATCCTCAGAGCGAGGCCGGCATGGGCCTCGAACAGGACGGGGAACGACGTCTCAGGGCCGCTCCGGACAGCAACCTCGTCTACTAGAACGACTGCATGGACGATCTTGCGTTCGTCGTACCAGCGTCCGGCCAGGACCGCAGAGGCGATCAGCAACGCCACACCTCCCCCGACCAGAACACGTCGCTGCCATACGGCGAGGAAGCCGCGCCACCAGGCATGAGCCACGCCACAGGTGACCAACCAGGCCAGAATCGCGACGACAACGGCCCATTCGTCCACCGTCCACCTGCTCAGCAGACCAACCAGGAACGCGACTGCCGCCGTTGTTCCGCCCGACTGCTCAGAATCGGCGAGACGGTTGCGGACATGGTCAAGATTGGTGGCGATGTCGCCGTCCCTGGGACGGCCGCGAGACGCCCGTTCCAGATACAGCATGGCGGCGCCGAGGTCGCCTTGACGTGCACAGGTTGTCGCAAGATCGAAAGTCACGATGGGATCGCCCGTCAGAGAGTCGGCTCGAGCGAAGAGATCTCGAGCAAGGTCCAACTCACCGTTCGTATAGGCCTGAACCCCTTCCGCCGTAAGGCGGTCGGGATCAGGTGCGGCATGGAGGTCAGCCGCACCCAGCAAGGCGCTCGAAACCGCCAAAGGCAGCAGCCAACCCTGGACACGAGTACCGCGTCGGAGCCCGCTGCCCACGCTGGAAGCCAGCACCTGCAGGGATCGCTCGGCATCATCGAGTATTTCGTCGGTCACGTTCCCCGATCCGCCGACCGACCCGAAGCGCGCCAACTCACAGATTCCGAGGATCTCCACCAGCCTCGTGGCCGCGGCGTCCGCTCCACACATCGCCCCGAGATCTATGAGATCGCCACGTCCCACTGCGGCTCGCGGCGAGCCTAGACGGTCCGCAACAAAACCGAGGATACCCTTCTGGACGCACTCGGCCCGCACAGCTGGATCGGATGCCTTGCGAGAGGCTGCCAGCAGCCCCAGCGCCGTGGTCAAAGCGAAGCGGCGGCGACGGCCGACGGGATCGCGCAACTCGGCGTCTTTTCGGGCCAAAATGTAACGCCAGATCAGAAGAAGGATCAGCGGCGCCATGACGACGAACCACCAGAGCCGAGTCTCGACAAAGGGAACGGTTCGTGCAGCGACGACCCCTGAAGGAGTTTTCACGAAGGCAAGATCCTCGCCGAGGCGTTCGAGGGCCCGGCGATGGCTGCTGCCGGCGCTGTCTCCGGTGGCCGGAAGGTCGCTGGGTGTGACCGTCAGTGTCAGGGGTTTGCTGCTGACACGGAGAAAACGATTCTCGCCCGTGTCGAAATAACTCATCTGGATCGGAGGCAGCGTCCAAGTGCCTTCCTGCTTGGGTTGGAGAATCCTTTCCTGGCGCATAGCTCCCCGCAGACGACCGTCCACAGGTCTCTGATCGACGCTCCCACCCGCCTCGTGGATCGTGAAGTCATCGGAAAGGTCCCATGCCGGAAGATGGACGTTTTTGAGAGATCCGTCGCCCACGAGTTCGATGGTGACACTGACCGCTTCCCCGCGGGGAACGATCTCGCGGTCCAAGACGGCCCGCAGGCTCACGTCGCTGCCGACGAGGCCGGAATAGTCGTCGGGAATCGGCGCGGGCAGATCGTCCACATGGACCTGCAGACTGTTCGTCCACAATTCCCGCACCCCGCCCCGACTGCGTCGATTGTTAGCAAAAAAATCGCTGAATACGTCGTGCGGCAGCACGACGCGAGCCGGTTCCACGATCAGCTCACCGGGCCGGGTCGGGACTAGGGAGTAGCGAATCCGGGACACCTGGTAGAGCACGCCCCCCCGACGCTCACGATATGTTTCGGTCTCGCCCAGATTCTCCCGCCAGAAGCCCTCGGTTCGCGGCGGCGTGTATTCAGGACGGTCGAAGCCGCGGCTGGCGACGTTCTCGTAGTAACGGAACGTCAGCACGATCTGTTCACCGACGTGGGCGCGATCCTTGTCCATTGCAAGGGTAACAAAGCGCTCGTCTCCGGGCCCGGGCTGGTCAGGAGCTGGTTCATCGTCGCCGGGAATTCCTGATGGCGCCGATGTGCCGCCGTCGGCTGCAGGCACCGCGGCCGCAGCATCCACACGCAGCTTCAGGGCCTGGGTCCGATGTGTTGTCCCGTCGATGACGACTTCGAAAGGCGGGATGTCCACGTCGGTCATGCCGTGGGGAGCAATCAACCAGGTCCAGGACTTGGTAATGCTGACGGAACTTCCGGACATCTGATAGCTCTGGCTGGTCCCACCCCCGCTCACTTCGGCGCCTGCGAGAACCGGTGCCTGGACATCAGGCAGGTTGGCTGCATCCCCTGACAATGTCACGGTGAGCACGGAATGTCGTCCCAATGGAACCACGCCGGGATCGAGCTTGGCATCGAAGGTCACGACGGCGAAGGCGGCAGCTGCACAAGACGCCAGGACCATCAGGATCATCGCACCGGTGGATAGGATTCTCGGCCATCGCCCCCGACTGCTCACCATCTTCTCCCGCTCCTGGGCTTAACCCCTTTGAGTCGTTGACGAACAGATCGCCGCAATTCCTCTTCATCCTTGTCGAGGCCCCTGAGGATGGACTCCGCCCGTTGACGGCTCATCTCCTCCGCCTCCTGCTCCGAAGGCTCGGGGGGTTGGGGCTGTACTTCCTCATCCTGTTCCGGTTCGTCCTCTTCTGCCCGCTCTTGCTGCTGCTCTTGCTGGTTTTCTTCGCTCTGTTCGTCCTGCTGCTGCTCTTCCTGTTCCTGTTGAGTCTGTTGTTCCTGATCCTGCTGCTCTTGCTCCTGGTTCTGCTGCTCTTGATTTTCCTGGTCCTGCGAATCTTCGCCCTCTTCGCCTTCCTCTCCCTGTTGCTGCTGCTGGGGAGGCTGCTGCTCGATGGCGGTCATGGCATGCTCGAGGTTGCGCAAGGCGTCTTCGCGATCCGGTTCGATGTCCAAGGCACGACGCAACGATTCCACCGCTCCGCCCAGGTCGCCGGCGTTGAGGGCTGCGGTTCCTGCATTGTAGTGTCCTTCAGCCTGCAGCCTGGGCTCGTCGCCCAGGGCCAGAGCTCTCTCGAACTCCCGCGATGCTTCGTCCCAGCGCTCGAGACGGGCCAGTGTTTCACCCACGGCCATGGCAAGATGGGGATCGTCGGGCCTCTCGGCTCGGCTGGACTCGAACAGTTCAAGGGCCTCTTCGTAGTTTCCGGTTTCATAGAGATCGACGGCCTTGTTCACCTCGGCTCCGTACCTGTCTAAGAGGTCAAAGGCGGACACCGGCGCCGAGGCGAACAGCAGGATCAGCAACGAACCCGTGACAGCCGCCGGCACGGTTCGACGGGCGCGGAGAATGAACCGCAAGAATAACATCAACAGGGACAGAGCCAGCGGCCAGATGTAGCGTTCACGATAGGCTGCCACGTGTCGGCTGGTCAGTTCGTGTTCGCCGAGGCCCGATAACGCCAAACCGAGACCATCGCGGTCGAGAGAGCCGGGTCCGATGCGGAAGGCCGTGCCACCTGTTGCACGGGCCAGGCCGGCGAGGGCGTCTGCGTCGAGACGACTGAGCACCACATTCCCTTCCTGGTCCTTCATGTAACCCTCCTGCCCGTCGCCTAGGGGCACCAGACCACCGGTTTCGAGTCCGACCCCGACGGGAAAAACACTCACGCCTTCTTCCACACAGCGTTCGGCAGCCTGTTCCCAGCTGCCCTCGAGGTTTTCACCGTCGGTCACGAGAATAACAGCACGACGGGTCGGCTGAGCGTCCTCACCCATTGCGAGCATGTCGACGGATGTTTCCAAGGCCGCACCGAGGGCGGTCCCCTGTTCGGAGATCATATCGGTATCGGCCATTCGCAGGAAGAGCTCGACGGCGCCGAGGTCGAGGGTCAAAGGACATTGTACAAAGGCCTGCCCGGCGAAGAGAACAAGCCCTACTTGACCGCGATCGAAGTCGGCAAGAAACGAAGCGATCTCGGCACGGGCCCGCACCAGGCGGCTCGGCGAAACATCTTGAGCGAGCATGGAGTTGGAAATGTCCAGGGCGATCACCACGTCTGTGCCGTGCTGTACGACCTCCACCTCGTCGGCACCCCACTGAGGCCTCGCGATAGCGATGATCAGGAACGCAAGACCCCAGAGCATCAGAATGCGTCGCCAAGTTCCATAACCGGCCGCCCGATCCTCCACATGCGCTTCGGCGCGCGGCCCGAGCAGCGCTGAGAGCCGTCGTGCGGAGCGACGATCGGCGATCCGCAGCGTCACCCAGAGGGCTGGAACAGCCGCAAGGAGCCAGAGCCATTGCTGTGAGCCGAAGATCAACGGTCCTCCTTCAAGGCAACCGACGCAAGACGACGCCGGCGAGCAGGGCTTCGAGCAGGATCAGAGCCAGGGCGGGCAACGCCGCCCACGCCATGCGCTCCTCGTACCAGGTACTCACGTTCGTACGGTATCGACTGGTTTCGAGTTCGTCGATGGTGGCGAAGATCTGGGCCAGAGCATCGGGATTTTCAGCCCGCCAGTACGATCCCCCAGTGGTGGCTGCGATGGATTGCAGCAAAGCCTCGTCGATGGGCATCTCGGCCATCACCGTCCGTGTTCCGAATGGAGTCTGGCGTGGGAAAGGCACCTTGCCCTTCTTCCCGACGCCAATCGTGTAGACGCGGACACCCAGCGCACTGGCCAACTCGGCTGCCGTTTCCGGCTCAAGCGTCGGTACGTTGTTGCTGCCGTCGGTGAGCAGGATGACCGTTCTGCTCTCGGCTTCCGAATGCCGCAATCGATTGACGGCCGTTGCCAGACCCAGTCCGATGGCAGTGCCGTCTTCGATCAGTCCGATTTCGATCTCCTCGAGGAATCCCGAAAGGATGGGCCGGTCGAGCGTCAGAGGACACTGGGTGAAGGCGCGCGAGGCGAAGACCACAAGACCGATACGGTCGCGGGGGCGCCCTTGCACGAAATCGTTGATGATGCGCTTAGCCACGACGAGGCGATTGTCGGGCTGGAAATCGAGGGCCCGCATGCTGCCGCTGATGTCCAGCGCCACCACGATGTCGATGCCTTCGCCCTCCACCTCCTGCATCGAATGTGGAACACGGGGCCCGGCGAGGGCCACCACCAACAGCAGCAGCGAGATCACCCGCATCCAGGGCACGAGACTCCGCAACCGGACACGCCAGCTCGTCCCGGCGGCGGCCGCGAGGGCCAGGTGGGTATGCCGGGCCGAGGCGGGATCAGCATGACGACGGCGAGCGCCGAAGGCGAAGGCCAACACGGGCACAACCAGAAGGAGTAAGTACGGGCGCGCCAATTCGATCACGAAGCCGCACCTCCTCCGAGTACACCGCGCAGCTTGCGTCGAGCGGCCTCGCCTGCCAATCCGGCTCGTGCGGACGAAGCGCCGGTTGACGCGTCGATGCCGGTTGCCTCCACTGCGTGACATGCTGCATTGAGAAGACTGCGCGTCCGTCCCGGCGGCGAATCCGCGGTGGGGGCGTAACGCCAGATATCGAGATCCCGGAACAACGCATCGAATGCGGCACCGGTCCCCCGAGGATATCTTCGATCGACCAGGGCGCTGTCGATCTCACCAGGAGCGAGAGCCGTCCCGTCGATGCCGAAACGGTTCCGCAGATATGCCCTCAACATGGCGTCCAGACGGTCCATGACTGGACGGGCACCCGGTCCATCGGGCAGTCCGGCTTCGGCGAGCGCCGCCGCATCGATCATGAACCTGGCCCAGGCTGGATCCGGAACAGGATCTGTGATCCGTTCGATCTCGGTGGTGCTTCGACCAAGCAGAGCCCTACGTAGCAGGAGGCCTAACACAACGACAGCCGAAACCAGGAGAAAAAGGGGCCACCGCCGACGCTCTAGGCGCCAGGGATCACGGACCGGAGCCAGCTCCGATTCGGCACCCAGTCGGCCTCCTACGGTTAGGACTTGGCTCAAAGTGGTCGGATCCCGATCCAGGCCGAGCCGAAATGGACCCACTCTGTAAACACGGGCGATGAAGCCTCCGCCATCGGGAGCAATGTCCCGCCGAACACTGATCCAGGGAACGGAGACGGTCAGCGAGTCCGGCGTCGTCACACCGTCATCGGCGATGGCATCCAAATGCCAGGACTCTCCGAAGCCCAACGAGGAAATCTCGTCAAGCCTGAGATCACTCAGGGCTGCGCCGCCGCCCGCAGACAACCATACGTCGAGGGTTTCTGGCGGAGCCGTAGAGGGCGCTCCGGCGGAGCCCATGCCGGGCGGCAATCCCTGTGCACTGGCACGGGGATTTGTCAGAAATACGATGGCCGCCAGGATGACGACCCACATCGACCCCTTCATCGTCGCCTCCCCCGTCGACCCGAGCGGGCTGAGAAGAAGCGAGACAAGGGATCCACGTAGGACCGGTCGGTACGGATGTCCACGACATCCACCCGCGCCCGGCGCAACGTGGTTTCGAGATTGCGGTCATGAGCGAGTCGAGCCTCAGTGACGGATCGGCGCGAGGCCGCGTCGGACGTGTCGAGAACACGTTCCTCTCCCGTCTCCGCGTCTCGCCAGCGGACCAAACCGGCTTCCGGCAGATCCATCTCCAGAGGGTCACGCACGCGGACAGCGACACAATCGTGTCTTCGCGACAATGTTTGCAAGGGAGCTTCAAAGCCCTCGGCCCAGAAGTCCGAGACCAGAAAGATCGTCGCTTTGCGTTTTAGGACCGAGCCCAACAGATCGAGGGGTGCAGCGAAGTCAGTGCCCCGCCCCTCCGGCACCCAGGCCAGAAGCTCGCGGATCAAGCGGAGCACATGGCTGCGGCCAGGCGCAGGCGGTACATAGAGCTCCACACGATCTGAGAAGAGCAGCAAACCCACCTTGTCCTTATTCGCCACCGCTGCAAGGGCCAAAACACCACAGATTTCAGCGATGATCTCGCGCCGCGTCTTGTCGCCCGAACCGAATTCTCCGGATCGGCTCACGTCGGCCGCGAGCACCACAGTCAGCTCGCGTTCCTCATCGAACACTTTGACGTGGGGACGGTCCGAGCGGGCAGTCACGTTCCAGTCGATGGCGCGCACGTCGTCACCGGGCACGTACTCCCGCACTTCTCGGAATTCGATACCCGCCCCCTTGAACACCGAGTGGTATTCCCCCGAAAGGGATTCATCCACGAGGCGGCGGGCGCGGATCTCGATGCGGCGCACGGCTTCGATGACTTCCGGAGGGATGCCGCTGGCGCCGGGGCGCGGGGGCGGTTCGGGCCGCCTGCGTTTAAGGAACGTCCACATGGTCCAGGATCATCGATACGATGTCGTCGCTGGTCTTCTGCTCGGCCTCGGCCTCGTAGGTCACCAGCACGCGATGGCGCAGAACGGAGTGGGCGACGGACTTCACGTCCTCGGGCACGACGAAGGTGCGTCCCTGCATCAGGGCGCGGGCCCTGGATGTCTGAGCCAAGGCCAGAGTCGCACGGGGCGACGCTCCGTAACCGATCAACGGTCCGATGGCCAGGCCGGCGCTCTCAGGGTCACGGGTCGCAAAGACCAGATCCAGGATGTAGTCCTTGATCTTCTCATCGAGGAACACCGCGTTGACTGCTTCGCGCAATTCCACGAGCTCCTCCGGGGTCAGAACGGGACGAACCTCGGGCACAGCACGGCCGGCCATTCGCTCAAGGATCGCTCGCTCTTCGGACCGGTCGGGGTACCCGATGCGGACTTTGAGGAGAAAACGATCCACCTGCGCTTCCGGCAGAGGATACGTCCCCTCCTGTTCTATGGGGTTCTGGGTCGCCAATACCAGGAAGGGGTCCGGCAACGCGAACGTCGTATCGCCGATGGTCACCTGCCGTTCCTGCATGGCTTCGAGCAGGGCGCTCTGAACCTTGGCGGGAGCGCGGTTGATCTCGTCGGCCAGCACGATGTTGTTGAACACCGGCCCCTTTTTCACGGTGAACTCACCGGTCTCGTGACGGTAGATGGTCGTGCCGACGATGTCGGCCGGCAGAAGATCCGGAGTGAACTGGATACGCTGGAACCCCGTGTCCACCACACCGGCCAGAGTGCGGACCGCCAGGGTCTTCGCCAGACCCGGGACCCCTTCCAGCAGCACGTGGCCGCCGGTCAACAGGCCGAGCACCAATCCTTCGAGCATGGGGCGCTGCCCCACAACCACCTTGCCGGCTTCGGCCAGCGCCTCTTCGATCCGGGACGCGATGTCCGCGGCGCGGGTTTGATCCAGCGTCGTGTCCACGTTACCTCCTCGGGGCCTTGACTAGGAGAGCGGGTACGCTCTCTGCTGACTCACACGGGCGCCTTCTACGTCGGGACGGAGTTCTGTGTTCCAACGTATCGACCCTCCAGGGTATGTCAGACATTCGCCCTTGCCAAGCCCGGGAAAAACACGTTTCATGGTCCGGTTGCATCCAGGAACCGATCCGCAGCCCGGAGGCGCTCGTGAGGCTCTCACCGAATAAGATCGAATTCATCGCCGATGAGACGGTGCTGATGCTAGAAAAGGCGCACGGCGTTCACATCCAGACCAACGCCGACCTCGTGTTCCGCGTCATCGCAGACATCTTTTTCGAGAACATGCAGGCCGAAGAGGCCATCGATGCCGAAGTCGACGAACTGCTGACCGAGTACAAAGGTCATATCAGCGCGATGGAAATGGACTTCGGGGCGCTGCGCTCCTCGATGAAGCGAGAGATCATCAAGAAGAAGGGCTTCATCCTCTAACGAGGGTGCAGGAAGGTCATCTCATGCGGTTGTCTGAAGAACGCATCGCCCATCTCGCCAAGCTAATCGCTGACGAGCTCCTCAATGAAGAGCACGTGGATCTCGAGATCGACGAGGACCGTTTTCAGTTCCTCATTGAAGACAAGATCACTCAGCTGCTGCGCACCGAGGACCAAATCGACGAAGAAGCCGCTGCTTGGATGCACCAGCACAAGCCCAATCTTGAAGACGGTTCCTACGAGTTCGAAATCGAGCTCGAACGTGTTAAAAAGACCCTCGCCGAGCAAAAGGGCTATCTCCTCTATTGATCCGCAGATCGCCGGCGCGGAAGGGAAGCCGCATGCGCGTCCTGCTCCTGACCCCCTATCTCCCCCACGCCCGGGTCGGCCACGGCGGCGGAACCGCCGTGCGCGAGATGTGCCGTCAGCTGGCCAGGGTCCACGAGCTCCATGTCATCAGCCTTGTCCGTTCCGGAGAATCCGACCTTGTCGAGGCCACCGCCGCCGACCTGGGTTGCAGGATCCACCCTCTCGACTTCCATGACCAGAACGTCACGGGAATCCACAAACCGGCTCTCATCCTTTCCAGGCTTTGGGCCGGAGGACGAGGGATCCTGCGCGGATACCCCTATTACGTTGAGAAATACTGGTCTCAGGGCCTCTCGCGCCGCATCCTCGCCTTGGTCGAGGACATTCAGCCCGATGCCGTGCAGATCGAATACCTGCAACTCTCCTTGCTGACCAAAGACCTGCGCACTTGGAAGACCCGGCAACTCGCAGCCGGTCACAAGACACCCGTGCTTTGCGCCAGCACCCACGAACTGGGCTCTGTCCCCCGTTTGAGGCGAGCCAAGTTGACAACCAACCCATTATCCCGTCTCATGTTGCGCGCTCAAGCCGCTGCTTGGCGGCGGTTGCAGCGTGATGCGACCCACTGGAGCGATCTCACTTTTTGTGTGACTGATGACGACCGTGCCATTCTGGAAGCCGACGGCGGCCTCCATTGCTTGACAGTCCCTTTGGGCATGGATACCGACACCCTCCAACCTGACCGGGATCCCGCCGATTCGCCCAGACTTCTGTTCGTGGGCAGTTTCGGCCACGGCCCCAACAGGACGGCTGCCAAGTTTTTGATTGACAATGTTTGGCCCCAAGTCGCCAAATATCGTACGGATGCGGTTCTGGATGTGGTCGGGAGAGGTTCCCGGCGCTTCCTGGACGATCTCGGCGTGACCGACAGCCGGGTTCGCGGCCACGGATTCGTGGAGGACCTCAGCGATTTCTACCGGTACGGGACCTTGTTCGTGGCCCCCCTGCCCGAGGGCGGTGGGATCAAAATCAAGATCCTTGAAGCGATGGCGCGTGGCATCCCCGTGGTGACCACGCCCGTCGGCGCCGAGGGCATCGTCCTGCCCCGGGACGACGCCGCCTGGATCGTGCCTGCCGACGATCGTTTCCATGAAACGGTCATCGCAGCCTTGGACGATCCGGCCCAAGCAGTCCTGAAGGCGACCAAAGCCCGCAGGATCATGGAGGAGCAGTTCAGCTGGCGGGGAATCGTCAACCGGCTGACCGAGCACTACGGAGGGGGGTGATATCGGTCTGTGAGGGAATTCCGACCGTTTCGGCGGTCATCCAGCGCATGATCGTTTCATCCCGAGCCGCAGTTCATTCATGGAGGAGTGTAAACATGTTTAAGCGTCTGATGATCTTGCTCGCCGCCCTGGCCCTGATGGTGGGTGTGGGAGCAGTGACCACTGCCCAAGCGACCGACGTCAATGGCAGCATGGTCTACCGTTGGGAAGGCTTCAACAACTACGACCAGGACAGCGACCTCGACGACGGCCTCGGCTTCTCGCAGCTTCGCACCCGCGTCGGCTTCGGCGGCGACGTCGGCTCCAACGCCTCTTACATGCTGATGATCGAGAACTATCGCGTGATGGGCGACCCGACCAGCAGCATCGATCAGCTCTACCAGGCCACCTTCACCGCCCGCGACTTCCTGTTCGACGACTACGACGTGACTTTCGGCCGCATGCCCGTAGCCTACGGCCGCGAGCGCATCATCGGCAAGGAGGACTGGTCCCTCGATCCCAGCGAGCGGACGATCTTTGAGGGCTACCATAGTCGCTACTCCTTCGAGAACGGCTGGTTCGACTTCTTCAACTTCAAGCTGGGCGAAGCCTACGACGGCCGCTATGCCGCCGGCGAAGGCGACGCCAACCTCTCCGGCTTCTACATGCACTACGACGCCAACGAGAAGTTCTGGTTCGAACCTTACGCCCTGCTGACCACCCAGGACAACTATGACGTCGGCGTCGACGACGCCGACAACGACAAGACCCTGTTGTTCGGAGCCCTTGTCGACTACATGCACAACGGTCTGCACTTCTACGGCGAAGCCACCGCCGTCAGCGGAACCAACTATGAACTGGCCGACGCAGGGAAGGCGGCCGACTACGACGAGCAAGACATCAGCGCCCTCGGCTGGTACCTAGGCCTGTTCTACGACTTCGACTCGACCGCTGAGCCCTACATCGGCTTCGAGTACAACGTCGCCAGCGGCGATGAAGACGCCGCCGACGCCGAGAGCGGCACCTTCGCCTCGCCCTTCGGCTCTTCCCGCGACTACCTGGGCATCATGAACATCGTGCCCTGGAGCAACGTCAAGGCCATGCGCTTCGCCGGCGGCTTCATGCCGACCGACGGCCTCGACGTGGGCATCGACTACTTCATGTTCGACGCCGAGCAGGGCGATGTCACCATCGGCACCGAGCTGGATATCACCCTCGACTACATGCTCAACGACGACGTGGATCTCCACGGCGGCGTCGGCCTGTTCACCTTCGACGACTCTGGCGCAGCGGCGACCAAGAGCCCCATGGCCCCCTACGGCTATAGCGCTCCCGGCGACCCCTTGGCCTTCGCTTGGCTGGGAGCCAGCGTCGCTTTCTAGATCACTTGGCTTCAAAGAAAAAAGGGGAGGGCTCAGGCCCTCCCCTTTTTTTGTATCGAGCGGCGAAGCAGGCGACCCCGATCAGTCCAGGAGCTTGCGCACGTCGCTCCTGGTCAACCGCACGCCCCCTCCCAGGGGCGCCGCCAGCAACGCCACCTCGGCGACCCGCTCGAGGGTCTCCATGCGCTGCAGGGCCGTGGGGAGATCACGGGCGCAGGCCACTGCGCCGTGGTTCGCCAGGAGCAGGACATCATGGACGGCGATGACCTCGCGGATCGAGGCCGCCACCTCGTCGGTGCCCGGCGTGGCGTAGGGCGCCACTGGCACGTCCTCCCCTAGAACGACGACGGCTTCCGGCATCAGGCTGGTGGGAATTTTACGGCGGGCGACGGCAAAGGCCAGAGCATAGGGTGGATGGGCGTGGCAGACCGCCATCAAATCGGGGCGCCGCAGATAGATCTCCCTATGGAGCCCCCACTCGGAACTCGGCCTGCTCCCCCCAGCCTGCGGACGGCCTTCCAGATCGACGACCACGAGGTCGTCTGTTCCGAGGCGCCCCTTCTCGCAACCGGCCGGCGTCGTCAAAAAGAAATCGCCGCCGAGGCGAACCGAGAGGTTCCCTTCAGCGGCGACGATCAAGTTCCGTTCGGAGAGGCGGCGCCCGGCCTCGACGATGGCAGTGCGCGCCTCGCGTTCGGTGATCATCCTACCAGTTGGACAACAGGTACACGTGGCTCATGACGCCCTCGAAGAACTCCAATTCTTCACGCTCTCCGGTGGCGATGGCTTCGGCTTGCACCTGGTTGAGGTAGGTGATCTCATCTGTATCCTCGTCCACGATCGGCGTGGCCAGCAGACGCTGTACGGATTCATCCCAAAGACGCTGGAGCATCTCCGTGGGAAATCCCATGGCACTGGACATCAGCACTTCGTTGCCGGGACCACCGGTCATCATGGGATCCACATCGTCCGAGCGGGTGAAGAACACAAGCTGAGGATCGAGGCTGCCGTCCTGGGGAATCCACCAGATATTGCGGTCCACGTAGGTCAAAGTCGGGACGCGGCGGTCCGAGACGAAGATGATGCGGGTTCCGTCCATGGAGAAGGACGCACTTTCGTTCCGGACGTAGATCGGGCTGCCCTCCTGGGGCGGAGAGAACGTCCGTCGAACGAGATTCTTGTTCAGCTCGACGACACCGTCGGCCGCCAGACCCGTCGTATCGAAGTCGACCGTGAAGATCTCCTTCGTGAAGATGTCGCTGGACGACTGGATCAGATCCAAGCCGGCGTGGAACACCAGATGGCGACCATCCGGGGACCAGCTCGGGCCATCCACTTGGGAGGCGATCGATGTGATCTGAAAAGCCTGATCGCTGATTTCACCCTCGGTCGGCATGCGTGCGATCCAGATGCTCTGCCCCGTTGCGGTGTTGAGCGAGTCGACGTCCACATAACCGTAGCGGCTGAACGCCAGCCAGTTGCCGTCAGGGGATAACGAAGGGGATAGGTGCTCCCAGAACGGAATAGCCGTGAACTGTTGGTCGTCGCTGGGCTCCCTGAAGACGATCTGAGGCTCGATGAGATCGTCGCTGGTGAAGCCCACCGGCACATGACACCGGAACAGCCGCGCGCCGCGTGGTGTCTCGATCCAGAACAGGATGTTGTCGTCATCGATCCAGATCGGCTGGCCCTTTTGCTGCTGCTCATGAGCGTCGATGGTCACGGGGTTGTCGCCCACGCGGAATCTGAACGGCCGCAGGTGAACGAGTTCGGCTCCGACTTCAAAGATGCTGAGCTTAGGTTCCAGCTGGCTGCCGACGGGCATCACGACAATCTGGCGCAGCAAAGGAATCGGGTCGGGTAAGTGACCAGGCGGCGGTACGGCATCCCAGTCGGCCGTCAGCACGATGCGTTGGGCATCGGGAGACAAACTGGGTTCGAGATAGTGGTATCCGTCCGAAGACGTGTCCGCCGTGACCATCACCAGGTCGCCACGGCTGTGGTTGCCTTCCATGACCAGCGTTTCGGACGGTTCGGGGCGTGTCGTACAACCGATGGCGAGCAGTAAAACAGCCAAGGCCGTCGCGGCAACAAGGAGGAACCTCATGTCCAATCGCATCTTCAAGACCGTGACCTCCGGGTGCGGAGCGTGCGTCCATGGCGTGGATCGATGTCCCATGATCCCGCTTTCAACAGTGACTCACAGGGAAAAGCCGAGAGCCCACTGAAAATAAGGACACACCCCCGCGGAAATCAACACGCGATTCTCTCAGCGGAAGACGACGCTCGTCCTCTGCCAGGCCCAAATCTGGTATTTTCCGATCCGTGCCGCCTCAAAACGGACATCTTTGAAGGCTGCGACGGCCGCTTCTCCAAGCAGACGTCCCGGTCGTTTCACAGTCTCGATCTGGTGCACACGTCCGTCGGGAGCGATCAAAAGGTCCAATTCGACCTCCCCGCCCTTGGTCACCCCCGTCGGCCAAACAGGCTGGGCGGGTGTCAGCTGCCGCGGCGGTGTGCGGACGAGGTCCTGATGCTTGCGCAGGATATCAAAGCTCGCCGTCAGCGTGCAGCCTTGTTGGGCATCTTCCACCGCGGCGGCGCCTCCTGCGAGATCTCCCCGTGCGCGGCGGCAGTCTCCGAGCAAGTAGTCCAGCACGGCATCATCAGGCCGCGACGGTCGGCATCGTTCTATCAAATCTTCGGCCCTACTCAGAAAGCGGGCCTTGTTCCGCTCCCAGTTTCCGGTATCCGCAGCCGGGCCCTCGCGAGGCACCAGCTCCGGGACTCCCTGCCCAGCCATAACGTAGAGTTGAGCGAGGGTCAAGAGCACCAGCCCACCTGCTCGTGGACGCTCCCCTATGGAAAGCTCGAGCTCAGCAATGGCATCGGCACCCTCGCCCGCCTGAAACAGATCCCAGGCAACTTCGAGGTCATGTCGTTCCGCCGTTGCCGGCTGCCGCTGTTCAAGGGAACTGCACGCCTGCAGAACATGGGGACGCCATGACCCGTCGGGCGGAGGCACCTCCCGCATCGACATCGTCCGTTCACCGTGTTCTGTGTCCTGGGGTACCGGCGGCACGGTGCAGCCGATGATCAGTGCCGCGGCCAGAACCGTCGTCAGTAAACATGTGTTTTTGGAGATTGAGGAAAAACGATTCAACATCTGCATGGATGCGGCCTTTCGGGCCCCGGAAATTCCTCGGGCCTCAGACGCACTTTAACCTTCACGCCCCTCCCCCACAAGCCGAGACGAACGACGCCGCCGCGAAGAATCGCGACGGCGTGAGAATCTCTTGCCGGGGTGATGATCCGTCTCTTTTTAGCGAAAGCGCTGCTTGAACGCACCCCAGCTCAATGTTTCGTTGGAAATGCTCTCGTCGACGGATGCCGTGGTGAACGATCCACACTCCAGCAGACTGCTCTGGGTGACCTCGCTGCCATCCAGCCGTACGCTGAACGCTGTGTACCAGTATTCCGGAACCTCGGGATTCGTATGAACGATGCTCTGCCATTGACCCGCGACGGCCGGAAACGCCACCAGCAATTCGCCATCGTAGATGGATGTTGGATGTTCTCCATCGCTGCGATATCTGATCATGGTGGCATCCCCCTCACCGGCAGTCCATCCCAGCTCTATGACGGTGCCCCCGCTCTGAACCGACGAGAGGTCCGTGATCGCCGCAAGAGGTTCGGCGCAGAGGGCCGGCTGACAATGGTAGAGATCCTGGTCGCCGGCATAGGCTCCGTGGAAAGGAGAAATCGCAGGAACGTCCGGTCCTGCGACAAGAAAGAGGGTCGCCGTACCTGTGCCGGCATAACCGTCAATGTCCACATACACACCCGAGGACCCGGTGGTCGGCGACACCGCTATGGTGCCGAGTTCGACGGGACCACACTCGGCCAAGCCCGCAAGTTCCACATCAATGACAGTCAGCGTTCCATCAGGCATCGCAACTGAGGATCCGACCAATCCGAACTCGGATCCCGGCGTGAAGCCCTCGATGTCGCCGTTACTCACCAGGCGAAACGAAGCTCCTGAAATCCCTAGCCCCAGGTTCCAGGCGTAGAGAGTCATTTCGGTGGCTGCTTCAACCGCGAGTGGGATCACACAGGAGACATCGGCATCGGACACCTGGAAGCCGATCCTAGGTCGATGATCGAGCCCATAGTTCCCGACATTCTCGCTGGCGGGCGAAAGCTTTTCACAGACGCTTGCGACCGAAGCGGTCGCCGTCCCGATCACGGCCGCAAGGATCAACAAGGTCGCAACAGTTCGTCGGGCTTGATATGCCATCGATACCATGATTAAGGTTTCCTCCCTGTCATCGATCTAGCACAGTGCAGCAGGGGCACTCCACAGGTTGCTCCATCACAATCATAGAAACAAGTATATCATATATTTTCTCAATATAAAACATTATTAATCAAATATAATGGATTGTGATCAGTCTCGACGGTTGTCGACAAGGGAGGGATCGAGTTGCAGGACGATGCCCCATTCGACATCGGCGTCTTCTCGGCGGCCTAATTTGAGCAACATCGCAACCCGATTGTTGCGCAAGGCAGCGCTCTGAGGAGCAAGGGCAATGGCGCGTTCTACAAGAAACAAGGCGGATTCATCCTCTCCTGCCTCGAAACAGATCAAGGACGCCAGCCCCCAGAAGTCCGCGCCGTCATCCTCGACACCCCCTGAAACCGCCAGGGCCAAGGCCCGTGAGTCATCTCCCAATTGTTGATCGGCTTCCAGGACGATTCGTCGCTCGTTGGCACTCAAAGCATCGGGCCAGAGATTCAGAAGCATGGCGCGGGCTGCTTCGGGTTGGCCCGTCTTGAGCAGGATCAAAGCCATCTGCTCCCGAGTCTCCGATGTTGGATTGCTACCATGAAGAATCGTGATGTAAGGAAGAGCGCGGTTGTAATCCCTACGAACCAAGGAGAGGCGCACCAAGGCCCTAGCCACATCCGGGCAATCGGAGCAACGGGTTTCGGCTTCCTCGAGGATCGAGGCGGCACGGTCGATCTGCTCGTAATCCAACAGGACATGGCCGAACTCCACACGCACGGACCAATCGTCCAGCGCCAGGGAGCAGGCGTCCCGGTACTCGGAAAACGCACGGCCGCGTTTACCGAGTTGAAGCAGCAGATGGGCGAGATTGCGGTGGTTGACGGGATCCTGCTGAGCCCAGAGAACAGCTCGTTCCAGGTGAGGCAAAGCCTCTTCGAAACGCCCTAAGGCCTGATAGGCCAGGCCCAGACGTTGTTCGAGGGGCCACAGGACCTCGGCTCCGAGACGGTCGTCGTTCAACAGCGGCGGCAAGAGTTCGACGACCTCGTCCGCCCTTCCGCATGCAAGAAGAGAATCTGTTGTCGCCATGACCTCCTGCAAACGGTCCACACGCTGGCTCCAGTTCGGATTAGCGAACACGAAACCGGCCGTCATGACCAAAACGAGAACACAGGCCTTGGCGTTCATCATCGTTCCTCCTCACCTACCTTCAAGCATACCCCCTTGGGAATTCGGATGCCAGAACAGCCAGATATCCGCCAAGCCTTAAAAATATTCCATCTCGTGATTGATGCAATCTTTATTGATATTTTATATGTTTTCATGCTATAATATCATTTCTTCGACGGATCGACCCCAGATGAAGGAATGGAACACCATGGTGACCAGTCGACACATGTCCTCACATACTGTCTTGATCGCTGTGATTGGATCGTTCGTGTTGATGCCGGGTATCGCTTCTGGCTTCCAAAGCAACCACAATGCCATGGACATGGTCTGGAACTCGAGTTCGTTCGATTGCGAGTCCGTAGCGATGACCCTTGTGGATGATTTCGTTTGGGAGTGTGTCGCCCCAGCTCCATCAGCCGAGACGTACTATCTTCAGTTTTGGCCCGGAAGCAGCATGGAGCCCAAATACGGAGCCGATATCAACGATCCCCTGGGGCTCATTCTGGACGACGATCCCAGTCAGGTTCCCGTCTCCCTGGCTAACTCGGGGTACTACACGATCCGTCTCCTGGAAGCCGCGCCCTCCTTCGAACTTGTCGGTGCTCCCGGCTCCATCGTTGTGAGTCTGGTTTTCAGCGATGATCCCATCTCACCCCCCACAGATTCATCAGTCATGGTGCTGGACCTGGATTTCGACATTATGTTAGGATTCTTCACAGTCGGCGGGGGCACTGGAATCGACGTTGTGAATTTGATACCTGATCACACATACCGCCTGACTGTGACAGCGACCGGCTACCGTGACGAATCCTTGACGGTGAGCGTACCGGATGCCAGCCCGGTTCCGGTGACCGTGGCCCTCGACCGACTTGTCGCCAATGAGAACACCACTTGGAGCGGGTTCAAGGCCTTATTCCGTTGAGGCGATCGCCCGCCGGTAATAAAGAGGCCCTTTTGACCATGACACCCATTCGCCAAATTCCCGTTCGACGCCGAATATCCCGTTCGGCGCTCTTGATGTTGTTCGGAACATGCCTAATCGTTCAAGCCTTCACGCCCCAAACTGCTACGGCACTTGTAAAACTGGATTTCGAACAGACTTTCTTCCGTATTCCTGGTCGAGAGATCTGGGATTTCTGCATCGTCCAGCAGGACGGCCTCTACCACATCTTCTATATCGACGTCGATGAGAACGCCCCAGGCAACAAAACAGATTGGCTAGGACACGCCACGAGCCCGGACCTCACCCACTGGGACGTCCAGCCACCTGCACTGTATGCCGGACCCTCCTGGTGGGACGATTGGAGCGTCTGGGCACCTCACGTGGTCCGCGACGAGCCCAACTCACGCTGGGTCATGGCCTACACGGGTGTCGACTCCCTCCGCGTCCAGCGAGCATGCATGGCCTATTCCACAGACCTCGCGACCTGGACCAAGGAACCGGCGAATCCCGTGTTCGAGCCAGACTCTCTGAGCTACTTCTGGAGCCCGACGACCGCGTGGAGTTCGTTCCGGGATCCGTTCCTCTACTTCGAATCCGGCGAGTGGCATATGCTCAGCACCGCCGCCCTCCGCCTCGGCGGATTTCCCGGCTACCGAAAAGCCATCGTCCACCACGCGTCGAGCTCCGATTTCGTGACCTGGACAGACCAGGGAGCACTCTACGTTCACGATGGTCCTGCACAAAACCGCGATCTCGAAAGCCCCTTCTACATCCACCGCAACGGACTCGACCACCTCTTCTTCACCGAGTACTACTCCGGGGGCGTGAGCCACATCGCCGCACCGACCCCCGCCGGCTGGACTTTTGCTGACCGTACGGTGTTGGACGATTCCGCAGCTCCCGAAATCCTGGACATCGGCGGCACCGACATCCTCGGGCGTTACGTCACCTATCAGCATCCCTCCACCGGCGAGTTTTCGTTCGTCGCCAGATTCGACACCCTGCATTGGCTCGCACCGGATTCCTGCATGATCTACAAACCGGATCCTCTGCTGCGGAACTGGCCCGACCACAGCGGCACCGCCTGCTTGGGCAACCCTGTCTTCGGAGACAACCCCGCCGAACGCGGAGCACAGACCGCAGGCCCGATAGGAACCTTCTCCTTCAGCAGCCAGGAATACTACCAAGGTCCCATGAGCGGCATCGGAGCACCGGGAGCCTACCTTGGAGATTTCGCCCAAGGCCATGCCCAGAGCCGGCCCTTCGTCGTCGCTGGCGACATCATGACCTTGATGGTCGGAGGCGGCGCCTACCCGACAACCTGTTATGTAGCCTTGATGGACGCCGTCGCCGACACCATCCTGTTGCGCGAAACCGGAACCGGCGTGGAGTTGATGAGTCAGCGAATCTGGGATATCAGTCCCTACCAGGGAATGACCGCAACGATCAAGATCGTGGATGCTGAAAACGGTGCGATGGGTCACATCTGCGTGGATGAAATCGTGGAGTCCATGGTCCCCTCTTCAGCGGCACCGACGCCCCGCAACGTCCGAGTCGCCACCGTCCCCAATCCATTCAATCCACGGACCGAGTTCCGATTCCAGCTCGCTGGCCAGGTGTCCGCCCAAGTGCAGATCCATGACCTGAGAGGACGGAGAGTCTGGTCGTCCCCGTCCCGGACCCTCGATGTCGGGACACAGGCGATCCCCTGGAACGGAATCCATGACGACGGTCGGGCCATGCCCGGCGGAACCTACATATTCCGTCTGGTCCTCGACGGCCGTACCGCTTCGACGGGACGCCTCACCCTCATCCGATAATAAAGAACCGCCGCCCCTACCCTGAATAAAAAACGAGGGCTCCGGCACCGGAGCTCTCGTTCCATCTGCAATGCATGATCGCAACGACCGCGATTGTCCCTCAACGCACCACGGCAACGGTGCCCGTCGTCTCGTATCCGACCCAGCCGATGCGGAAGAAATACTGGCCCGAGGCCACACGACGGCCGTCCTGACCACTGCCATCCCACGAAATGCTCAGAATGCTGTTCTCGAGTCTCCCACCCTGAAGAGTGCGCACTACCCGGCCTCGCATGTCGAGGATCTGCAGTCGTGAGGACGAAGCATCCCGGTTCACTGATTCGTCCAGATTCAGCTGGATGACCGTCAAGGGGTTGCAAGGGTTCGGAAATGCGGAGGCAGTCAGCATCGGCCCCATATACGGACGACCGCTGATCACGGTGCGTAAGAACGCATCGAGACCATCCACCTCATCAGGAAGATCCAAACGACTGTTCTCGATCCGTCCCTGCTGCGTGGCGAGATCGCCGCCGATGAGATAGCGCAGGTCTTCGGCCAAGATCTCCCTGGCACGATCGGCATGGGCCGCGGTCGGACCGTTGAATACAGGGTCGAGACCACGTAAAGACATGTAGCGGTTCCAAGCATCGGCGGATCGGTCGAAAAAGGCCCAGGTCAGAACATGGCCGAATTCGTGGACGACGAGTTCAGCAACTGTTTCCGGGTGGACGGGCCCGAAAGAAGGGGATAACACGATCGCCTGACGTCGGGCAAAGCTGCTGAGGATTTCAGCTGGAGGAGCAGGCAGCAGGAACACGTCCACGGTCAGCTCGACGCCGTCGATATGAAGATCCGCGAAGGTTTCGAACACGGTCTCGGCATCGATGGGCAGGAATTCGCTGACGCCCTGACGAGGCAGACGGGGATCATCCACGCCATCGAGCAGCTCGAGGCTGCCCAGGGTAGCGTGACGCAAGGTCCGCTCACCATTTTCTTGACTGATCATGGATTGGATATCTTCGGCCGAGTGGATGCGAACCGTCAGACCGTTTTCGTAGAGGCGGGACGCAGCATCCGCAGACGGCACCAGAGAGGTCACCACTGTCGCTGTGAAGATCATTGTGAGGAATATCTGGTTCATCTGCGCCATCCTGGCCCTTTCTGCTCCATCGTTCCCCCCTGTGGGGCATCGAACCCGATCCTACTTCATCATACCGCAGGGACCGTACCCGACACGGCATGGGATCCAGATAGGATCGTACAGCAGGGCTGCAGACATACCAAAATGTTGCATTTACGTGTGTTATGAAATAATCAAACCGACAATATCTTCGGAGTCATTGCTAGCATCGCAGCATGAAAAAGGGGGATTGGGGCTTTCGACCCAGAAGAGGGTGGGGGCGGATCCCCGGTCGGGGTCATTCACCCACAGAGGAACGAGCACCGAAGCGGCTGATGAACACGGCACCGGTACCGAGACAGTAGACCAGGGCGTGGACACATAGTCCCAGCAGCACGAGCAGGTTGCCAGGGATCGAACCATCGGGCATCCAGATTCGGATCGATGCACCCAGGAAACCGGGCACGGAGATGACGATCAGTCCGACCAGCACCGGAAGCATGGTGCCTTCTCGACAAAACGCCCCGCAGATTCTACGCCCGACACGTCTGAGCACCATACCGACGGACAGCAGCCCCAGCACGAGATACGCCAGGCCTACAAGCAATGCGAGAGGAATGCCGATGACGGTGGCGACCAACACGACCATGACGATGAGCACCAGGAGATGTCCCAGCACAAACCACAGGGAACCGACCAAGAAGCTCCGCCCGGCCGATCCCGCGAGGGCCGCGTCGATGGCCACAAGCCTGCGGGCTGGAATGACGGCCAATGTGATCAACAACAGGACGGCCAGAACAGTCAGGCCCGTCGATTTGACGACCAGGCTGGTCGGTCCGCTGGACATCATGCCCCAGAACCCGTCGACGGCGCCGCTGCTGACTTCGTAGACGTCGCCGTCGATGACCGCGGCCGCATCCCGCATAAGGTCACCGAGCACCACGTAGACTTCTCCGTGAACCGAGGAATCCTCACCGAGAATGAGATCGCCTCCGACAACAGTGATCGTGCCGTCCACCTCGCCGAGGATGGTGGCGTCGCCCAAAAGCACGATCACATCGCCGGTCACCCTCTCGTCGTCGCTTACGAGCAGACCCTTGCGCAAAGCGAACATATCGTCGCCGATGATCTTCTTGGGCTTCGGTCGATCGGGCTGGCCGAACAGGTTGAGGTTCCAGCCGCTGGCGGCTTCCTGAAAGCGTTCGATCTCTCTCTGGATATCGAGGGAGTCCGGCATCTCACCAAGGATCGTGGCTGTCACGGCGCTGATGCCTTCGCTCACCCGCTGACCGATATCCTCGGGGAGCTCGATGCGGAAGTCGCCGGAAGTGTTGGAAAAGAGAATCGTATTCTCGTCGACCTTGACCTGGATCCCGGACAACTCCCCTTCAAGCTCCTTGATGATCGACTGGAGGTCCTCGAGAGCAGCGTTGATCTCATGATCATCGGAGTTGTGCACCCGATCGCGGAGCTGGGACAGTCGGTCCTGACGCAGGCGGATTTCATTGCGGATGGAGTCCTCGAAAGCCAGGTTCCGGGGCGGGGGCGGCGTAGGCTGCTGGGCATGGAGAGCAATGGGAACCGCCAGGCAGAACACCGCGACGACGATGCTCAGGGACATCCTCGTCGCGGCCGTTCTCGACCCGAAGGTCTTAGGCGTGATCGTTCCTTTGAACCGCTCCAACATAGATCCTCCGGCTCAGCTGCTGCACGCGCACGAGCGCTTCTGGCAACAGTCCCAGTCCCACCGCAGCGACGGCGATGTCGGGTACGCGGCTCATAGCCAGGGCCGCTGCAGTGGCGGCGGCCAGGACTAGGCCGGCGGCGCGGGTCGCGCCGGAGCGGACGAAGTCGGGGAGGCTCTCTTCCTCAAGAATCACAGGCATCCTTGGTGCACGCAGCTCGGCCATCTCTCGATAGGCCGCATACGGCACCGATGCCAGAATCTTCTCGTCGAAGTCGGCGGGTGGCTCAATCGCCGGCATGGCGTTGAGCATCCCGAACATGGCCTTCTGCTCGTCCAGCTCCTTGCAGCATGCGTCGCAGTCCCTGACATGCAGGAAGAGACGAGTGGCCACGGGCCCGAGCAACGTCTCGTCCAGGTAGTCCTGCATGTTTGCACGAGTCGTCTCGCACGTCCAAGGCTTTGCGTCATTCATCTTGTCCATCGTTTCCCTCCAGGGTCTCCATCCCCCATCGCGTCCGCAGGGCCCGGGCGGGGCCTTTGAATCTTGGCTGCGACCGGCTGAAACCGCGCCGCAGATGTCCCTACGCGATATGGAACTGGAGGTTTCACCCTGATTTTGTCTTTTTTCATCAAATGTGGTACTCCCGCTCGGCCAGAATCTTCGTGATCATGTTCCTGGCCCGGTGGATCCTGGCCTTGACGGTGCCAAGGGGCAGATCCAGCACGGTCGCGATGTCCTCATAAGACAGATCCTGGTCGTGTCGCAGCAAGATGATCGATCTGTAGTGCGGCGGGAGATCAGCGACGACCTCCTCGAGCCTCATCATCGCTTCGCTGCGTTCGAGGATCGTATCGGGCTCCGGGCCCTTGTCCGGCAACTGGAACTCGATCTCATCGCCGTCCTTGTCGGTATGTCCGTCGAGGGACAGGAACCGCATGCGGTTGCGGCGCAGATGGTCAATGCAGTGATTCGTGGCGATCCTGAAGATCCAGCTCGAAAACGCGTAGGTCTCGTCGTAACGGTCGAGAAGCGAAAAGACCTTGATGAAGACTTCCTGGGCCAGGTCCCTGGCGTCTTCGGATTTCCTGGTCATGCGGAAGCATAGGCCGTAGATGGCGCCACGATATCGCCCGAGGAGTTCGGCGAACGCCGCCTCTTCCCCGCGCTTACAGCGCTTGATGACCTTCAGATCCTCATGCTTGTCGAACATCGCCATGGTCACGTCCCGGGGGTTGAACAACCCGGCGAAGATACGCACGCACCTACGGAGTGGTCAACCCAATCCCCAGCGCGGCCGACCTTGACACTCCAGAAACCGGGACCTAGACTCGCGCTGAACCATGACCCGTTCTCCTCAGACCATCAAGGCAGGTCCCGATGAACATCGAAGCCATCCAGGCACGTCAGATCCTGGACTCGCGCGGCAACCCCACCGTCGAAGTGGACGTCTTCCTGGACAGCGGCGACGTCGGGCGGGCTGCTGTCCCGAGCGGCGCTTCGACCGGAGAACACGAAGCCATCGAATTGCGCGACGGTGACAAGGATGTTTACGGCGGCAAGGGCGTGCTTCAGGCCGTGAACAACATCCATGACCTCATCGAACCCGAGCTCCTCGACATCGACGCTTCCGATCAGGTGCTCGTCGATCGAATCATGTGTGAGCTGGACGGGACCGACAACAAGAGCAAGCTGGGCGCCAACGCCATCCTGGGTGTTTCACTGGCGACATCCCGCGCGGCGGCCAGTGCCGTCGGACTCCCTTACTACCAATATCTTGGCGGCGTCTCGGCCCGAACCATCCCGGTCCCCATGATGAACATCCTGAATGGTGGCTCCCACGCCGACAACAACGTGGACATCCAGGAATTCATGGTCATGCCCACAGGCGCCGAGACGTTCGGTGAGGCCCTGCAGATGGGCTCCGAGATTTTCCATGCCCTCAGGAAGGTCCTGAACAGCAAGGGTCTCTCCACCGGCGTAGGCGACGAGGGTGGCTTCGCCCCGAACCTGGGCAGCAACCGCGAGGCCCTCGACGTGATCATGACGGCCATCGAGAACGCCGGCTACAAACCCGGCGAGGACATCACCCTGGCCCTCGATTGCGCCGCGAGCGAATTCTACACCGACGGCGCCTACGTGCTGGGTGCGGAGGGCGGCGAACCCTGGGATGCGGCCCGTCTGATTGAAATGTACAAGGGGCTGGTGGAGAGCTACCCCATCGTTTCGATCGAGGACGGTCTCGACGAGAACGACTGGGACGGCTGGGGCATCATGAGCGAAGAGCTCGGCCACCGCATCCAGATCGTGGGCGACGACCTGTTCGTGACCAACCCGGCACGCCTGCGCCGGGGCATCGAGGAAGGCTGCGCCAACAGCATCCTGATCAAACTGAACCAGATCGGCACGCTGACCGAAACCCTCGAAGCCATCGAAATGGCTAAACGCGCCAGTTACACCAACGTGATCAGCCACCGCAGCGGCGAGACCGAGGACGTGACCATCGCCAACCTCGCGGTGGCCACCAACGCCGGTCAGATCAAGACGGGCTCGCTGTGCCGCAGCGAACGCATCGCCAAGTACAACGAACTGCTCCGCATCGAAGAGGAACTGGGAGACCTGGCGATCTATCCCGGCTTGAGCTGCTTCTACAATCTCGGCTAGTTCGAGGACCTGATCCGGGGCCGCCAGCGGTGCGGCCCCGGGCCCGACTCAAGGAGGAGGCATGGGCCAGGCGATGCATCGATCCACTCCCGGCTCGGGACAATTCTACCGCGGTGCTCAAGGTGGCCGTCGCCTCCAGCGCCCGGCCGTGATCATTGCCGGGGCCATCGCAGCGATTGCCATCGGCGGTGCCCTGTTGGGCGATCACGGCATCCCGGCGTTCATCAAGCTGCGCACCGAACGCCAAGCCCTGGAGGCGGACGTCGAGAGCCTCAAGAACAGAGAGGCTTCCCTGGCCGCCGACATCGAGGCCCTGGCGAGCGATCCAGAGACCGTGGAGCGTGTCGCCCGTGAACGCTACCGCTGGCACAAGCCAGGGGAGACCGTGATCGAAGTGATCGGCGGCCCCGAAAACGAGACCGCGGACAATCCCCCCCCGTCGCCTTGACAGTCCCAGGTGCGGCTCATATATTCGGGCTCCCTCGCCGGAGGGATGACATTCGATACGGTTGCGGGGTGGAGCAGTCTGGTAGCTCGTTGGGCTCATAACCCAAAGGTCACAGGTTCAAATCCTGTCCCCGCTACCAAATCAAGAAGGACCTCGGTCATTTGACCGGGGTCCTTTTCTCATCTACCAGGCCGTGTTCAAGATCGATACGATGGTGACTGTATATCGAGAGCACTCAACCTGTTCAACTCCAAGCCCAACTGCTTCGCACGTCGTTTTTCGATCACTTGTTCGATTTATCTTGAGTTCGCATCCTGGAATCGCCTACTGTCCAACGGTCGATTCAGTTGCGTCGTTGCGGACCAGGATCCGTCGCGGCACCTCGTTGCTCAAGGACCGGATCTCTGGGATCCCCGCGAATCGAGACGTACGACATGGCAGATCCCCAAAGCGTTGACTTCTACCGCTTTTCGCGAAACCTGAGCGACGAAGAACGGAGTGTCCGCGACACCGTCCGTCGCTTCGTCGAGCAATCCTTCATGCTGGACATCCGCCGGCATTTCGCCGACGGCACCTTCCCCGTCGAGATCATCCCCGAACTCGGAGCGATGGGACTGCTCGGTCCTTCGATCCACGGCCCGGGGTGCGCCGGCCTGAGCGCGACGATATACGGCCTGATCTGCCAGGAACTCGAGTGGGGCGACAGCGGTCTGCGCAGCTTCGCGTCGGTGCAGGGCAGTCTGGTGATGTGGCCCATCGCCACCTACGGTTCCGACGAGCAGAAGAACACGTGGCTGCCCGAACTGGCGGCCGGCAGGAAGATCGGCTGCTTCGGACTGACCGAGGCGGACCACGGCTCCGATCCCGGCGGCATGGAGACCCGGGCGGTGCGCGACGGCGACGGCTGGGTGCTCAACGGCAGCAAGCTGTGGATCACCAACGCCAACATGAGCGACGTGGCCGTGGTGTGGGCGCGGTGCGACGAAGGCGTCGTCGGATTCCTCGTCGAACGGGGGGTGGACGGTTTCTCGACCAACACGATCCACGGCAAGTACAGCCTGCGCGCCAGCGACACCGGCGAGCTGGTGTTCGACGAGGTGCGTCTGCCCGAGAGCAGCCGCCTGCCCGACGCCCGCGGCCTCAAGGCCCCCCTCGCCTGCCTGAACCAGGCGCGCTACGGCATCGCCTGGGGCGTGGTCGGCGCCGCGATCGACTGCTACGAGACCGCACTGCGCTATGCGCAGGAGCGCAAGCAGTTCGACAAGCCCATCGCCGGCTTCCAGCTGGTCCAGCAGAAGCTCGTGACCATGCTGACGGAGATCGTCAAGGCCCAGGGCCTGTGCCAGCAGCTCGGCCGCCTGAAGGACGACGGCATCAACGAAGTGCCGATGGTGTCGCTGGCCAAGCGCAACAACGTGGCGATGGCCCTCGACTGCGCGCGGACGGCCCGCGACATCCTCGGCGCCGCCGGCATCACCGACGAGTTCTCGCCCGGCCGTCACATGGCCAACCTCGAATCCGTGAAGACCTACGAAGGCACCCACGATATCCACACGCTGATCGTGGGTGCGGAGATCACAGGACTGCCGGCCTACCGGTAGTCGCGACCGAACAAGGAGAACGGCGATGTCCCTCGACTGGCTGCCCCGCGACGACGCGATCAAGAACCACGCCCTGTTCGGCACCGAGCACTGGGGCTCCTCTGCTCCCTGCACCGTCTACGAGAAGCGGCCCGTGCTCGACGCGGCGGGCGCGCCCGTGGACGGCCTGTTCACGGCCTGGATCACGCTGAACAACCCGGCCCAGTTCAACTCCTACACCACCGAGATGGTCAAGGGCGTGATCGCCGGTTTCCAGGCCGCGTCGTCGGACCGCAGCGTCGTGGCCGCGGTATTCACCGGCGCCGGCGACCGCGCCTTCTGCACCGGCGGCAACACCAAGGAATACTCCGAGTACTACAGCCGCCGCCCCAACGAGTACGGCGAGTACATGGATCTTTTCAATGCCATGGTCGACGGCATCCTCAACTGCAAGAAGCCCACGATCTGTCGTGTGAACGGCATGCGCATCGCCGGCGGCCAGGAGATCGGCATGGCCTGCGATCTGACCCTGTCGTCGGATCTGGCGATTTTCGGCCAGGCCGGCCCCAAGCACGGATCGGCCCCCGACGGCGGTAGCACCGATTTCCTGCCTTGGATGCTGCCGGTCGAGGACGCCATGTGGAACTGCATCTCTTGCGAGATGTGGAGCTCTTACAAGATGAAGATCAAGGGGCTGATCACCGCGGCGATTCCCACGCTGAACGTGGGCGGCACGATCGTACGCAACCCGCTGATCATCACCGACCGCTATGTGGACGACGGTGCGGTCGTATACGGCGAGATGAAGAGTGGCGACGAAGCCCGTGAGGGCATGAAGCTCATCAAGTCGAGTGCCGTGGACTTCGCCGGGCTGGATGCCGAGATCGACCGGGTCGTCTGGCGCTTCACGAACCTGTTCCCGGGCTGCCTGATCAAGTCCATCGACGGAATCCGTGCCAAGAAGAAGTTCTTCTGGGACCAGACCAAGCTCGCCAACCGTCATTGGCTCGCCGCCAACATGAGCGGCGAAGCGTTCCTGGGATTCACCGCTTTCAACAACCGTAAGGCAACGGGCAGCGACACCATCGACTTCGTGAAGTACCGCCAGATGATCGCCGCTGGCGTGATGATGGACGACGAGGCCTTCGACGCGGTTCTGCCCGCGCCCCTAGAGGACTGACCGCCATGGCCTTCTGCGACTTCAAGCTCCACAAACCCGAATCCGTGACCGAGGCCTGCCGCCTCGGTCGTGAATTCGGCCGCACCTGCGCCTACATGTCCGGGGGCACCGAACTGCTGGTCGACCTGCGCTCGGGACGCAAGAAGGTGGCCCACGTCATTGCTCTGGGCGGCCTGAAGGAGCTCAGAGAGATCCGCCGCGACGGCGACACCCTGCACATCGGCGCCCAAGCGACGTTGAGCGAGATCGCCGAAGCGCCGCTGGTCCACGAGGTGTTCCCCGCCCTGGCCGAGGCCATCGTGACGATGGCCGGCGTACAGATCCGCAACCTGGCGACCATGGGCGGCAACTTCAGCTGCGGCGTGCCGTGCTCCGACACGCCGCCGATCACGTGCGCGGCCGGCGGTTCGATCGTCGTGGCTGGACCCGACGGTGAGCGTGAGGTCGCCGCCCGCGACTTCGTGCTCGCGCCGCGGACGACCGTGTTGAATCCCGGGGATATCGTGACGGCCATCCGCATTCCCGTACAGCCGACAACCTCCGGCGCCAGCTTCCAACGATTCACCATGCGCCGCGGCTCCGCCTTGGCGGTCGCTTCGGTGTCGGCCTGGTTGAACGTGGAGCAGGGTGTGATCACCGCCGCGCGCGTCGTCATGGGCGCGGTGGGACCGATCCCGCTCTTCGCCGAGAATTGCGCCGCATCGGTCGTCGGTCAGGCGCCTGGTGATTCCGTGTTTGCCGACGCAGGCGCCCTGGCGGCCGCCGAGGCCCAGCCCATCAGCGATCTGCGGGGCAGCGAGCAGTATCGGCGCGACGTGGTGGCCGTGTTGGCGCGACGCGCCCTGGCCTGCGCCGCCGCACGCGCGGAAGGACGAACCTCATGAGCGACAAGCGCAACGACGCCCACCTGATCCAGCTGACCGTGAACGGCCGCGTGCACACCCTCGGCGTTGGCCCCCAAGCCACGCTCAAGCAGGTGCTGCGCGAGGAGCTGAACCTGACCGGCACCAAGAGCGGCTGCGACGCCGGCGACTGCGGCGCCTGCACGGTGTTGATGAACGGCCGGGCAGTGACCTCGTGTCTGGTCCTGGCCGCCGCCGCCGACGGCGCGGAGATCACGACCATCGAAGGCGTGGCCCAGGGAGGCGAACTGCACCCGCTGCAGAAGTCGTTCATCAAGCACGGCGCTCTTCAATGCGGCTTCTGCACGCCGGGCATGATCATCTCGAGCCTGGAATTGATCGGTAAGAAACCGGCGCCTGAGGAATCCGACATCAAGGCCGCCCTCGGCGGCAACCTGTGCCGTTGCGGCACCTACCCCCGCATCATCAAGGCCGTGAAGGATTGGCGGAGCTTTGAAGGCGTGGATCTGGACACCGAGCCGAGCGACGAAGGCGAGCGGGATCAGATACGGACTCACAGCACCGTGGGCCGCGGCGTGCCCCGTTACGACGGTCCCGACAAGGTGACCGGACGCACCGAATACACCGCCGACATCCGGCTGCCCGACATGGCCCACGGCAAGATCCTCGGCAGCACCGTCGCCCACGGGCTGATCAAGAGCATCGACACGAGCGCGGCGAAGGCGTTGCCGGGAGTGCTCGCGGTCATCACCGCCGCCGACGTGCCCGCCTTGCGCTACGGCGTGAGTCCGGCCCGATACGACGAGGAGATCCTCGCCCGTGAGCGCGTGCGCTACGTGGGCGACGAGGTGGCAGCGGTGGTCGCAGTAGACGAAGCCACGGCCGAAAAGGCTGTACAGCTGATCAAGGTGGAGTACGAGCGCCTTCCGGCGGTCTTCGATCCGCGCGACGCCCTGGCCGAAGGCGCGCCTTTGATCCATCCGGAAGAGGCCGAGAAATACGCCCGCAACATCAACACGCAGGTCGAATGGCACTTCGGCGACGTGGAGCAGGGTTTCGCGGAAGCCGACTGCATCGTCGAGGACAGCTTCGTGGGCAACCGGACCTACCAGTGCCCCATCGAACCTCACGCCTCGGTGGCGCGCTGGGAGCACCATGCCGGCAAGCTGACGGTGTGGTCGTCGTCGATGGCGCCCCACTACCTGCGGCACATGCTGAGCAGGATTTTCGAGATTCCCCAGGGCGACATCCGCACCATCACGCCTTGTGTGGGCGGCGGCTTCGGCGTGAAGGCCGAGGCGACGCCCCTGGATCTTTGTGCGGTGATCTTTTCGCGGCTGATCGGAAGGCCGGTGATGATGAAGTACTCGCGGGAGGAGATGTTCCACCACTTCCGCGGGCGCCACAAGCAGTACATCGACATGAAGATCGGCGTGAAGAAGGACGGTACGATCACCGCCTGCCAGTCACACATCCTGCTCGACGGCGGCGCGTACACATCCTACGGCATCGTGACCGCCTACTATGCCGGTTCGATGGTGCCGACTCTCTACAAGATCCCGAACTACAAGTACGACGGCTACCGCATGTACACGAACCTGCCGGCGAGCGGGGCGATGCGCGGCCACGGAGTGCCGCAGCCCCGGTACGCCTTCGAGTCGCTGCTGGACATGGCGGCCGAAGAGCTCGGGCTCGATCCTTTCGACATCCGGCTGCGCAACGCCATGCAGCCCGACACGATGACATGCAACGATCTCGACATCTCGTCCTGCGAGTTCACCGCCACGCTGGAGCAGGCGCGGGAACAGACGGGCTGGAATGAGAAGAAGGGCAAGCTGCCGCCGGGCAAGGGCATCGGCGTGGGCTGCGGGGGGTTCGTCTCGGGCGCGGGGTATCCCATCTACCGCTCGAAGTTCCCTCACTCCAACGCGTTGATCCGGCTTTCAGAGGACGGGATGGCGGCCTCGCTGTACATCGCGGCAGCGGAGATCGGCCAGGGCTGCAACACGATCCTGCCCCAGATCGCCGCCGAGGAGCTGGGCATTCCGTACCACCGGATCTGGTTGGTGGAAAGTGATTCTGTGCTCGGGCCCACCGACCTCGGCTCGTACTCGAGCCGCGTGACGTTGATGGCGGGCAACGCCGTGCGCATGGCGGCGGCGGAGGTCAAGACGAAGCTGCTCGAGGTTGCAGGCAAGCAACTGGGCTGCGACATGCACGGTCTGACTGCACGCGACGGCCGTATCTTCGTCGCCGAACATCCGCGCATCGGCATGGACTGGGACGAGGCCGCACGGCTGGCGTTTTCAGCGGACGGACCGGTCACCGGCACCGGACACTACTCCCCGCCCCCGGGCCTGGGCGGCCGCTACAAGGGCGCCGCAGTGGGCACCTCGCCGGCCTACAGTTTCTCCACGGCTGTATGTGAAGTGACCGTCGACCTGGAAACGGGCTACGTGACCGTGGACGACTTCTATGACTTCAGCGACGCCGGTACGGTGATCAACCCGGTGACCTTCCACGGGCAGGTCGAGGGCGGCATCATCATGGGACTCGGCGAGACCCTCATGGAAGACACCCTGGTGCGTGATGACGGTTCGCTGATCAACCCCGACCTGCACGGCTACCTGGTGCCCACGATCAGCGACTCTCCGCGCATCGTGTCGCGGGCGGTCGAAAGCTACGAGCCGCGGGGACCGTTCGGGGCCAAGGAGATCGGCGAGGGCTGCCTGCCGCCGATCCTCGGAGCCATCGGCAACGCGGTGTACGACGCCTGCGGCGTGCGCGTTACGGAACTGCCCATCACGCCCGAAAAGATCCTCGCCGGGCTGCAGAAGAACCGTGAGAAAACCGGGAGGACGCCATGACAACCGGTGATCTGACCGGCACGGGCGCCTCCTCCGGAGGACGCACCTCGCGAACAGCACCGAAGCTGGAGAAGCTGTTGTCCTCGTCGGCGGGCCTGATGGCCCAGCGCGGCTTCAGCCAGACCTCGATCCGCGACGTGGCCAACGAGACGGGCTTCAGCCTGGGCGGCATGTACTACTACTTCAAGAGCAAGGAAGACCTGCTCTACCTGATCCAGGAAAAGACCTTCTCCTCCCTGCTGGAGATCCAGGAAGCAGCAGCGTCCCATGACGGCACGGCTGAAGAACGCCTGCGGAAGCTGATCGGCAACCACCTCGCCTATTTCCTGAGTCATGCCAACGAACTGAAGGTCTGCACCTTCGAGCTCGAATCGCTGCAGGATGAGCGTTACGACCGTATCGCTGTACTGCGCCGGCGATACTTCTCGTGCATGGCCCACGCCGTCGCCGAGGTGTTGGGTGAATCTCCGAACCATCCCGGCGTACGCCACAAGACGCTCTTCATATTCGGCATGCTCAACTGGATCTTCATGTGGTTCGACCCCGAGCGGGACGAGCCGGTGGACCGGCTCGGCGACGAGATGGTTGACCTGGTCCTCAATGGTCTGAACGGTGGAAAGGACGGCTGAGCCGTGCATCAGGAACTTGCCGACAGGGTCGCCGTGGTGACGGGCGGCAGCCAGGGGATCGGAGCGGCGGTGTGCATCGAACTGGCCCGTCAGGGCTGTGACGTGGCATTGACCTACGTCGGAAAGCCCGGGGACGCCGACGACGTGGTCGCGGCGGTGACGGCCGCTGGTCGCCAGGCCCTGCCGCTGATGGCCGACTCCCGTGACGCCGTGCGCACCGACGAGGTCTTCGCCCGGGTCGCGGACGAACTCGGGGATCCGGACATCCTGGTCTGCAACGCCGGCATCACCCGCGATGCGACCATCTGGTCCATGACCGACGACGACTGGCGCGACGTGATCGATGTGAACCTTACCGGATATTTCCACTACGCCCGCGCCGCGGCCCGGGTGTTTCGGGAGCGGCGCCGGGGCAGGATCGTGAACGTGGCGTCCATCAATGGGCTGCGCGGAAAGTTCGGCCAGGCCAACTACACCGCAGCCAAGGGCGGCGTGATCGCCCTGACCAAGACCCTCGCCCGCGAGCTGGGCAAATACGGCGTGACCGTGAACGCCGTGGCGCCGGGCATGGTGGCCACCGAGATGGCCGCGGATCTGCCCCAGGAGTTCCGCGACGCAGCCGTAGCCGAAACGGTTCTGCGGCGGTTGGCCACGCCGAAGGACATCGCCGACGTGATCGTCTTTCTCTGCACCGACCGCGCCCGGCACGTGACCGGTGAAATCATCAAGGTGGACGGCGGACAGTACATCTGATTACGGATGACCCATGACCTGAGTGGGCATCGTCGGTATCGCGGAGGACTCCTTCGTGCGCGTGCTGCGGTGGGAGTGAACGGCTGCTGGTCTGCGACGGCGATTCGATCGACGACCGCGGCGCGGTGATCGGCATGACGATGCAGGTCGTGCCGTAGCTGATCGAAAACGACGGAGACACCAGAGTCCATTACACGCTCGAACGCCCCGGCGCCGAGCAGAGCCAGGAGTCTAGACATGTCCGACCCCGTTCTCATCGATCACCGCGTCGAAGACGACGTCGCCTATCTGCAGCTGAACAATCCGCCGGTGAACATCATGTCCGCGGCTTTGATGGACCGCATGAGCGATATCCTCGCGACCATCGCCGCCGACACTTCGCTCAAGGCCGTGGCGGTGACCGGAGCCGGCAAGGCCTTCTGCGCCGGCGCCGATGTGGGCGAACACCGTCCGGAGCAGGCCCCGGCGATGATCGCTTCGTTCGGCCGCCTGTTCCGCGCTCTCGACGCCCTCGAGGTGCCGGTGGTCATGGCCGTCGGCGGCGCCGCTATGGGCGCGGGCTTCGAGTTGATCCTGATGGCCGACATCCTGCTGGCGTCGGGGGCTGCCGTATTCGCCCAACCGGAGATCCGGCTCGGCTTCTTCGCACCGGTCGGCGTGGTGGAACTGCCTGCATTGGTGGGCAGGGCCAAAGCCATGGAGATCACCTGCACTGGCCGCAATTATGCAGCGGCGGAAATGGCTGCCATGGGGCTGGTCTCGCAGGTTGTGCCTGCGGACGGTCTGAACGACGCCCTTGAAGCCGTGCTCAAGGATATCCGCCGGGCGAGTCCCTTGGTCCTGCGGCTCAACACCCGCACCCTCAAGCGTGCTCGTGCTGCAGATTTCGCGACGAAGCTCGCAGAGGCCGAGAAGGCATTCCTCGAAGATCTGATGACCAGCAACGATCCTGTCGAGGGCATCGAAGCCTTCTACGGCAAACGGAGGCCCGCATGGACGAATTCGTGAGCCCCACCCCCGACCGGGAGCGTGCACCCATGCGCATCGTCATCATCGGTGCCGGCGCCCTTGGCGGTCTGATCGGCGCCCAACTGACCCTGGGCGGCGAGGACGTCACCCTGATCGAGATCAACGAAGCCCGCGTGAAGCTGCTGCGCGAATCAGGACTCTTCGTGAGCGAGGGCACCTCGGGCGAAACCTGTGTTCCGGTGAAGGTGGCCTCCTCGGTGGAAGGGCTGCCGACGGCCGACCTGGTCTTCATATCTGTGAAGAGCTACCAGACCGAGGGCGCCGTCCGCGCGAGCCTGCCGGTGATCGGCCCCGACACGTTCGTGCTCTCGATGCAGAACGGCATCGGCAACACCGATACGATGGCGGAGATCATCGATCCCACACGGGTGCTCAGCGGAATCACCTACCACAGCATCCAGCACACCGGGCCGAACCGTATCCGCTATCGGCCGGGCATCAAGCCCATCCAGATCGCACCCTACGACGGCACCCTCACCGCGGAGATCGAACGCGTGGGCGAGGTGTTCCGCGCATCGGGCCTGGACACCGAAGTCCGTGACCAGATCGACGATGTGATCTGGCAGAAGCTGCTGCACAACGCCGTGGTCAACCCAGTGTCCGCGCTGACGGGACTGACCTGCCGCGAACTGCTCGACGACCCAGACATGCAGTCGTTCATGAAGGACCTGTGCCTGGAGATCATCGAGGTGATGAAGGCGCGGGGCGTACCCATCGTGAACGAAGAAGATCCCTACGCGCCGGTGATCAACTCGCAGAAGGCGCTGGGCAAGAACCGCCCCTCGATGTGGCAGGACCTGGCGCGGTCGTGCCGCACAGAAATCGACGCCATCAATGGCGCGGTCGTACGCGAGGCCGAACGTCTAGGTCTGGACGCCCCTCACAACCGCGGATTAACCCGGTTCATCCATTCACGCGAGCATCAGAAATTCCTGCGTAAGCAGGAAGTGGCGGACACGCTGCGGGCTGCCGCCGGGGCTGAAGCCCAGGCCGGCGCCGGCGGCGACGTGGTGCTGCCGCGGGGAGCACATGGACGACCCAAGGTGCGTCCGATGCGGCCGGCCCCGGGCGGCGGCATGCCGGCGAGCCGCGCGCCCCTCGAGACGGCACCCAAGCTCAAGGAGCTGATGGCCGGCTATTACCGGGATCTACAGGCGGCCGTTGTCGATCCCAAGCGGCCCATCGCCTGGTGTTCGGGCATGGGTCCCGTCGAGATCCTGCGCGCCATGGACCTGGCGGTCTACTTCCCTGAGAACCATGCGGCGCTGATCGGCGCCAGCCGCCAGACGGGCAAGTACATCCCCAAGGCCCTGCAGGAAGGGTTCTCACAGTTCGCGAGTTCGGCCATGGCCAGCGACGTGGGCGCCATGCTCGCGGGCGACAGCCCCCTGGGCCCGGTGTACGGCATCGCCGGGCCTCCCGCGCCGGACGTGATGGCCTTCAGCACCAACTACGGCCACGACCTGATCCGCTGGTTCGAGTACTACGGCCGCCACTTCCAGGTGCCGGTGATCGGACTCCACCCGCCGGCGTCCCTCGACGATGTGGGCGCCATCGAGGTCGATGCAGCGAGCCGACAGATCTTCCATCTCGTGGAAGAGCTCGAACGGACGACGGGACACGTCCTCGACTACGACCGGCTGGCGGAGACGGTGAAGCTGACCAACAGGTGTACGCGGCTTTGGCGCGAAATCCAGGATATGTGCCGCTCGACGCCGTCGCCGCTGACGTTCTTCGACATGCTGATCCACATCGCACCGTCGATCGTCATGCGAGGCACGCCCGAAGCGGTGGAGTACTACGAGCTGCTCAAGGCGGAAGTCGAGGAACGGGTGGCGTCGAACATCGCCGCGGTGCCGGGCGAACGCTTCCGCTTCTACTGGGAAGGTCCGCCTATCTGGCCGGCGTTGCGGCAGCTGGCCGACATGTTCCTGAACCAGCGCACGGCGGTGGTGGCCTCGACGTACTGCGACATCTCCGCCCTCGACGGGATCGACCCCAAGAACCCCATCGAGAGCATGGCGCGTGTGTACACCGGCATCTTCCACAACCGCTCCGACGCCGCCAAGGAGGACCACCTCGTGGGCCGCTTCGGCGACTTCGGCGTGGACGGCGTGGTCTACCACGAGGGCCGCACCGCGCCCTACCAGAGCAACGTGCGCTACGGTCTGGAAGTGAGGCTGCGGCGGCGCACGGGCCTGAGCGCGCTGGTGCTCGAGGCCGACACCCACGATCTGCGCCTCTTCTCGATCAACCAGATCATGCAGAAGCTGCGCGACTTCATCGAAATGCAGGAGCTGGCGTCGAGCGACGTCGGCTGAGCGGAACGGAGCGTGGACATGACCGAATCCAAGACGATGGTCGCGGGCGTCGACGTGGGCACCGAGTGCGTCAAGGCGGTGATCATCGATGAGACCGGCAAGCTGCTCGGCAACACGGTCGTGCCGCGCCGCGGCTACTTCCAGGATCGGGTCACCGAGGCCTTCGCCATCGTGCTCGACGACGCCCAGGTCACTGCCGACGACCTTGCCGGCGTGTGCGCCACTGGGTTCGCCGAAAACTGCGTGCCGATGGCCACCTCCTTCCGCGGCGAAACGGCCTGCCACGCCCTCGGCGCCTTCCATCACCACCCCCACCCGATGACCGTGGTGGACATCGGCGGCCGCGACCCCAAGGTCATCCACGTGGACGAACGCGGCCACCCGACGGGGATCCACACCCTGCGCCGCTGCGCCGCCGGCATCGGCACATTCCTGATCTACGCGGCGCGGCATCTGGACGTGAGCCCCACCCGCATGCAGGAGATGGCGGCCATGGCCGCCGCACCCGTCGATGTGGGCAGCTACTGCTCCATGTTTTCTGGGCAGGACATCCTCGAGAAGCTGCGCGACGGCGCCACACGTGAGGAAGTGGCCCTCGGCTGCATCCATTCCATCGCCGACAGGGTCGTGGAGATCGGACGCTTCCGCGGCACGATCCGCGTGACCGGAGGCGTGGCCGAGTACTTCCCGGGCGTGATGAAGGCCCTCTCCGAGAAGATAGGGCTGCCAGTGGAGGCCGTCCCCGAACCCATCCTGACCGGCGCCCTGGGCGCCGCCCTGTGGGGTCTGAAGGCCCACCAGGCGGATCACTGCCACCAAGGAGAAGCGTGATGAGCGAGCGTACGGTCGGACGTTGGGTGATGACGGCGCAGGGTGAACCCTGCGTGGAGCAGACAGAAGCGTTTGCCTCCCCCCCTGCCGGCGAAGCCGTGGTCGAGGTGGCGGGTTGCGGCGTCTGTCATACGGACATCTCGTTCCTGCATATGGGCGTGCCGACGCGGGCGCCGCTGCCCCTGGCGCTGGGACACGAGATCAGCGGGACCGTGATGACGGTGGGCGACGGCGTCGATGCCTCGCTGGTGGGGCGGCCCGTGCTCGTGCCCGCGGTGATGCCCTGCGGCGAGTGCGCCCTGTGCCGGGCCGGCGAACGGCGGATCTGCCGCGCCCAAGTGATGCCCGGAAACGACCGACACGGCGGATTCGCGAGTCATGTGACGGTACCGGCGCGCTTCCTGTGCCCTGTACCCGAAACAGTGTTGGACTCCCACGAGCTGTGGGAGCTGTCGGTGGTTGCCGATGCGGTGACCACGCCGTTCCAGGCTGTGCGAAGTTCGGAGCTGGCGGCCGGCGGGTTGGCCGTGTTCATCGGCACAGGCGGCATCGGAATCCATGGCGTTCAGATCGCGGCGGCGGTGGGCGCCAAGGTCATCGCCCTGGATGTGGACCCAGAAAAGCTGTCGGTGGCGGCCGCCCATGGCGCCGCTGTGGTGATCGACGTGAACGGGCTGTCGATCAAGGATATCAAGGCCCAGGTCAAGGACGCGGCCAAGAAGCTTGGGGCTCCCGGCACGTGCTGGCGCATCTTCGAGATGTCGGGCACCAAGGCCGGCCAGGAAACGGCGTTCGCCTTGATCGGCCAGGGAGCGCATCTGTCCATCGTCGGCTTCACGATGGCTAAGCTCGAGGTGAGGTTGAGCAACCTGATGGCGTTCGATGCAACCGTGCGCGGGAACTGGGGGTGTGATCCGGAACTGTATCCTGAGGTTCTGGAGTGGATCGGCGCTGGCCGGCTGAAGGTCTCGCCGTTCGTGGAGAAACATGCCCTAGCCGAGATGAACGGAGTGCTGGACGCGGCCCATGCGGGGACCTTGAAAAAGCGCGCGGTCCTTGTACCTTAGCGATTCCGTTCGTCCATGCTCACCTGTTCCGAAGACGCGGAGAAACCATGGCCTTGAAAGTCGAAGTCTCCGTCGGCGAACTGCTCGACAAGATCACCATCCTGGAGATCAAGTCGGAGCGCATCACCGACCCGGCCAAGCTGGCCAACGTGAACAAGGAACTGGACGTCCTGCGGCGGACATGGGCCGGCTCCCCCTTGAGCAACCACGCCGTCGCCGATCAGATCGAACGGCTCAAGAGCGTGAACCAGGCCCTCTGGGACATCGAGGACGGCATCCGGCGCAAGGAAGCAGCCCAGCAGTTCGACGACGAATTCATCGGCCTGGCGCGATCGGTCTATCATCAGAACGACATACGCGCCGCGGTGAAGAAAGAGATCAACGCCTTGCTCGGCAGCGAGCTGGTGGAAGAGAAGTTCTACGTGGATTACACCCGGCCTGAAGCATGATTTCTCGTCAGTGCACCGGTCTCATCTCCCCGCCTGGTGCAGGCTCTTAGGCATTCCATCCGAACGGATGTACGTTGTCGGTCCATGTGCCGCACCTCTCTCCGTTCGAGGAACCTCCCCATGCCCAGGATTCAATCCGTCGCCACCGCCGTCCCTACGACCCGCATCGACCAGACCCTAGCCGCTGATTTTGCTCGGGAGAAGTTCGCCGGACGCATTCCCGACCTCGAACGCCTGATGTCCCTGTTCACCAACGCCGGCATCCTGACCCGCTACTTCGCAGCCCCTCAGGAGTGGTTCTTCACCGATCACGATCTGGCCGAGAAAAGCGCCATGTACGTGCGCGAGGCGACAAGCCTTTCAGCCGAGGCGGCAGGCAAGGCTCTTACAAGGGCTGGATTAACCCCCCGGGACATCGACTCCATCATCTACGTGAACACGACCGGACTTGCCACACCATCGATCGACGCGCGGTTGGTCAATGTCATGGGCCTACGTCCCGATGTGCGCCGCACACCCTTGTGGGGCCTCGGCTGCGCGGGCGGAGCGGCCGGACTCGCCCATGCCCATCACCATGCCTTAGGCCACCCCGAGGCGCGGATTCTTGTGATCGCCACTGAGTTATGTGGGCTGACATTCCTGTCCGAGGACACTTCCAAGGCGAACCTTGTCGCAACGGCCCTGTTCGCAGACGGTGCAGCGGCCGCAATCGTCGGCGGTGACAGGACCAGCGGAACCGGACTCGAGATCCTCGGAACACGCAGCCGTTTCTATCCCGATTCCCTGGATGTGATGGGTTGGACCGTGCTGCAGGAGGGTCTGCAGGTCGTCTTCGCCCAACGCATTCCGCAGATCGTGGAAGAGACATCCGCCACAGACATCGGCTCCTTCTTGGCCGACTTCGATCTGACGACCGCCGACATCGACGCCTTCCTGCTGCATCCCGGCGGCACCAAGGTCCTCGAGGCATACGAAAAGGCGCTGAGCCTTGAGGCTGACCAGTTGAAGCTGCCCCGCGAGATCCTGCGCGATTACGGCAACATGTCTTCGGCGACGGTGTTGTTCGTCTTGGAGAAATATCTTGAGGAACAGGGATTCGCCATGGGCGGGCACGGACTGATCTCGGCGTTGGGCCCTGGATTCTGTTCCGAGTCCCTCTTGCTTGCACTCTAGAGGATATCGGCGGGATGCGGGCTCAGAACTCGGCGATCGGACGCCGGTCCAGAACAGCCACAGCACCGAAGGTGACCAGGCTGACCAGCCACAAGAAGTACACGGGGTGCGGCACGATTTTCCAGTTCTCCGGCCCTACCAGCCAGACCACCAGGGCCGCGTTGGTCAGACCCATGGTCCATACCGCCGACCCTCGCCGACACGCACGCGGCCACAGCATCGTCATCAGCACAATCAGCGTATACGACGTCGTCAGCGTCAGGGCCACCATCAGCATCTTCAGAATTCCGGTCACTGTCAGCGCCAGCAGAAACGTCACGCCACTGAGCACCAGCACCGTCAGACGGCACACCAACTGATCCCTCGCCTCGGTCAGGTTCGGCTTCCAGAAGCGCTTCACCAGATCATTCGATACCAATGTCGCGCTGCCCAGCAACAGCCCCGAAGCCGTGCTCACGTCGGCAGCCCAAAGCCCTGCCAGAATCACTCCGGCCGCCAACGGATGCAGCCCCAGCACGACCCGCGGCAACGCCTCCGCCGGCACGATCCCCGGATACAGAACGGCGGCGGACATGCCCAGCAACGCGCTGATGAACCCCACCGGTGCGATGATCGCCGCACCCAGCAGGTAGCCGCGCCCGGCGGTGCGTTCATCCTTGGCCGCGAACCCGACCTGAATGACCGATTGGGTGGAATGGGTGGTGGTGATCATCACGATGAACCAGGCGACGATCAACCCCATGCCCACGCCGTCGAGGTCGAACCCGGGATGGCCCGCAGGCAGACGTGCGACCAACTCCCCCACGCCGCCGAGTTGGCGGACGGCCAGCACCGCGCCGAGGCACACTCCGACGTAGATCACCAGCACATTGACGACATTGGTCAAGCCCGCCGCCCAGAAACCACCGATCAACGTGATGCCCACGAACACGACGGCGGTGACCGCCATACCCGTTCGAAAATCGAAGACTTCGGGAAGGAGCGAAGAGAGGATGGCGCCGCCGGCAACGTACTGAAGCGAGGTGATGACGATCTGAATGACGAGCTGTCCGAATACACCGAGGACCCGGCCGCCCACACCGTAATGGCGCTCGAACAGTTCGGGCAGGGTGGTGATTTCCCAGCGCCGATAGCGCCGGGCTGCGAACAGGCCCATGATCGCGGCTCCTGCCGCCCAGGCCGCGTTGTACCAGCCTGCCGATATGCCGACGGTGTAGGCCCGCTCCGCGACGCCGATGGTCGATGCGCCGCCCACGGCCAGACCCGCCAGCAACGAGGCCACAACCACCGTGGGCAGGCCGCGGCCCGCCAACAGGTAACCCACCATGCCGCCGCCGCCGCGATTCGTCAGACGACGCGCCCACCAGGTGACCCCGAACAGAGCAATCAGGTAGACGATGATCACGATGAGCGGAATGCGATGGGCCATGGCCTACGAAACCTTGATCCGCACGTCGACGGCGCAGGGTGCCACGCCGACCGGATAAGCGAACACGGGGTTCAGGTCCATCTCGACGATTTCCGGCATATCGGCCGCCAGACGCGAAACACGCAACAGCAGGTCTTCCAGAGCGTCCATGTCGACGCCCTCCTCCCCGCGTAGACCTTCGAGCACTGCTCGACCCCGGATCAGGCCCATGAGCTCGCGAGCCTCGGGACGGCTCAGGGGTGCGACCGCGGCCGCCACATCCTTCATCACCTCGACGAACACGCCGCCGAGGCCGAACAGCACCAGGCTGCCCAGACCGGGCGAAGCCGTGGCGCCGACGATCAGCTCGCGGCCCTTGGGCTTCTGCTCCATGAGCAGGAACCCGACACCGTCGCCGGGGAACGCGGCGCGCATAGCCGCGAAAGCAGAGTTCAACTGCTCCGTGTCGGCGATCCCGAGCACGACGCCGCCGGCGTCGGACTTGTGGATCACGTCGGCCGCATCGACCTTCAGAACGCAGGGGAATCCAGTCTGCGCCACGGCGGCGGCAAGATCGCCCTCGCCGGCAACCGCCGCGGTCTTCGGCACCGGTACGCCATAGGCAGCCAGCAGGGCGAAGGCGTCGGCCTGGGGCAGGTAGGAACCTGAGCCGCGGTAACGGGCCAGGATCTTCGCGGCTGCATCACGATCGACATCGAGAGCAGGCGCTTCCTCGCGGGGACGCTCCCGCAGCCGCGCATCGCGGTTCATGGCCGCCAGTGCCCGGGCTCCATCTTCGGCGAACTCAAAGACCGGCAGGTCCGCCTCCCGCAGCTTGTCGATCAGCCCGTAGTTCTCGCTGAACGTCTCGACGACCACCACGACCGGCTTGTGCGAGCCTTCGGTGGCCTCCTTGATGCGCATGGCGATGGCGTTGGTATCGGTGAACGGCGCGGTGACGAAGAACACCATGACCATGTCGGTGTCGGCCTCGGCCAGCAGCGTGCTGACCGCGGCGTGGTAGTGGTTGTGGTCGGCGGTGGCCACCACGTCGACCGGGTTGCCGAGGCTCGCCTCGGCGAACAGGGCGTCTTTCAACTTCGCGGTGCCGGCGGCGGACCAGCGCGCCAGCTCGAGCCCCTGGCTCACCGACTCGTCCACGGCCTGGATGCCCGGCCCGCCCGTGTTGGTGATGATGCCGATGCGGTTGCCCGGCGGCGGGTCCTGGGTCGACATGGCGATGGCGGCCTTGATCATCTGGTGGGTGTCGGTGAACTGCACGACGCCGGCCTTGCGGTACATGGCTTCGGCCATGGTCGCCTGATCGACCAGCGCTCCGGTGTGGGACGACACTGCCTGGGAGCCTTCGCTGGTGCGCCCGGCCTTGATGGCGAGGATCGGCTTGTGTGGCGTGATGGCCGCCGCAGCTTCCAGGAACGCCCGCGGATCCTTGAAGCTCTCGGTCTGCATCATGATCACCCGCGTGCCTTCGTCTTGTCCGTAGTAGGCCAGGATCTCGGGCATCGTCAGGTCGCACTCGTTCCCATAACTGCAATACATTCTATGGCCTAAGCCGACATTGTGAAGGTGGAGCTTGAGCATCTCGCCCATGCCGCCGCCCTGGGCCACGATCGACACGTTGCCGGGCTTCTGGGGCACGAAGGTGAAGTTGGCGTATACCGACACCTCGGGATCGGCGTTCTGGATGCCCTGGCTGTTGGGCCCGAAGAGGCGGATGCCGTTGCGGTGGGCGGCGGCGACCATCTCGCGCTCGAGGGCCTCCCCTTCCGGGCCCACTTCCTTGAAGCCCGCCGAGTGGACGATGGCGAATTTCACGCCCTTCTTCCCGCACTCGTCGAGCACCTTCGGGACGAACACGTTGCGGATGGAGATGTTCACGAGATCCACATCGCAGGGAACGTCGAGGATCGACTCGTACGCCTGCATGCTGCGGATCACCCCGCCCTTGGGATTGACCGGGAAGACCGGGCCCTTGAACCCGTACTGCACCAGATTGCGTACGACGATGTGGCCGATGGAATACGGGTTGGCCGAGGCGCCGATCACGGCGACGGCGCGGGGTCGGAAGAGTCCGTCGAGCATCCTGATCCCTTTCAGTTCGAAGCGAGCGAACGCGCCGTGAGAGCGGCACCGAGAGCCCCGGTGAATTGGGGCGCCTCGGGCACGATCACTTCGCGGCCGATCCTGGCTTTGATGATCTCTACGATGGTCGGGTTATGGGCGACGACGCCGCCGGTGGCCGCGACCAGGCCGTCGAGCGGGTCCATTTCCACGATGCGCTCGACCACCGATTCGAAGGCCCCACGCACGATGCCCTCGACGGGCTCGCCGTTGCGCAGGTGTGAGAGGATCTCGGTCTTGGAGAACACGGTGCAGAAACTACCGAGCTTCACGGTCCGATCGGCGGCCCCCGCCAATGCATCGAGCTCCCCGACCTGCAGACCGAGACGCAGGGCTACCTCCTCGATGAAGGCACCGGTGCCGGCGGCGCACTTGCGGTTCATCTTGAACTCGAGGCGCCGGCCGTCGTCGCCGAGGTGGATGACCTTGTTGTCCTGTCCACCGATGTCGATGACCGTGACGGCACGGCCCACCAGGTGGAAGCAACCCAGACCATGGCAGTGGATCTCGGTGCGGGTCTCCCCGGCGAAGTCTACGTTCTCGCGTCCGTAGCCGGTGGACACCGTAAATGCGGGTTGGTCGACGAGACCGGCGTCTTGCATCGCCAGTTTCAGGCAGTTGCTGGCCGTGGCGGCGTAGTCCACGCCGGACGGGCGGACGACGCGGGCCAGCGCGTTTCCATCGCCGTCGACAAGCACGACCTTCGTGGCCGAGGCTCCGATGTCGACGCCGCAGAAAAAGGCGCTCATGCGCCCTCCCGCAGCTGCTCACCCAGCGCTTCGAACTGGGTGCGGGCCTGCTCCTCGGAGTAGAGCCGCAGGTCGTTGAGATCGCCGTTGATGGTCACGTACGGCACGCCCGTCTCGCGGTTGAGACGCTGGGGCATGCCGTAGCGGCAGTTGGAGTTGTTGGGGCAGGTCTTCGCATCGTGGTAGATCATGCCGTCGATGCCGTAGGTCTTGAACATGGTCTTCAGATACTGCTCCTTGAAGTCCTCGCTGCGCACGATGAACAGCTCGGTATAAGAGCGGGCCATGCCCTCGAAGGGATCGTCGCAGCCCAGAGGCTCGAAGATCCAGCTGTTGCAATAGGTCGAGGCCGTCACACAGGCGCCCTCGGACGCGAACATCTCGGCGTGGTCGCGCAGCTTGCCCCACACCGGCATGCCTTCCCAGTAGTAGCGGTGCCGCTCACCGTCGACGGCGGCGACGCCGTCGGCGATGCGCTGCTCGAGTTCGGCGATGAGCACCGCGTAGTACTGTTCGGCCTCGGGAGTCCCGCGCAGGACCACCGCGGGGCCCATGTGGATGGTGCTGTCGAAGAACGTGATGGGGCTGGGCACATGGGCGGCCAGGTGCAGCACTTTCTTCCACAACAGGGTGCAGCGGTACGACGAGGCCACGACCTCCTTGAGACGGTCCAGGTCGAAGGTTCGGCCGGACACTTCTTCGAGGGTCGGGATGAGGGCCTTATGCTGGGCGATGAGGCCGTCGAGGTGGTCGCGGGTGATGTCGCCCAAGCCGCGCTGGGTATCGATTCCGATCAGCGGCACGTTCCACTCGCGCTGGTAGAAGGCGAACCAGTCCTGCACGTCGCGGCACTGGTTGGTGTTGTAGACCAGCACGTCGGCCTTGGGGATGCCGGCCATGCCGAAAGCCTGGATCAACGGCGTCTGCTGCTTGATATAGGAGCCCACATCGCTGGTCAGGTAGCTGCAGATGTCCGGCGAGTAGCCCCGGGCGTTGGCCGCCGGGATCAGCTCCTGGGCCAGGCGCGAAGAACCGAGCACTGCGCCGTGATTTTCGGGAAAGTAGACGAGAAAACCGAAGGACCGCAGCAGTTCGGCGGGGCCGACGCTCGTGCACCAGGCGATCTTGCGGTCGCCGGTGCGGGCTGCTTGGTCGATCTCCTGGAAGTAGGCTCCCATGAGTTTCCGCATCAGGCCCGTGGCTTCGATTTTCTTGATGGCGCTGGCCGGCTTGTCTCCCATGACCTCTCCTTGCTGAGCTCCGCAGACCCTACCATTATCCTGGGCTTCTGATCACCGGCAATCATGCGGAACTCCGGCTCGTCCAGGATCGGAGACCTCAAGTCGATTGGGGTTGAAATCCCACCCCTTCGGTGCGAGAATCCCTTTTCATCCTGATCGACCAATCGACCGCACTGTGGGTGATATTCTATCATTACCATTTTTTCGGTCGGTCGTTCGACTTTTTTCTGCATCTGGGGAGGTCTTCCATGATCGTCGGCGTCATCGGCTCCGGTTCCATCGGTCCCGATCTGGCCTACGGCTTCGTCTCCGCCCTCGCCGGCACGCCGGGAGCTCGGGTCTACCTCCACGACATCAAGCAGGAAGCCCTCGACGCCGGTGTCGCCCGCATCAGGGGCTACGTGGGCAAGGGCGTGGCGCGCGGCAAGCTCAGCCCCAAGGCGGCGGCGGCCATCGAAGCGGCCCTGACGCCGACCCTCGAACTGGCCGACCTCGCCGACTGCGAGTACGTGCTCGAAGCCGCCACCGAGGACCTTGCCATCAAGAAGATCATCCTGAAGAACCTCGAGGCCGTCGTGGACGACGACTGCCTGATCGGCTTCGCCACCAGCGGCCTGCCGCGCGCCCAGATCGCCGCGGAGACCCGCCGGCCCCAGCGCTGCTTCGTGAACCACCCCTTCTTCCCCGCCTGGCGGGCCATGCCCATCGAGGTCGTGCTCTCCGAGGACGCAGGCTACAGCGACCGCATGCTCGCCACGCTGAAGCGCCTGGGCAAGGTCCCGGTGATCACCGCCGACGTGCCCTGCTTCGCCGCCGACGACATCTTCTGTACCTACTGCGCCGAAGCGGCGCGGATCTTCACAGAAGGACTGGCCACGCCCGAGCAGGTCGACCGCATCGTCAACGACGCCATCGGCGGCGGCGGTCCCTTCAACGTCATGGATCTCACCCGTGGCAACCTGCTGAACGTGAAATGCCTGAAGCTGATGGAAGAGGCCGACACCGGCTCGCCCTGGTTCGCACCGCCCGCAGTGTTCTCGACCCAGGCCAACACGCCGTGGCTGGATCACCGCAACCCCGGCGTGTCGGCGTACGACGAGGACCTTGGCAAGACCGTGCTCGACCGCATCCTGGCCGTGCTGCTGGGCCGCACCTATTTCGTGGTCGACCACGAGGTGTGCGATCCCGCCGACCTGAACTGGCTGACACGCAACGCCCTGGGTTTCTCTTCGGGTCTGCTGGACCTGGCCGAATCGTTGGGCGCCGAGCGCGTGCGCGACATCTGCACGACCTATGCGGCCGCCAATCCAGGTTTCGAAGTGCCGGCGAGCATCGCCGCGGGCCGTTTGGTCGACTTCCGCCGCAACGTGAAGGTGGAACGCGACGGCGAGCTGGCCGTGGTGACGATCCACCGCCCCGAAGTGCTCAACGCCCTGAACGAAGTCACGATGAACGAGCTGGCCGATACCTTCGCCGAACTCGGCCATGACGACGGCGTGCGCGGCGTGGTCGTCACGAGCTACGGCGGCTCACTGGCCGGGGCCGACATCAACGAACTGGCCGCCCTGAAAACCCCCGCTGCAGCGGCCGACAAGTGCCGTCACGGCCACCGGATCCTGCGTGCGGTGGAGACCTTCGCCAAACCCGTAGTGGCCGCCGTCGACGGGCCCGTGCTGGGGGGTGGCGCCGAGCTTTCGATGGCCTGCCATGCCCGCGTGGTCGGAAGGGGCCTGATGCTGGGCCAGCCCGAAGTCAATCTCGGCATTATCCCCGGCTACGGCGGCACTCAACGACTGCCGCGGTTGATGGGCGTGGAACGCGCGTCCGAATTGCTGCGGACGGCCAAGACGGTCAACGCCGTCGACGCCTGCGCCTGGGGCTGGGCGACCGGAGAGCCCGCCGACGACCCGGTGGCGGCAGCCAAGGATCTGCTGCGCCGTCATCTCGCCGACGGCGGCTTGATCGTGCCGATCGATCCCTCGCCCCTGGCCGTGCCTGATGTTCTGCCCGCCACCGACATCGGCCATCGCTCCTTGGCCATCGACCGCATTCTGACCGACGTGGTGTTTGCAGGGCTGCGGCAGGATCTCGAGGCCGGCCTCGAGAGCGAGGCCGTCGCCTTCGCCCGCTGCAAACGGACGGTCGACTACGACATTGGCATGAGCAACTTCATCCAGAACGGACCCCGGGTGCCCGCGGTCTTCATGCACGAGTAGACGGGAGATGAGCATGACCAAGGACCGACCCATCGTCATCCTCGACGGCGCCCGTCGCACGCCACGGGCCGATATCCTGATCGACAACCGTGAGCCGGGGCTCTTCGGACGGTTCTCGACGACCGCCCTCGGCGGACTGGCCATCGCCGCCACGTTGGAGAATACTCCCCTGGATCGGGGCCTCATCGGCCACGTGGTGATGGGCATGGCGTCCCATAGCCACCGCGACAGCATCTACGCGGCGCAGGGCATGGCCTGGCGCGGCGGCCTCGCCGACGACGTGCCGGCGCTGACGGTGGCGCGCATCTGCGGTAGCGGCGTGGAGTCGTTGGCCGTCGGCGTGGAGCACATGCTGGCCGGCGTGCGCCACGACCGCGCGCGGCCGTTCCTGGTGGTCGGCGGCGCCGAGAGCATGCAGTACCCCTTCAGCGCCTACGGCATGCGCGGCGCCAAGGTGGGCGAAGGCGTGCAGAAGTACGGCCCTTTGGACCCTAAGGGCTTGCCCCGAGGCGCCATGTTGCAGGATTCGCTGCTGCTCGGCCTCTACGACCCCGGCGCCTCGATGGCCATGGCCAACACCGCCGAAGAACTGGGCCGACGCTACGGCATCACCCGCGAACAGGCCGACGTCTTCGGCCACCGCTCCCACATGAACGCCAAAGCGGCCCGCGACGCGGGCTGGTTCGATGAAGAGATTGAACCGGTCACTCTGCCCGGATCCGGGGGCGCCCCCGACGCCGTCGTGCATCACGACACCCACGTCATGGACGGCATCAGTCTGGCCAAGATGGCTCGGCTGCGACCTGCCTTCGAGGCGGGCGGCATCATCACCGCCGGCAATGCCAGCGCGGTGGTCGACGGCGCCGCGGCCATGGTCCTGGGCTTCGAAGCCGACGCCGCCGCCCACGGCGCCAAGCCCCTGGCACGTGTCGTGGGCCTGGGCACCGCAGCCTGCGATCCGCAGATCATGGGCTGGGGACCCGTGCCCGCCACGCGCATCGCTCTGGAACAGGCGGGGCTGAAGGGCGGCGACATCCACCACGTGGAGCTCAACGAGGCGTTCGCGCCCCAGGCCCTGGCCTGCATCCGCGACTTTGAGGACATGGGCATCGACCCGGACAAGGTCAACCCCATGGGCAACGCCATCGCCATGGGCCACCCCCTGGGAGCCACCGGCGCGATTCTGACTTTGACCTGCGCCTACGCGCTGCGCCGCAAAGGCGAACGATACGGTCTGGTGACCATGTGCATCGGCGGCGGACAAGGAAACGCCCTGGTCATCGAATCCTTAGCTTGATCATCAGTCTGGACGCAGCAGCGTCCAGGCCTGCTACTCTGAAAGGTTGTCGACTCATGCCTCACATCTACAGCTGCCCCCATTGCCACGCAGTGCTGAACCCCAACATCCGCGTGGTCCTCGTGGCGGAGTTCGGCGGCCAGCGGGGGCTGGTGCTCATGAGTTCGAAGCTCGGCGACTATGAATTGATCTGCGACAAGGGATTCTGCAGCCAGGTCAAACCCGGCGACACCGTCGACTTCCATTGCCCGGTCTGCAACGAGTCGCTGACCAGCAAGACCATGGACCATTTCACGGAACTGGAGATGGTCGATCCCCGCAAGACGCACCAACACCCCGCCACCATCCGCTTCAGCCGTATCTGCAACGAACGGGCGACGTTCGTTTACGATGGAGACTCGGTCAACGAGTTCGGGGAAGCCGCCCGCCTGTATCACGACAAGATGATGATCGAGGGGGATTGGGGCTGGTAGGACTCCTCTGTCTCATTCCGATTGACACGACCCTGTCCCTTCGCTACAATACATTTCGAACGTTCGTTCGATTTATGTAACCTGTTGGTATTGAACAGTGTTCAGGCCAACGTAGCGACAGGATGAGACGTTGAAGAGATCCCAAATCGTGGACTGGGCCACCGCCATCTACGAGGACCTGGACTTTTCCACGGTCCACGCCTGGCTGGACGAAGCCCCCGGGCGCAAGGCTGCGGCCTACCTCCCGGTCTACGCTCCCCGCGAGATCATCCACGCCTGCGGGATGCTGCCGGTGGGCATCCACGGCACCGGCGGCATCGAAATCATCCGCGGCGACGCCTTCTACCAGAGCTACATCTGCCATCTCCCCCGCTCGGTCGTCGAGCTGGCGCAGTCCGGTCGATTGGACATGCTCTCGGCGGTGCTCTTCCCCTCGACGTGCGACGTCATCCGCAACCTCTCGGGCATGTGGCAGGTGATGTACCCCGACATGTATGTGCGCTACCTCGACCTGCCTCAGGTGGCCGACCCGAAGCTGGGCGCCGAGTTCTGGAAGCGAGAGCTGAACGTCGTGCGGCGGGACCTGGGCGAGGTGTCGGGGATCGAGGCGACCGAAGACCGTCTGCGCGCATCGGTGGCCCTCTACAACGAGGTCCGCAGCGTGATCCGCGAACTCTACACGGCGCGGCGCGAGACACCTTGGCGCGTACCGAGCGAGGAACTGTACCTGCTGCTGCGGGCGGGCGAGGTCGTCGCCCCCGAGTTCTTCATGGAGCAGGCAAGGGCCTACCTTGGGGTGATCGAGCAGTGCGACGACCGCATCAAAGACCGCACACGCGTGCTGATCGCCGGCGCCTTCTGCGAGCAGCCGCCTCTGGGCCTGATCAAGACCATCGAACGAGCCGGCTGCTACATCGTCGACGACGACTTCCTCGCGGGCAACCGCTTCATGATCGGCGACGTGCCCGACGCCGAGGATCCGGCCGCGGCCATGGCCGAGACCTTCGTCACCGGCGCGATCAAGACCTCGGTCCTCTACGAGCCCGATCCGGCCGGCAAGCGCAACCTGATGAAGACGCGGGCCGCCGCCGCCGGCGCCGACGGCGTGATCTTCGCCGCACCGAGCTTCTGCGATCCCGCCCTGCTCGACCGCCCCATGCTGCGGGAAGGCGCCGAGGCTGCCGGCATTCCCTGCATCGCTTTCAAGTACGCCGAGAATTCAGGGCAATTCCAGCAGTTCCGTGAGCAAGCGGGCACCTTCGCCGATTCCATCAAACTCTGGGGAGACGCGTGATGAGCGACCAGAACCGAGCCGCCCAGAAGGACAACTCGATGGTGATCCAGAAGGAGATGATCGCCGCTCATTACGAGCGACTCGAACGGGCTCCGGAGACCAAGGAACCCGTGGTCTACACCTTCGTGCCCGGCAACCTGACCGAGCTGATCCGTTCGTTCGGCTGCCTGCCCGTGTTGCCCGAGATCAACGCCCTGCAGTCGGGCATGCGCGGCAAGAGCCGCGACTACATCGCCGAGGCCGAAAAGCACGGCCACAGCGAAGACGTGTGCACCTACGTGAAGTGCGACATCGGCATGGTCTTGGCCGGCAACATCGGTCCGACCGGCACCAAGCTGCCCAAGCCCGATTTGCTGCTGCTCTCCTACACAGGCTGCTACACGTTCATGAAGTGGTTCGAGCTGCTCCGCGAGCAGTACGACTGTCCCTGCGTGTTCCTGCACGTGCCCTACCAGGGCGACGGCGTGATCGAACCCGAACACCGCGAATACATGATCAAGCAGCTCCGCGACGAAGTCATTCCTGCGTTGGAGAAGGTCTCCGGTCGCAAATACGATGAAGAAGCCTTGCGCGAACGGCTTCAGCTGAGCGCCGAGGCCGAGGACGACCTGGTCTGGGTTCTGCAGTCGGCGAAGAACAAACCCTCGCCTATCGACGCCTACTTCGGCGCCGTGTACTACGTGGGCCCCATCTTCAGCTCGTTCCGCGGCACCGAGGAAGGTGTGGCCTACTACAAGGCCCTGCGCAGAGAAGTGCAGGAACGGCTCGACGCCGGTCTGGGGCCCGTAGCGCCCGGAGGGCCCGTGACCGATGAGAAGTACAGGCTGGTGGTCGAGGGGCCGCCCAACTGGACCCATTTCCGCGAGTTCTGGCAGATGTTCGCCGATGAGGGCGCGGTGGTGGTGGCTTCGACCTACAGCAAGGTGGGCGGCACGTACGATTTCGGTTTCCGGCACGACCCGGACGATCCCTTGGGCACCCTCGGCGACTACTGCGGCGGTTGCTACACCAACATCAATCTTCCAGGCCGCATCGACATGCTCTGCAACTACCTCAAGGAGTACGAGGCGGACGGCTTCCTGATCAACTCGGTGAAGTCGTGCAACTCGTTCTCAGCGGGCCAGCTGATGATCCTGCGCGAGGTGGAGAAGCGCACCGGCCTGCCGGGCGGCTTCATCGAATCCGACCTGGTGGATCCACGCTACTTCTCGGCCGCCAACATCAAGAACCGCCTCGAGAGCTATATCCAGATGGTCGACGCCCGTCGGCAGAGAGGAGCGGTGGCATGAGCATCTCATGTGTGGTCGGCACCGACCTGGGATCCACGACGACCAAGTCCATCATCCTCGACGGCCAGGGCGGAATCCTGGGCCGGGGCATCACCAACAGCCGGTCGAACTACGACCAGGCCGCCAAAGTCGCGCGAACGGAAGCCTTCATCGACGCACGCTTCAATCTGCTGCAGCGCGAGGTCGAGACCGCGGCCGGACCGGTGGTGTTCAAGCGCCTGCTGCAGGCCTTCCGTCTCGAGCAGATGCTCGCCCAACTCCGGCGGCTCCACGAATTGGTGAACGGGGCGATGGCCTTCAGCATACCCGCCGAACTACAGGGCGCCGCCCGCGAGGCCGTCAAGGTTATCGTCGAGACCATCGAAGCGGCCGAGCTGACACGCTTCGAGGATCTCGATCCGTCCAAGCGTTCCGACTTTTTCCGTGACACCGTAGGCTCGGCCTGGAGCGAGGTCGCCGAAAAGATCGGCGAGCCCGGCGGCGTGAGCTACGACGTGCTCCTGGGCCTCTACGACAAGTGCATCATCCAGGTGGAGAACGAACCCTTGGCTCTGGGGTTCGGCGACCACATCGACGCCGCGATGCTGCGCGTCGGCGGTTCGGAGGCCGTACGCACCGGCGTGCGCCACGCCGTGGATGCCGAATTCGTGGTAGTCGGCGAGGTGGGTACCGGCTACGGACGACAGCGCCTGCCCTTCCCCAAGGAGATGATCCGCTCGGAAATCCTCTGCCACGGTCTCGGCGCTTCGTCGATGTTCGGCGGCACGCGCACGGTCCTCGACATCGGCGGTCAGGACACCAAGGCCATCCAGGTGGACGGCAGCGGCATCGTGACCAGCTTCCAGATGAACGACCGTTGCGCCGCCGGCTGCGGCCGCTACCTGGGCTACATCGCCGACGAGATGAACCTCGGCCTGCACGAGCTCGGCCCCCTGGCCCAGCAGAGCAGCCGCACGGTGAAGATCAACTCCACCTGCACGGTGTTCGCCGGCGCCGAACTGCGAGAACGACTGTCGCTGGGCGAGAAGCGCGAGGACATTCTCGCCGGTCTCCACCGGGCGATCATGCTGCGGGCCATGAGTCTGCTGGCCCGCTCCGGCGGCGTCGACAACGAGTTCACATTCACCGGCGGCGTAGCCAACAACCCCGCTGCGGTGAGCGCCCTGCGCGAACTCGTGGCCGAGAACTACGGAGCCAAAGTGCTGAACATCTCCCCCGACAGCATCTATACCGGCGCCCTCGGCGGCGCCATCTTCGCCCACAGGAGTGCGAACTGATGAGCACGACCATCACCACCACCACGACCGCCGGCATCGATGTCGGATCGGGGGCCGTGAAGGCCGTCGTCATGTCTTTCGATGGCGACAGCGAGACCGTCCTGGCCAAGGTCAGCTCGCGTATCCGCAAACGCGATATCGGCGATGTTGTCGATCAGGTCTTCGCACAGGCCGTAGCCGAAGCCGGGGTGCAGGGAATCCACTACGTGGGCACCACCGGCGAGGGAGAAGACATTCCCTTCGCCACCGGTCACTTCTACGGCATGACGACTCATGCCCGGGGCGCCCTGTTCCTGAATCCCAAGGCCACCGCCGTACTCGACGCCGGCGCCCTGCATGCCCGCGCCGTGGCGATGGATGCGCGAGGCAAGGTGCTCAACTACAAGATGACCAGCCAGTGCGCCTCGGGCTCGGGACAGTTCCTCGAGAACATCGCCCGCTACCTGGGCGTGTCGCAGGCCGAGATCGGCGGCCTCTCGCTGCAGGCCGACGACCCGGAGAAGGTCAGCGGCATCTGCGCGGTGCTCGCGGAGACCGACGTGATCAACATGGTTTCGCGCGGCATCAGCACCGCGAACATCCTGCGGGGCATCCACGAGAGCATGGCCGGGCGCTTCGTGCGTCTGCTGCGCTCGCTGGAGTTCGGCGACGTCGTGTTCATGAGCGGCGGGTTGGCCGGAGACGAAGGGCTGGTCAAGTCACTGGAGGATGAGTTCGCGGGGCTTAAGAGCCTGACGGGGCCGCCGCCGAAGATCGCGACCCACGAGGACAGCATCTTCGCGGGGGCTTTGGGTGCGGCGATCTGGGGTAACTTCCGATTCCACAAGCTGGGACTCGACGAGATCGCCTGGGAAGCCTCGGCCTAAGACATATTTTGCTACCAAAACGCCCCCCATCCTGCACGGGGGGCGTTGTTCATTGGGTTCACACACCAGTCGGCCAAAGCCAGCCGAACACCCCCGCCGTCACCAGCCCGTAGACCAGCCCTTCGAAGACATAGCGCATCGTCATGGCCCAGGGCTTGCCCTTCCAGATGGAGTCGGGCACGTGGGACACGCCGTAGGCCAGGGCGGCCACGGTGCCGGTCAGGCGGAACGCCGTCATGTAGTCGGCGCCCACGCCCAGGGCGAAGGAACCGATGTAGGCGCAGAACACGCTCACGACGACGGAGAACAGGAACCACTGAACGAGGCCCTTCAGCATGGCGGGCGGACCGTTGTCCATGACGGTGATGACGCCCACCGGTCCCTGGCGGTAGCGGGCCACGACGTCGGGATCGCCCATGTCCTTCATGGCGGCGAAAGGGAACCAGTACTCGCCGCGGGTCACGTTGCGTTCGCGCAGGGCCGCGAGCAGACCGTCCTCGTCGGACAGGCCGCGGTACTCGCCCTTGTGCAGGGGGAGCACCATGTGGAACAGGGCGCTGACGATGAAGACGGCGGCCGCGGACAAGAGGATCGGCAGCCAGAGTTCGACGAGAAAAGCCATGGGATACCTCCGGATCGGGACGGCGTCCCCGGACCCATCCCGGGGCGCGACGGCGTCAGCATACTCCAAGTAGTCACAAAAGACTACAATTGAGGTTGGTTTTCATCTTCAGCAGGGAGCGGGTCACGACGATCCACACGGGACGTCCAGATCACGATCCGCGCCCCGGTCTCGAGCCGGTGGTCGAGCAGCAGGGCGGGGCCGCGGCGGCGCAGGTCGTCGTAGGACACGCTGAAGTCGAGATGCCCCCAGTCCTGGCGGGCGGCGGCGATCAGGGTGCCCAGATTCAGCGATGTCGATGTCTTGAGACGCACGAACCAGCGAGGGTAGTCGATGCGGAGGATCTTCTCCCGGGACGGCGACCAGACCAGCAGGGTCAGGGTGTCGAAGTCGGCGGGCTCGTCTCCCTCCTGGTCGCGGTGGATCAGCACGGAGCCGTCGGCCGCGATTTCGATGTAGGGCGGCCCCCCTCCCGCCGCTGCGACCGCCGCAGCGAAGGCCGAAGCTGCTGCGGACGTCGGCACGGTGGATGAATCGCTCCAGACGACGAAGAACAGGTAGGACATGACGCCGCCGCAGACGGCGACCAAGGCGAGACAACCCAGAAGAGGCGGAAGCCAGGTGCGGCGTCCGTCCCCTCCCATCAGTTCACCCTCTGCCTCTCCACGATCTCCAACCGTTCGAGTCCGTTCTCCTGGATCTCGTGATCGTACATGTCGAAGTACGGTCCCTCGCGCTTGGCGAGCTCGACCGGGCCGAGCTTCATGTACGCCTCCTCCCCCAGCTTGCGGACCAGGTCGCGTTCGGTCAGACGCTGCACCAGCCAGTCCCAGAATACGTCGTCCTCGTACTGCTGCACGTAGGCGGCGCCGAGGCTCGTGTTCTCGAACTCGCGGCTGAAGACCCAGCGGCCGATCGCCTCATCGCGTTCGACGAGGCTTTCGCAGCCTGCTTCCTTGGCCTGCGCCAGGATCTTCTGCTCGAGGGCACGGAAATCCTCGGGTTCGTCGGGGGCGTCGCCGCCGGAGGCGTGCAGGATCCAGTCTGCGATCTGCACGACGGTGAGCATGGTCAGGTATTCCTGGCGGTCGAGTTCGAGCTTCATGGGCGTCTCCGTTCGGTGCATAGCGGTCACGAGCGTCGATACTACGACGGAGCACGCCCCTGGGAAAGCCCCAACGTCGCTTCGCCCCAGCCGCCTAGAGGACCTCACGATCGGTACGGCGCTTGCCTCTGAGCCCTACCTCTACCGCCTGAGCCATCTGAAGGGCTCGCTGTCGGGGAAAATGGTCCTGAGGAAGTAGGTCCGGGGAGCGCGGCGCCAGCCAGCGCCGCGCTCCCCGCGGCCCAGTTCCCATCTCTTTCGGCACCTTCTTGATTGACGCACAAATATGTATTGCGCCGAAATGCGCCATCATTTACTGTACGCCTTTCAAGAAAGGAGCTCGACATGACCACGAATTCCCGTAACTCCAAGAGCCCCAAGGATAAAACATCCAATCATGGCGGTTCCCGCCCCGGCGCCGGCCGCCCCGCCGGTTCCGGCCGTTTCGGCGAACCCACGCGGCCCATGCGCATTCCCGAAAGCCTGGTCGTCCCGATCCAGGACCTGCTCGACGCCCGCACACGCGGCGCCGAGGCGAGTGCCGACGACGGCCTGCCCCGGGGCGACAACATCCTGCTGCCCGACTTCGACGCCCCCTCGGTGGAACTGCCCTTCTTCTCCCACCGCGTGGCCGCCGGCTTCCCCTCGCCCGCCGACGACCACCTCGAGCGCCGCCTGGACCTCAACGAGTTCCTGGTCAAGCGCCCCACCTCGACCTTCTTCGTACGGGTCGAAGGCACCTCGATGATCAACGCCGGCATCCAGCCCGACGATGTGCTGGTGGTCGACCGGGCCGAAGACGCGTCGGACGGACGCATCGTCGTGGCGGCGGTGGACGGCGAGCTCACGGTCAAGCGTCTGCACAAGAAGGGAGCCCGGCTCTACCTGATGCCGGAAAATCCCGAGTACAAGCCCATCGAGATCACCGGCGAGACGGAGTTCGTGATCTGGGGCGTGGTGACGAGCGTCATCCACAAGGTTTAGGCACCGAGGAGAATGGAATGAGCCGGGTCTTCGCACTGGTCGACTGCAACAACTTCTACGCCTCCTGCGAGCGGGTCTTCGACCCCTCACTGGCGAGCCGCCCCATCGTCGTGCTTTCGAACAACGACGGTTGCGTGATCGCGCGGTCGAACGAAGCCAAGGCCCTGGGCATTCCCATGGGCGCGCCGTTCCACGAGTTCAAGCGGCTCGCGGACCACGACAAGGTGGAGGTCTTCTCCTCCAACTATCCGCTGTACGGGGACATGTCGGCGCGGGTCATGCGCACCCTTGCCGAGTTCACGCCCGACGTGGAGATCTACTCCATCGACGAGGCGTTCATCGACCTGGGCCACCTGGCCGGCCGGCGCCCCGCCGACGTGGCGCGGGAGCTGGCCCAGCGGGTGCGGCGGGACACGGGCATCCCCGTGTCGGTGGGCCTGGGGCCCACCAAGGTGCTGGCCAAGGCGGCCAACCGCATCGCGAAGCGGAATCCGGAGACCGGGGGCGTGCTGGACCTCGACGCCCTCGGCCCCCACCGCGACGCCCACCTGGCCCAGATCGACGTGAAGGACGTGTGGGGGATCGGCCGCCGTTGGTCGAAGAGACTCCACGAGGACGGCATCCACAGCGCACTCGACCTGCGCGAGGCCGACCCCCACCTCGTCCGCCGCCGCTTCAACGTGGTGGTCGAACGGATCGTCCACGAGCTGCGCGGTTTTTCCTGTCTGTCCCTCGAGCAGGCCGTGCCCCCGAAGCAGCGCATCATGACCTCGCGCTCGTTCGGCGAACGGGTGACGCGCTACGAAGACATGCGCGAGGCGATCAGCGCGTTCACCGCCCGCACCGCCGCCAAGCTGCGGGAGCAGAAGTCCCGCGCCGGAGCCCTGATGGTCTTCATCCAGACCAGTCCCTTCAACGAACAGGAACCGTTCTACCAGAACGGAGCCACCCGGCAGGTCGTGCCCCCCGCCCGCGATTCGGGGGACCTGATCGCCGTGGCCCAGGACGCCTTGGAGGCGATCTGGAAGGACGGCTACCGCTACATGAAGGCCGGTGTCATGCTGCTGGACCTCTCGCCGGAGGATGTCGTCCAGGAGCGTCTCTTCGGCGCCGTCGACAACGCGTCCGAAAGCGAGCGCACCAAACTCTTGGGCGTCCTCGACGGCCTCAACGAGAAGATGGGACGCGGCACCCTGCACTACGCCGCCGAGGGTGACGGCAAGGCCTGGAAGATGCGGCAGGACCACCGTTCGCCCGGCTACACGACGCGCTGGGGCGAGCTGCCCATAGCCCGCGCTGCGGACACCCCGTGAGTACCGCCATGCCGATCGCACCGTTGCAGGCCGCCCTGCAGCGCCGTGCGGAAACCGCGACCAAGGACTGGTGGGAGGGCTACGTCAAGGGCTCGGCGCCCTTCCGAGGCGTGGGCATGGCGACCGTGCGGGAGGAGGTCGGCCGCTGGCGCGACACCTGTATCGAGGGTTCGCCTACGGCCGTCGGTTGGGTAGGCACGGCCATGGAACTGATCCGCCAGAAACACACCGAGGACAAGCTCGCCGGCATCCTGCTGCTGGCCGAGACCCTCGCCCCCGCCGGCATGCTGCGGCCCGGCCGCGACCTGCCTCGCTTCGGATCGCTGTTCACGGACGGCCACCTGGCCGACTGGAACGTCGTCGACTGGTTCTGCGTGAAGGTGCTCGGACCGCAGATCCGCGACGAAGGCGCCGCCTGGGCCGATCCCGTGTCCGGGTGGCGCCGCGCTCCGAATCTCTGGCGCGCCCGCGCCTCGCTGGTGCCGTTCACCATCGTGGCTAGCGAGCGCCGCTACGACGGCTCCGTGCGCGAAAGTTGCGCCGTGCTGCTGGCCCGCGAGGAGCGCTTCGCCAAAACGGCTGCGGGCTGGGCTGTCCGCGAGATTTGCCGCTACGACTCCGCCGTGGCCCGGAGCATCATCGAAGAACATCTTGCCGCGTTTTCCCTCGAAGCCCTGCGCAATGCGACCAAGCACCTGCCAGAACCACTGCGAGACCGATACATTCAGCGCTGGAAGAAACATTGATTCCATCTTCCCACACTCTGCTTCCGGAGGTACGTTGAGCGGCGAGGAGGACCTTCATGAACCGCCGCGCCACCATCTCCATTCCACTTGTCGCTGTCGTGATGGCTCTCGCCTCCTCACCAGGCTGTGATTCCCCTGCTGACATCCACCGCTTCTCCTTCGCAACGATGGGCACCGTCGCGGTCGGCACCGTCGAGGTGTGGGACAAGACCCACAAGCGCACGCCCGAAGAGATTGTGGCCGCCGTCTTCGACTCGATCGACGTACACCTGAGCAGCTGGCGCGACGACTCTGAACTCGCGCTGCTGAACGCCGCCCCCGCCGACACGACGATCAACGTGTCCCGGTGGCTGGCCGATTGCCTCCAGGCTGCCGACTCCCTGAACAGGGCCAGCTACGGCGCGTTCGATGTCACCGCCGAACCCCTCATGCGGCTCTGGGGATTTTACAGTGGTCAAGGGCACCTGCCCACGGCCGCTGAGCTGGACTCCACTCTGGCTCTGCTGGGTCACTACTCGTTCGATGCCTCCATGCGCACCGTCACCAAACACCTCGCGGGAACTCAGTTCGACCTCGGCGCCATCGCCAAGGGCTATGCTGTAGACAGGGCCGTGGCCGATCTTGTCGATTTCGGCATCAGCACCGCTTTGATCGATCTGGGGGGCAACATCTTCTGCCTGGGCGTTCCCGACGGCCGCGACGCCTGGCGTCTGGGCATCCGGGACCCTCGCAATCCATCCGCCGTGCTGGCCACTTTCGACGCCGTGCACAAGGCCATGGCCACGAGCGGCGCCTACGAGCGCTACGTCGACATCGACGGCCGCCGCTACGGTCATATCATGAACCCGGCTACCGGATCCCCAGCCGAGGGGCTGCTCAGCGTGACGGTGATCGGGCGTCGGGCCACGATGTGCGACGGACTCTCGACCACCCTCTTCGTCGCCGGACCCGACGAGGCTCTGCGCCTCCTGCGCGACGTCTATCGCCAATACGACGCCGTTCTGGTGTTGCCTCCCCCCGCCGGCGCATCTAAGGCGCGCGTCCTCGCCACCTCGGGCCTCCGTGGCAACCTCACCCTCACCGACGCTGCAACACCCGCAACCACTCTGGAATTTCTCGATTTCTGAGATCGTTGTTATTTCTCGAATCAAGCCGCCTGACTCATTCAGGATCGTAGCGTCGTGGACAACCGACCATATAGGGCGAATCACCTCCGAAGACCTCGATTTCAGATAAAAAAGGGGGATTCGTCCCTGGCATGGGCGGGAAAGGTGGACTACCTTTGCTCGGAGCACCGCTTAGGGTACGACCGGTCGCGGCCGCGCCCTCACTTGATACCCACCGACGCTTTCGACGGGAAGTATCGGACACGGAGGCGACACAAACGCCATGACCACCGAAGTAATTCGGCAAGAGGACGTTGTGATCCGTTTCGTCGGCGATTCCGGCGACGGGATGCAGATCACAGGAAGCCAGTTCACCGACACCACCGCCAAGGTGGGCAATGACCTGGCGACGTTCCCCGACTTTCCTTCCGAAATTCGCGCTCCCGCCGGCACCCGCGCCGGCGTGTCTGGCTTCCAGATCCACTTCAGCTCCGCTGACATCTTCACTCCCGGTGACGGACCCGACGTGCTGGTAGCGATGAATGCGGCGGCGCTGATCGAGAACTATAAGGATCTCAAGCCGGGCGGCATCGTGATCGCCAACACAGGCAGCTTCACCGATAAGGATCTGGCGAAAGCCAAGCTCGAGAGCAACCCTCTCGAGGACGGTACCCTCGGTGCCTTCCGCGTCATCAAGATCGACATCAACGAGCGCGTGATCCAAGCCCTCGCCGATTCGCCTTTGACGAAGAAGGACGTGCTCCGCTGCAAAAACTTCTACACGCTGGGCTTGATGTACTGGCTGTACAGCCGACCCGTCGAGCCGACGCTCGAATGGCTGGCGGCGAAGTTCAAGAGCAAGCCCGAGCTCGTCGACGCCAACCAGGCTGCTCTCAAGGCGGGCTACAACGCCGGCAGCATCCATGAGTTGTTCCAGGGTCGTTACGAAGTGGCGCCCCAGCAGAACGTGGCAAAGGGCACGTATCGGAACATCATGGGCAATGAGGGCCTGGCCCTGGGTCTGGTGGCCGGCGCTCATATGGCCGACCTGGAGGTCCTGCTCGGCTCCTACCCCATTACGCCGGCCACCGACATCCTGCAGCATCTCGCCAAGATGAAGAATCACGGCGTGATCACCATGCAGATGGAGGATGAGATCGCAGGCATCTGTTCGGCCATCGGCGGCTCCTACGCCGGCAAGCTGGGCGTAACCACGACTTCGGGACCGGGCATGGCCCTCAAGTCCGAGGCCTTGGGCCTGGCGGTCATGACCGAGCTGCCCCTCGTCGTGGTGAACGTACAGCGTGCAGGGCCGAGTACGGGCCTGCCGACCAAGGTTGAACAAGCCGACCTGTTCCAGAGCCTGTACGGTCGCAACGGCGAGGCTCCCATTCCGGTGCTCGCGTGTTCCTCGCCGGCCGACGCCTTCGACTGTGCGGTGGAGGCCTGTCGGATCGCCACCCAGTACATGACGCCGGTGATCCTGCTCAGCGACAACTACATCGCCAACGGGTCCGAACCTTGGAAGCTGCCTGAGCTGGACAAGATGGTCCACTTCCCCGTGGTGCGCCCCGAAGCCGGTGACGATCCCTACCTACCCTACAGGCGCGACGAGAAGCTGTCGCGGCCTTGGGCCGTTCCGGGGCAGCCCGGACTCGAACACCGCATCGGCGGGCTCGAGAAGGAGCATGAAACCGGCAATGTGAGCCATAACCCGGAGAACCATCAGATGATGGTGGAAATGCGACTGGCCAAGGTCATGGGCATCCGCAAGACGATCCCGACGCCCGAGCCTCACGGCAACGACGGCGACCTGCTGGTGATCGGCTGGGGTTCGACCTACGGCGCCATCCGCAGCGCCGTGGAGAAGATGTCGGCGGACGGCATGAAGGTGGCTCACCTTCATCTCCGGCATGTCTTCCCGCTGCCCGAGGGGCTGCCAGAGATCTTCGCCCGCTACAAGCAGATCGTCGTGCCGGAGCTGAACATGGGACAGCTGGCCCGCGTGCTGCAGGGTGAGTATCCCGAGTTCCGCTTCAAGCCCTTCGACAAGGTCCAGGGCAAGCCCTTCACGGCCTTCGAACTGCGCGAGATGTTCACCGAGATGTTGGAGGTGGTGTCATGAGCACCGTCGAGCTGAAGCCCAAGGACCTCAAGTCCAACCAGGAAGTCCGATGGTGCCCCGGTTGCGGCGACTACTCCATCCTGAACTCCGTGCAGGCCGTGCTGGCCGAGTCGGGGGTCAAGAAGGAGAACATGTGCGTCATTTCGGGCATCGGCTGCTCGAGCCGCTTCCCCTACTACATGGGCACCTACGGCTTCCATAGCATCCACGGACGGGCCCTGGCCGTGGCCACGGGCACCAAGGCGGCCAACCCCGATCTCTCGGTGTGGGTGGCGACCGGCGACGGCGACTGCATGTCCATCGGCGGCAACCACTTCATCCACACCCTGCGCCGCAATCTGGATGTGAAGATCCTGATGTTCAACAACCAGATCTACGGGTTGACCAAGGGCCAGTACTCGCCCACCACGCCGAAGGGTCAGGTCACGAAGACCTCCCCCTACGGTGCGATCGATGCGCCCTTCCACCCCCTGAACCTGGCCCTCGGCGCGGGAGCGACTTTCGTCGCGCGTACGATGGACACTCAGCCCAAGCACATGCAGAAGATTCTCAAGGCCGCCGCCGAGCACAAGGGAACGGCGTTCGTGGAAATCTGGCAGAACTGCGTGATCTTCAACGACGGCGCCTGGAAGGAGTGGACCACCAAGGAGGTCCGCGACGACAGGACCATCGACCTGGTCCCCGGCGAGCCCATGCTTTTCGGCAAGGATCTCGAAAAGGGACTCCATGTCGAATGCTGTGAGACGAGCATCGTGGGTAAGGAGGAAGCCACCACCTGGAAGGCGGACACCGCGAGTCCGGTGCCCGGTTTCCTGCTGGCCCAGCTGGACAACGAACCAGACTTGCCCAACGCCATCGGCATTTTCCGCCAGGTGGAACAGCCGACTTACGACGGCCTGATCACCGAGCAGATCGATCAGGTCACAAGCAAGAAGGGCAAGGGCACTCTCAAGAGCCTCATCTACACGCCCGATGCCTGGACGGTGGACTGATCACGCAGGGACGAAGACCGAAGCGCCGCCCTCGTGTGAGGGCGGCGTTTTTTTCTGCCCGGCCTTCAGCCCGATCATGTCTGCCTTTGCTCCGCAAGCAGCCCCACGGCACGAAGAGTTTAATCCTCGCCATTTCTTGACAGACTCACGACTGGGCAGATAGGCTGTCGCATTGTTGCCATTCCGAGAAGGAGTTGAGCATGTCCCAATCGCGAGGACAGTGGAGCAGTCACATGGGGTTCATCCTCGCCGCTGCCGGCAGCGCCGTGGGCCTGGGCAACCTCTGGAAGTTTCCCTACATCGCCTACGAGAATCACGGCGGCGCCTTCGTGCTGGTCTACATCGGTGCGGTGGCGCTGGTCGGACTGCCCATCATGATCGCCGAAATCGTTCTGGGCAGACGTAGTCAACTGAGCCCTGTGGGCGCTTTCTTGAAATTGACCCCGGACCGTCCCGGACATCGACTTTGGGCCGCCCCCGGCATGCTCGGTATCCTCGCCGGATTCGTAATCCTCTCCTATTACTGCGTGATCGCGGGCTGGACGCTCCGTTACATCCTGATGTCCGTCAGCGGCCAGCTCGCCACGATGGTCGGCGACGGCAGCTTCAACGACTTCTTCGGCGCCTTCCTCGCCGACGGCCCCCAACAGACGCTGTGGTACACGATATTCATGACACTGACTGTGGGTGTGGTGTTCTTCGGCGTGAAGGACGGCATCGAGAAGGTGGCGCGAACCCTCGTCCCCCTGCTCTTCGTCATCCTCATCGCACTGGCCGTATACTCCACCACCACCGAGGGCTTCGGCCGCGCCATGACCTTCCTCTTCCGGCCGAACTTCCACGAACTGGACCGCGGCGCCATCCTCGAGGCTCTCGGCCACAGCTTCTTCACCCTGAGCCTCGGCATGGGCGCCATGCTCACCTACGGCAGCTATATGCGCCGCCAGGATTCGATCCCCAAAGCAGCCCTGGCGATCAGCCTGCTCGACACAGCCATCGCGATCCTCGCCTGCATCATCATGTTCTCGATCATCTTCACCGAAGACATGGAGGTGACCAAGAGCTCGACGATCCTCTTCACAACACTCCCCCAGGTCTTCTTCAAGCTGCCGGGCGGGTCGATTATCAGCGGCTTCTTCTATCTGCTCGTCGCTGTCGCCGCTCTGACCAGTACGATCAGTCTGCTCGAAGTGGTCACGAGCTTTGCCATCGATCAGCTCAAGCTGGCCCGAAGGGCTGCCGTCCTGCTGACCGGCGGCTCCATCTACGTATTCGGACTGCTCAGCGCCTGGAGCCTGGGCGCCAGCGACAAGCTCACCAACTTCAACCTCATCGGACGCGACTCCACCGTCGGTATGCTCGGCACCCTCGACTATCTGGCGAGCAATTGGTTCCTGCCGGTGGGGGGACTCCTGATCGCAGTGTTCACCGGCTGGGTTCTGAGTCGAAAAGCATCTCATGAGGAGATGAGCGACGGCCACGGCCCGTTGCCGTGGTACAACGGCTGGCAGGCTCTGATTCGTTTTGTGGCGCCTCTGGTCGTCGGGGCGATCATCGTGAGTGTCATCCTGGGAGCGGAATACCAGTAACCTCTTGGGCATAAGCAGAGGGCCCGGTCCACAGACCGGGCCCTTTTCTATATCCCCTCATCGGCGACGTTCTATTCCGTGCGTTCGATCAGGATCGGCCTGTTGTACTGGGCGATCGCCACAAAAGCCAAGTTCAACGTGATCATCACAACCAAGAACACCACGATCCAGATCCACGGTCGTTCTTTCAGCCAACTGCGCATGGGTCACGGCCCCCGGAACATGATTTCGAGCACCTTGCTGCGGCCCGTGAGCGAATCGGTAACGCTCAGGTACAGCGGGAAGGGTTCGACGTACGAGCTGCGATCAAGATAGAGAAACACGGGGGATTGTCCATCCCCGAGGCTCTCCAGATTCATACTCGGCTGGGGCATGATCATCTCGAGGCCCTCTGGTGCGTTGTCGAGATCGATCATGTAGGTCGAGGCACGGTCGCTCTTGTTCTGCACGTGGATGGTGTACAGGTTGCGGACGCGTCCGTTTTCCAGGGAGTAGGGCATGCCGCGGGAACGTAAAGCGTTGGCATGAAAACTCTCGCGACTCGAGATGGCCAGCAACGCGACCACAAGACCGACGAGACCGAGGAATAGATAGATGAAGACACGAGGACGGAGCAACCGCTGCCGCGGCTGGCCTTCGAACGAGCGCTGACTGTCGTAGCGAACCAAACCCTTGGGCTTGCCGATGCGGTTCATGATTTCGTCGCAGGCGTCGATGCAGTTGGAGCAGCCGATGCACTCGAGTTGCAGACCGGCGCGGATATCGATGCCTGTCGGACAGACCTCCACGCAGCGGTAGCAGTCGATGCAGTCGCCGCCCTCCTCGACGCCCTTATGACGGGGCTCGCCGCGCAGCTCGTCGTACCCGATGATGATGGTATCCTCGTCGATGAGCGACGACTGCAGGCGTCCGTAGGGACAGATCACAATGCAGGTCTGCTCGCGGAACCAAGCGAAGTTGAAGTAGAGAACGGCCGTCCAGAACATCGACCAGCCGAAGGCCGACATGTGCTCCTTGGGGCTCTGACGAATCACGTCGAGGAGTTCGTCCATGGGTATGAAGTACGCCAAGAAGATATGGGCGATGGCGTATGAACCCGAGAGGAACAGCACGTGTTTGAACAGCTTGCGCGCGATCTTGTCGGCCGTGTTCGGTCCCAGGTTGCGGCGGATCCGCGCAATGCGTGGTCCCTCGAGCCAGCGTTCGATCTTTCGGAACAGCCCTTCGAGAAAGACCGTCTGCGGACAGGCAAATCCGCACCAGATGCGGCCCCACAACGCCGTGACAACGAACAGCCCGAATCCGATGCCCGTGACCACGAAGAACATCAGGTAGAAGTCCTGGTTGGTGAAGGTCAGTCCGAAGAGGTAGGCGTTGCGTCCGGGAAGATCGAAGTGGATGACAGAGCGGCCGCCGATACGGAGCAAGGGAAGAGCGACGTAGATCAGAATCAGGATCGAGAAGATCAGATTCTTGAGGACCTGCCACCGTCCCCTCACATCGGCGGGGTGCAGAAAATTCCGCGAACCGTCGGCGTTGATGGTGTAGACGGTGTCCAGGTCCGGCCGCCGCTTGTCGCGGCGGCCGGTCCGGTTTTCAGTCATGCTACTCGGTCCCCTCCTCGAGCGTGCCCTCGGGCTCTTTGCCTGGCACCTCGGTGTTCTTGATGGTCAGCAAATAGGCCACCACGGACTGCACGCGCTTGGGACCGAGCTGATTGCCCCAGGCCGCCATGCCCTTGCTGAGCACGCCGTTGGTGACGGTTTGATGGATGGCCATCGGCGTACCGCCGTTGATCCAATAGCCGTCGGTCAGGTTGGGACCCACGAGACCCTGCCCCTGATCGAGATGGCACACGACGCAGTATGTCGTAAAGACCTGGCGTCCCTCGGCCACGCGGTCGGGCAGCGTGGTCATCATTTGCAGCGCCTCATCGTTCATTTCCAGGCCGGCCATGGCGGCCAGCTGGGCCTCGGTCGCCGCGATCATCTCCTTGTCGTACTTGGCAATCTGCAGATCCCCCACCTTGAAGGTGTGGAACACGAGCCAGTATCCGATCGCAAAAACGATCGTGGCGTAGAGGATGAACAGCCACCAGTTGGGCAGCCGGTTGTCGTACTCCTGGATTCCGTCGTAGACGTGTTCACGGAGTTGGTCCTGCTTGTATTCGGTCATTCGCCATTTCCTCCATCGCTGGGAGTCGCGGGAACATCGTCGGTCAGAGGCAATGCTGCCATCTCGTCGAGGGTCTTGCGATCGCGCATGGCGAACTGGACGTAGGCCAGCACGATCACGAAAGCCCCGAAGAAGACCAGCATGGCGACGAGCGGCCAGCCCGTCGCCCCGGCACCCTGGAACCAGTCCCGGAACATGTCAGTGCACCTCCGTCGCGGCGACCTCGCCCGCGACTGCCGCACCGGTGGGTTGTGGGCCGCGTCCGAGACGCTGCAGGTACGCGATCAGGGCCGTCAGTTCGCTGTCGGGTGCGAGCTCGATGTCGGCCTCGGCAAGGTTCGAACTGATCAATCTCCCCTGGCTGAGCATCGATTCGGCGGCGCCGGCGATTTCCTCGTCGGAATACGGCACGCCGATGGTGCGCAGCACCTTCATCTTGCCGGCCGTCGCTGACACATCCACCGCATGTTCGGCGAGGAACGGATAGGTCGGCATGTTCGATCCCGGCGACGTGTTGCGCGGATCCATCATGTGCAGGTAATGCCACTGATTCGGGTAGCGTCCGCCGACACGGTGCAGGTCCGGCCCGGTGCGCTTGGACCCCCACTGGAACGGTGTGTCGTAAATGAATTCCGCCGCTCGAGAGTACTCGCCGTAGCGAAGTGTCTCGTGCCGGAAGGGTCGAACCATCTGGCTGTGGCAGACATAGCATCCTTCGCGCACGTAGATGTCGCGCCCCTCCACTTCCAGGGGACTGTACGGCATCTGGACGAAGGTGTACTCCCCGGTCTCGGCCCAGACGGAGTCCGCAGCGGCGACGAGGGCCGGCACGTCCTTCTTCTCCATGGCCAGAGGCACGATCTCGGCGAGCCCGCCGATGAGGATCGCAAGCATCGTCAGCACGGTGAACGACAGAGGATGAGCTTCGATCATGTCGTGCCAGCTCTTGCGGGTCTTTTCGACGCCTACCGAGAGGGCGCCGGCGATGATGACCACCACAAAACCGGCAAGGGCGAAAGCCGTGCCCAAGGTGCCCGCCATCAGGAAGATACAGGTCAGCACGACCAGGGCGGCGGCGTAGATCACCGGTGCGCCCGTCATGATTTTGAGGAAGCTCAACCTGATGGGCTGCAGTGCTTCCACCTCGACCTCGACGGTCGACTTGCTGCCTTTGCGGATCGTTGCGAAGAGTACGCCCATGCCCAGCAGATAACTGATGAAGTAGGCGAGGCCACCGGTAAGGCGCATGTGATAGAGCATCTTCGAAGCCAGCACCGACTCGATGAAGTCCGGATACATCAGGAAGCCTTCGGTGTCGAGGGCGCGTAGATACAGGCCCTGACTCACACCGCTGATCCACATGGACACCACGTAGAGCAGGATGCCGAAGGTCGCGATCCAGAAGTGGACCTCGGCCAGGCGGGTGCTCGCCAGCTTGGTGTTCCACAGACGCGGCACCAACCAGTAGAGCATACCGAAGGCCATGAAGCCGTTCCAGCCCAGGGTACCGCCGTGGACGTGACCGATGATCCAGTCCGTGTAGTGGCCCAGCGCACTCACACTCTTGATGGACAGCAACGGGCCTTCGAAGGTGGACATGCCGTAGAAGGTGACCGCCACGATGAAAAACTTGATCACCGGATCGGTGCGCAGCTTGTCCCAGGCCCCGCGCAGGGTCAGCAGGCCGTTGAGCATGCCGCCCCAGGACGGCGCCCAGAGCATGATCGAGAAGATCATGCCGAGGGTCTGGGCCCAGTCGGGCAGCGCCGTGTAGAGCAGATGATGCGGCCCGGCCCAGATGTAGATGAAGATCAGCGACCAGAAGTGGACGATGGACAGCCGGTACGAGTACACGGGCCGCCCCGCCGCCTTGGGCAGGAAGTAGTACATGATGCCCAGGATCGGCGTGGTCAGGAAGAAGGCCACTGCGTTGTGGCCGTACCACCACTGCACCAGAGCGTCCTGGACTCCCGTGAACACGGAGTAGGAATGGGTCGCGCTGGTGGGGATCTGGATGTTGTTGACGATGTAAAGCACCGCGATGGTGATGATCGTCGAGATGTAGAACCAGATCGCCACGTACAGATTGCGTTCGTTGCGCCGGGCGATGGTCCAGAAGAAGTTGACCGCGAACACGACCCAGACCACGACGACGGCGATGTCGATGGGCCAGATCAGCTCGGCGTACTCCTTGCCCTGGGTCAGGCCGAGCGGAAGGGTGACGGCGGCCGCGACGATGATCAGCTGATAGATCCAGAAATGGGCCCAGCTGAGCAGGTCCGACGCCATGCGCGTCTTCAGCAGACGCTGGGTCGAGTAGTAGACGCCGCAGAACATCATGTTGCCCACGAAGGCGAAGATGGCGGCGTTGGTGTGCAGCGGACGCAGGCGGCCGAACGACAGCCACTGCAGGCCGAAGTTGGCCTGCCAGAAGGACAGCTGCGTCGCCACGAGGACGCCCACGAGCAGCCCCACGGCGCCGAAGACGATGGTCGCCAGGGCGAAGGCGCGGACGACGTCGTCGTCGTAGACGACGTGCTTGGTGACGGGTGCCGTTGCTTGCATGGTCAAGCGGGCCCTCCTCTTGTAGTGTGAACGATGGCTTCGAAGGGATGATCGTTGGTCGCCGGGTCGTCTTCGTCGCGGCCCTCGTCGTCGGCGAGAGGCAGCAGCGAAAGACGATCTCCGTGTTCGAAGTCTCCGGCGCGGGCCCGGGAGACGAAGAGCACGACGCCGGCGACCACCAGCATCAGGCTCACGAATGCGGTCACCATCAGGACATCCATGCCGTCTTGCTCCTTCGACCGAGACGGATGGTGGTGATCGTGACCACGGTCACCGAGCTGATCGGCATCAGAACCGCGGCGACGACGGGGGTGACGACCCCCGCGAAGCAGAGGCCCACCGCCAGCGCGTTATAGGCAGCGGCGAACATCAGGTTGCCGCGCTGCACTCGATGGAGACGTTCGGCCGCGCCGAGCGCCTTGCGGACGGCCGACACACCGTCGCCCAGATAGTAGAAATCAGCCTTCTGCGGTAGAACGGCGCGGTCCACCGCGGGCGTCGCCGCGCACCAGGCCGCGTCGAAACTCAGGCTGTCGTTGAGCCCGTCGCCGACCATCAGGGTGTCGTGGTCGTCCAGGTCGCGGACCACGGCGGCCTTGCACTCAGGGCTCAGCCCTCCCTGGGCGTTGTCCGGCTCGAGCCCCAGTCGGAGGGCCGCGGCGGCAACGCGTTCCGGAGTGTCGCCGCTGAGCAAATGGACGCTGAGACCGTGGTCGCGCAGGCTGCGCACTTCCTCCACCGCATCGCCTTTGAGTTCCTCAACGAAGCACACATCAAGAACCGGCGACCCGTCAAGGCTGAAGACGGTCGCATCACGGTGAGCCGCGGCATGTGAGGGGCAAGCGTATTCTGGTCGACCGAATCTCCAGACACCGGCAGCCGTCAGCAATTCCAGTCCTGCACCGCTGGTCTCGCACAGACCGTCGAATTCTGGCGGCAGTTCACGGTCCGGGCCGCCCTCCAGCCCTGTCGGAACGATGCTCAGAGCCGCCGCTACTGTACGGCTGACGGGATGGTTGCTGCGCGCCGTCATGTTCCACAAGATGCGGCGCTTGTCGGCGGGGAGCCGCAACAGTGCGCGGCGCGTTTCGTCGGCTAGCACGAGCTGGCTTCTGGTCAACGTGCCGGTCTTGTCGAAGAGCACGCGGCGGATGCGCAGGGCGCGGTCGAGGAACTCATCGCGACGCAGCAGCACTCCTTCACGGCGCAGAGCCACGTGGATGAGTTCGCGGCCCAGAGGCACGGCCAGGCCGAGGGCGCAGGGGCAGGTGACAACCAGAATGCCGACCGTCACCTCGACCGCCTTGCGTGCGTCTTGGCCCACCCAGCTCAGAAACCCTGCCGTTGCCAGCAACAGGACCAGGGCCACATACACCGTGCTGACACGGTGCCACCAGCCTCGCTCGCTCCGCTGGCCATCGGCGGCGAGGGAATGGCGGAGCAGCTCGTGAAGCCGGGAATCGGAGAACGGTTCGACGGTGGCGAGGCGGAACCCCGCTTCGTCGGCGTTGAAGGCGCCAGCGGGGATCTTCTCTCCCGGTTCGCGGTGCTCGGGTCGCGACTCGCCGGTGATCCAATCCAACGTCACGTTGGCGGCACGATGCAGAAGCACACCGTCGACAGGAACGAGATCGCCGGGAGCGATCCAGAGTTCGTCACCTGAACCGATTTCGGCTGCTGGTACGGCATGCAGGACACCGTTTTCCAGACGCCGTGCGAACAGGTCGGCGATGCCGCCGCTCTGCAGCAACGCGTTGCGGTTGCGTTCGAGTACGTGCTCCTGAAGCCAGCGGCCCACCAGCATCAGGGCGATGAAGACGGTCATGGTGTCGAAGTACGCCGCTTCGGGACCTACCGTCAGGTAGGCATAGAGCGAACCGCCATAGCCCAAAGTCATGCCAAGGGCGATCGGAAGGTCAAGGTGGACGACGCCGCGCCTCAGACCTCGCCACGCCGATTGCAGAAACGGCTGCCCCCCGACGATCAGCACGACCGTGGCGAGCGCGGCGATGATGCGGCCGAACATCACATAAGCAGCACCGTCGTGGGGAGCCAGGCCGAAGTAATAGGCCAGGCTGTACATCATGACGTTCATGGCTGCGGCGATGCAGACCCCCATGCGCATCTGCAGGGCTCGGGACGTGCCGCGGCGAGACTTGCGCGCAGGACCGAAACGGTAGCCGAACTGTTCTGCGTCGCTCAGATAGTCATGAAGCTCACCCGCGTCGCGATCCCAGAGAATATCGGCGGTCCCCAGAGCCGGATTGATCGTCAGGATCCGGCCTCCCTCGTGCCGACGGAACAGCTCCTCCAGAAGCCAAACGCAGGCAGCGCAGTGGACGCCCTGAATGTCCAGAGACAAACGCACCGGACCAGTCGCATGCTCCTGCTCGGCGAAGAGAACGTCGAGCCAGGCTTGATTGTCGCGACGGAGTTCGGAGGCCGGGGCGATCCGCGATGGACGCAGATCGTAAAACCGGTCGAGGCCCGAATCATGGATCAGGGCGTAGACGGTGCGACACCCAGCGCAGCAGAACGGACCGAGCTTCGTGTCATGGGATGTCCCGAGAGACAGACCGCAATGCACGCAGCGATCCGCTGCCTCATACGAGACCGCGGCGGCTCTCTTGTCTGTGTGCAGGACGGGACGACCCATGAGTGCGACTCCTGGGAACCGGCGTAGTGACATTCGAAATTCAGACATGATCACTCGACAAACAGGGTGCAATTATACTGTCTTGAAAGAGAAATCCAAGCCATTCCCTCTTGTTAATTTCAAATAACCGCATCATTGAATATTATATCAATATTCAAAATATGCTATTCACTTAACTCCAACGAATTCACCAGAATACCACCTCACCGATGCGGGCATGGGGAACGGTTCCCCAAACGGCCAGCCCTCTCAAAATGAGCTGAAGGGCCATAACGAGGACAAGAACAGCACCCAGCCTGTTAAAGATTTCTCGTGCCTTCAGCCCGAGTTGGGCCGCCCCCAGGCCGAGGATCACCAGGACCGGTACCGTGCCGAGCCCGAACCAGACCATCGCCAGGGCACCCTTCCAGATGCTCGCGGTCGACGTGGCGGTCATCGCCGCCTTGTAGACCGGACCGCAGGGCAGCAGCCCATTGGCGATGCCGAGCAGCAGGCGTCCCCCCACACCGCCCTCGGTCAGGAGCCGACCAAACCGTGGTGCAAGGAACTTCTGCACGGGCCCGCCACCCTCGAAGCGTTTCAGAGAGAGCAGGCCGACACCCGTCAACAGCATCAAGACACCGAAGCCAAGGGAAAGACCGGCCTGGATGTTGCGGCCCTGCCCCACGGACGTGAGGGCGGAGGCCAGCAGACCTGCAACGGCTCCGAGGGCGGCGTAGGCGGATACGCGTCCCCCGTGATAGGTCAGCAGGCGCAGCAGAACCAAGGCGCTTGATGCACCGTCGCGTCTTTGCGACGATCCCAGCATGGTGATCAGCGGTCCGCACATCCCCACGCAATGCCCAATACTCATGGTGGCGCCGAAGCCGAAGAGGACGAGGAAGGAGAAGGCCATCCCCGTATCCATCACCGTCGTCCCGCAGCAATCCATGACAGCTCCTTGCCCCATGACTGTCGATCCTATTGAACCTTCACTCTAACCCGGGACCTCATGTCGTGCAACCCGTTCTCATTCCATATGTTAGAACTGGGATATCTTCAGCACAACCTCCTTGCCTTCCCGTGCCTGTTCCGTTTCAATGTCGAGCAGGATGGTCACCATCTGTTCGGAACGCCATCGACGCCTTGGGGAGAACATGACAGAACACCAGCACCGAGAGACTCCCTGTTTGCAAGCCTGGCTCGCCGACCGGGCCTCCACCGACGCCGCCATGGCCGTCCTCGAAGAAGCAGCCGTTCTGCTGTCGAACCCCTCGATAACCTCCGACATCTGGCCCCGGTGGCTCGACCTCACGCGCTCTCCGGACTTCCTGGCTGCCTTGAACGACGATGATGCCCGTTACCGCTGGGCCGATTTATCCGTCGGGGCCGTTCGGGCCGGCAACGTCACCCTCGGCACCCTTCTCGATCAGCGCACTGCAGAACACCCCGACCGCGACTATCTGCGACACGCCACACCGAGCGACGGCCAGACCTGGACCTACTCTACCGTCCGCCGCCAAGTGCGGCGTTACGCGGCCGCGCTGTTGTCCTGCTCCCCCCGACCACGGGTGGCCCTGATCACCCCGAACTCAGCCCCCGGAGCCCTGGTTGATCTGGCCTGCCTCACCCACGATATCGTCGTGACGCCCTTGGCGCCGAACCTCGACGCCAAGTCCCTGACCTGGATCCTCGAACGGATGGCGATCGACGTCTTGATCACCGGCCGTGTGGAACAGCACGAACTCGCCCTGCGCGCACTCGAAGGACATCCGTCGCCACCCCGCCACCTCGTCCTCGAAGACGTCGACCGGGCTCCCGCCCGAGCGACGCCGTTGGGTGAACTGGCAGCCGATCTCTCAGCTGCGGATGTAGAGACACGCCTGGCCGAACGCCCCCGTCTGGGTCTCGACGACGTCGCGACGGTGATGTTCACTTCCGGAAGCACGGGCATGCCCAAGGGTGTGGCCTTCACCATGGGCAACATCGTGACCAAACGCTTCGCGCGTGCGGCCGCCCTGCCCGCCGTGGGCCGCGACGAAGTCATGCTCTGCTACCTCCCCCTGTTCCATACCTTCGGCCGCTACCTCGAACTGATCGGTGCCCTGTTCTGGGGAGGCACCTACGTCTTCACCGGCAGCACGTCGCGCGACACGCTGCTGGCTCAGTTGCCGATCATCAGCCCCACCGGGATGATCGGCATCCCACTGCGCTGGCAGCAGATCCATCAACAATGCCTGGACCTAGGCGAAAAGCAGGGATCGGCCGAGGTCGGCGACAAGGAACTGCGGACCGTGGTCGGCGACCGTCTGCGCTGGGGACTGTCGGCGGCGGGTTATCTCGAACCTAGAATCTTCCGCTTCTTCCAGCGCCACGGCGTGTCGTTGTGCAGCGGCTTCGGCATGACCGAGGCCACCGGCGGCATCACCATGACTCCACCCGGCGACTACATGGACAATTCCGTCGGCAAGCCCCTGCCCTGCATCGAGACCCGCTTGAGCGAAGAGAGCGAGCTCCAGATCCGCGGTCCCTACGTCGGCTCCTACATCGACGACGATCCGTTCACCCCGGACGGGTGGCTGCCGACCGGCGACATCTTCATCGAACACGAAGACGGCCATCTCGAAATCGTCGACCGCCTCAAGGACATCTACAAGAACACCCGCGGCCAGACCATCGCCCCGCGTCGGGTTGAGCAGTTGTTCACGGATGTGCCGGGCGTCAACCGCGTGTTCCTGGTGGGCGACCATCGCAACGACAACGTGCTGCTGGTGGTCCCGGAGGCCGACGATCCCGTCCTCGACGGCGACCCCGCCGGCATGAAGGCCCGCGAATACCTCCACCGCATCATCACCGCAGCCAACGCCGACCTGGCTCCCCACGAGCGCGTCGTGAACTTCGCCGTGCTCAACCGCGACTTCGACGTGGAGAAAGGCGAGCTCACACCAAAGGGATCGTACCGCCGCAAGGCTATCGAGACCAACTTCGCCGAGACCATCGACGATCTCTACCGCAGCACGGCCTTCATTCACGACCTCGGCGGCGTTCGGGTCCGGCTTCCACGCTGGTTGCACCGCGACCTGGGAATCCTCGAATCCGACATCGTTGTCGAGGGGGGCGAACTCGTCGATCGCGTGCGCAACCTGCGGCTCGGATTCGCGGTCGCAGGGCCCGACACCGTCCGCGTCGGCGACTTGATCTACGAGTGGTCCGGCGATCCCATCGACTTGGGCCAGCTGGCCCGGCAACCGAGACTTTGGGTCGGCAACGCTTCACTGGCCGCCTTCTGCCCCGTCAAGGAAGGCTGGGACACGCCCCTCGGCCCGCTGAGCGACCACGTCGCCGTCCCGGCCTGGACCGCCGAGGCTTCCGATGCCTTCCCTCCCCCCGGTGCCTCCGTGGACGACGGCCGACTGTTGCGGATCCATGAGCTTTCCAGCCGAGCGGCGATGAAACGAGGCGAAGGCGCCGTCATGGCAGCCGAAGCCCTCGGGCGCATCCTGGAACTGGCGGACCTGCGCATCGGCGAGTTGATCCGCCGTCGGCTGGAAGTGCTGTCCCGACATCCGGACATGTCCGTGCGCACCTTGGCCTACCGTCTGCTCGTTCTGGACGAGCCCACGCCCTACGAGGAATCGATCCGCCCCAAGTTCATCGACTCCGGACTGCCTTTCCTCGACGAAGAGAGCATCGATCTGATCGCGCGCGGCGTGCTCGAGGAACGACGCCTCGAAGGATTCCGGCGCAGGCTGGCACGTTATCGCGAACGTCTGGTCTGGCCGGCGGACCGCACGACACGCGACCAGTTCGACAACATCTTCCATCTGCTCTGCAGCTTTGCCCGCAACCAGCCCTCGTTCTACGGAACCGTACGTGACGAACTCGTGAGCTGGGTGCTGCTGCGCGAGGACCCCGCCATCGCCGCGATGGCGGAGCAGCAGATCCTCGGTCTCGCCACGTGGTACGAAGGGTTGCTCGACGACGAACTCCCCGCCAGCGGCCCGGCCGCCTGGCACGAGAAGGTCGCCTTCCAGGAAGGGCTGTCCGAGGTCGAGATCACACGCTTGAACGAGATCCTGATCGGCACCACGTTCCTGCAGCAGTCGGTCCGCCAGGCCCACGAAGGTATGAATCTGGACATCCGCGACGTACCCCGCCACGGGATCTGGATCAGCCGCACAGCCGTCCGCCAACGTCAGCGTGTCTACCGCGTGGCGGTCAACACCAACGATGAAAAGCACTTCGATCTGCTGATGGTGGTTTGGGATCAGGATGCCTTTTCCGTGGAGCGCGACGAGCATCTGCGAACGATCTACTGGATCATCGCCCTGAGCGGCTATCCACACGGCGATCCCTGCATACCGCGCTTCGGCAGCTGGCGGCCCGCCATGGGGGCGCTGACTCTCTCCTTCGTCAACGATCTGAACGTGTGGGAACGGATCCGAGAGTACGACAGCGACCGCAGCATCGCACCGGGCCTGGCCCAAGAGCCCAACTGGCGCCGCCTGTTCGTACAATCCCTGGCCGCGTTCTTCCGGGTCTGGCGCAACAGCGGCGAGAGGATTGTACCCGGTATGATCTCTCCGATGAACGTCTCCGTACCCGAACTCGACTTCCGCACAGGTTCGATCGTCTTGTCCTTGAGCGGGTGGACCGAATTCGAAAACACTCTGAGTCTCGTGCGGCCCATGCTGCGCAACTTCTACAAACAGACCGAGGTCAACTACCCCTGGACTCAGAAGCTGATCAAGCTGAGCTGGATCGCCGACGCCGCGGTCGAGGCCCTGGGCCTGACGCGCGCCCTCGACTTCCTCAGCACCTTGCGCAACGACCTGGAGGGAAACCGACTGGACGGTTATCGCGGTCGGCTGGCCCGCGAACTCGACAGCCACCTCATGGATCTGCGCCGACGTCCCTATCAAAGCTGTTCCCTCCAGGGCGCCGTGAGCCGGTATCAGCGTTGGGAGCTCTCCACGTCCGAGGCTTCGGACCAGGCCCGGTTGCAGCAGGTAGAAGAAATGCTGAAACTCTACGGCCTGGATCAAGAACCCGAGCTGACCCGTTACCAGCTGTTCCGACAGACCTATTTCCAAGATGCGGGACCCGATGTCCACGCCGCCTTCGACAAGCTTCTCAATGCGCTGTTCCATGGCGGCGAGCGGCCTGCGGCGGCATTCGTCGAACTGTCGGATCTTCAGGAAATCCTGGACGACGATGCTCAGCGCAGCGCTTTCAAACGGATGGTCTTTCCGCGTTCGTCGGCCCGCAGACCCGAGCTCATGGCTGTGGACTCCGCCGGTGAACGCCATGTCATCGTCAGGTCGGAGATCAGCGACAAGAAAGGCGCCGTCTATCAAGTGCGCGAACCTCTCGAACCGGCGGAGATCGGCAAGCTCTATCGTCTGTTCTTCAAGGCGGGATACTACCGGACCATTTCCCACGACGACCGTTTCTACATCGTGCTCGACGTCCAGGAACAGGTGGTCGGGGGCATCAGCTGGCGCGAGGAGGACCGCGAAGCCGTGCACCTCAACGGTATCGTCGTGAGCACACCCCTGTTGGGGCGAGGTTTGAGCAGCACCCTGATTGAAGATTTCTGCGATCGGGTCGGTGATCTGGGCTATGGAGTGGTCAAGACCCTTTTCGTGCTCCGCCCCTTCTTCGAAAAGCACGGATTCTCGCCGGATCGGCGCTGGGGCGGGCTGGTCCGCGTTTTGGAGAAGGACTGACGCTCAGTCGTTCATTGCGGGGGTCGTCGAATCGGCGCGGAACGCTGACAGGACGGTCGTCTGCAACGTGTTCATACGGGCGGCGGCATGGTCGTCGGCGCCCTCGTGCAGTGACCATTCGTCGGAGTTCTGGGCCAGCGCCTCCAACAGCTGCCAGCCGTGACGATACTCCTGCCCGGCCAGCTGGTTGAGAGCCTCGAGCTTGCCGTAGCTCAGAATGCCGCTCGAGAACTCGCGTTCGATGACCTCAAGAGACACGACGAAGTGATCGAGTTCCGCCGCATCCAATACTCGGCGGCGATCTGCTGTGTCGAGCGCCGTCCTCCGACCGAGACTTCTCATCATGCCGATCTGTGTGGGCCAGGTTCTGCCCTCGAGATCAGCCAGTTGGGAGTCCCGGATATCGAGGCGTTCGACCCTGGCCAGAACATCGGCGTCTAGGACATAGTCGAGGTCGCGGGCGATGGGCACCCCGAAGGTGTTCTGCAGGAAGAAGAGCGCCACGAACGCCACCGCACCCGATATGATCGGCGTCGTCACCCAACCTGCCGCAATCTCACAGAGCATACGGTAGCGAACGCCGCGGCCACCCTTCATCAAACCGAGTCCGACCACAGCGCCGATCACGGCCTGGCTGCTCGATACAGGCACCAACGGCACTGTGGGCAGCCCACGGGCCATGAGCCAGGCTTCCAAAGACTGTGACGAGAATACGAACAGCACCACCGATTGAGACAACACCACGACCAGCGCCATCTGGGGCGTAAGGCGCATGAGGCTGCCGCCTACGGTCGCCATGACCTTTCGAGAATACGTCACCACGCCGAAGGCGATGGCCAGACCGCCGATCAGAAAGAGCTGCTGGGTCCCCGTGATGGTGAACAGTCCCCCCACATCCACGCTGGCGAAGGGTGCCACCGGCACGAACACGCCCATGACGTTGGCGATGTTGTTGGCCCCGAGGCTGTAGGAAGCGAAGGCTCCCACGGCGACCAGAGACCAGCGGGTGAACATGTCTTCCCACAGCAAGTGAAGATGGAGTCTGCGGAACACCGAAGTGAAGCACTTGTGGAAGATCACTGCACTGATGCCCGAGAGGATGGGACACAGCACCCAGGTGCCCACGATGCGGGTCAACGACGCCGTATCGGTCAGCGACCCGGTAAACAGGTTCCAGCCCACGATGGCGCCGACGATGGCCTGGGACGTGCTGACCGGCAGCCCGAGTTTCGTCATGACCGTCACGGTGAGCCCGGCAGCCAAAGCCGCCATGAAGGCGCCACCGATGGCGTCGATGGCGCCGAGTTTGCCCAGGGTGTGGCTCGTGCCCGCGCCGCCGACGACTGCACCGATGACAACGAACACGCTGCAGATCACGGCGGCCCGGCCGAAGCGGATCATCCTGGTGCCGACCGCCGAGCCGAAAACATTGGCGGCGTCGTTGGCGCCCAAGGACCAGCCCAGGAACAAACCGCTGGAAAGGAAGAAAAGCAGCAGCACGTCAGACCGTCCGCTTGATGGCGTAGATCGACAGCCGGTCGGCCACGTCCTCCGCGGCGTCGCTGACGTTGTCGATACGTCTGGCGCAGTCGCACAAGTGCATCTTGCGCGCCAGTTCGATGTCGGCAGCGAAGATCCTGCGCTTGAGGGCCTCGGCCACGTGGTCGCCTTCCTTCTCGTGGAAGTAGACCTTGTGGAGATGGTCGGAAACGGAGTGGGGATCGCGGAAGAAGGCCCGTGCGGCCAGCACGACGGACTCGGCCGTATTGGACGCCGTCGTCGCCAGTTCGATCCAGACTTCCTTGTTCTCCGGCAGGATTGCAGGCCTCTCGATATCCATGGACAGTAGCGAGGCCTTGGCCGTGTTGATGACGTCGTCGAGGTTTTCGAGCAACCCGAGCACGTCGCCCCGCGACTCGGGAATCAACGAGTGGCTATAGAGATGGCGTTCGATCATCCGACGCAGGTCGTCACACTTGTGCTCGAGAGCGCCTTCGGACTTCACGCGTTCCTGGAACCGCTGGTCTTCACCATGCACGTAGTCGGCGACGGCACAGCTGAACACGATCATGCCCTCGCTGAGCGTGTCGAGGTAATCATCGATCTGGGCGGTCAGGAACTTGGTCTGATGAAAAAGGAAGGGCATGTCTTACCTCCGATGACGTCCGGCCACGACCGGCATGGATGACGGCCTCCCGCCCGGTTCAGTTCCTGAGGAATCGACAACCGCGCCGAAATGTCAACCATGGATGATCAGATCAGGGGCCGACGAAGCGGTCGTGGAACACGCCGTGGCGTAAGCCACAGGCGCAGACCGTGAGCCTGTCGACGCCGCAGGCCACCATCAGGCCGAGGCTCAGCGCCGCTCCCGCCGGGATGACGTCGGCGCGGTCGTTGGGCAGCCCTTTCATCCTCCTGCGTTCGGCGATGGTCGATTCGGCGAGTTCCTCGTAGATGTCGTCGACGTCGCTGCGGAGCAGTTCGAAGCCGTGGATGCGGTCGATGTCGAAGGTCTCGAGTTCGAGCTGCATGGCGGCGAGGGTCGAGGCGGTGCCGCCTACCCCGACGAGCATGTCAGCAGGTTCCGCGACCTCGCTCAGGGCGGCGGCGACGGCGACGGCCAGCGCTTCACCTGCATCCTCGTTCAGGGGAGCCCGGCGTGCGTAGGCATCGGTCAGGGTCCGGACACCGACGGGCAGGCTCTTCGAGGCGATGATCACCCCGTTTTCGAGACGAATGACCTCCGTACTTCCCCCGCCGACATCGGCCACGGCCACCTTGCCCCCCGGCAGGTCCAGGCTCTTGAGAACGGCCAGCGCGGACAACCGCGCCTCCTCCTCGCCCGGTAGGATCTCCACCTTGATCTTCAGGATGCGCTTGAGATCCTCGACGTATTCCGCCGCATTGGTCGCCCTGCGGAAGGCTTCGGTGCCCACCACGACGAGCTTGTCGACCTCGAAGCTCTGGGCCCGGGTCTTGAACCTGCGGACCGCTTCAAGGGTGACATCCATGCCCAGGTCGCCCAGTTCGCCCGTCTCGCCGAGCCCCTCGCCCAGGCGTGTAACGGCGCTTTCTTCGGTCAGACGCGTGATCCTCCCGTGCATGACGCGGGCCGCGACGAGCTTGACCGAATTGGTGCCGATGTCGATGACGGCGTAGCGGGACATGGATCCTCCAGGGTGGTTCGGGCCGGACCGTCAAGATATACGAAGGAAGGCCCGGGCACCAAACGGGAATCGGGGACCCGGCCGGCGCCGCGTCCCCGATGATGCCGTAAAACGCCTGCCTTACTTCCCGAAAGCGCCCTTGATGAACTCACGCCGCATGCGCGCGATGTTCTCGATGGACACTTCCTTGGGGCACACGGCCTCGCATTCACCATGGTTGGAGCAGTCGCCGAACTCCTCGGCGTCCATCTGCGTCACCATCGCCAATGCACGACGGCCGCGCTCGACCTGGCCCTGAGGCAGATACGAGAGCTGCGAGATTTTGGCGCTCACGAACAGCGACGCCGATGCGTTCGGACAGGCGGCCACACAAGCACCGCAGCCGATGCACGAGGCGGCGTCCATGGCCTTGTCCGCGTCGGTCTTGGGGATCGGCACGGCGTTGCCGTCGGGGGCCGAGCCCACGTTGGCCGTGATGAAGCCGCCCTTCTGCTGGATCCGGTCGAAGGCCGTGCGGTCGACGACGAGGTCCTTGAGGATCGGGAACGGCTTGGCACGGAACGGTTCGACCGTGATGGTCTCGCCGTCGTGGAAGTGGCGCATGCGAACTTCGCAGGTGGTGGTCGCCGCGTGGGGCCCGTGGGCCGTGCCCTTGATCACCAGGCCGCAGGTGCCGCAGATGCCCTCGCGGCAGTCGCTGTCGAACTCCACCGCGGCTTCGCCCTTCAAGGCGAGCTGCTCGTTCAGAAGATCGAGCATCTCGAGGAAGGACATCTCTGGCAGCACGTTCTCGACCGTGTAAGCGACGAACCCGCCGTCGGCCGCGCCGCTGGCCTGCCGCCAGATCTTCAGGTTGATGGTCATGCTCTGACTCATGGTCCGTCCCTTCCTCTATTTGTAGCTCCGGGTCTTGACCTGGATGTTCTCGTACGACAGCTCCTCGACGTGCCGCTCGGCCGTCTGTCCGTCGCCTTTGAACTCCCAGGCCGCCACGTGCATGAAGTTGTCGTCGTCGCGCTTGGCCTCGCCCTCTTCGGTCTTGTGCTCCTCGCGGAAGTGGCCGCCGCAGGATTCCTCGCGGGCCAGCGCGTCGCGGGCCATCAGCTCGCCCAGTTCGAGGTAGTCGGCCAGGCGGCCGGCCATCTCGAGCTGCTTGTTCATGTCGTCGCCCTCTCCGGGCACCTTAAGGTTCTGCCAGAACTCATCGCGCAGGGCGCCGATCTTCGTGATGGCGTCGTCGAGGCCGCCCTTGTTGCGGGCCATGCCCACGGCGTCCCACATGGTGCGGCCGAGCTCCCAGTGGATGTCGCGGACCGTGCGAGAACCGTTGATCTTCAGCAGCGAATCGTAGCGTCCCCGTACCGAGCTCTCCGCCTCTTGGAAGGCATCGTGGTCGGTGGACGCCTCGCCGAGGCCGCCCTTGGCCAGGTAGTTGGCCACCACCCGCGGCACCACGAAGTAGCCGTCGGCGCAGCCCTGCATGAGTGCCGAAGCGCCCAGGCGGTTGGCGCCGTGGTCGGAGAAGTTGGCCTCTCCGGCGACGAACAGTCCCTCGATGGTGCTCTGCAGGTTGTAGTCCACCCAGAGCCCGCCCATCGTGTAGTGGGGCGCCGGGTAGATCATCATGGGCGTTTCGTACGGGTTGTCGTTGAGGATCTCCTCGTACATCGCGAAGAGGTTGCCGTAACGGTCGGCCACCACGTCGCGGCCGAGGCGTCCGATGGCCTCGTTGAAGTCGAGATACACCGACTGCGACGACATGTAGGCGCTCTTGCCGGCGTCGCATTCGACCTTGGCCGCCCGGGCCGCGATGTCGCGGGGCACCAGGTTGCCGAAGGCGGGATAGCGCCGCTCCAGGTAGTAGTCGCGCTCGGCCTCGGGAATGTCGTTGGGCCGCCGTGTGTCGCCGGCCTTCTTCGGCACCCAGACCCGGCCGTCGTTGCGCAGGCTTTCGCTCATGAGCGTGAGCTTGGACTGGTAGTCGCCCATCTGCGGCACGGCGGTTGGATGGATCTGCGTGTAGCAGGGATTGGCGAACCAGGCGCCCCGACGGTGGGCCCGCCAGAGAGCCGTGGCGTTGCAGTTGACGGCGTTGGTCGACAGGTAGAAGACCGGCGAGTAGCCGCCGGTGGCCAGGACCACGGCGTCGGCCTGGTAGCGCTTCAATTCGCCGGTCGTCAGGTCGCGGCAGATGATGCCCCGGGCCTTGCCGTCGACGACGACCAGGTCGAGCATCTCGTGCCGGGGGAACATCTTGACCGTGCCGGCCGCCACCTGGCGCGAAAGGGCTGAGTAGACGCCGAGCAGCAGCTGCTGTCCCGTCTGGCCGCGGGCGTAGAACGTGCGGGAGACCTGCACGCCGCCGAAGGATCGGTTGGCCAGAGTGCCGCCGTATTCACGGGCGAAGGGCACGCCTTGGGCCACGCTCTGGTCGATGATGTCCATCGACAGCTGGGACAGGCGGTAGACGTTGGCCTCGCGGGAGCGGTAGTCGCCGCCCTTGACGGTGTCGTAGAACAGACGGTCGACGCTGTCGCCGTCGTACTGGTAGTTCTTCGAGGCGTTGATGCCCCCTTGAGCCGCCACGCTGTGCGCCCGGCGCGGGGTGTCCTGGATGCAGAAGTTGAGCACGTTGTAGCCCAATTCGCCCAGGGTGGCCGCGGCGCCGCCGCCGGCCAGGCCCGTACCCACCACGATCACCGAAAACTTGCGTCGGTTGGCGGGGGCCACGAGCCCGTTGTCCATCTCGTGCTTGTCCCACTTCTCGGCCAGGGGGCCCGAGGGGATCTTGGCGTCGAGTCTGCTTGCTCCGGAACTGCTCATCAGTGACCTCCCGGGACGGGCGCGTCGGCGAAGAAGTAGAGGAACAGCGGCAGGGCCACGAAGCCCGCGGCGAAGAGCACCGCGAACACACGGGCCAGAACCTGCAGGGTGCTCATGTACCGGTCGCTGTTGAGACCCAGAGACTGGAACGCGCTCCAGAACCCGTGACGCAGGTGAAAGCCCAGCATGACCATGACGGTCACGTAGAGTCCTGTGATCAACGGCTGTTTGAAGGCTTCCACGACCACGGCATAAAGGTTCTTCATCGTCGTGCCGTCGTAGGTCACCGCCGGGTGGTCGGCGAACTTGAACATCTTCACATGCAAAACGACGAAGACGAACAAGGTGATGCCGGTGACGATCATGCTCGTCGAGGGCAGGCCCTTGCGGCTCTTACCGCCGGCGTTGCGGACCATGGCGTAGCCCTTGGGCCGGGCCTTCCTCTTGTCCGTCCAGGCCACGGTGACCGCGGCGAGGATATGGAAGATGAAGATCGTGATCAGCCCCACCTCGAAAGCGTAGATCAGCCACCCGTGGATGGCGTGCTCGAGGAAATGGCCGTACTCGTTGAAGCCGTGGCCGCCGTCGGGGATGAACAGGGTCAGGTTGCCCAGCAGGTGGACCATCACGAAACCGATGAGCATGAAGCCCGTCAGTCCGGTGATCACCTTCTTCCCCACGGAGGACCAGGCGAGGGATCGGAACGAGGACATGGACATTCTCCAGTGCTGGCGTCCCAGAGTGCAGTGAACTGTGTGCGCAACCATTAACACCTGCGCGCGGTCAATTCAACCCGCCAGTTGCCAAGGATATAAGAAGGCCCGCCGCTGCTGCGACGGGCCTTCGATCCACCACGCTGAGAGGAGAAATTTACACGTCTTTCAAGGCGCTGTTGAGCTCCTGAAGGGCCTTCTTGCCGTCGCCGAACATCATCAACGTGTTGTCGGCGGCGAACAGCGGATTCGGAATCCCCGCGAAACCCGGACTCAGCGAGCGTTTGACCACGACCACCGTCCGGGCCTTGTCCACGTCGATGATCGGCATGCCGGCGATGGGGCTCTGCGGATCGGTGCGGGCCACCGGATTCACGACGTCGTTGGCGCCGATGACCATGCAGACGTCGACCTGCTCCATCTCGGGATTGATGTCGTCCATTTCGCGCAGGCTCTCGTAGGGCACGTCGGCCTCGGCGAGCAGCACGTTCATGTGGCCGGGCATGCGACCCGCCACCGGATGGATGCCGTACTCCACCAGCACACCCCGGGCCTCAAGCAGGTTGGCCATGTCGCGCACGGTATGCTGGGCCTGGGCCACGGCCATGCCGTATCCGGGCACCACGAGTACGCGCTGGGCGTTCTCCAGCAGCATCGCCACTTCTTCCGGCGAGGTCGATTTGACCCTGCCGCCATAGACGACGTCGGCGCTCGGGCCGTCGGCGCTCGGGCCGAACGTGCCGAAGAGCACGCTGGTCAGTGAGCGGTTCATGGCCTTGCACATGATCTTCGTGAGGATGATTCCCGAGGCGCCGACCAGCGAACCGGCGATGATCAGCACGTTGTTCATCAGCACGAAGCCGGTGGCGGTGGCTGCAAGACCGGAGTACGAGTTGAGCAGCGAGATCACCACCGGCATGTCGGCGCCGCCGATGGGAATGGTCAAGGTCACGCCCAGCACGCCGGCCGCCGCCACGATGATCCAGTACGCCACGGTCGCCGAGGGGTCGACCGTAAGCCAGCCAACGCAGGCCAGGGCCCCGAGACCGACCACGGCATTGAAAATCTTCATGCCAGGAAAGCCGATGGCCCGACCCGGCATGATCTCGGCCAGCTTCAGAAACGCGATCAACGAACCGGTGAAGGTCACCGCGCCGATCAGCCCCGAAAGGCCCGTGGCGATGGTCGTCTGGGCGTTGGGATCGGCCGTGATCAAAAACGCCGCACCGGCCACGAGCACCGAAGCACCGCCGCCGAAGCCGTTGAACAGGGCCACCATTTCGGGCATCTGGGTCATCTGCACGCGGGCCGCCGCGACCGCACCGATGGCGCCGCCGATCACCGCACCCAAGAGGATCCACTGGTAGTCGAGACCGTTGGCGAGCAGTGTCACCACCACCGCCAGCAGCATGCCGACGGCGCTCATGAGGTTGCCGCGCACGGCCGTGCGGGGATGGGTCAGGCCCTTGAGCCCCGAAATGAAGAGGATCGAGGCCGCAACGTAGGCCAGGTTGACCCAGCCGATGTCGATCAGAAACGTCACGGTCTCACCTCTTTCCCTTGAACATGTCGAGCATGCGGTGGGTGACCATGTAGCCGCCCACGACGTTGACCATGGCGAAGGCTACGGCGCAGACGCCGAGGATCGTCGCCAGCTTCGGGTTGTCGACCCGGGTCGAGATGACCGCACCGATGAGCGTGATGCCGGAGATGGCGTTCGAGCCAGACATCAGGGGCGTGTGCAGGGTGGGTGGCACCTTGGTGATGATTTCGAAGCCGATGTAGACCGCGAGTACGAACACGGTGACTGCTTGCACGAGTTCATGCATGTCATTCCCCTCCCTGACCGGCGTCCAGGCCGAGCAGTCCCCGCACGCGGGCACAGTGCACGGCGCCGTCGCGGCACAGCAGCGTCTCGGCGACGACCTCGTCCTCTAGATCGAGCACGAGTTCGCCGTCGGTGATCATCGACTTGAGATAGGTCTCAACGTTCTTCGAGTACATCTGGCTGGCGTGGTAGGGCTTGTGCGACACCAGGTCGAGCTCGCCGACGATGGTCACGCCGTGGCGCACCACCGTCTCCCCCGAAACCGTCAGTTCGCAGTTGCCGCCGCGTTCGGCGGCCAGGTCCACGATGACCGAACCGGGAGCCATGCCCTGGACCATCGCCTCGGTCACCAATACCGGCGACTTGCGGCCGGGGATGGCCGCGGTGGTGATCACCACGTCGTTGCGGGCGACAACGGCGGCCATCTGCTCCTGCTGGCGGCGGATGAACTCGTCGCTCTGCTCCTTGGCGTAGCCGCCCTTGTCCTCGGCGCCCTCCGTTTCCAGATCGAACTCCACGAACTTGGCACCGACGCTGATCACCTGCTCCTTGACCGCCGGCCGCACATCATAGGCCTCCACAACTGCGCCGAGGCGCTTGGCCGTGGCGATGGCCTGCAGCCCCGCCACGCCGACGCCCACGACGAAGACCTTGGCCGGAGCCAACGTGCCCGCCGCGGTCATCAACATGGGAAAGAGCCTGGGCAGCCGGCGGGCGGCCTCGAGCACGGCCTGGTAGCCGGCCACAGTCGCCATGGACGACAGGATGTCCATGCTCTGGGCGCGGGTGATACGCGGCACGAGCTCCAGGGAAAAGGCCGTCAGACCGGCTTCGGCCATGCGCGCGGTGGCCTGGGGGTTGCCCAGGGGGTCCTGGGTGCCGACGAGGACCTGGCCGGACCTGAATCCGGAGAGGTCGGCCTCGTCGCCGAGGGCGCCGGGGCCGCGGACCTGCAAGAGAACACCGGCCACGCTCAGGACTTCCGACCGTTCCGCGATGCGGGCCCCCTTGGCTTCATAAGCCGGATCAAGGAAACCGGCCCGGGCACCTGCCCCCCTCTCCACGACGATCTCGCAACCGGCCTTGACCAGGGGTGCAACTGATGCGGGCACCAAAGCCACGCGGTTTTCGCCGGGGTGGGTCTCCCCGAGTACTCCGATGATCATGGAAACGTCCTTCCGCTGGCGTCCACCGTCGAGAGACGGCGTCTTCGATACCGGACCTCACAGTACAAGATTCGACACGAAGCGCAAGGTTCAGGACCATTTCATAGAGAATTAGTGGCGATTCCGGTCATGTGTAGTAGATTTCCGCGTTCACGGCCCTCAGAAGGAGAAGTTATGTCGAAATCACTCTTGATCGCCGCTGCGGCGTTGATGACCGCAGCCCTCGCCCTGGCCGCCGATCTCCCCCGTACTTACGACCCCGACCCCCGCGAGATCCACTTCGGCCCGGTGACCATGCTCACCGACGGTGGCGAGAACGCCGAGGCCTACTTCTCCTATGACTCGCAGCGTCTGGTTTTCCAGACCACCCGCGAAGAATACCCCTGCGACCAGATCGTCATGATCCCCGCCACCGGCGGCGACCCCGAGCTGATCTCCACCGGCAAAGGCCGCACCACCTGCGCCTACTTCACCGGCGACGACTCCCAGGTGATCTACGCCTCCACCCACCTCGCCGGCGACGAGTGCCCCACGCCCCCGGACATGAGCCAGGGTTACGTCTGGGGCATCTTCGCCGGCTACGACATCTTCAAGCTCGACCTCGCGTCCCACGAGCTGGTGCCCCTGACCGCCACGCCGGGCTACGACGCCGAGGCCACCATCTCCCCCGACGGCAGCACCATCGTGTTCACCAGCACCCGCGACGGCGACCTGGACATCTACACCATGGACCTCGACGGCGACAACGTGACGCGGCTGACCGACACCCCCGGCTACGACGGCGGCGCCTTCTTCTCCCCCGACGGCACGAAGATCTGCTACCGCAGCCACTATCCCGAAGTAGGCCCGGCCCTGGACGACTACCAGCGTCTGCTGGCCGACCAGAAGGTTCGCCCATCGGTCATGGAGATCCGCGTGATGAATGCCGACGGCAGCGACCAGACACAGATCACCGAAATGGGCTGCGCATCGTTCGGCCCGTTCTTCCATCCCTCTGGAGAGAAGATCATCTTCGCGAGCAACTACCCGGACCCGCGCGGCCGGGAGTTCGACCTGTGGATGGTGGACGTCGACGGCGGGAACCTCGAGCAGATCACCTTCAGCGAGGGCTTCGACGGTTTCCCCATGTGGGCCCCCGACGGCAAGACCTTCGTGTTCGGGAGCAACCGGCACAACACGGGGCCTCGGGATACGAACATCTTTGTGACGGAGTGGAAGGACTAGAACCAAGCCCAGTCCGGCCGAAACAATAGAGGGGCGGCACCACACGGTGCCGCCCCTTCTCCATCCCCCGCCATCATGCATCGGGACTCAGTCCCAAATCCCCAGTTCCGCCCGGCAATCCTCGGTCGCATCCGTCCGCGGATCCCAAGGCGGGCTCCAGACCAGCTCCACCATGCAGTTGTTGGCACCCTCGACGCCGAGGACCGCTTCGCGGGTCTTGGCGATGATCTCCGGCGCCATCGGGCACATGGGACTCGTGAGGGTCAGGTCGACCTCCACGTCGCCGGTCTCTTCCTCCACCTTGATCCCGCGGATGAGACCCAGATCGACGATGGACATGTTCAGTTCGGGGTCGATGACCGGGCGGATCGCCTCGAGCACGACGTTGGGGCTCAGTGCACTCATCCTCATACCTCCGTGGTGGCTTCGGCCGCAGCGCGGCCCTGATCGGCGGCCGTGACGGCCTCGAGCAGCGTGATCCAGGGCAGCAGGGCGCACTTCACGCGCACCGGAAAGTTGCGGACGCCGGTCAGGACCTCGAGGTCGCCGGGGTCGAGGTCGTCGGCCAGTTCACCGTCTTTGGAATGCATGATTTGACGGAAGGCCTCGGCGAGACGACGGACTTCGGCGCGGCTGCGTCCGACCACCAGTTCCGCCAGGATCGAACCGCTGGCCGTCGCGATGGCGCAGCCATGAGTGTCCACCGACACGTCGGCGACCACATCGCCGTCAAAGGCGAGCTGAAGAGTGACCTCGTCGCCGCAGGAGGGGTTCTTGCCGCTGGCCTCGGAATCGTACTCCGACAAGGAGGCCTTGTGACGAGGACTGCGGTGATGGTCCAGCAGCACCTCTCGGTAGAGTTCGTCCATCATGCTCCGAACACGCTCCTTGCCTGGGCGACGGCGTCGGCCAGCATGTCTATCTCGTCGTGAGTGGTGGTGAGCGCGAATGAGGCTCTCGTCGTGGCTACCACCCCGAGCCGCCTGTGCAGGGGCTGGGCGCAGTGGTGACCGGCCCGTACCGCGACGCCGCGGGCGTCGAGGAGCTGGGCCATATCGTGGGGATGGACGAAGGGATCGTGGAAACTCACGAGCCCACCGCGTTGTGCCGCGTCCGTCGGCCCGAAGACCCGCATCCCATCGATGGCGGACAACGTCTCGAGAGCGTTGGCCGTAACGGAGATCTCATGGGTGCGGACCCGTTCGAGGGTGGCCTCATCGAGCATGTCCAGAGCCGGCGGAAATGCCGCCGCACCGGCTACGTTGGGCGTGCCGGCCTCGAAGCGGAACGGGACTTCGGCCCAGGTCGCGCCGTCGAGGGTCACCGTTTCGATCATCTCGCCGCCGAAGGTGATCGGAGCGAGGTCGGCCAGGGCCTGCTCCGTGCCGACCAGGAATCCCAGGCCCATGGGCCCGTAGACCTTGTGAGCGGAGAAGGCCAGCAGATCGGCGCCCAGGTCGTCGAAGCGCAAGGGCATGTGCCCCACCGACTGGGCGGCGTCGACCACCACCAGCGCGCCATGGCGATGGGCCGCCTCGGCGACCTCGGCCACCGGATTGATCGTGCCCAGTACGTTCGATACGTGAGTCAGGGCCACGACTCGCGTGCGCTCGTTCAGAAGGGCGGGCAGCTGCGCCAGGTCGAGGCGACCATCGTCGAGAATCGGGAGGACCCGCATGACGGCGCCCTCCCTCTTCGCCGCTTCGAACCAGGGCACGAGGTTGGCATGGTGCTCCATCTCCGTGACCAGGATCTCGTCGCCGGGTCGCAGTCGCGGCGCGGTACCGAGGGCGGCGAGGTTGAGGGCCTCGGTGGTCCCCGAAGTCACGACAACCTGCATCGAATCGCTCACCCCGAGAAAACGCGCCACCCGCTTACGGCAGGCCTCATACAGGTCGGTGGCCTCGGCGGCCAAAGAGTGCATGCCCCGGTGAACGTTGGCGTTGTGTTCCCTGTAGAACCGCGCTTCGGCGGCGATCACCGCCTCGGGTTTCTGAGCCGTAGCGCTGGAGTCCAGATACACCAGAGGATGCCCGTTCACCTTGCGGCTCAAGATCGGGAATCGCTCGCGGAACATGGCTTCGCAGCGTTCACAGCCGCTCGACTGTCCGGCACAAGGGACGGCGCCGGCCGGAGCCTTCAGATCCTGTTCGCGACCATTCATTTCGCCTCTCCCTCGAGATCGTCGAGCCTCCGGTCGACGGTCTCCTCCACCTGGACCCGCAAGGCCTCAGGCAGACGGACGAGGGTCTTCTCCAAAAACCCGCGCACGATGAGACGACGCGCCAGGCGCCGGGGAATGCCTCGACTCTCCAAGTAGAAGACCTGATTCTCATCGATGGGTGCCACCGTCGCACCGTGGCTGCAGGAGACATCCTGGTTGAGAATCTCGAGCTCGGGAATGGAGTCGGCACGGCACTGATCCGAGAGCAGCAGGTTGCGGTTCTCCTGGTACGCCTCCACCTCACGGGCTTCTTTTTCGATGCGGATCAGACCCGTGTAGCTGTTGTGAGCGTGACCCGCGGCGACAGACTTGAAGTCGATGTCGCTGGTCGTCCGCCCTGCGGTGTGCACGTGGCGCGTATGCACATCGATATGCTGGCGGTCCGCGGCCAGTGTCACGCCCGTCATTTCGCTGCGCGATCCCTCACCGGCCAGGTTCGTGACCAGTTCAAGCTTGGCGCGGCGTGAGCCGAGGCCGCAGAAGGCGGTCTTGAGGTTAGCGTCGCGGTCGATCTTGGCATGGACCCCGAGGTGGCCGTGCACACCTTCGCCCCAGGTCTGGACCACGACGTGGCGGACATGAGCGTTGGCTCCGGCCAGAATCTCGGTCACCCCCACGACGCGCGTATCCTCGTTACCGCCACGGTGGTCTTCCACCAAGGAGATGTCGGCGCCTTCTTCCGCGATCAACAGCAAACGCGGTGCAGCAACGCCGCCGGAGGCGTGGACCACCACGTGCACCGGCCCGGACAAGACCATATGGCGCGGGGCGCGGATCAACAGCCCCGTATTCCAGGCGGAGTCGTTGAGAGTCGTGAAGTAGCCGTCGTCGCCGGCGGCTTCTCCCAACCGATCGGCGCCGTCGGGACCGTCGGCCAGGGAACACACGACGAGACCCGCGGCTGCGGCCTCGTCGCTGATTTCGATCCTCGCCGGCAAACCTGGGCTCAATACGACCGTGGCGGCACTCCCCACCATTGCCTCGAGGGGTGCCTCGATGCCGGCAGGCCGCAGCGTCGCCGGCAGCAGGTTCTCAGGATTGGTGAAACGCCACAGGTGCTCCACCCGCGAAGGCGGTCGTGCAGCTTCGAAACGCGCATAGGCCGCACCGCGCCTGGATGCCAGGGCGGCGGATTCGTTCAACAAGGTCGAAACGGCCCGGACATCGCCGGTGCGTCCGCTCAGGACGGAGATGTTCGCATCAGCCAATGGATCCCTCCATTTCCAGCTCGATCAGCCTGTTGAGCTCCACGGCGTACTCCATCGGCAGCTCCTTCACGAAGGGTTCGATGAAACCGTTGACGATCATCATCCGGGCCTTGTCGGGAGTAAGACCGCGGCTCTGCAGATAGAACAGCTGTTCCTCGGCCACCTTAGAAACACGGGCCTCGTGCTCCACCGACACGTCGTTTTCGGCGATGTCCATGGTCGGGTAGGTATCCGATCGCGCTGCATCGCCGATCAACAAGGCATCGCATTCCACGTTGGTACGGCAGCCTGGACAGTTCCGCGCCACCTGCACCAGACCTCGGTACGACGAACGGCCGTCGTCCTTGCTGATGCTCTTGCTCACGATGCGCGAGGTGGTGTTGGGCGCGGCATGGATCATCTTGGCGCCGGCGTCCTGATGCTGACCGTGCCCCGCGAAGGCGATGGACAGCACTTCGCCGTGGGCCCGCTCCCCTTTCAGAACGATGGCCGGGTACTTCATCGTCAGCTTGGAGCCGATGTTGCCGTCGACCCACTCGACCACGGCGTCCTCGTAGGCATGAGCCCGCTTGGTCACCAGGTTGAAGACGTTGGTCGACCAGTTCTGGATCGTCGTGTAACGGATGTGCGCACCCTTGAGTGCGATCAGCTCCACGACCGCCGAGTGCAGCGAGTCGGACGAGTAGGTCGGCGCCGTGCAGCCTTCGATGTAATGAACCGAACTGCCCTCGTCGGCGATGATCAGCGTACGCTCGAACTGGCCCATGTTCTCGGCGTTGATGCGGAAGTACGCCTGCAGCGGAATGTCGACCTTGACGTTCGGCGGTATGTAGATGAACGAGCCGCCCGACCAGCAGGCGGTGTTCAGGGCCGAGAACTTGTTGTCCCGGGTCGGGATCACCGTACCGAAGTACTTCTTCACGATCTCGGGGTGCTCGCGCAGGCCCGAGTCCATGTCCATGAAGATCACGCCCAGCTTCTCGAGATCCTCGCGGATGGAGTGGTAGACCACCTCGGACTCGTACTGGGCCGTCACCCCCGCCAGGAACTTGCGTTCGGCTTCGGGTACGCCCAGGCGGTCGAACGTGTTCTTGATGTCCTCGGGCACGTCGTCCCAACTGCGCGCCTGATCGCCCTTGGGGCGGATGTAGTAGTGGATGTTGTCGAAGTCGATCTCCCCGAGCAGATCCTGGTCGCCCCAGCCGGGCATGGGCTTGGACAGGAAGATGTCGAGGGCCTTGTGGCGCTCGGTGTTCATCCACTCGGGCTCGATCTTCTTCTGAGAGATCGCCTCGACGACGCCGTGATCCAGCCCCTTGGGGAGCTTGGTCATGTAGTCCTCGGCGTTGTGGAAGCCGTAGCGGGACTCGTAGTCCTCTCCGATGCCGGCGATCTGCTGATGGGAAGTCATGCCGCACCCCCGAGTCCGGCGGCGGCCGCTTCGGGCTGGAGCCAGTCGTAGCCCTTGGCCTCGAGCTCCCCGGCCAGCTCGAAGCCGCCGGAACGCACGATGCGGCCGTCCATGAACACGTGCACCACGTCAGGCTTCACGTAGTCCAAAATACGCTGGTAGTGGGTCACGAGCAGCACGGCCTGATCGGGGCCGACGGCCTTGTTGATGCCTTCCGACACGACCTTCAGCGCATCGATGTCGAGGCCGGAATCGGTCTCGTCGAGCAAGGCGAAAGCGGGTTTCAGCATGAGCATCTGCAGGATCTCGAGGCGCTTCTTTTCGCCGCCGGAGAACCCTTCGTTGAGGTACCGCGATACGAAGTCCTTGCTCACATCCAGTTCGGCGAAGGCTGCATCCATCTCCTTGCGGAATTCGCGGACGGGGATGTCCTGACCACGCCTCGCGGTCAGGGCCGCTCTCAGGAAGCTGGCCACCGAAACGCCGGGCACCGCAACGGGATACTGGAAGCCCAGGAACATGCCCAGCCGGGCGCGTTGGTCGGGCTCGAGGCCGTCGACGCGTTCGCCGCGCAGCGAGATCTCACCGGACACCTCGTAGCTCGGATGCCCCATCAGGGCGCTCGCGAGGGTCGATTTTCCGGATCCGTTGGGTCCCATCAGGGCGTGCTTCTCACCGGCGTAAACCTCGAGATCGACGCCTTTGACAATCTCCTTGCCTTCGATCGACACCTTGAGGTCGCGGCATGAAAACACGGGAGTGCGGGTACTCTTCATGATCGGGTCAACTCCTCTCCGAACCGCTGACGACCCCCAAGGGTCCGTCGTCGAGTCCGGTCAACTGCGCTTCGACTTGTTCTTCGGTACAGCAGAGATCGACGAGGGACATGGTTTCCAGGACCGCCCCGACCTGCTGCGCGAGATGCTTCCAGACACTGCGCAGACCGCAGTTGCCCACACGAGGACACTCGGAATCGTTGGGTTGCTCGGGGGAGCAGCCGCTCCCCTCGAGGACCGGACGACCGAGAGCCCGAATAACGTCGGCCGCGCTGATCTCCGCTGCGGGACGGACGAGGGAATAGCCCCCGTTGCGTCCGCGCAAAGCCAGGACCAGCCCACCCTCCCGCAAACGACCCAACAGCTTGGCGATGGTCGCTTCGGGGAGATGTTCGACCTCGGAAAGCTCGGCCAGCGTCAACTGGCCGCCCTCCCGGGCGAACCGCGCCATGATGCGCAGGGACTGTTCCTCAGCTTTGGATATCTTCACGCGACCCCCATGGGCCAAGAGGCCCAGTTGAGAACAATATTCATTGCGGGGACAACATAGAATCGGAGAGTCATTTAGTCAAGTATACAGGATATATATTTCCACATTCTTAAATACCTATTATTTAATAGCTTATAGGGAGAAGAAGAGCCCCTGCGGATGGAATCCGGGGGGCTCTTCTTGAACAGGACCATTCCCACGTCGATCAGCGATCCTTGAGGGTCAACTCCCGATCCAGCAAGCCCTGAAGAGGGTGATCCGCGATGCCGATGGCCATGCCGCGCCGTAGTCCATCATCGACACTCCATCCACGGTGACGGATCAGGTATCCGGCCCAGGCGTAACTGGCCCTTCCCCCCGACAGGCAGTGGACCAGAACCAGACCGTCGTGGTTGTGGAGGACCTCATCGAGGCCGCTCAATACGCTGGGGCGGTAGGGATGATCGGCGCCGCCCAGAGGCAGGGAGACGTAGTCCAGGCCCAGGCTGTCGGCCAAGGCCGCCTCGTCGAAGGGCATCTTCTCGCGGTCGTCCATTTCCTTGGGTGTGCGCAGATTCACCACCGCGGTCACGCCCCGCCCGGCCAATTCGACCAGAGCCTCGTACGAGGGCTGCCCCGACACATACACGCGACCATCGAGAAAGAGTCGTCGAGTCACACCGTCGATGTCTGTGATTTCTATAGGTGCGACGTCGATCACGACATTCGTAAAAGGATCACGGTAGGACGGTGGAGACGAAGCACACCCGGCGAATACGGAAAGCATGACGGCGGCGAACGCCGAGGTTCGGACTCGGGACACGTGGATTCCTCCAGGTCTTGGGGTGCAACCCGATCATGGCACGGAACCGTCGGGCGCTCAAGCCCCGACGTGGACGATCAGGCGGGGTCCACGCTCCGGCGTTCGGCGTCGACGACTTTCAGATCCAGGCTGACGGTGCCCGCCGCCATCTCAGCCACCGAGTGGTGGCGGAGCATGTTCTGGATATACCCGCGCAGTTCCCCCCATGTCTGATGCATGGCGCAGGGCTCGTCGTCGTTGCAGTCGGGCAGGCCGAGGATGCAGCGCATGCCCCAGTCCTCTCCCTCCCAGAGGGCGACCACGTCCATGATCAGGATCTCTTCGGCAGGCTTTGCGAGGGAGTAGCCGCCGCCGGGCCCAGGCCGGCTGGCGACAAGCCCCCCGTGTCCGAGACGGTTGAGGATCTTGGCGACCATGGGCAGGGAGACGTCGAGACGCTTGGCGAGCCGCGCATTGGGAATGAGTCCGTCCTCCTGGGCGAGGACGACCATGGCGTGCAGGGCATAGCGTGTCTCGATCTTGAACATCTGTCGTGCTCCCCAATGTTGGCGGATCCATAATCCGTACTTCGAGATATACTTTACGGCAACTCCTGTCAAGAGTTCCCGGTATCCACCTTCCGGACAACGCCAGTTCTTGTGGGGCATGATAACGGCTGTTATCTTGGTTCGGCTCATGGAAGACCATCCCGTCCCCAGCCCCGCAACGGATGCTGGGACGGTTCACCTACCCGCGGACGGTCATCGTGAAGAAATTCTTCGAGAATCCGATCGTAGGCGCCCTCGCATCCCTCAGGCTCTCAGTCCCCCTGCTCATCATCTTCGCCGTAGCCATCGGCAAGGCGACGTTCATTGAGAACGACTGGGGAGCCGAAGGTGCGCGCAGCCTCGTTTACAACGCCCTCTGGTTCGAAATGCTGCTCGGCCTGTTCTGCCTGAACATGGCTCTGCAGCTCTTCAAGAACATGCCGTACAAGCCGCGTCAGACCGGCTTCGTCATCGTGCATGTTTCGATGATCGTGATCCTCGTCAGCGCCGGCATCACGCGCTGGTTCGGTTACGAGGGAACCATGCACATCCGCGAGGGCCAGTCCTCGGACTTCATCTGGTCCCGTGAAACCCACGTACAGCTGACCGTGGGCGACAACTTCGCATCCTATCCGGTGCGTCTCTTCCGCCCGGGCGAGGTCAAATCGAAGAAGCTGCACCTCGGCGACTCCTCCTATACAGCGGCCGTCGAGAACTACTGGCCCCACTTCGAAGAGCGCTTCATGGCCGCCGACAGCGGTCCTGCGGCCCTGAAGTTCGCCGTCGTCGGCAGCAACGGCATGGAAGAGCTCATGCTCATTGAAGGCAACCCCGACCGCGCCCGCGGCGTCGGCTACCGCCTCGTCAGCGGCGAGGCCCCTCCGACCCCGGACCAGGGCCTGAGCTTCGCCCTGGGCTCCGACGGCGTCCTGCGCTGTCTGGCCGACGTGGAGATGGCCAACACGGACATGGGCTCGGGCGAGATCGACGAATCCTACCCCGCCGGCACCGTCTTCGTCATCGACGACGCAGTGCTGTACCGCTCCGGCGACGGCTGGGTCTCATTCGTGCTCCAGGAGACATTCGCCCACGTGCAGCGCCAACCGGCCAACAGCAACGACGACCGCGCGCCTGCCGCAGCCCTGCTCTCGGTGACCGGCCCCGGCGGCAGTCGCGGCGAAACCATCGTCACCCAGGACGCCACCCGCCCCGGCACAATCCAGCTGGGCGACGAAGCAGTCTACGTCAAGCTCGGCTCCATCCGCATTCCGGTGCCCTACTCGGTGGAGCTCGACGACTTCCTGCTTCTCAACTATCCGGGCAGCCGCAACCCGGCCAGCTACGAGAGCCACGTCATACTTCACGACGAGGCCCAGGGCATCCACGGCCAGCCGGTGCGCATCTACATGAACCATCCCATGGACCATCGCGGGTTCAAACATTTCCAGTCGTCCTACGACACCGACGAGCAGGGCACGGTCCTCTCGGTCAACTACGACCCCGGCAAGGTGCCCACCTACTTTGGATACATCCTGATCACTCTGGGATTCGTGCTGGTCTTCGCACGCGATCTGATCTGGCCCCGCAAAGAGACCAACGCGGAAGGAGACGGCGATGAAGTCTAACAACACGATGCGCGTCGCCGCCATGCTCGTCCTGGCACTGATCCTGGCAGCCCCGTTGGCCGGCCTGGCCCAGGACGAGAATGCCGGTCACAACCACGGCCCACTGACGGCGCCGGCGAAGAACCCCCTGTCCGAGAACAACCGCGAAATCCTCTCGCGCATGTCCATGCAGGACTTCCGCGGCCGCATGAAGCCCATCGATACCTACGTGCGCGAACTCAGCATGAAGGTGACCAAGCGGGAGAACTTCGAGGAGTGGGAGCCCACCGACCTCTACATCAGCTGGGTGACCAACTCCCACTATTGGTTCGAGTACCCGGTCTTGGCGGTGCGCTTTCAAGGCGTGAAGGATCTGCTCGGAGTCTCTCAGGAGACCAAGTGGGTCAGCCTGGCCAGCCTGATCACCCCCGACGGGCAGTACAAGCTCAACGATCAGGTCCGCGAGGCGCTGCGCACCCCCGACCGTGACCGCAGCAAGGTCCAACGCAAGCTGCTGAAGTTCGACGAACGGGCCCAGATCTTCAACAACGCCCTCAATGGCGGCGGCGTGCGCCTGTTCCCCATTCCTGGCGACAAGAACAACACCTGGGTCGAACTCGACGGCATCGAGCAGCTCGAGAACGCCGAAGTCGCCCAGGCATACAGCAAGGCCGCCGACGACTTCCTGCAGGGTTTCAATGCGGCGGACAACGCCCGAGTCTTCACCGGCCTCGACGCCCTGCGCGGCTTCCAGCAGCAGTACGGCGCGGCCGTCCTGCCTTCGGACTTCTCGGTGAACTCCGAGCTGTGGCTCAACCGCGCCCACCCGTTCCGCAACGTGACGATGGGCTACCTCGCAGCCTTCGTCGTGCTGATGGTCGCGTTCTTCTGGAATCTGGGACGGCTCAAGGGCGTGCCCTATTCCTTCAAGCATCCGATCTACCTGCTGGGCTCTCTGGTGTTCTGGGCGTCGATCGCCTACCACCTCTACGCCTACGTGCTGCGGTGGATCGCCTCGGGGCGCGCGCCGTTGAGCAACGGCTACGAGTCGCTCATCTTCATCTCCCTGGCCACGGCCATCGCGGGTCTGATCTTCGAGCTCAACGACCGCAAGGGATCGTCCGGCGGCGTGTCGGCCCTGCTGACCATGGTGATCCTGGCGGTGGCCATGCTCTCGACCTTCGACCCGGCCATCGGTCCCTTGGTGCCGGTGCTGGCGTCGTACTGGCTGAACATCCACGTGACGATCATCACGGGCAGCTACGGATTCCTGGGCCTGGGTTCCATGCTCGGCGCCCTGACCCTGATCCTGATGCTGTTCAAGGGTCCGGACCGCGATCACATCCGTACCGCGGTGCTCTCCCTCGACCGTCTGCACTTCAAGGTGCTGGTCACCGGCCTCGGCCTGCTGAGCGTCGGCACGCTGCTCGGCGGCGTCTGGGCCAACGAATCGTGGGGACGTTACTGGGGCTGGGACTCCAAGGAGACCTGGTCGCTGGTGACGATCCTGGTCTACGCTACGGCCATCCACTTCCGTTGGATCCCGATGCTGAACCGACCCTGGGTGCTGGCGGCGAGCGGATTCGCAGGGATCGCTTCAGTCGTGATGACCTACTTCGGCGTGAACTATTTCTTGAGCGGCCTGCACAGCTATGCCGCGGGCGACCCCATGAAGGTGCCCGACTGGGTGTTCATCGGCGCCGGTCTGATGGGGGCCTTGATTCTGTCGTCGTTCCTCTCGGATCGATTCCGGAGTTGGGATCGACCGTCCTAGAATTGGCTATTTCGATTGTTTCATCAAAGAGGGACGCGCTATCCGGCGCGTCCTTTTTTTGATAACGGTAAATGGAGTTTCAACACATCGCAGACGTGTGCTAGGGTGACCGCCCGATTCGAGATGGCACACGTTCCCATCGGAAATAGATCATGGGAGATCCGCGCAGAAGCCGCTGCACTAGGCAGCGGCGAACCAAAGGAGGCACGATGCAAGGAACAAAACGGACGACCATGCTGGCGATCGTGGTGTTGCTGACAGCTGGCCAGGCTCTGGCCGGCGGCTTCAACATCTACGAGGCCGGCGCCAAGGCGACAGCTCTGGGCGGCGCCTTCACGGCGACGGCCGACGACGGTTCGGCCATCTTCTACAATCCGGCCGGACTGGCCTTCCTCGAAGGCAGCGGCTTCGACCTGAACCTGATGCCCATCCTGCCCGGCGCCAAGTTCACAGGCGCCCAACGTCCCGACGGCGGACATTCAACAGGCAAGACCGTCGACCAGACCTTCCCGATTCCAGGTCTCTACTACTACCAGAACCGTGGCGACCTGGCCCTGGGAATAGGCGTGTACGCCCCCTTCGGCCTGGGAGTCGAATGGGATGACCCCGAAAACTGGATCGGCCGTGCGCTGAGCTACAACGTCGATCTGGCAACGGTGTACGTTTCACCGACGATCGCCTGGAAGATCAACGACCAGGCCTCGTTGTCCATGGGCGTCGACATCGCCCACACCTCGATCACCCTGAATAAGTACAAGCTCCTTCCCGGCAATGCGATGGACGGTATCAACGCCATCGACATCACGATCGAGGGCGACAGCGAATTCAACTTCACGCCGTCGTTCGGGGCGATGATCAAGGCCACCGACAAGTGGACGTTCGGGGCGATGTACCATCACAGCAAGAAGATGGCCATCAAAGAGGGAACTCTGACCCTGACGAACACGGCCGAGCCCGGCCTGGCCCCCAGCGTCGACGGCCTGATCGCCAGCCTGGGTGGAGCCACTCATACCGGCAGCACGATGCTGAAGCTCCCCCACATGCTTTCGCTGGGAACCGCCTATCAGTTCTCGGAGCGACTCCGCGGGGAATTCGACATGGTCCACTTCGGCTGGAGCACGTTCAGCGAACTGGCTCTGGACTTCGGCAACCCTCTGTTGAATCAGACCATCGAAGAGGCCTACAAGGATGTCTGGCAGTACCGGGTCGGCGTGACCTACCAGATCAGTCCCGCGCTCACGGGCCTTGCGGGCTACGTAAGAGATGAAACACCACAACCCGTCGAGTCGATGAGCCCCTTGCTTCCCGACTCTTCGCGCAACGACTGGTCGTTCGGCCTCGCCTGGCAGGCCAGCGAGAAGCTGACCTTCACCGGCACGTTCATGGCCGTCCTGTTCGAAGAGCGCACGAACATCGTCGACGGCGAGCAGCAGGTCTTCGGACCTGAGGACCTCGAGACGAACCCCGGCGGTACCTACGACTCGTTCGCCAACATCTTCGGCATCGGCGTCGGCTACAAGTTCTAGAAAGGAGGACCGAGATGAAGAACCTCAAGACAATCATGATCCTCGTGTTGCTGGCCCTCCTGTCGGCCGGCTGCTCCATCGACGACCCCACGGTCGCCGAGCTGACCCCCGTGGTCCAGCCCAGCGGTGCGGCCATCTTCGCCAACTACATGGCCATGGGCAACAGCCTGACGGCCGGCTACATGGACGGCGGTCTGATCGACGCAGGGCAGCTGAACAGCTATCCGGCCCTGATCGCCCGCCAGATGGGATACCCCGCGGGCTCCTTCGGCCAGCCCCTGCTCAACTTCCCCGGCGTCGGTTCGACCGATACGGGTGATCCGCTGGCCGTGGCCGGCGTCCTGCATTTCACAGGGACCACGGCGGCTCCCGTCGGCTACACGACCGGGACCTCTCAGGCCCAGGTACTGGCCAACGTCGCGGCTCTCTACGACCCCAGCGCCCGAGCCTGGCTTGCACCCTTCAGCAACCTGGGCGTGCCGGGCGCAACAACCCTGGACATGACCCATGCCATCGACGCGGTCACGGCTCAGGGTTTCGACCCGGCGACGGGCGAGGGCGCCAACCCCTACTTCAACCTCGTGCTGCGCAGCAGTGCCTTGGGCAACTCCACGGCCGTGCAGCAAGTGATTGCAAGGGGTCCGACCTTCTTGACCATGTGGATCGGCAACAACGACATCCTCGGCGGCGCCACCAACGGCGATCCGGAGATCGGAGTCAACCTGACTCCCGCAACGATCTTCGAGCAGCTCTACGGTGACCTTCTCGATACGATCTCCAACGGCATCAACACCAGGCACGGGTACCGTCCGCTCATCGTGGCGGCCAACATCCCGAGCATCACGAGCATTCCCTACTTCATGACGCCCGCCACGTTCAACGCCATGCTGGCTGCCGCCACCGGCGGTCTGGTTACCGAGGCCGTCACCGTTGAAACCGACGTGCAGTTCTTCCGCTTCCCGGGTCTGGGCTACATCGGCGGCGTCCTCGGCGCCGGCGGGAACCCCTTCCCGCTTCCCAGCGAGTGGACACTGACAACGAATGAAGTGACCACTGTCGAGAACCTGGTCGTCGCCTTCAACGGCATCATCGCCACGGCTTGCGCCGCGCGGCAGATTCCGCTTTACGACGCCAATACGAACCTCGCGGGATTGGAGCCCATGGAGGCCACCCATTTCCTGGCTCTGGCCGGAGTGATCGGCCCCGACGCCGCCGCTCAGACCACGCTGTTCTCTCTCGATGGTGTCCACCCCAACAACCGGGGATACGGAGTTGTGGCCAACGGATTCCTGACGACGATGAATACCGCACTGGGAACCGCATTCCCGCTGGTGGACGTCGATGCTCTCGTCTGGGACCCGACCTATGGTCAGACCATCACCGCAGCCTCCGACGGAGGCTATACCTTGGCCCCCGAAAGCACGAAGCTCGTGGACGCGATCTTCCGCTAGGAGATTCTGTGATGCTCCAGGGCGGGGAACTCCGGTTCCCCGCCCTTCTCTCTACCCTCTCCCCTCAATTCTCCCGTGCCAACGACGACATTCTCTAGTAGTTTGGTCCCGACCCCCTTACCCGAGGAGTACACGGTGCGCTACGGACAAGGCCCCTCCATGGGCATGCGATTCGGCCCCGGCTTGACGCCAACGATCAAGGTGCTGCTGGCGGCCAACGTCTCTGTGTTCCTGCTTCAGGTCATGACCGGCGGCGGTTCGGCCGGGAACTCGTCCCTGATCCCATTGCTGGGCCTGGTACCCATCAAGGCCTTCGCTCAGCTTCACATCTGGCAGTTCGTCAGCTACATGTTCGTCCACGGGTCGTTCGGCCACATTGCCATGAACATGTTCATGCTCTGGATGTTCGGCTCGGAGCTGGAGCGGCTCTGGGGACAGAAGGCGTTCCTGCAGTACTTCGCCGTGACCGGTATCGGCGCCGGGCTGATCTACGCCCTGGTGATGCCCCTGCTGGCGCCCGGTACGGAATACATCCCCCTGGTGGGCGCATCTGGAGCCGTATACGGTGTGTTGACGGCCGTGGCCGTGCTCTTTCCCGACCGCAAGGTGCTGCTCTACTTCCTGATCCCCCTCAAGATGCGCTGGCTGGTCGTGGGCTACGTCGTGTTCGAGATGATGATGATGTGGAGCGCCGACGGCGTCGGCCACTTGGCCCACCTCGGTGGTGTGCTCTTCGGCTACCTGTACCTGAACGGCGGCCGCCGGATGTTCGACACCTTCCGCAAGCAGCAGCGCCGTAAGAAGGCCGGAGCGAAAATCCGGGTGGTCAAGGACGGAGAGGAAGCAAAACCCGCCTCCGGCCCCGGCACCGAAGTCGACCGCATCCTCGAAAAAATCTCCCACGAGGGCTACGACAGCCTCACCCCCGACGAGCTCGACATCCTGCGCCGGGCCAGCAAGCACTGAGCGGAAGGACGCGATTGATGCAGTCGCTGCTGTGGAGGCTCCTGGTCCTCCTGAGGATCTACCCGGGCATCCACTTCACATACAGCCCGTTCAAGATCCTCGAGTTCGAAGAACTGCTGCGCGGCCTGGAGTGGACCGGACGCGAGCGAGTGCTCGACATCGGCTGCGGCATCGGCAACCACACTTTCATGCTGGGGCGACGGGCCGGATCGATCGTGGGTGTCGACGTGAACCCCGAGTTCATCGCCCGCGCCCGGTGGTTTGCAGGCATCGTGCCCGGAGGCGGCAAGGCGACCTTCACCACCGACCCAGTTGAAAAGGCCGGCTTCGCTGACGGTGAGTTCGACCGCATCTTCAGCATCTGTGTTCTGGAACACATTCCCAACCACACCGAAGTACTCGCACACTGTCTGCGCAGCCTCAGGCCCGGCGGCGAAATGATCTTCTCGGTCGACTCGCTCACGACGATCACCGACCCCGAGCTGATCGAACAGCACTGTCGCGATCATTGGGTGCAGCAGTACTACACGCCCCAACAACTGCGTGCGACCCTCGAGGACATGGGATTCGTGAACGTGGAAGTCACGCCGATCTTCCGCAGCACAACGGCCGTCGAATTGTTCGAGCGGGGAATCCGCAAGGGGTTCAACTTCGGACGCCTCGCCACCATCGGCGTCACGCGCCGGCTGCGGGCGGCGGAAGCTGCGCACGCGGGCTCCGAGGACGGGATCTTTCTGATCGCCAGGGCGCAAAAGGCCTGACCGAGGCACCGTAAGTTGACGGTTGTGCCCTCGAAATTGTGTATGGCCGTTCTCTTGCGAGATGTCGGCCATGC